>Ga0172372_10000530_pt1 | contig 58636 bp, 124 predicted proteins | sample LakKiv5m_2_FD_114544 | JGI IMG/M metagenome (GOLD analysis project Ga0172372, IMG submission 114544) | Freshwater microbial communities from Kabuno Bay, South-Kivu, Congo - kab_092012_9.5m | ecosystem: Environmental > Aquatic > Freshwater > Lake | place: Democratic Republic of the Congo...
GCATTGCTTTGGGCTTAAGGTCTGGAGAAAATAAAGTTATAATTGTATTGTCCGGATCATCAGACATTAATCCCGAAGAGCCACAATTGCTCATTTCTCTTCCGACGAAATCGCAATTTTTGCCAACGTTTACCCATCTCCATCCATTTTCATAATCTTTTATAATATTGTCATCTGAGAAAACTTTCTTTTTTTCAAACTTCTCGGCGGCATCATCGTAACTTAATTTTCGGTAGGGCTGCAAATTTATATTTGATGTCAATATTTCTTTTATTAATGCGACACGAAAGAAATGTGAATTCAACATTGCATCCCACAATTCTTGTTCTAGCACTAATAATTCACGTTCCGGATCCCAGAGATAATCGCGAGTGAAAAAACCATTATCTTTTCTCCATTTTAGATAATATTCCTCTCCTTTTTGAATTGCTTCGTACATGTTTACAAGAGTGTGTATAGAGTTTCTGCCAGAGTACGCTATATTTTTCCACCAATCTTGAGAGCTTGTTACTGCAACGTATTCTTTTAGCCATCGCGCAATAGTAAAACTATTTGCTCCAAATTTGTTTTGTAGTATCTTGGCAAGTATTTTGGGGTATCCTAAGATAGATACTATTCTGCCTTGAGAATCTGCTTTTTTGTAAAAATACATATTTAATCCATTATATGTTTTTTCCTAAATATTAGAAGAATAAAAAACTTATTTATTTTTACAAAACGTTTAACTATATCAAGATTCTTTCCAAATAACCATTCTAAAGCAAAAGCAATGCAGTCCTTTTACATATTGCTCTTTTGATTTAAAAAAAATATCTTTGCCGCAATATGTAATATAGCCCTTCTCCATCACCTCTGTAACAAAATATAACCAATTCTTACAAAACCACTCTTCTGGAATTAAATCGCCCCGCTCATGATAAATGTTTATACCATAAATATAAGAGTCTCGGTCTTTGTGATGGGATAGCATAATATCAGCAACAGCACATTCTCCAATAGGAACATATACGTTATCTACTCTTAAGTTTAAAATATCAAGATTATTCGGAGGAATCCATACATTAAAAAGATCGTGTAATGTTGGATTCGCCGTTTTAAATTTTTCCACAAAGGTATTCATAACGCAACCCTAGCACTTAATTAGAAACGAATCGAATAACCCCAAATACTTTCCCGCCGAAAGCAAAAATCTATCCCGCCCGATATAACCTCCATTATATCCAATATCGCGAATGTCTTCAAGAAAACAAAGCCAATCATTAAAAAACCATTCTTCCGGAATCTTATCAATTTCCTCATAGAAGATCCAAATACCATACAAACCATTAAAACGAAAAACAACTTCCGCTACAGCAAAATTACCTATCGGAACATATATGTTCCTCACCTTTGTTTTATCTCTGATCCAGGACAAATTGTTAACATCACGAGCGAAATAGTGTTTGCTATAACTCTGCAGAGCTAAAACCTCTTTAAATCTAGCCTTAAACATAAAAACCTCAATAATTATTAATGCAGAATGTGCTTATTGAACTAAATTTAAAGAGAAATATTTTCTTATTCTTCGGATTTGAGAATTTATCCTTAATACAATCCCCCTTCTTGTATCCAATATCGCGAAGCCCCTCAAGAAAATATAACCATTCCTTATAAAACCATTCGTCCGGTATGGATATCTCTGTATCATAATAAACATCAAACCTAACAACCGATTTTGAAACTCCAAGTGTGACTCGCGCAGCGCCATATTCCCCTATTGCAACATAAACACCGTTAGGATAATATTGCAAACTTGCCATATTAGGCAAATCACTTATTTCAGAAAGTGAAATCCATTTATAATAACCTTTCGGCCCAACTAGATGCTTTCTGATTCTATCCGCAACCATGCTCACTCTTTATCACTAATAACTAGAGAATGAAACATTTAAAAAACCTATATAGTCCCAATGTACTTAGCCTCAAATGTTGCCCATGTCAAGTTTTTTGCAAAAGGCGAATTGCTCCCAAATTCTTTGAATTTTAAAAGACACTCATCTGGTCCCATTATATCAGTGCTGAACGGAATGTGATATAAAAGATGAGTGTTTTGCCTAAATTTATATCCATTCGCAACAAACGTTTGCCAGAAAAACATCCAATCCTTGTAAAACCACATCGAAGGAATCGCCTTTTCCAAATAAATTTTTATATATATACTGGAATCAAGCTTACAAATATTTGCGGCCCCATAGTCGCCAATCCAAATATTTAAATTATCACTCCCTATTTCAGAGATAATTTGTTCTGTATGTTCTAACCAATCAGAAAGAGAAATATTTATAAGAGGAGAAAATCCATAGACAAATTTTTCTATCTTTTGTTTAAAATTCATTTCGCCTTCCACCGTAAGCGTTATTCAAAATAGTATAGCCTTGCTGCACAGAAAGTTTGTCATAAAAAGACACCCATAATCTCCATAAATCGCCTCACGTTTCGAATAAAATTCTACAGGACCAATTATTGTAAATAAATGTGAATCCGTCCTGGGATCCAAAAGGCCATATCCATCCGTAGATAAAGAGGTGCAGAAAAATATTCAAATTTATAAGATTTCACTAAAGAGCTTCGAGCATTGAAAGTTTATCTCAAAAATACCGAAATCGCTATTGCTAACATAATGGCGCCTTGAATAAAACTCATCAGAATTTATAATACCAAACGGCCCAAAACGGTCCTTTACCCAAAATGCATACCCTATCAAGGACAATGAAGTCCAAAAATATAGCCAATCTTTATAAAAGAATTCTGGAAGAACTTCCTCTTCCGAAAATATGTCTATAATAAGATTGGATTTGGCGTATCTTGAAACTTTCGCGGCAACCTGTTCACCAATATAAACATTTATAACCTCATTATGCTCCATTTCTGAAATAATCTCTTCGCACCGAGCAACCCATTCCAAAAGAGAAAACTCCTTGCTAGGGCTATCAGTTATAATCTTGATTTTTTCCGCAAAATTCATTTTAAAATCCTTCATCTTTCATGATATATATCAATTGCGCCTAAATGTAAAACATATCTGCATCATTTTCTCTTCGTTATTTATGACAATATCCTCCTCCCTGTAATGAGAAAAATATTCTTCCGGCCCCATAATATAACTTGAAAAAGGTAGGTTGTTTCTTGACCTAAACGCATATCCGTTCTCAATTAATGCTTGCCAGAAGTATAGCCATTTCTTATGAAACCATTCTAAAGGAATTACTTTTTCAGAATGCATTATTATATAAAATCGATCATCACTTTTCCAAATATCTGCAACCCCAGAATCACCAACCCAAACAATAACACTTGCGCCAATCTCAAGCTGAGAAATAACTTTCTCTATATCTTTCGACCACTCCGCAAGAGAAACATTTATCATACCATCATATATAAGAGCTTTAACCGCTTCTGAAAAATTCATTCAGGCTCCCTCTTGCCACAATACAAATACTGCCCCAAGATAGGAACGTCCGGTTCAACAGACTCCCAAAATCCTTCCTCAATAAACAAACCCGCTAAACGCATTTCATGGCAAAAATATAACCAATCCTTATAAAACCATTGCGAAGGGATTTTGTTTGAAGTAATAAAATCACAAAGCATTATAGAAAACCGGCCAAAACTCCCTCTTTCCACACGAACAAGTATAGGCTTCCCAATTTTCACATAAACAACCTCGCCCAATCCAACCTCTATCCACTCTTTTATTTTATCGGCAGCTAAATAATTCATAAATGCACCAAGAAGATTTTCAAAAGACTTATCTTTCATATCCATTTCAAATGTTTTCTTTTGCGGGCTATAGAACTATATGCCTTTTGTTATGAAAAAGATCTATCGAAAGTGCTCCAAAGTTATATATAGAATCTCCCCTCATCTTCTCCCAAGGAATTTCGTTAATATAAAATCCAAAATCCCGCATGGCATAATAAAAAATCAACCAATCCTTGTAAAACCACTCGTCTGGAACTTTATCTAACTTCTGCACATCTGCGGTTATTGAAAACCAATCCATATCCATCCTGTCCACACGAGCCCATCCAAATAAACCTATCTCAATATGACAAGCATATCCATCACCTCTTATCCAATCCCCAAAACTCTCAAGCGGTATATAAGAATATAAAGCCTTATCTTTCCAGAATCTATCTTCATCTGACAAATTCAACCTCGCAATAGAAAAGTTCATATCTATACACTCAACCAAAATCAATTAACCCTTAAAAATACGGTTACCTAACCATATCCTCTCCCCGCTAATCTCAGAATCAAAATCCAAACATCCCTCCTCTATCGGAAAACCTACCTCCTTCATTTCCAAACAAAAAACAATCCAATCTCTATAAATCCATTCCGCCCCTGCCAACTCCGAAACGTATACATCAATCAGAAAAAAATCCTCACCGCCAAACCTGTTAACCAAAGCAACACCAAATTCACCAATCCGGATATAGGCTATTGCATCATCTACATAATCAGGCCGAGCTTCTTGAGCCAACCATTCCCCAAATTCCGAAACCGACTTAAGCCGAGAAAAGATGATATTGACCACTTCCGAATATTTCATCTGCCGCCCAAAATACGATGATTATAATAAATCATCACCCCATCAACCCCAGAACTAAAATCCAAACATCCTTCACCTATCGGAACGCCAACACCCCTCATCTCTGAACAAAAATATATCCAATCCTTATAAATCCATTCCGAGGAAACGTCATCGTCTACATAAGCGTGAATCAAAAGAATTGTCCCCATAACCTTCTCAATGCTTACAATACCAAATTCGCCAATACGTATATATTTAAATACATCCTCTAACGAGCCAAAAGCATTGCTTTCAATCCATTCCGTCAGGCTCTCAAGTTGCAAGCAACAATCGTTTCCACCAACTAACTCCGGATGGCTCGAAAAAAACAAATTCGAATATTTCAAAATATCTCCTATAAATTTCGCCAACCGAATAATTTCGCCTACAAAACCCGAAATCCATTATATATCTCTTTTCCATTAAGAGCCAACTTAAAATCTAAACCAGAAAACAAATCCTTATCAATGCTAAAGCCTAACCTTGCCATCTCTAAACAAAATTTCTGCCAATCCTCATAAAGCCATTTTAACGGAATCCCATCTAGCCTATCCGTATATATTTTAATCACAAAATTATTCAAAGTCGGTTCAATAGTCGACCAACAAACATCATCCGTATATTTATCAATCGTAACAATCGCATATGAGCCAATCCTAATATCTATAAAACTCCAAGGATGCTCTCCCACCCTACAAGAAACCCATCCCTCCAAATCACACATAGAAATAAACCCAACTTCCTTTTGCGATAGCTCTGAAAACCTCGAAAAACTCATAAACCCTCCACACTTTTATACATTAATTTCTACCCAACACTGCATATCAAAAAATTACCCCCAAACCCAAACCTTTTTCTCCTGAATTTCATAAAACTTCCCACCACAAACCACCTCCTACCACACTCTCCCACTTCTCTCCACAAAAATATTTCTGATTTTCATCTCAAAATCTACTAACAAAGTTATCCACAACTTCATAACCACAAACAAGACTTTACCAAATCGAAAATCAATAAACTTTCCCAACCAAAAATAACCCCAAAAATCTTCACAAAAACTTTTTTCTTTTTGCCCGGCTATTGTATGGAAAATATTGTAGGACCTATATCCCATCATAATAAAAAATTCTATAAAAGATTATTACCCCAAGAGTAACATATCCCTAACCGCACCTATAACATAATTACATAAGAACACAAACATAACAATACACTAGAATACTTACAGAGTAAATACAATAAGAATAAAACGTATACATATACCATGCTGCAACCCCATAGAGTCAGGGGAATAAAATACAGAATATAGAACATAGAATATAGAATATAGAATATTTGAATAGCCCGGAGGGCTTTGCTTTCTTTCTTTTTCTTTCTTATGCTTGTGTGGATATAGATGTTATGTGTATTTGGTTAATTGTGTTTTTTTGAATTTTGAGTCTTTGAGTTTGGAGCTTTGAGTTTTTGAGAGCCCGGAGGGCTGGGGGTCTTAAGGAATATTAGATATAAAAGTAAAAAAATAATTAAAAAAATGAATTGGCGGACGCCCGCGCGCACACCGTGAGTATACCCTAGCCGGAAACGGGTGTCAAGCGTTAAAGCATAAAAGCCGAGATATATAGAAACAACGAACACTATTGAGCGATCGTGTTACAGCGTCGATATTTTTTTAGGCTTTCTGTCCGAGGACAAATAGATCAATCATCTATCTAATCGGAGGTCACGATGCGTACGATAGAGACGATTGTTGAGGTTTTGGGTTGCCTCGCTGCCCGATCATACGAGACGACGAACGCGGTAGAGCTTGGAGCCCTAGCAGTTAAGTTAGGCGTTCCTATGGTCGATGGGGCGGCTACGGTTGAGGGGGTATTCGACGTGAAGGACCTCGCGACCACTTGCTATATCGCGAAGTGGATTCGTGCAGATCTTCGCGCACGTGCTCAGGTTTGCGAGGCGGAGGCGATGGGAGATATGTTCGTTATTTTCCGTCAGAACGATCCGACGAACCCAGAGGCAGGATGCAGCGAGATTATGGATTGTCGTTCGCTGGCAGGCGCCTGGATCTTGGCTTACCGGGATCTGATCTGGGAAAACTAGGCCGTTCGGAAGGGGTGGGGGAATGGCGATAGCTCAGGTTCAACCGGCACCAACTCGAAAGATCGAGATATTGCGTGACCGGAATATCGATCGATCGCAAAGTCTGAATAGAGATCGGGGTCACGTCGCCAATCCAGGCGAGCCCCGATCGAAGGCGGAGGATGACTGGTGTGGGTTATTTTTGTGAACAACAACGATCCGAAACACGGGGAGGTCACAATGAGCGAAATCATCCGAGATCTGGACGCTGGCGAAAGCATTGCGAGCGTAGCCGCTCGCTTGCGGGCAGTGTTCAAGCGTATGGACGCGGAGGAGTGCGAAAAAGCTGCCGCAGAGTTGTGGCGCGCGGGGTGGGTTTGGGACGGCCGCAAGTTGCGCCGACGCGATGGCGCATCATGAACATGTCTACTCCGTTTCTTTCTGGGAGGCTGGAAACCTTCGCTCGTCGCGTCCTCTGCGACGATGCGGTGGTTCATCCGCGCGCGGCGCTCCGCGCGGAGCTTCACCTTCGCGGCGTTTGTCATGCTATTTTGTGGCATGACGACGCTGAAGAGCGTCAGGCGTTCGCCGAATACGTCAAGGTATTCGGTAACGCCGTAACACCAGTTACGGGCGAGCTAAACCTCGCCCGCGACCATTGGGGCCGTTCGATCGCGGCCTGCAATGGGATCTACCGCGCGGCGGACGGCTCCGCGCGGTTGTCAAAGGTAGCCTTCACCCGGACTATTCCGGGCAAAAAGAAGGAAGATCGCTCCTCGATGAGCGACGTAGAGCTATTCTACGGCCTTGGCTCGAGCGCCAAGGCGCTAATCGAGGGGATCGCGTCCGGCTCGATCGTCGTCCGTATGGCTTGCGTCCATGCGGATGGACGTGGTCCAGGCGGCGGCCCTGGAACGCGGCAAAAGTACCGCCCCACCACCTTGCGCGGGTGGTCCTTCCAGGTGCGTCCGGCGCACCTCCGCGCAACTCCAAGCGGTGAATACACACGCTTGGTTGTCGTGACACCAGCGGCCGAATGGTCGCCCTTGGCAACTTGGGGAAACATCTTAGAGATGTTTCCCCGCTAACTGAAACCTGCGCGCGCAAGCGCGCATAATAAAGGAAAAAAGAAGATGAGCATCATCCTGTTATTGTTGCTCCCATTTCTCCTACTTGGGGTACTTTCCCCCAAGTAGAGGAACCTGGATCGCTGGCTTGCGCGCAAGCCAGCGATCTATCCCATATGCGCGGATCCTCTAACGAGGGTTCGCGCTATTCGTGTTTGTGGTTCCGGCGGTTGAGCTTTGACTAGAAAAGATTATCAAAAAAGTAGTTGACAGTTTATTCTAGTCATGCTTCTTCCGGCCTGTCTGTTTGACTAGAAAAGATTATCAAAAAAGTAGTTGACAGTTTATTCTAGTCATGCGTGTGCGTGCATGTTCGTTTGACTAGAATAGTTTTACACGAACGAAAAAAAAGCGCCCTTTCGGGCGCTCACTTGACGATGTTTCGGACTTCCGAAACATCGACGGACCCTTTGGGTCCGACAACGGACCACACGGGGTTTTCCCCGTGCGAGGGGTCCGAGCAACATGGAACCCAGCGCACGCTTGCGTGCGCGGAGGGGATGTCGCGCCAACGCACGATAGCGTTGGCGACTTTGTGGGAATCGGACCAGCCGATTCCCGTTTGTGCGCGCACGAAGCGCGCAATGGTTTGTTTTTGTTTTTTGATAGTCATTTGTGACCCCCTGTTTTTGTTATGCCTCAGCTTTGATCCGACCGTCAAATGTTTTTTTGAGTTTCTACTTTTCCGGCTACCGACCTATGTTTTTGGCAAAAACAACGCTTCGCGTCCCTGCTAGCCCTACGGGCGACTTTTATGCGCTCGTGCGTGCATTCGCTTGTGCTCGTCCGTTAGCCCTACGGGCGACTTTTATGCGCTCGTGCGTGCATTCGCTTGTGCTCGTCCGTTAGCCCTACGGGCTTTGTACGCACGCACGGACGGCTGGCCGGGTGTGCATACGGATAAGGCTATGCGCGCCTCAGGCGCCTTGTTTTCGCTTGGGTTATTTTGATAAAACGGCCAGGGGTGCGCGTTTAGCATATGTTTTCCTTAGTGTCAACAAGGTGGACGAAACTTTGACAAAAAAATAGTTTTGCGTTTTGCGGTTGGGTTGTGGCATAGTGGAAACAGAACGGCGGTTCACTTCCCCGCTGTCGATGAGGGTATGATGAAAAATACTTTGTATACAGGGGATTTTTATCCCCTGAACATCGGAGATGTCGTGTTTGACGCATCTCCGATCCAAGCATCTGCACCATGGGTGGTGCGAGTGGCGAAGGAGAATGCATTCTTCCCTTGCGGGGAAGAATGCTGTGGGGTCGCTGAATGGGCTGTCGAAGCCTATTCGACAGAGGCCGAAGCCCTAGCTAGGGCTTCGGAGGTTGTATGAAAGCCCCTTTGGGGCTTTTTTTGTTTTTTGCGTCAAGTTATTCTAGTCAAGCGGACGGAGCCCTGGATAGTTTTGACTAGAAAAAGTTTATGAAAAAGTAGTTGACAGTTTATTCTAGTCATGCTTCTTCCGGCCTGTCTGTTTGACTAGAAAAGATTATCAAAAAAGTAGTTGACAGTCGATGAAAGTTAGGCATTGGACTATTCCGTTTGACTAGAATAGTGTTACAATATACTAGTTCAACCCGGATATTTATGCTGTACGTTGAGATTGGATCCCGATCTGGATAGATCTGGACTTTGTGATGCCGATTGTCCGATCTGGTTTCGGAAGATCGTCTAACCGGATGAACGCAGAGCAGAGGAGGTCTTCATGGCAAGTATACCGGCGATAGCGGGCGAGGTTGGAACGGTGGTTGTCGAGAAGCTAAAGGCGATTCTCGATCGCGGTGAGCCCCTTCCCTGGTCGCGCCCTTGGCGCACATTGGGGTTCCAAGGTGGACCCTACAACCCTACTACGGGACGCGCCTATGCAGGCGCGTTTAACGTTTTCGCGCTTTATTCGGTCGGAGGTTTCTACGGAGATCTTCGCTTTGCGGGCGCGAAACAATGGGAGAAGGCGGGCAACCCTATACGCAAGGGCGAGAAGGGGATCAAGGTATTATCCCCTTTGTTTCGGTGCTATGCCTGTTCTGAGCTTGTAAGTTCGGGCGTAGATCGCTGCAAAAACGATCATGATCTGATCGTCAACGGCGTTCGGTCCGTGAAGCTAGCCGGATATTCTAACTTCACCGTATACAATAATCAACAAGGTACAAAGCCACTTCCGGCGCTTAACGCCTTGCCAGATATTGATCCGGCGATCGGCTTTGACAAAGCTGCAAAGATCCTCGTCCGTTCCGGTGCTCGTGTCGTTCACGGTGGAGATCAAGCAAGCTACAATCCGCGAGCGGATCTAATCTCTCTGCCAGCAGCTAGCGCGTTTGAGTCGGTATCCGACTATTGGGCTACGGCTATGCACGAGCTCGTGCATTGGACTGGTCACGATAGCCGTCTAGCTCGCTCGCTAGACGGTCGTTTCGGAACGCCTAACTATTCTTTCGAGGAGTTAGTTGCCGAGGTCGGATCGGCGATCCTTTGCGGCGAGCTTGGCGTAACTCGTCCAGGGATGGACGAGCAACATGCAGCTTATCTCGCATCATGGATAAAGGGCGTCGAAAGCAAGCCAACCGCGTTCTACACCGCAACAACACAAGCGCAAGCGGCGGTAAAGTATCTTCTCAATCCAAAAAAGTGAACTGCTAACCCATGAGGCGCACCCTCGTGGGTTTTGTTTTGCCCGCTGAATATCTTTCAGCGGGTTTTCTTTGGCTTATGTTTCGCGTGCGTGCGTGAATGTCGTTGGCGAGGTTTTGATGCAGAAAGATCGAAAGTATGTTGCGGGTGCTTTATTTGCATGGTAAGTAGTTTGGGAGATTAGCGTTCGTGCGCGCAAGGTTTTGGTTTTCAAGTGAATGGGTCAACTTGCGTTTTTTTTTGTGAAGTTATTCTAGTCATCCGGAATATCAGCGGGTGTCAATGACTAGAATAACTTTTCACAATCTTTTTTCTAGTCATTTTGGTTTTTCTAGCCAGGCAGAACATCCGTTCAGCTTAGCTTGACTAGACAACGGTTTTTTCGTTTTTTTGATTATTTGTAGCTTTTGCGTTTTTTGGTTTCAGTGTTTTCGTTATTTGCAGTATTTTGAGTTTTGTGATTATTTTTATTATATTAACACGCGCGTGTGCGTGCGCGCGTGCAGACCTGCGTCCAGCTTCCGAGGGATCGATTGCGCGAAGTGTGGGCTTGGGATGGTCGCAAGTTGCGCCGCCGCTGATTGGCGTACCGCGCCCGTCGAAGGTCGTGGCTTGCATTATGAAATGACTAGAAAAGATTTTCAAGATTTGTATTGGCGGTTTATTCTAGTCATGCTTATGCTTTGTGGCAGCTTGACTAGAAAAGATTTTCAAGATTTATGTTGACGGTTTATTCTAGTCACGTTCCGGGTGAGAGCGGTTTGACTAGGATATATATTGTGCGGTAACTGTCTGAACAGCTTGTGATGGATCGGCTTATAGGATGAAGCGGTAAACAAGCGAGGTGAGAAAAAAGATCAGATAACGCTTGACGTGAGAAACGAGATAGGCAATACTTGAACAGGGCGACGGAACGCCCATCGGAGGTAAGGATGTCGAATATTCTCTCTGCCATTGAAGCGTTGGCCGTGGATAAAGTTTCGTCGAAGTATGACCGTGATGCGGTCCTTCCCGGTGAATATCCGGTCGATGTTACCGTCCGCGTTGTTGGAACGGTAAAGGTCGGCGAGGACTACGATCAGCGTATTGTAGCCAAGGCCGACCCTTGGCTCCTATTGCACGTCGCCTTGTCTCACCTCAACGGCGTAACGATGGATAGCATCGTTCGCGAAGCGTTGACCGTCGAGCGTTCAGAGCTTGCCAAGTCCGTGAAGGAACACGCGGACGAGCTTGTACAAGTATTGAAAGCTGAAACCGTTCAAACTTGCAAGGGGAAGGTGACACAAAAGCTAACCGTCTCCAAAGTGTGACGGTGGAGCGGGGCGGGTTATTCCCGCCCTTTGTGTGGTTCTGTTTATTCTAGTCAAAAGTTTTTTTGCAGAAAGGTCGTTGACAGGTGGTGATGGTAGGTTGTATGGTGAGGATAGGTCGTCGTCAGATATTCCCGTTTCGGATAGATAGATTGAGGCGGGAAAAGTTTCAGAAAGTTATTGACGGCGGAAACTGTTCGAGGCACTATCAATCAGGAGGTAACAATGGGAACGTACTTTGGCTATAAGAATGTAGAGGCGATTGTGGACGAGGTTGTTTCTGAATACCGACTTGTGGAACACAAGGTCGTAAAGGGAAACCTTTATGGTGTCCTTCCTGAACAGAACGGGATCATGGTGTTCAAACTCGTTCAGGAGGGTCGTGACTATGGCTACAAGCCTATGCACGAGGTTGACGGCCCTTACTACTTCGACGCCCCAAAGGCTTGGCTCAAGCTTCCGGTGAAGCCTGAATGCACGGGCGAGTTCTGGCGTGAACGTGTGCGCGGACGATAAAGTTTGAAAAAGTTATTGACGGTGCTTGACGGATAACCTATTGTGTTTCAGGAGGTTCCGATGGAAGTTATTCAGGAAGTTTCTCACAACGGTGGGAATATCAAGATCGTAAAAGATCCGAATCCTAGTAGCCCTCAAGACTGCGGGGATGATTCAGTTTTCCTCGTTGCGTTCCATCGAAGCTTCAGCGTAAAGGATCACGGAATAAAAAGTGCGGACGATATTGAAACTTGGCGCGAAACGCACAATATACTTCCGTTATTCGCCTATATTCACGGCGGAGTAGCTTTGTCCCTTGGCGCTTTCGGTTGCCGTTGGGATTCGGGACAAGTCGGATATATTCTGGTTTCAAAGGATATAAACGATCCTGAAGGTGTAGCCAAGGCGTTGATCGATGAATGGCAGCACTATATGGACGGTGAAGTGTACGGCTATCGTAGCTCGTTCGAGGGCGAGGTCGATAGCTGCTATGGGTTCCATAGCGTTGAGGAAGCTTTAGAGGGGGGGAAGCGAGTTATCGACTATGAAAACAAACAACTTTTTTTGTTCTAGGAGGTTCCGATGGACTTGAAGCGTTATTGCATCGAGTATAGAAGTGATGATCCGGGATCTCCAATCTTCACAACGGTTGTGAAGCGATACAATATGGAGCATGTTCTGGACGCTTGGAACGAATCAGATTCAAGCGAGGGGTTTATCATCGTGAAGGTTTATCCTATGCCACCAGCGCGATCTGGGGTAAGTATGTTCTGAGGGGCAAAGCCCCTTCGGATGATGACTAGAATAAGTTTGTCGTATTCTAGTCAAGACGGGTGACTAGAAAAAGTTTATGAAAAAGTTGTTGACAGTTTATTCTAGTCATGTTCCGAGGGAAGGATTGGCTTGACTAGAATAGGGTTACAGGATCGTTGTTGCGGGATCTTTATTCTAGATCTTATAAGGTATCTGTCTGAACGGCGGAGGATTGATCGTCTTATAGGTAGAGGATGATAACCGCCGAAAAAAGATCCGAAAGTTGTTGACGGCGGGAAATGGATAAGCAACAATCAATCAGGGGGTGAGAAATGGAATACAGCATGATCAACGGCGAGGCGCTAACTTTGTCGGATGCCCACCCTGTGGGTTCAGGCTGGTGGGTTTCTACCGAGCTAGGGGATTATTACATATTCCCTAACCGAGAAGCGGCGGAAGTAGAAACCGAGAAATATTATCGGGATCTCGCCGAAAATGATCCCGAGGAGCTAACTTGCCTCGTCGGAAAAGAAACATTGGTCCAATGGGCGTTAAATCGTCTAGCTGGGCCAGGAAGTCACAAAGTCCATAACTTAGAGGAATGGATCAAGCTTTGCGGCGAATATCCAGAAGAACACTTTGGATCTTATGACGGTTCGGAGGTTTCCGTAACTCTCAACGACGAGGATCAAGAACGTTTCGGGTTTGTTTGTGGCGTAGCATACCGACATAACTAAGGGGGAAACATGCGAAACAAGTATTGTTATCTTTATATTCTGCAAGGTGACTATGGTTTCGGATGGGAAGATCTATCTGCCTATGACAAGGCGGAGCCTGAAGCAAGAAGGAAGATCCGAAACGATAAGAAAGCGTATCAAGAGAACGAGGGAGGGGTTTATCGAATCATTCAAAGGAGGGAGCTAGCCTAGCTCCCTTCGGGGCGCTTGGATTATTCTAGTCAAGTTTCAGGATGGGATAGGCGATGACTAGAATAGATTGTCGAGAAATAAGTTGACAGCAGAAATGTTTGTGTTCCGCGAAATAGTGCTTGTGCTTGATATTAGCTTGTGGCATGATGAATATAAGAGAGGGACACGGAAACGGCCTACTTGAAATAAATCGAGAAAAGTTGTTGACGTGGAAATAGTGCGAAGCCATAGTGAATCAGGAGGCAACGTGAACAACAAGATCGTCTCGCAAAATATCGGTATGGTAAAGGCTTTGGCTCGTAAGTTTTCTGGCCGAGGCGTTGATGCAGAGGATCTGGTTCAGGAAGGCTGTATCGGCCTTCTCAAAGCTCAAGAAAAGTTCGATGAATCTCGCGGTGTGAAGTTTTCGACGTTCGCCGCTTGGTGGGTTCGCTTGGCCATGCAACGAGCGATTGAATATCAGGGGGGGATTGTTCGCATGGCGGTATCTCGCCGTGAACTATTGAATCAGATCAACATGACGGAAAAAATGTTGACGAAAGGTTCAGAAAAGCCTTCGGCTGCCGAGGTTGCAGAATATCTCGGATTGACGGTCGAAGAAATCTTCAAGGCTAAAGCTTCGGCTATTGCGGCTGGTCCTGTTTCGAGCCTTCATGCTCCTGTGGGCGAGGATGGCGAAGGGAAGTTGATGGATATTCTAGAGGACAAAGGATCTCCATCCCCATCGTTCAATCTGGACGTAGCCGGTGAATCTAAAGATATTGCGGCATTGTTCGGTTCTTTGGATGCGCGTGCGCGTGAGGTGTTGACTCGCCGTATCGGATTGGACGGCGATCCAGAAACTTTGGAAACGGTAGGGAACGCTTTGGGATTGACTCGTGAACGTGTACGTCAGATCGAGAAACAATCTTTAGAAAAGTTGGCAACCTTGTACAAGCGACGAGCGTAGGGCGAACGGGGCGAATGCCCCGTTTTGTTTTGTCGAGCGTTTTCTAGTCATGTGCGCATGTGTGACCAAGGGTATTCTAGTCAGGGAGATTATTGGCAGGGCGGAAAAAAGTTGTTGACGTGTGCATGTGTATGAGGTAATGAAATAGAGGAGGTCGGAAATGTCTGTATCTTTTTCGATTGAAGGGTTTTCTTTTCCTTCCTGTTGCGAGGCGTTCTCTAAATATGAGCCGTGCTCGTGCGCGCCTGTGCATCCATCTCCGGATGAATATGTAAACTTTTCCAACGCCAATGCCTTTAGCTTGCTTCGGTTGCTAGGGTTTTCAGGTGAGTGGGGATGTATTGAGGTGGAGGACTTTTCGGAAGTTCTCCGCAAGTTGATGAGGGTTATCAACTCGGAAGCCCATAGGGCTTCGGAAGTTGAATCGGCGGAGGTTTCTGAATCTGTTTTCTATGGTGGACGTTCGGATGAGTCGATCGTCAGAAGGGCGGAGAGTTTGAGAAATCTGATCCTTAATGCTCAGAGGGTAGGGAAGCGTGTTACCTGGGATTAGGCAAAAATGCGCATATGCGTGTTTGCTCCGTTGTTATTGGCGAAAATGAGAAAATCTTTTGGGCGAAAAAATGCTGCTTCATAATCGAGGTTAAACGCCGAGAAAATCTATCGGAAGGATCTGGTGCAAATCTTTTGAGTTTTCCGTGTGTTGGTACGCTGCGGAGCGTCAAAATCGATGGGAAGGTTTTTGCCGGGTTCTAGCTTTGTTTTTTCGATGTGCTTTTTGACTAGAAAAGATTATCAAGTTTTCTGTTGCGGATGCTGATATGTTGTGATAAGGGAAAAGTTTTTCTAGTCATTCCGGGTTTGACTAGAAAACGGCAAGTGGTTTGGTTGACTAGAATAGGTTATCTTGACAAAAGTTTTTTCTTTTTGGAGCAGAAAAGGCTTGTGGCGATGAAGTGTTCCGCTATGATGAAAGAAAGGGGGACGGATGACCGAGGCACAAAAGAATCTTCTAAAATGTTTGGCTCGTTCAGAATATCGAAGTGGCGGAGGTTTCGATGAACCGGTATGGACTCAGGAAGTTATGAGGGATACCGGATTGGGAACCACCTCGTTTGGTGGCGTTGTGGCTGGCGCTGTGCAGGCTGGCCTTGTGAAGCATTGTGGTGAAGGCAGGGATTCTGTAATCTACTTTACCCAAGCTGGTTGGGATGCTTGGTTATCATTATCAAGAGAAAACGCTTGACGATGGAAACGGTTAGGCTATAACACTAAAGGAGGGCAAAATGAAACGTAATGTAACTCGTATGGTCAGGGAAACAAACGGATTGGTTGACCGATGGGTTCCGGTCATGACCCGAGAAGAAATCCCACAAGAAACATCCGAGACGGTATATGGAGCGGAAATCTTTTCCTTTTGGGAAAGGGTTGAGCTTGAGGGGTTGTCATTGATTGAAAATCCCGAATAAATATCGAATAAGTGTTGACGATTGGGTTTGTTTTGCGGCATAATCTTGATGGAGGTGCGATATGCGAAGATGATTCGGATGATGATGAATAGGTGTTGACGGTGCTTTGAGTTCATGCTAAATCAAAAAAAGGAGGAAATCATGAATGAGGTTTCAAAGGTGGTTGACCGCATTAATGAGGGCGAGTTCATCATTGAAGTTTTGAAGAATCCTGAATATTATGGATTCAAGGTTACAACGCCTTTGGGGTATCAATATTGCTCTATCCGTTCTCAAACAGAGGTTGAAGCGGTAGAGGCGGCTAGGCGACTTATTACCTACTTGAAATAGGTATTGACAGGATGGAATAACGATGCTAGTCTAAAGGGAGGGATGATGACGATTGAGAAGTTTATTATCCTTTGTCTTTGCTTTCTGGTGGCCAAGGTTATCCCGTCAATGTTTTGGTGAGGGATGTTCCTTTGACTAGAATAAGTTTTCTGTATTCCGGCCGGATGACTAGAAAAGGTTTGCGAAAAAGTTGTTGACGGCTTATTCTAGTCAGGTTATCCGAGGATTCTGCTTTGACTAGAATAGATTGTCTTGACAAAAGTTTTTTCTTTCGGATGCAGAAATGGCTTGTGGTTGGTAACGGATAGGTTATGATGATTATGGGAGCCAGCCGGGAACATTAAATAAAATAATGTTGACGCGGCGAAATGGATTGGATATAGACACTAAAGGGAGGACAAATGAATATCTTCAACATCGACCCTCATTGGAACACTGTTCATCGCAACTATATTGGTGAAGCTTCTCACCAACTTAGCTTTGTCCATATGCCCATTGTGGCGGCACAAGTTTCCGAAAGTGCTACAAACCTCCGCCGTTTCGCGGTAACCGTTAAAGCTCCTGGGATCGAAGGGTCCCGAGGTGTGGTGCTAACGCTTCACGACGAGATCCTGGACGAAAGCACTACCCTTGCGGAAGCCAAACAACGCGCTGAAGCTCTTTGCCGATTCTTTTACGGCGAAGAATGCTTCTCTGTGAAGGTCCCATAGGGGACCTTTTGTTTTTCATACAGTTTTCTAGTCAAACGCGCGTGTGGTCAGGAGTGTTTTCTAGTCATCGTGGATTGTTGCTTTGACTAGAAAAGGTTGTCTTGACTTTATTTTTTCATTCGTTTTCTTATCTTCCTGTCCGATCTTTATTTTGTAGATCGTTTATGTTGCAGAGGGTGAAGATAGCAGCTAACTTCAATCAGGGGTGTACAATGGACGACATGATGCTTCTAAAGGTTATTGCTCGCAAGTTTTCGGGAAGAGGCGTAGAGGTTGAGGATCTGATCCAGGAAGGATGGTTCGGATTGATTCGCGCAAAAGAGAAGTATGATCCTTCTCGTGGCGTGAAGTTTTCCACCTTTGCTAACTGGTGGATATGCCAATCCATGCGCCGAGCGATTGAGGCCGGATCCTCAAGCGTGCGCGCGCCTGCGAGCTATCTGGAAAAAAAGAAGAAGATCTCAAGGGCGGTAGATGAGCTAACCGCTAAGGGAGAGGCTATCACGGTTGCGTCTATTGCTGCGCGTGCAGGCGTTAGCAAGAAGGCCGTGCAACGCATTCAGGCGCTAAACCTATCTGTGTCTAGCATGACCGCGTGCGAGGGCGAGAAGGGCCTTCTGGATACTTTGATTGATGAATCTTCCCCAAGCCCTGAAGCGAGGACGGAATCAGCAGAGTCTAATGAGAGAGTAGGCAACCTATTAAGTTCTGTTGACGGTCGTTCTCGTGAGATTTTGAATCGCCGTCTTGGGTTGTTTGGTGAGAGTGAGACTTTAGAAGAGATCGCAAAAGATATGGGGTTGACGAGAGAGAGGATCCGTCAGATTGAGAAGCAAGCTTTGGAGAAGTTGGCCCGAGTTAGCAGATAGATTAAATAAAGTTTTGATCTTAGCGTAACAGGTGGATAATAAGACTTAGGAGGTTGCCATGATGCTCGTTGTTCTCGAAGATGGTTCAACTTTTGCAACGGACGGATGGGTTATCGTCCTTACGGACGAGGGGCAAAAGGTTATTGAAACCCACAACGATGTAACTGGGTTGCTAGAGAAGCACGCAAAGAAAGTGCTTCCGATCTCGGAGCTTCTGGATGCTTGGGAGAAAGTTAACGGAAAGGTAGGAGGTTAACATGCGCGAAGTTGTTTATAACCAAAGTATGGGTGGGTTTAACCTTTCGGATGAAGCGATTGAGTACATGAAAGCCGCTGGCTATGTATTCGATGAAGAAGGTTATTCCTTTGGCGATAGAGATATTGAACGTCATAACCCTATTCTGGTTGCGGCGGTGAAAGCACTTGGGGAAAGGGCTAGCGGTCAATCTGCCAATCTTCAGATTGAGGAATACGATGGTTATGAGAGGGTAGTGCAACCACATCACATTGTGTGGTTGTGATACCCTACCGGTTTTGACTAGAATAACTTTTCCATTTTCTAGTCAAGCAGTTTATTCTAGTCAAAACCCGGAGTTGCCTTTGACTAGAAAAGATTATCAAGATTTATGTTGACAGTGTATCTTTCCCTTCCCCTGCAAAATGTTTTGATTTTGCGAACGGCGATGGATATATAAAAGAAGGGAAGTTCTAACCAGTCTGGAGATCGTATGCTTAACTTTGGCTTTACGGCGCTTAATGATGAAGGTGAAGAATGCCCAATCTTTCTTAATAACATCGTTCTGTACAAGAATGAGTTGATGAGGGTTGTTGATCGAGAATGGGGAGTTTGGGATGGTGATGTGTTTGATCGTGATGCAGCGGTATTAACTCTTTCTTTCGTATTGAATCGACATTGTTCTGATGATGGGGATTCATGGGTTAAGGTATCCCCAAAAGATGTGGTCAAGATTAGCTCAGAGGAATATATTAACGTTTACAAGACTTCTCGTGTTTATGGAGGACCAGAGGAGGGCGGTTGGTGGTATGATGCAGGCCATCCAGTTTCGTCTATTCGTTTGCGTTCATGCGAATCTGTAAACAAGATTAATGAGTTGGTTGCTTATATCGAGTAACTTGTGATGCGGCAGATGAAGCGTCTGACATTATCCTTGCCTATAATGGTGTTGCAGTTTCTTGCTAAAGATTAGAATGGTGTTCGGAGCTTATCTCGTCTTATCGTGGATATAAGATTAACTGGTCTGGTCCAAGATATGAAGAAGATTTATCCCCCTGGGGGATGAAGGGTTCGGGGATTGCCTTGTTCGCGTATGCGCGTGATTCGATTGCAGAGGACGCGCTTTTGGGTTCAAACGTTTGCTTTCCGATTCCTAAATAAGTTTTGCATTTTCCGCCGGTGTTGGATATATACATCATAGGGGGATGGGGGCAATAGTCTATATTGCCGCAAAAGAAATGTGAAATATAACGGAGGGTGTCATGAACGAGAAGAAGATTACCGTTTATCATCGTAACGTTGAGCTTGCAAAAGAAAGTGCAAGGAAAAGCCATCCTGGCTATGACATTAAGAAGGTGAAATATGAAGGGATGTGCGGCGATGCTTGGGGAAATATTGAATATACGGTAACGCTTAGCTTTCGAGAGGAATAATCATTAGGGGGAGAAATCCCCCTTTTTTTGTTTCCTTATTCTAGTCAGCGGGGATTTTTTGGACCTGGAAAATGAAATGGGTATACATTACCAGGGAGGAATCATGGGAACGTCTCTCAGGAAATATCAAGTTCGTTCATTAAGCGGTGGGTTTGATATTGTGAGATTTGATGATTCTGTTAACCGCTCGGATTATTCTGAAATGCTTTGGGATGACCATAGCGAAGCGGTTAAGGCTGCGGATGATCTCCAATCCGGAAAAGTTTTGGATTCATCTTATCGCTGGCTTCCTAATGGAAATGGTTAGGGGAGTAATATGCAACCTGATATTTTGCTTTCGCTGACAACTATATTCTTTACCGGTTTTGGTTTGGGAGTTTTAGCCGCAACTTGGATTTACATTCAAAGGTGATTTATGGAATCCGCTTGCAGTTTGACGGTTACCTTTTCGTTGATTTTGTTATTAGGGATGCTGCTTGGCGTTCTGAATCGCAATGAACAATGATTTTAGCCATTCTGGAGGGCTCCGATGAATAAGATAGACCTATGTAGAGAAGTTATCTCTAAAAGCTCAGCGAAGCGTTTAGATGGTATTCTGATCGACCTAGTTACCGCAAGAGCTATTGTTACCGTATATGAAGCTCTTAACGAATCCAATAAGGGGAAATATGTGGAAATGCCAATCGATAAGATGGCGAGACTTGCGTTTAAGCTAACGGCTTAGGGGGATTGGCATTTGACTAGAATAAGTTTTCCGTTTTCTAGCCAAGCTACCGAATGACTAGAAAAGATTTTCTTGACTTTTCAGATCTTTCCGTTCCGCCGGTTGACTAGAATAGTTTTTCAAAAAAGATTTTGCGGAAAATGGAAAAGCAAAGTTGAAACCGTCACCATCGATTGATATATATAACTATGGATGAAGCGACACAATGACGCAGTGAGGTGATAATGGTGAATGTTGCGATTGTAAAGTTTCTGTAAAAAACATTCGGAGGTGAGAAGGTTTAGAGAAATAAAAACTTGACTCCCAGATCTTAAAGGGCTTGATAAGTTTATCTTATCAGGCTCTTTTTGTTTTTTGGCGGTATATGCTGGTGAGGTATAGAACGTGGGTTATTGAACCAGAAAAAAAGAAGGGGTATGAGAAGCTGCAAACTTCCCATACCCCTTGAGCCGTAAATAAAGCCCCTATGGCTTTTGTGACATTTGCTCTTTTTCTTCTTCTTTTGAAATGGTGCCCGGAGCGGGACTCGAACCCGCACGCCGCGAAGCGAGAAGTTTTAAGCCTCTTATGTCTACCATTCCATCATCCGGGCGAAATGGATATATCTTCTTATATCCGCATGTGCATGTGTTGTCAAACAAAACTGAGAGTTTGATTCTCTAGGGGATTTAGATTTTTGAAATAAAGCTATTATGGAATCACTAAAATTGTGCTTGTTATATTTACGCACATATGCGTGCGTGTGTGCATGTGATTGTTGTGCTTGAAAAGTATAATAAAGGAAACGAGAGCTGAATGAAAAAAAAATCATATACAAAAGAAGCGCTATTAGTGGCGATAACAGAAAGTACATCCATTCGAGAAGTCCTAGTAAAGCTAAACCTAAAGCCTTGCGGCGGAAATTATTTAACCTTTAAGAATACAGTTAAGGAGCTAAATATAGATACATCGCACTTTACAGGTAAGGCGCACGGAAAAGGCGTTCTGAACTTAGTCAATCACAACACAGTTCCTTTAGAAAAAGTATTGGTTGAAAACTCAACATTTACATCCTCCTATCACTTAAAGACAAAGTTATTAAAGGCAAATCTATTAGAGAATAAGTGCTATAACTGTTCGCTAACAAAATGGAATGGCAAATATATATCATTACACTTAGACCATATTAATGGTCGGCGAATGGATAACAGAATTGAGAATCTAAGGCTTCTTTGTCCAAACTGTCATAGTCAAACGGATACTTATGCTGGAAAAAATAAGGGCAAATAGCGTTTATTACTTCTGTGTATTTTATTTTCATTTTCGCATTACTTTGGATATAGAAGAGAAGGAGGTTGTCATGCCTAACTGGTGTTCAAACATTCTGACTGTTGAAGGTAGCCCAGAAGATTTGAATGATTTTCTGTCGAAGTTAGGAACCTTTACTTTTGATAAGGTTATTCCCTTTCCTAATGAGCTGGAGGATATTTCTCACGGATACCATAGGGACTTCGGAGATACAAAAGGCATGAGCCATTTCCGATATGTTGATGATAAGCCAGTTCTTATATCGGCGGATGAACTTGTTAGTTTGAAGGAAAAGTTTGGAGCTACCAATGGCAGGGATTGGAGCATTGCAAAATGGGGAACAAAATGGGATATTGATCCGGTAACCTTTGAGCCTAACCATGAGAGGAGTTATTCTGTATCTTTTGACACAGCCTGGAGTCCACCTATTGAGCTTGTTCGAGGCTTGGCGGTAAAGTATCCTAACTTAACATTTACCTTGGGATATATTGAACCAGGTTGTTCATTTGCCGGGGAAGGTGTTTATAAGGGACACAGAGTGGTTAATGAACGCTACACTGAAAACATGATTGATGCGGCTGGAATCTCGGATTGGCATAGCGATTGGGTTAATGATAATCTTGAGTTTGATAATGAGGAGGTGGGCTAAGCCCATTTCCCTTTTCCCAACAATGACTAGAATAAGTTTTTCGCTTTCTAGTCAAGTCTTATCTTCCCGGTGACTAGAAAAGATTTGTTTGACTTCTGTATTTTCTTTGCGGCCAAGAAAACATTAAATAACTTTTGGAATCAGAGAGCTTTATTGATATTAAACTTATGGAGGTTCCAAATGCTATTCAACGTCGCAAATAAGATTGTCCAAACGAATCAGTTTTCTTACGCAGCACACTTCGGTGTTTTGGAAATCGAAACATCATTTCAGAACGTGATTGAATACGGAAACCGAGAAGATATCATTCAGTTTTCCGAACAACGAAAAGAGATGTATAATCAGCTTGCAAAGATCTCTGCGCAAAACAGTCAGTTCTTCCCTTCAGCATAGGGTGATATATTCAAAGTAATGCTTGACTTGTTTCATTACTTTAGATATAACAGATCAGGAGGTTGTGATGGCAAATCCTTACAGAATCAGTTTAGCAAAATTCCGCGCAAATAATAATATTGCTTCCGATGAGCTTGAGGATTTTCTTGATGAAGTTTGTTCGGATTGCGTTGTTCCGGCTCTTTGCAAAGATGGATGCGAAGTGGAGCCTGATGGAAGATGTGAGCACGATTGTCCTTCGATTTTGCTTGCCCTAAATCTTATCTGAGGTTACCATGAACGAGCAAACCTTTTCCTGCGAGTTTTTGTTGGCGCATGATGATTACACCTGGGAGCCAAGATTATTTGAACTTCCCATTTCCCTTGAGGATTGTAAGGATGATGAGCTAGAGTCGTGGTGGATGGAGGTGTTTGGATGCAGAGATTCATTCAGAACAGTTGTTATGGCAAAGGTATATAATCGAAATGTTGAGGTTGTAAAGGCTGATGATGAGAGTGATGATGAGTGGTTTATCTAACGGGCTTTGCCCGTCTGCAAAGTTTGACTAGAATAACTTTTCTTTTTTTCTAGTCAGGCATAGCAAATGACTAGAATAGATTTCCGCAATAACATTTGACATCGCCCGGCTCATTATTCTGAATATTTTCTTGAGATTAAATAATGGGATGGATATATATAACTATAAGACAAACAACTGAGAGGAGAGGATGAAACACTAAGATTGACGAAAAACTAAATGACTTGATTTGACTGTAAGTAAACCGATAGATAAATAATATTAGGAGGCTACATGCTCGCTCGTGATAACAATGTTCAAACGATTCTTGATGCAGTTACCGTAAAGGTTGCAAGTTCTCTTAACGTTGAGCCTGCAAATATTGAACCAGAAGTTATGCTAGCGCTTGCAAAAGGCTTGGGATTGCTCCGAGGTCAACGAGGACGAAACATTTGCGGAACTTATTCAACTCCAGCGGGCTTGGCATTCATCGGAGAAAAGGCAGAAATTCCCGAAGTAGTTCAGAGTCTAGAGGTTCAAGAGGTGCAACCTGAACCTGAAGTAAAAGAAGAAGCTCCTGCGAAGAAATCGAAGAAGAAAAGCTGATAGATTCATAAAGGAATACACAGCCCGCTTATGCGGGCTTTTTCTTTTGCAAACACAAAAATCCCTATTCGGTTCTGGTTTCAAAAAACAAGTTTGAAACCCTAGAATGAGTAAGGCTAAAGGATTAATAATGTCTGTGTTTGTGACTTTTCTAGTCATCCAGATAAGCTCTGAAGTGCTGTCGTTGTTTCCTATAAGGTATCGGGTTGACATCCGATAAAATCCGATGAGTTTTTGTTTTCGTATAAACGAGGCTGGTTTCAATCCAGCCCTATGCTCCTTCCTTTCGGAAATGGTTTGTTTGACCGTAGTTGTCTCTGGTAGTTTTCCTTCTACCAATCTATATCCTTCCCGGCAAAAATAATAGAAGCGCGTGTGCGCGTGCGTTTGACTAGAATAACTTTATCTTTTTTCTTTTGCCTTAAATATATTTAATGGATATAACAAATAAGGAGGCTTCATGTTTGTCATTTCATTGTGGCACGACAAAGTTACAGAAAACATTGCCATTACCTATGGTCAAGAAACTGCAAGAGAGTTTATTGAATCATTTAGTCAAATCGCAAACAAATGGACAATTTTTTGTACGGAAAAACTTGAATCATCTGGATGTGATGACATACTTGAGGTTATTACGGTTAATAATGTCGATGAGTTTGTCAATAATCTCCCAGAAAACTTGAACCGATTTGCAGATGAGTATCGGGATATTTTGAATAAAAAGTGCTTCTTTGTTTATGGATTTTCGATGCCACTTGCCGCCTTTTCCCTTAGCGCCAATAAGTTGCCCGTAATCGTAACCTTTTAAGATATTTTATTGCTATCCATCTTTAATCTAGATATAACAAACCAGGGGGTTTCAATGGATAAGGAAGTTAACATCTCGAACCTTGACGCAACTCTCGATGTAGGTCAAAGCACTTGGGTTACTATTAATAACCTTTCCGTTTACCTAAGGGCTAGTGATGATGGCGTTTCTGTATCCATCTATCCTGCCGGAAAAGAGGAACAAAACTCTATTACCGAAACCTGGGCCTGCTATTCCGAAGCAGAGGAGGAACCATGAAGAAGAATAAGATCCAAAATGATACCGCTGCTAAAAAACGAAAAGCACACTTTGCAAACGGTGGAACCACGAAAACATGGTTGGGCTGCTCTGCAAAGTTTGGTGATAAAAGAATGAAAAGAACCTCAAGAAGCTCTGTCAAGAAAAAGAGCATTGAGGATGCCGATGGGAATGACTAGAATAAGTTTTCTTCTTTCTAATCAACATAAACATTTGCTTTATCTTCGATGTTTGGATAAGTTATATAAGGTGAACAAATGGAATTAGTCAACAGAGGCAGATGTCGCAAATGTAACTGCACAAGTGTGTTAGATCTTAATGGATACTGCGATTGAAGTATCTAGGTGAATATTTCTTGTATATTCCGAAAACATTGCATACATTTAACCAGGAGAAGTGATATGTGTAAACATCCAAAATCAAAAAGAACTTATGGGCCAGATAGATGCTTTTCCCGTCCAGCTTATGGGACAACTAACCCTAAGCCGGCTGCGCATGGAGGGATTACTTATTATGAAAAATGTCCGTGTGGTGCGAGAAGGCAAATCAATGTAAATGGTAGATTCTGCGAAACAGGCGCTTGGTTTACTCCAGAACCAGAATAAAGGGAGGTTGGTATGTATTGTGTAAAAAGATTTTTGAGCTTGTTTGGTGATGATCAATATGCTGCGCAAGAAATGGAACATCGAATCCTTTCAGCAGTTACCAGAAATATGCTTTCTGAACCTGTAGCCCGCTTCGCGTTTGAGGGCTCAGCTTCTGATATGGATCGCCAAGCATATTGGGAATGGATTACGGAACAAGCTGCGCAAATGCTTCAGGAGATAGAGGATTCTAAATGGTTATAAACCCCTAGTGGGTTTACTGCCTTGACTAGAAAACGTTTGCAAAAATATCTCGCTCGCTTATTCTAGTCATTCCCATCTCCCTTTGACTAGAATAACTTCACAATAATAGCCGCTATTTTATTTTCATTTTCGGATTACTTTGGATATAGAAGAGAAGGAGGTCGTTATGATTACAGAATCTCACTTCAGTCGATATCTCGCCGAAAGCGTAACCGTTCATAATGCGATTATGTCTTTGGAAAATCATTTAACAGAAGTTATCCTCAATGGCGATTTCCATAAAGCCGTAGAAGTCGTTATTGAAAATGCGCAGTTCTATGATCAAATCGCTTCTCACGTCTCGAATAATGAACATTTCTACCCTAACGCTTAACGGAGGAAAAAATGGAAAAGAACTCTGTACTTACCCTAAGCACTGCGCATATGCCTAACTCAACTCCAGACTTTGGTAATAGCCTTTCTGTAATGAAATATGATTCAGGGTATGTCGTCCTATGCCATGACGATCCGAACGCTCCAGAATGGCTAAAACATATTCTAAATGCAGCCGCAAAAGAAGGATGCTCAATCATGATGCGATGGGGGATGCTCCTATTGCTTCTGAACTCCAAACCTACGACTGGTAAAAACATTTTCATTCTCGCATTACTTTAGATATAGACAATCAGAGGATACGAACATGCCTGAAACACTTCTCGATAGATTGATTAGTGAAAATAATCCTAAGTCAAAAAAGAAATCTCGCAATGAAGAGATCCTAGCCGAGATTGCGGAAAAGGTTAATATCGTCCGCGCAAAACTAAAAGAAGCAAATATGAATAGCCTAAGTTTTGAGTTTCAAATCCCTAACTCGCTATTCAATACTTGGCATGATGTATCCATTTCCGTTTCGGATACCCAAACTAGTATCCTATTTAACAACCTATTGGTCTATAAAAACGGGGTAATCGGAGATCATGCAGAAAAAGTCTTTTACGCCTTGAACGAACTACTTAGCCATAAATAAATCCCCTTAGTGGGATTGACAGGCTGACTAGAATAACTTTGCGCAATCTTTTATTCTAGTCAAGCAGGAGGATGACTAGAAAAGGTTGATAGCAGTTTGACTAGAATAGATTTGCTTGACTTTCCAAAAAACCTTCTTATCGAATAATCACTTTGACTAGAATAAACTTGCACAAAAATACTTGACAGGTTTTTCTTCCCCGCGACGAAAAAATATTTGGAATATAAATCGACGTTGGATATATACAAACATAACCGCTAACTGTGAGGTCAACATGTCGGCTCTCCTACTCTCCAACGGTAACGACAAGCTTAACGAGACGGCCAAAATCCTAAAGAAAATGACCGGCAAGCGCGTTAAAATCGCTTCCTTTAACCTTCCTGCCTTTAAGGCTGCTGACGGGTTCCGAGTTTGCGCAGGTGCGGCGGATTGTGCCTCCGTTTGCTACGCTCGACAAGGGACTTTTTTATTCGCCTCTTCTCGACGTGTCCGTGAAGATAATCTTGCATTCCTTAAAGAAACCTATAAATCAGGTGGCGAGGATGCGGTATTCTTTGCCCTTCTCAACCTTATCTCTAATGACAAGGCAACCCATTATCGCATCCATGATTCTGGTGACTTTTTCGCCTTGTGGTATGCTCGTGTGTGGGTTCGTGTTGCCGAGGCTTGTCCCGACCGAACCTTCTACGCCTACACTAAATCTGTTCCTTTCTTTAAGAACATGACCGTCCCTTCTAACTTTGCTTTGACCTACTCCTACGGTGGAGTTTGGGATAATCAAATCCCTGAAGGTGCGCCCGTTGCCAGAATTTTCGTCTCTCACGACGATCTAAACGCGGCGGGTTATATCGATGGTAACTCCGAAGAAATGGCTGATGCTCATGCCATCATCGGAACGAAAAAAATCGGCTTGGTTTACCACGGCGTTAAGAATATGACCGCTGAAGAGAAAGCAAAGTTTTCAGCATAAACATGCGTGCGTGTGAGGTTCATATGCAAGTTTACATCCATGGGTTTGGATATTCATTCAAGCCCGATGATCAAGTAAAAAAAGAAATTAAATCCGAAATGGATATGATCCAGGGGTTGATTCATAGCGACCCTGAAGTGAACGAAAAAATCAGAAAATATTGCATGGATAAACCGTTTAATAGGTGGACTGATACCCTTGCCGAGCATTCTCCCTATGCGTGCGTGTGGGCGCGTCTAAAGGCCGAATTGGCTGAAGCAATCCGCATCGAAAATCCAGGAGAGTATTTACAGAAATAATTTGCATATGTGCGTGTGTGTGGATATAAACCATCCAGGAGGGAGCATGGACAAGTCAACGATTGAAAAGATGGCAAAAGTAAAAGCCCTTTCTCGCCGCAACTTTTCCGGTGTTGATTTCCGAAATGTTGGGAGCAACCTAATCGGAGCAGATTTTTCACATTCAGATCTTTCCGGTGCAGATCTCCGTGGGCTTAACCTTATGGGGGCAAATTTTCACGGCGCTGATTTATCTGGCGCAAACCTTTCCGGTTCAAACCTTTGCGATGCTGTATTTGCAAAGGCTAACTTGACTGGCGCAAATGTTTCAAATTCAGATCTCAGCATTGCATATTTCCGCAACGCATTTATTGCGTCTGCGGATTTTTCAGGTTCAAAAATTGATGGCGCTGACTTTGAAAAATCCAAAGGTATGGATAAGGCAAGTGGGTTGTAATTCTCTGCGAGGCACCCACTGACGTGCGTGCGTGCGCGTGAGTCATAGGTAAATTAATTACAACCCAGAAACTTTTCAACATAAATTATCCGGACAGAAGAACAAAAAGATGCGCATATCATTTTTATTACAAATTAAAATATATGGCATAAACACAAATGTCTATCTGTTTTGAAATGAATGAAAAAGATTTCACCGATTATATCCCGTCGCATGCTTCAATGACACACACGCACATGCATGCACCATGACCATAAGATATAAGACGGAGAAAATCCCGAAGACTTGGCTTGACGAGACGATTCACCCAAATACGCAGTTTGAATGGTATGTCATTCAGGGTAATTATAAATCGTCTATCGCCTTTTGTCCATCAAAATACTTTCCTGAAGATGTTTATCTCGTCGATACAAAAACTTCCGAACACCTATCGATAAAGAAAGTTGAGTTTTCATACCCAGAGGTTTATATTTTTATAATTAAAAATATCGATATGTTCATGATTGCCAAACCATATGATTTTGTGGTAGTCCATTCTGATGACTTTGAAAATCATATTCTACCGCAGATGACCAGGGAGGGGTAGACGTGCGTGTGCGTGCGTGTTTGTGCGAGGCAAGTTTTAACAAACGTATTATCAAAGAAGATAGATATGTTAAAATTCTTATATGATAATTATCCTTCTGATATAATCCATCCAGACATTGGAACCAGAAGCCCAATGAAACACTCCGAGCGCTGGAGGCTTTTTAGAGAAAAAGATAATGCTATAGTTTTTTATTCCCCGGCCCAATCTAATATAGTAAGTATCGTATCCACTAAAGGTAGAGGTCATCATTCCTATCCAGTAACCCTAGACCATATTTCCGAAAACTATCCAGAACTTTCTTTGCTTCTGCTGAAGAATATAGATATATTATTTCAAATGAAGTCTGCGCACTTTTTATCTGAAGAGGATGAATTAACTTTCCTTGCTATGCAGGAGAAAGATTTTAGAACCCATGTCCTACCGAGCGCTTCCATCGTAGACGTGCGTGTGTATGCATGAGTGTGTCAATAAAATATTCAATTTATACAACCACTCATATGGACCGACTTGTCAATGAGTATGCGCTCCATCGAGTTAATTCAGATTTGTTCATATGCATTTATGATGCAAGAAGATTTTTAAACGCCGAAGCGAAAATGATGATAGTTGCTAGAGAACGTTTGAAGGTTCCTTCTTTTGTTATCCATCCTGATCTTGAGCAGATTAAAAATATTAATCTACCATTTTATAACCTCCTGATTAAGAATGTTGACTGTATTCGAGAAGATAAACTTCACGGGCGTTTCTTGAGCTTATCCATTCCAGTTCAGATGTTTAATGATTATATTCTGCCCGAAATGGAAGAACATACTGTACCGCATGGATTTCCGTGAAGTGTGACCTTATTAAGAACAGAAGGGAAGAAGAGTTTATTATCTTGGGGCAAGAAAAAGAAGCACGGAAGACAACAGAGCTATGCGAAAAGTATTTTGAGTTTTGCGGCACCTTCAGAACTCCAAAGGTAGCAGATGAATTTGAGGATTGGTGCATTGAGCAGAAATTAATTGTAGATAGCTCCAATGGAAATAACCCGGAATATTGGGTTAAGTTAAAATCATTAGCATTTAGTGAACATTGGGATACCTTTATTAAAGAAAAAACATCTTAAGAAATTATATGTTTTTTGATACTCCAAACTTTATGCTTATGATTGCCTTTGCATTTGTATATTTATTTCTTGTAAATCAATATTCCGATTGATATAACTCAATAACCCAATTCTTAATGGAGCCAGGTATGGGCGTTATTCTTGATAAACCTCCGTTTAATCTTGTTCGGCTATCAACTGTTCCGAAAGATAAGTGGGTTGGGCTAGCGGTATTCCATCCGCTTAGTCAGGTCGGAAATAAAGCAAATTGGAATTCAGAACATTTAGTTTGCAAATTTACTCATGGTGGAAGCTCAACGGAGCAGGTTATGCCGCTACCGCAATATGATGTGGGCGTAATTATTTCTTTTAAATATGATGACCTTGCGAGAATGCAGCAAGTATCTTTTGTTGGCGCGGGCGGTGGTGTTCTTCGGTATGCTGAAACTAATCTTTGGGTTATTGATAGCAATAATTCGGAGACTCAGCCCCATGAAGAGATTGCAATTGAACGTGTTGAATATGTGAATGCAGATAACGAGGAATAGGTTCTGCTCTGGAAAAAGTTATTTTGATTAATGATGAAGGCGTTTAGATGCTCATGTTAAAGAATATCTTTTTAAAATTCAAAGAGTTTACGTCTCATTTTGCCGCGAAAAAGGAAGAGTGTTTAGCCGGAGACAAAATTATATTTAGAAAAATGCAGGATACAGTTCTGGCGGGCGTAGATGCATATGATGTGGTTGGTCCATAACGAATAGCATATCGGAATTACTAATGAGCCCTATTGAAGTCGAATTCATCGAGCAAGAAACTTATGGGCGTTATCATTTTACATATCTAATAAAAGATATATCCGATAAATATGATATTGAGATCTTCAGTCCGCTTGGCTCGCACTGCAAGGAAGTTCTTCTGCGTATATATGATAACAGTGATTACAAAAGAGTTTATCCAGACTTAAATTTTATTTTAAATTTGCACCCATCTCTGGGACATATTCTGGTTAAAAATATTGATATGTTGCGATTTGATGTGCATAAAGACACTATCTTTATCGACTTTGAAAGATTTAAGGACTCAATCAAGCCGTATTTCAAGGTGGTAAGTAAGGCGAACTGGTAGGGAGATAATGATAAACACCATTGAAACCGTTTTTAGCAGTTATGACCCTCGCTATGGTTATATATTCTCCATAGTTTCAAAGTGGAAAGGATACAATATCCTTATCTATAAGGTAATTTATAAATCGATGCTGCCTCATGGAGATTGTTTGCGATCTGAATTGAGGATAGATAGAGATGATGGCACAAGAGTATTTCCTGACATAGAATTAATACATAGGCTAAATCCGGAATTAGCGCATGTTTTAATTAAGAATGTTGATATATTTGAAACCGATAGGCATAAACAGGTGATAGCATTTAGCGAAGAGGATTTTGAAAACATAATTAAGCCATGTATAAAGGTGGCTAGCAAATAAGGACATGCCTAATGGATGTAGTTGAGGCCGTTCTTCTTGAGCAAAAAATATTTCATTATAACCTTTTTAGATACTCAATCAGCACGACATGTGTAGAGCATACTATTGAAATATGGAATGAATTCAATAGTGTCAGTGGGATTAAAGATGAAATAAGTATTGCTTTGCGCCACCAGGGCCATGCGGTTTACCCAGACATAAAACTCATTTCAGAGCTACATCCAGCACTTGGTTATATTTTTCTTAAAAATATTGACAAAATTAAAATCGAACCATATCTATACAACATCATGCTTAGTCATAAAGATTTTAAAGATATTATCAAGCCAAGGCTGAAGGTAATTCACATTTATAGACAATGAGAGGTAACGATGTCTGTTGTATTTAAGCCAGAGGGTTTCTTTAAAGCAGAGTGGGACCCGGAAAACTCTACCTACGTTGAGCGAAAAATTGATGAGAGTAATTTTTTTAAATATTATCGCTTTGATGTAAAGACCGAAGGTGCCCCTACACTATTAAATTTTTTCGAAGCCCTATATAACCTCGGCCCGGATGTTTGCGATGTTATTTCTCAAATATCTTGGTGCAATCTTTCTGACTTTATTTCCGAGGTAAGAAAAGATTCTGATGATAAATCAAACCTATATCATCTGTCTGTATCAAAAAATGTTTTCGTTGATCGATATTCTGACGATCAGAACCCTGAACTGCAAATCTATTGCGAACTAAACGGAACGGGCTTGGCGGATGATGATTCTGGGAAAGTCATCGATAACTGGTGCGTATCATTTACACCTCTTAATAAAATGAAACACCTTGAGGTTAAAGTAAATAATACAACTGAATTAACTGTAAAACTAGAATCAGCACCAGCCGTAGGCCCAGCGCATAAGTTTGAATCTGTGGATAGGCCAATCTCCCTTGGTGACTTTATTAACGCAATTCTTTATGATATTAGTTTTCACGGAAGCCCAAATGAAAGAGATCTTGTATCTCAAGATTTAAAAAGACGGGTAGAGGAATTAGAGAATGGAACTGCAAAGACATTTTCATTTGACGAATTCATGGAAGAAATGAAGAAAAAGTATCTCGAATAATATGCGATGTGGTATTAAACATTATGATTTCGATTAAACAAATAGGTAAAAATAATGATATTTCTTCTATTCATCCTGAATTCGCACATAGGTTAATTAAGCATGTTGATATATTGAGTAAGATGACCACACGTTATGGTTCGGAACTGTTTTATGCTGACAAAAATTACTTTGTAGATCATATATTGCCAGAGTTCCCAAATGACCTCTATTGAAGCCATTCTTTTTCTAAATAAGAAGTCCGGTATTAAATCTGCCGAATACCGCATACATACGCCATGTGAAAATTATAGAATATCCTTTTTTCATTGCCAACCGATGTATAAGGAAAGCTATATAAGGAGCAACAATGATGTTATGCTTGAATTATTTTCACTCCCCGATGAGATACTTATTAAAAAAATTTATCCAGACCTAAACGTTATTCGTGCTGTGCATTCGTCATTATATTCTCTTTTAATTAGAAACATTGATATACTGGGTTTTGAAACGCACTTGGATAATATAACTATAAATGAGTTGGACTTTGAGCGAATTATTAAGCCAAACTTATATGTAGCAAAAACCATTCGTGGTTACTGATAAATGATTGAATGTATTATGATACTAGAGAAGATATATGGTGCTTGGCAATATGAATATGTTATTGTGAGTGGCTGCGGTAAATATGCTATTAGAATTTTTGCTGGATTTCAGGAGAACACCGCAGAAAAGCATACAGTATTGCCAGACATAGTTTTTGGTTTATTTAGTTATCATAATGAAAATCCAAAATGGTTATCCACCCATCTTCGCGCAGATTTAAATGATATTATAAATATGTTTCCGGAGTTTGGCCAACTCTTACTGAGGAATATGGATGTTATAAATAATCACACCACCCAGACCCACCCACAATATCCATCGTTCAGCGGGGTTGGTTTCAAAGAAAGAATAGCTCCAATGCTAAAATCCGTTAAGCATATTATTATGGATTAGATATGGATATCTCTATGAACTTTGCTGAGATTATGATTGTGTCGTTTTTTTGTGGAACTTTGCTTTTTATCTTTGTAATCAAATCGGAGTCAAAATGATTTTCGTGCAAATTATTTTTGCAACATCTACGCTTGCGTTTTTTTATATTTTTGGATACACACATGGCATGGCAAGAGGTAAATCTTTAAAGTAAAGCAATGTCTATCTGGGAGATGTAATGAGAAAGATATTGTCCCTTCTGGCAGGTCCAGGCTCATCTTCGGCAATAAGAATACTTGTTCCATTATTCTTGCTTTTTTTAGTTATTCTCCCCTTACTTGTTTCCTTTGCGCCCCAAGTGCTGCAAGCTTGGAAAGATTACCAAGAACTTGTTCGATATGATTATGGGGTTAAGGATGACAAAGATTAGGTATAGAAAAGAACATCTAAATGATTACGCCTATTCGACTCATTATAGATATATCATATTCGGAACAAATGATGGTCACCGTATCCAATTTTCATATGACGATTTTTCAAACGAACATCTTCACGATTTATCAGAAGTATTTCTTTATGTTTATGATTTAAACGGTGAAGAGCCGGATGCAGAAATTAACATCGGTATTGAGGGGATACAGAAATTACACGAAGAATTTTATAAGTTTTTAATTAAGAATATAGATGTAATCACTATTGAAAAAGATACCGTGTATGGCTATACAACCATATACACCTCGCGTGATAATTTCAATAACATCATTTTGCCGCAAATGGAATGCATATCCGAATAAGTGATAATGGGCATTAAGTATAAAATAAAAAGGCATGTATCTTATTATCACGTCAAAGGATATTCGGACAGGGTATATGTCATATCCAATACCAAAAGGGGTTATCGCATCGAATTTACCGATAGCGAACTGCCAGATGTCTACCTGTCTGTTTGTGTAGATAGCAAAAGAAATAAAGATGATCAAGCCGCAATAGATTACAGAAGCAGTGTTTTGGATTATATCTTATGGATTAACAACGATTTTTATTTGTTTTTAATGAAAAATGTTGATATCATCAAAGAAGAAAATATATTAGGCTATAAGATTACATCCGTATCTCGTGCTGACTTCTTTAAAATCATACTGCCTCAGATGGAGGAGGTATACCGACTGAAGATGGTAAAATAAGGTATGCACCGAGTAAGAGCAAAACCACTGCAACTACGAAGAAGGGATGAATGATAAAATATACAAGATATGAGGGAAAAGGACTGCCTCATGAACGAGTTAAATTTATTCAATACGAAATACATGCAAGTGAAAATCATCCTGTAGATAAGCAACTTATCATACAGCTAACCGAGCAAAACAATTACTTAGATATATTCTTTCGCGAAATGGACCAACACGGAATATTATGGTCTAGACCAATCAGAACTATAGATGATGTATCTAAAATACATGCTCAATTTTCAGATTTACTAATGGAATATGCTGATTCTGTTAGTCAAGCAGAAAACAAAAAAGCCTTAGTAGTAGACAAAGAAGTGTTTTGTGGCTATATCCTTCCACGTATGCAAGAGGTTGCATAAGCACTAAACGTCCTCATATGCTGGCGGGCTGTCGAAATGGAAAAGATAAAATACGCGCGGTTTGGAAATGAAATAATGATATGCGGCAGTCTTACAGTTGAATGTATTTGTATTTCATATGTAATGTCTGGCTCTAGCCGCACATTAGATAGGTATGTTTTTTATAAAAAAAATATGAGCAACCTTACAAATTCGGAAGTAAAAAGCCTGGGTCAGATTGAAAAAATCAATCCTGTGCTATTTAATTTGTTAATCAGAAATCTTGATATCATTAAATATGACACCTCTGATGGCTCAAGTATATTTATTAGCGAAGGAGATTTCTCTAATTACATATTTCCTCATTTTGAGAAAAGATGGGCGGGGTATGACGCCAATTAAGGATAGGTATTTATCATGGTGTAATTCGGATTTTTCATTGGGCATTATCTTGTCGCACATAGGAAAATTGCTTGTATGATATAAAGTATATAAAACGAAGCCTCCCTTGTGACCCATTTAGCTGCAAAATACTGATTGGTTATGATTCTTCGTATAGCGAGTGGTTGATCATTACTGAGGTTCACACTGGAAATGATTACATTTTTTTATACTACAACAAAATGTCTCCAACTAGGCGGCTTATCGAATCTTCATACATAAAAGATGTTCAAGATGTATCAAAACTGCACCATCAATTCTTTCTTCTTCTGATTAGGAATGCTGACGCCATTACGAATAAAGATAATGAAAGCAGGTTTGGTTTACATAAAGAACTTTTTTTCAAGTATATACTCCCAAATATGCAAGAAGTACAGCTATGAGTGACGGGGATTCATGCGAAGATAAGTTAAGAATGCAAAAGCATATCAAATCAGATGATGTTTACCTTATGGGGACGGAAGGTTCAGATATTTACATAGGTATGTTTTACAATATGATCTTATCAGGATATTGTTTCTTTAGCGTTTGTGAGAATTATAAAAATCATATTATTCCATTTAATCATGCGATCGGGGATATTTCAGATATAAAAAGAATAAGCCCATATCTTTGTGATTTGCTTTTGAAAAATGCTGACAAGCTTGAGATCAGAAATGATTTTGAGTTTGATAACTATTTTATTTTTGTAAACAAACAAAACTTTGATAAATATATCCTCCCACAAATTGAAAACTCAATATAATGTCTGATGTAAAATACATTTATAGCGAAATAAACAAGGCCATTCTTTATAAGCTACCAATAGGTGATAGCGGAAAAAAGAAAAGGTTTTTAACTATTTCGCAGTCAGATCCTACCGGAGAAAGATTAACTCTGTATTACACATATCTGAACGGAAAAACCGTTAGAAATAAACGCCTTAAAAGCATCGAAGAGATCGCAGATATACATAATGCGTTTTTTCATTTATTGGTGAAAAATATGGATGCAGTCAAGACAATAAAAGCGTATGATGATTTGGAGGTGGTTAATTATTTGGTTATAGATAGGGAGTGTTTCTACGGATACATCTTGCCTTGCATGGAACGGATGTGAGCCTAATATATAAAGAATTTGGTGGAATTGAGTATCCGGTATTTATATTAAAACCGCATGATAGCAAATATACTATAGGTTTTGCAGCACAATTCTCCGAAATAGGGAGAGGATTCGCAATATATATGTATGTTCATGAAGGAGAATATGTTTGGGCTGCGTCGGAGGCTGGGGCTTATAATCATGACGGTTTACCACTTACATCAGATTTAACCGAACTAGGGCAGATTCTGTTTGTTAACAAAGAGCTATATGACCTGCTCATTAGAAATGTCGATATCATTCATCGTGTTGAACAGGACTATGTTCTATTTACAGAAAACATTTTCTTTATAAAAGAATTAGATTTTGAAGCATATATTTTTCCGCATATGAGACAGTTAGAGGTTAAATCAGATCAGAATAATGATGAACAATCTAACCTATAAGCAAAAAAGAAATCTTCTGCTCTCCCAGCTTGAAAATGATTTTGGTTTTTCAGGACAGGAGCTTTTAGATCCCAAAAATATAATTCCGCCGATCTTGCGATCCCGAATCAGCATTCTTCTTGGTTTCTTAAGAGAATCGATTTATTTGAAGCTGTTTAGGAATACCATTGGATAAAATAAAATATACATGCAACCCCTTTGGCGATGAGCAATATCAATTTCATTTAAGGGATGGCGCAAGCTATCTGTTCAAAAAAGTCAGTATTCATTCGCGATGTTTTCATATTTACTATTATCCTCGCTACAATGCAAAGTTTTCCGAGGCAGAAAGAGTACCCAGCATTGAGCATATAGCGTTTCGTCATCCTGAGTTGGCAAACCTTCTCTTTAAGAATATTGATATTATAGAGAGTCTTAATGGTTACATTGTCATACCGGACATGGCGTTTTATACAAATATTTTATCTTGCGCAGAGGAGCGAAAAAGAGCGTAAAGCCATTACGTTTTTTTTAACATAGTGATATATTTGCTTTAAACGCGATGTAGCGATATGCTTATACATCGTGAAGGATTTGTTGTGAACGAATATGTTTTTGTTGAAAAATCATTTATCGATGAGCTTACAAGACAAAGTCATCACCCTATACTTCCGCATATTGCATCAGACATTAAATATGATAATGATGGTCACTTAGATGTAACAAATATACAAATAGAACACCATCCTAGTGGTGGTAGTCCGATTAGCGATTATCGGGAATATTCAATTTATTTCGAATCAAATGGGCATACGTCAAGTGGTGTTGAATATTCCGATCTGGTATTTGATATTTCTATTTTAATTGATTGCTGTACACCACTATCATCTATGCTTTCTGAAAATTGTTTTTCGTTTGATAGAGGTTCTTTTAACGATGATGATTTTGAAATCTTAGACTTTACAATTACTATAGAAGTTAAATCTTTAAGTTTAGGTAAAACCTTTGTGCTTGAGGATGGATGTATTTCAAGCTCTTTCTTTAAAGATAAGAATACGGGATTCTCCCCGCCTAGATATAGATATGATGAGTTTTTCGAAAAATTCTTTGAAGAAAAAGCCGTTAATGATATAAAGAAGCTTCTTCTTAAAAATATAGATATGATACAATTATGAAATCATTGGTTTGTAAAAAGAGATATTGTCATGGAGAGAGATACGATATTGCTATTTCTGGCGCAGGATGTTTTATCTTTCACTATGTTTTGTTGAGAGATGGATATAAGCTAGGGTATGTCAGTAAGGATAATGATAAGAGATTTACAAAGGACATCGGGGAAATTTGCACAATATCTCCTGAGCTTGGGCTGCTTTTTGTTAGAAACATGGATAAGATTAGCTTTATTAGTGATAGCGGTCCTATTCTTATAGGCTCTGAGGATTTTAAGGAATATTTCCTGAAAGAGATGGATATTGATGAGTTATCTTCAATATAAAAGGGTAAATGTCGAATCTGGCAGGATAGAGTTTCATGTTTTTAATTATAAAAATCTTGCCTATAGATTATATTATTCTGCGTTGTGGAATAAATTTGTGATTTACGATATAATATCTGAATCACAATATGGTTTTAAAACAGAATACCTATTAGAATATATAACTGATATTGATTCTGTTTACTTAAAATGTCCTGATTTTTCCAAAATTCTTATAAAAAACATAGATGCCATTTCCGAGATGCCACGATGCGGTCTTGTTATCGAAAAGGAAGTTTTTTATAATTGCATTCTGCCGGAGATGGAAGTTATGAGTGATGATGAATACAAATCCCTATGCGTCAAATATGACTAAGGTAAAATATAAAACTCGCTTAAACTCAACATCAATACTGATTTATAATGATAATTGCAATACCCGTTGCAGGTTTGTTCTTGACAAGTATAAGTGGGATCATCTGGATGAACCAGAAGCATTTGATGTATACGTCTTGAGAGATGTTGTTGGTTATTATCCTAATAGCATGGACTATATTTTTCAGAAAATCCCACAGTTAGCGCAGCTATTGATTAAGCATATTGATAGAGTTCGGATTGTGAATAAAAGATATATAAGTATAGAATATGAATACTTTATCAAAAGTATGCTTCCGGAAATGGAACAGATTGTTGATTTTGAATTCATAATTTGATGTGAGAATAATGACGGAGTAAGTAATGAACGTAAAATATTCGACCTATCCTGATAGCAATGGTGGCTATATGGACCAAATACTCATTTATAATGATATTGATAATGATTATTTATTTGTCTTTGATAAAAAAACACTCTGGAATTATAAAAAGCGAAAGGTTGTTGAAATGCTCATTCTAAGAGCGCGACCCGATTTTTATCCTGACAATATTGACTATATAATTCAGAAACATTCTGGATTAGCTCAATTGCTTATTAAGCATATGAATATGCTGTCACCATCTTGGGTGGAAAAGAAAATGGGTCAGAGATTTGTATCTATGGAGTATGAATATTTTGTTGAAAACATAATTCCGGAAATGGAATATGCACCGAAATAAATACCTCATGACAGAAGAAGATTTGAAATATTTTGAAGTGAAAAGTAGCCCCAAAACATTATGGGGCCAGTATACAGTTCTATCTTCCCCTAATGACTTCATTTTTTACAATCCTAATGGTGATTTAATCACTCTTGCTTATAGAGAAACAAACAATACCTACGACATAGAGTATGACCCATACGGTCTAGAGTTCTCAAAAAGCTTAAAATGTTTTGGTAGTATAGAGCAAATATTATCAGCCATGCCAAGTATTGCATCTATATTGATCAAAAATGTTGATATTCTGATCATAGAAAAAATTAGTCTTAACAGAACCGTTATTAGGATTTTGGAGAAAGATTTCAGTGAATACATATTGCCTAACATGAAGCTAATGAATGTCTGAGCAAATAAACTATAAGTCAATTAATGCCTTTCCATTGGAAAGCATTAAAAGATTGCCGGATTATGTTATTTTTTCACCGGATTGGGAATGTGAAATAATCCTATGTTCTATTTCGGAAGACGAATATAAGATATTTCATAGAAGTATTTTTGATATTAAAGATGACGAGTCTTTTTTTTTCAAAGGCATGAAGCCCTTCCGGTTTAAGATTGATAAGCTCTGCTCTATTTATCCAGCTACATCTATGTTCTTTGTTAAAAATATTGATATCATTGTAGAAGAATACATTCATAATAAAGCAGGTAATGCGATTGGTCCATTTTACAAAATCAAAACCGATGATGTAATTAATCGATTGTTGCCAAGCATGGTTCCAGTGGAATGCTTAGGCTGCCCCATAGACTAATCTTATGTAATATAATTTAAAAGTTCTACCTGCACCGAACGATAAATCAATAACGATTTGATTTGAGTTAAGACCGCTTAGGGCATGTGAGAAATTTATTTCCGCAGTAGCCACTGGATATAGCGGGCCTCCCGGTGGTGGAGCGGGTGGGAGAGTGCCAGTTTCTGAAAATATAGTAAAGCCGGTAACATTATAGCTATAAAAACCAAATGTTTCGTCACTCATGCTTGTTGAGGTTTGGTAGCCTACCTTAACTTGATTAAGGACAGTTCCGGGTTTAAACTTCGGAATGGGAAGAACTAATTTGCATGATGCGATTGGATTTGATGTTTGATTTCCTATCTCAAGATAGGGTCCCGAGGCATCCGTAACGGACATGTCATTAATATTTATAAAATTTGCGGCTATTCCCGCATATGTTTCTGTTGTTTCTACAGAGCTTGACAAAGGCTCTTTGGATAAAATTATATCTCCAGATACGTCTAGGGTTAGGTCACCGCTAACAACAAAAGTGTGGTCACCATTGAAAAAATCTTTTGACAAGCCAGTCTCCTACATTATGATTGATATATATAAAATTAACATATGCTGTTTGAAAACTTGAAAGCCCATCTTGTTATGGATACGGGTGAAAGTTAAGTATATCATTCAATAGGTATCTAGGTTTTTAGATGAATAATATCATAGCCGAACTTGGGAATTTAAGAGAAGAGATTGGGCGGATTAGAATTATTTATTTGAAAAATATTATCAAAGATAACTTTTCAACGGAAGATATTCAAACTGCAAGTGTTTTTGAGGATAGACTCTCCGTAATCTTTAGGTGTAATGTTTTTTTAATTATGAATAGCGATATGGAATTGGTCATTTACTTTTTAAATCGTGAATGGTCAGAGGATTTATCGCATTCCGATATCATTATGAATATTCGTTATTATATCGACAATGTGTGCTGTACAGGTTTTAATGAGCATCGAGAAAAAGATCCAATGAATTATGACCATCTTCCTGAGGCTCAAAGACAATTTCTAAATAGAAATAAAAACATACTCAATGGATTAAGATGATTATGTTTAAATTCATTTGATTATTTAATTATGCCTGGATACATATCACTAGGAGGGTATATGCCACAAGATGATTTTGGCGACCGGATGAAAGATTACGAAGGTCGAGAGGCAAGTAGGAAACTTATTCCAACACTTCCTATTTGCGTTCGTCTTGATGGAAAGGGTTTTTCTAAATTTACAAAGGGGCTAGCTCGACCATACGACGAGCGGCTTTCGAGATTAATGATTGATACGACAAAGCTTCTGGTAAAAGAGTCTAATGCTTGCGTTGGCTATACGCAATCCGATGAAATTAGCCTGGTTCTTTGGGAGCCTGAATATAAAAGCCAAGTTTATTTTGATGGAAAAGTACAGAAACTTTGTTCGGTATTATCTTCTATGGCAACAGCATTCTTTAATAAAAAACTAGCAGAAGTTATTCCAGAAAAAAAAGATTACATGGCTTTATTTGACTGTAGAGTTTGGAATGTGCCCGACTTAAATGAGGCTGCCAATACAATTCTGTGGCGGGAATTAGACGCATCAAAAAACTCTATTTCAATGGCTGCAAGTCATTATTATTCTCATCGTGAGCTAGAGGGTAAGTCTGGCTCTGAAAAGCAAGAAATGCTTTTCCAAAAGGGAATTAACTGGAATGATTATCCGGCATTCTTTAAGCGCGGGGTTTTCGTAAAAAGAAAGCACGTTATAGGGAATCGTCCCTTGACAGACGAAGAGATTCAGAGCCTTCCGCCTCTTCACAATGCAAGGAAAGATAAGACATTAAAGATTACAAAGCTTGAGGTTATCGAATTGGATATGCCACCATTTTCAAAAGTTGCGAATAGGGTTGGGGTAATTTTCGAGGGTGAGACTCCAGTCCTATATTCCGATAAGGAATAGCGGTGAAACAGAAAGAATTAAACAAAAGGATAAATTCGCACAAGGCATGGCTTGAAGGTACAGGTTGGTTCAACGGAGAAAGCCTATCTTTATATACGAAATGTATGAATAATCTTGACTTTTCTGGTAATGACTTGCGCCAGTCACGTTTTAATTGGTCACAGGCTTATAATTGTAATTTTTCAAACACAAATTTAAAGCGAGCATTGCTTACCCACTCTGAGTTTTTTAATTCAGATTTTTCTTTTGCAGATTTAGCTTTTGTACACATTGAGCATTGTCATTTTTCTGGCGTAAACTTATCTTATGCTAACATTGTTGGTCCCTCTATTTGCTTTGGTTATTCATCCTTCAATGAAGTTAATATATATGGTGCAAAGTTTGATGAAGATACCATACCTATAGTAAAAGAGGTTGCTTCAGATGTTTTTTATTTAGACTATTTTGTAGTCCGCGCATCTCATGGTGAGAACTACTATTATATTGTGCCAGCCGATGGTGAGCCTCTTGGTGATGTTTTTGATATAAAGAATGAAACACTAAAGCGTTTGCTGCTAAAGAATATAGATAAGGTTATGGTTTCCAAAGAAAGCTCTTATCGATGGATTATTTTGCAAAAAGAAAATATAAGTGATATAGAAGGATATCTGCAATATTATCGGGAGCTTTTTAAGTCAAGTTAGTGTTAGGGCTTTAATTCCTTAAGGGCATTCAGATGCATAGAAACTATTCTGAGGAGAAAAAATATTTCCAAGAAAAATATCAGAAGCATTTAAATTGGCTTAATAAAATTGACGACGGAGAACGTCTTCATATTTGCCTGGAGGATGTGGATTCTGATTTTAGTCATTATGATTTTAGCCATAGCACGCTTCGTGGATCTTCGTTTTATAGAACAAATTTTTCCTTTGCCAAACTTAAAAATGTTTGTCTTGACGATGCATTTTTTTATAATGTAAATGCATCTTATACAGATTTTTCCGAAACAAATCTTTCAACATTCCGTCATTTTATCGATGTAAATTTTGAAAAGGCAAATGTATACAAAACATCTTTCCCCGGTTACATAATTCCAGTTTTATTTGATGTTGACTGCAAAGTTCAATATTTTGATTATGCATTTCATTACGGGATCAAAGTCCCTATTGATAATTCATATGAAAGCGTTTACACCATACAGTCGGCAAAAGATATTGATTCAAACGGTACAAGCTGTCTCTCCTCTCTGGAACAGATAGTTGATGAAAAATTATCTAAGTTTTTATTGAAAAATGTAGATGCAATAGCTACATTTAATGACTATGAAACATTTTTTTATTTAAACCCAAATAAGATTTCAGAAGATGAAGTTTTAAATTTTTTGAACTTTTACAAGTCATCAGGATAGATAGGCCGCTATGACGTACTATAGAACCAACATAATTCATGAGACTGAACTTGCACCGATGTTGCAAAAACATTATGAGTGGCTTGAAGATAGATATACAGGTATTAAAACTGAAGATTGTAGAGGAGTGCAATTAAAGGCAGAAAAATTTGACATGAGATTTGATTTATCAAGCAGAGATCTTTCCTTTAAGAATCTGTCTTTTTCTAGATTCAAAAAAAGCACTTTTGTGGGTTGTGACATTCGCAATTCGAATCTACATGGAATCAGGGCTTATTCTTGTTCATTTTCTCGCGCTAATTTTCATGGGGCAAATCTTACCTACTGCAAAATGCATGGCTGTAATTTTACTGGAGCAGATTTATCTTATTCTAATTTAAGTCGCGGAAGTTTTGCAGGCTCTAATTTTAATGATGCCGATTTTAGTTATTCGAATTTATCTTATGCAAATCTTGATAGCTCTTTACATTTTGCCTCCAACTTTACTGGCGCAAATCTTTTTAAAGCAAAGTTTAATGAAAATATCGTTCCGGTGTTAAAACGAGAAGAGTTAGATTATCACAGGGCTATTTATTTTATTTATTCTGACGGAATACATTCTGCGATATATACCCCAAGCATGAGGGTTATACGGAGCATTGATGAGGTCAAAGATGATAGTCTTTTGGATTTTATTTTGAAAAATATAGACGTGATTACAAACAGTGTGGCTGGAAATATCATAATTAAGCTTAACATTGGGCAAATAAAGGAACGCTCCAATATATTAAATAGAATTGCGTAAGGGGGTATGATGTACTATATAGAGAATCTTTGCTTTGGTGTAGATGTTCGACGGCTTACTAGAGACTGCTTGGTAGACCTTGTTAAACATGTAACCCAAGCAGAAATGGACGAAATTGCTTGCGAGAATGACTTGTTTGAGGCATTTGATATAACAGGTTGGGGCCATCCATTTTTATCCTTATATCATGGGGATGATGAGCCACCTGTTGTCCTGGGTTTTAAAATTGATTCGTTTGCCACATTTGAAAGAAAAGAAATTAAAGCAGCAAAGGCGGACGAAGCTGATAGCAACAATCAAAAGATTTGGCTTCATAAGTTTAATTCAAGCGTAAGCAAAGCAATTAGGAATATTTTAAATAACCATGGTGTTGTCCCTAGTTCCATATGGGTTGTATCTACATCTTAGATCATATAAAATTTCTTTATAAAACATTTTGATTTTCTGATGGATGATGATATATATAATCATAACCCTTGGAGATGATATGAAGAAAGTTCAAATTCTCACTACACACTATGGTGAAAATGCAACGACACCTCATTCTCCTGCTGGTCCGGTAGTTAAGATTGATGGAAACTTTGTTACCTATATTGATTGGCAAAAAAACGAAGTCACAGTAGACATGACTACCACTCGAAAAGTTTGTGTTGCTTATGATAACGACATGCTTATCGAGACAAATCAATATGGGCTTGCAGAGGTAGAGCTTCCAACTTGGCTTGAGCCAACCGAATGGGTTGCTCGAATTACTGAATTCAAATGGCTTTGGGGCTTTGGAGGCAAAGAATTCCCGGAATCTTGGCAGCGTGACATGGTTGGATTTAGTTCTGCGGAAAAATATGTTTTCTGCAAATTATTGAATCAGCAGAGTTTCCGTTCAGAGTTTCGCAAATCTTTAAGGGATCAGGTTGTTGCATGGTTACAAACCCCTCGCGAAGAACGAAAGTGGGGCAGGCCATTATCTCAAAAACAATTTAGGTCGCTTTTTACGATATATGACCAGCGAGAGGCAGAGCGCATTGATAAAAGACTTTACTCTAACCGAGGTTGGTAACTGGGGGTAATATGACGAATGTGATTCAAAGAATTACTTATGGTGATTCAGATTACGAATTGGTTGAGCTATCTGGATATCAAACTTATCTAAAGAAGGTAGGGTACGGTTTCATTGCGGAGTTTTGGTTTGATCGCAATAGTGATATGAAGATCCGGCCATGGAATGCTGGTTGTGATATGGATAAAAAAGATATTCAAAATATTATTGAAACCATTCTTGGGAAAGCATAAGTAGTATTGTAATCAACCGTTTGGAGTCTGAAATGCCTGATGTCATCCAAAAGTGTTTAAATATTTCGACAAAGCATATTCCTCCGGGTGCTGATTTTAAAAACACAAGAAGTTTTCAGCATGGGTTTGGATATATTGTGTTTGTAATGCATCATGAAGTTTGCAAACATATGGCAGAATGGATTCGCCCAATCATGATGTTGGCAAGAGATAATGATTGTTTTCTCATTCATTTTGATGACGAGAGCCCCGTATTGAAAGATGTTTTAGCGGTATATGAGTAATTTGGAGTTATAAATGTATAACCACCAAAAACTATATAACATTGATGACTTTAGACAGCTTTTTCATAGTGATGTAGATATGCGCGAATCAGAAGGGTTAATTTTATCATTAACTGATAAGGACAAATTACCGGCTGTCGTAAATAAAGCTTTAGATGGAATTATGTTATCTAAAGCGGAAGAGTCTGAATATTATTATTTTTTAATTTCGCAGGTACTTTATTAAAATTTTTAATATTTACCATTATGGCTACGTGTCAGGATACACATGCAACTTTGTGTAATAGGTGAAATAATAAATGACTGAATCAGAATTAGAGATTGCAATAAATAAATTGCTTTCCGGTATATCACTTAATATTGCGATATCTTCATTCGTTGAAGTCCCTACATTAGTTTTGCCCGATACACCGGCAGCAAAAGCACTATTAGAGGAAATCAAACAACAGGATATCAAATGAAGGTATCAGGAAGATTAATATTGCGATAATGATCTTTGTATAAATTTGATATTCATTAAAAGTATAGGTATATACATATAGAGGTTGCCATGAAACTAAAAACATATTTGATTATAAGCAGAGCCATAGAAGAAGGTATTCAATATGGCGTAAATCGTTCATTCAAGCATGCCGATAAGCCAGAGGTAAGTCATATTATAGATACTGTTCATAATTCGGTAATGAATAGTTTGTGTGAGATTATTGAATTCGATGATGAAGAAGTGGAATTAGAGGAAGGGTAAACGCTTATGGGAGTTCATATGAAACTGGAAGATCTAGAGCGAATGACCCCAATTCGGATAGAGTCTGTTTGGTTTGATGAAGGTTATATGCAGGATATTTTTGGCTTTATTGGTAATCTAGATCTTGATGAGTTAAGTAAAGTATATCTCATTGAAAATAATTATGATGAGAAAATCAAAGATTATTATTATTCATACAATGTTTTCGCAATTGCACGAGGTGGTAAAAATATTTTTTATGTAGCAGACAGTGCAATGGATGTTAAAATCTACGTATATGATAGAGACGCATTTGATTCATTTGTGAGTTATGTATTAAGAAAGATGCATGACCGCAATCACAATATTAAATTTTTAAATAAAAACGAACAAACCAATATTGATACTGATTTGCAACTGTTTCGCAAAATCTATGGTCAACACTGGTAAATTATTTGGCGAAATATGATGACGATTACACAAAAGAAGTTGGTTCCACTTAATATATTTATGTGTAAAAAGCCATGAAAAGATGGAAACAATCAGATCTAAATGAGCTTTTTGAGCCTCGCTCTGTTACAATATCGTATCGAAGATTTTATGATCATATAGATAAAGATGCTTTTAAAGGTCAGGATCTTTCCGGGCTAGACTTTTCTAAAATAATATGTAATGGATTTAATTTTGAATCATCAGACTTATCCGGCGCAATTTTTAAACAATCTCATTTGAGCGATGTATCTTTTGATCATGCAAACTTGTCTGGTTCAAATTTTTTAGAATGTTATTTTGCTTATACGTCGTTTGATGGAGCAGACTTATCACGAGCAAATTTATTGCGTTCTAATATAGAAGGCGCTTACTTTTCTAATGAAACAAATTTATATAGAACAATGTTACCGAACACTTTAATTCCATTTGTTTATAAAAAAAATGATAAGTATGTTTCTGATTATTTCTTTGAATTTTGCTTGGTGAATAATGGCGAAGAACAATGGTATCTTCGGAAGAATTATTATAATTACGCATCTTCTTTTTCTGAAATAGAGAGTCCGGACTTGTTACATATTATGGTTAAACACATAGATTTATTTGATTTAAATAACTTTGGATTACCTATAAAGAGCGAGGACTTTATAAAATATATACAGCCGTTCTTAACTAAGAACAACTCTGCTTGGTTATGACATGAAATTATCGCAGGACCAGTTAGATTATATTATATTTAATGCATCTAGCGAATCAGAGCGTTTAGTTCTAAAAGATTTGGATTTATCCGGATTAGAATTTATTTGTCGTGAGTTTCCGGTTGGTGCAGATTTTTCAGGCTCCGATTTCAGTAATTGTATTTTTTACAGTTCAATAATCAAATGCTGTACATTCAAAGGCTGTAACTTTTCTGGCGCAACATTTAATAATTCAAAATTGTTTCTTTCTAATTTTGAATCAGCAAACCTTTCCGGTGTTAAGTTTTTATCTACTCGCGCTTCGGTAGCTAATTTTTATGAAACGACGAATGTATATAATGCAAAATTTGATCATGATATAGAGGTGCCAGTAATTAAAAAAACCAAAGGTGGGGCAGAAGTATTAGGTTGGTTTTTTCGCAGTGGGCGTAACGTTTGGGAATTTTCTGGATTAAGAGATAGTGTTTGTATGACAGGCATTAAAGATGAGACATTAATCAATTTAATAATCAAAAATGTTGATATATTTACATTTAACGAAGATAATAAAATGTGGGAAATTTTGCATGATAATTTCATTAGGAACATATTGCCATGTATTGATTCTAAAAAAGATGTCTTAAAAGAGAATGAACTATGAGAAAAATAACTCAAGAGGAATTAGACAATGTTCTCTTGAGCAACATTCCACTTTCGCTTACAGACCTTGATTCAAGAAAGCTTAATTTCGATCACTTTACAGCTTCTATAACTAAAATTGACTTAAGCGGAATCAATGCAAGTGGGTTAGATTTTCGCGGAGCGGAGTTAAATAATTCAACTTTTTCGGGAAGTGATTTGTCCGGCGCTAATTTGTCCGGATGTTCTTTGTTTTTGTCTAGTTTTATGAGTGCAAATCTTTCTTATGCAAATCTTTCGGATACAGTTCCGGGAGAAGCAATGTTTAATCAAAAAACTAATTTCTATAAAGCAATACTTCCTGAAAATTTTCATCCATTTTTATATAAAAAAGATAAAGGTCATTTTTTCAAATATTCATTTTCTTTGATGTTTGGGAACTGGTATATCTTTAATCCGTCGGGCAATGGGGTTTATAATTTATCTGAAATAAAAGACGATTTACTCTTAAATATTATATTAAAAAGAATTGACCTTCTTCGGCAGAGTAATGATGGGGGTTTTTATATCTTATATGACGATTTTCAGGAAGAAATCTTGCCGCATATAATTAAACATAATTCTCTTTTGGAGTAGCGTATTGCGATAACATGGCGCAAGAATTTATAGTTTGTAGTTGGTTTATTCTTGCGTGATAAGTCTATGTTGGTTATAGTTGGGCTGGAGTATTTATGGATGAATTAGCCAAACAGGAAATAAGGGAAGTATGTAATTTATTACTAAACGCGAATCATCTTTCCGTTGACGATATCGTAGATTCTTTTAAAACCATCGGTTTTTCTACACCATCTTTTGACGAGCTTTGTGGGAAATGGGACGGCTCAAGCCATTCTATTTTTGGCTTTAAACCCGAGCCAGCAGCCTCAATGTTTTGGATACATTTCTTTCCTCCGGAATGGACTCGCCCAGAATGGGAAGAATTATTCGGGCCGCCCATTGAAGCGGTAGAGGTAGTTATAAGATATAATGAGAATTATGAAATCAACCTTAAAGTGATTTTTGATCCTGGGAGTGATAAGTCATTAGGTAGGTTCAGGATGTTTTTTGCCAAAGTACAAAACTCTGAATTAGCCATTTCTATAAATGAATGTATATGTGATGAAAATTTAAAATATTTACATAAGTTTATTTTTAAACATATTGATTTTGTTCGTTACAATAAGATGTTCGATGGGAAAGCCCCCATTGAGTATCTAGCAAGTCTTAAGTAATATTGATAAAAAATATCAGGATTGATATGCCTATAGAAAGAGGTGTAATATGGGATATTTAAAAATCAGCAATCTTTATGCCGATAAGACAATACTTAGCTTTAAAACGTGCTATGCACTGGAAAAAGTTCATGGAACCTCTGCAAATATAAGGTTTGATAATTCAAATGTTTTTTTCAGTAGTGGTGGCGCTTCTTATGAAAACTTTTGCAAACTTTTCGACAAAGAAACTCTTATGGATTCGTTTACGAAATTAAACATTAATGAGCCACTTATTGTTTATGGCGAAGCATATGGTGGAAAAGAACAGGGTATGTCAAAAACTTATGGCAGCCAACTTTGCTTTATTGCATTTGAAGTTCGTATTGGCGAAACATGGCTTTCTGTTCCGAATGCAGAACAAGTTGCCTTAAAGCTGGGTCTTGAATTTGTTCCTTATGAGTTAATCGAGACTACAGAAGAACAGCTTAACTTTGAAAGAGATAGGGATTCTATTGTTGCTTTAAGGCGAGGAATGGGGCCTGGACATATTAGAGAAGGGGTTGTTCTAAAACCACCATTCGAAGTTACACTAAATAATGGTGGGCGGATTATTGCAAAACATAAAAGAGATGAGTTTAGAGAGCACAAATCAATTAGGAAAGTAAACGAAGATCCCGACCGTATTCTAAAACTAGAACAGGCAGAACTTATTGCTGACGAGTGGTGTGTCCCCATGCGATTAAAGCATGTCTTAGGGCATCTCACTAAAGATGGTGTTGAGCCTGGATGGAATGATGTTGGGGCTGTTATCAAAGAGATGATTAAAGATATTTATGATGAGGCGGATAATATCATCAAGACAAAGGAAGTGGAAAAAGCCATCGGCAAAAAAACATCAAGCATGTTTATTCAATACTTAAAGAATAAGTCCGATAGCTGACACAATGAGAAAAATTACTCAAGATGAGCTTTCGAGTTATATAGGCATATCAAAGAACTCCCTTGAGAGCACCTGCTTTAATAAGGGAAAAAGAAGCAAAAAAAGTTTAAGCAAGCTAGATCTAAGCAGGCTTGACTTTAGAGAAATGGATTTAATCGGTATAGATTTTTCTTATTCAAATGTATCTAACTGCATATTTAATTATGCTGATTTATCGGGAGCTAATTTTTTTAATGCCGACCTATCTGGGTCAGATATGTCAAAAAGTTATATTATGGGAACTACATTTTATAAAACAAATTTATCTCATGCAAACTTTACCGATACATGCTTTGATACTTGCGAAGTTAATAGCGGCACAAATGTGTTTGGAACAGTTTTTGACTCTACATTTTTGCCTATATTATTTGGTAGCGATAATGAAAGATATTTTAAATATGCATTTTATACAATACCTATCGGTAACATGAAGGATGTAGTTAATTGGTATTGGACGATTTATGCTAGGGGTGAGACACCATTAAGAAGCATGGATGTCATCTGTGATGATTTTCTTTTAAACATTTTATTGAGGCATATTGATTCTGTGCATAGCAATAAATGTTTATATGTAAACCATATTGATTTTAAAACGATTTTTGAGCCAGAAGTATTGAGGCATAATAGTGGTTTGAATTGATATGAAAAAATACACACAATTAGAATTAGACGAATTATTGCAGAAGGCTGGGCAAGAGCGCCGAGAGGCATTATGTTATTTTGCCGATAACCCGACCTTACCCAGCAGACCGCCCTTCAAAGAATTTTCAAATTGTGATTTCAGCGGGCTAACGTTTTCAGGCGAACAGCTTTGCTTTTATAGGTTTAATGATTGCGATTTTGTTAAAACAAGATTTTCTAGTACAGTTCTTGATTGTGTGGACTTCAGCGGTTCAGATCTTACCGGTGCATATTTTCATAGGGCTTGCTTAACCGAATGTATTTTTGCAAATACAAATCTTTCTTATTGCGATTTTTCGACCGCTGTCGGGTTTGATTTGGCATATTTTGACGGACGAACAAATCTTTACAACGCTGTCTTTGGTGATGGAATCATTCCATTTATGTGGGGGTCCGGCAAACATCGCGGTAGTGAATATATGTTTGTTAGTTATCAAGTAGGACAAAGTGTAATTGAATGGAGACTTAAAGATTTCTTGATTTTAAAAAGAAATAATGAACTATCCGATAAGAAGAACAAGATAGATGAAATAGATGATGATAAGCTTTTATCTATTCTTTTGAAAAACATTGATATTATAAATATCGATAATGATTATGATGGCACTATATATATTTCACATGAAAATTTTATGAAATACATTTGCCCAGAAGTGGTTAGGCACAATGAATCATTAGGTCATTCATAATGACATTTGATTTTGATATGCTGGTGTCGGCATTAAAAGAATCAAAACATCATATGTTTAGTATTGCGTCTTTTTATAAAATAGATTTTTCATTACTCGATATATCCGATGCGACATTTTCTCTTTGTACTTTTTACGACTGCAATATGTCGAACAAGAAGATGCCTTATACCTTTTATAACTGTTCGTTTATAGGTACAACATTTAAAAACTCAGACTTTACATCGACAACAGTACAGTCAAGTTCATTTCGTGAGTGCAACCTTTCTTATGTAAATATGAGGGGTGTTAGTTTGGTGTCAAATGAGTTTAGGCAGACTAACTTTTCTTTTGCCGATTTATCGCACTCAAATCTTTTCGGCGTTCTGATTGACCACTGTAATTTTTCAAATGCCACAATGAAAGATGTACAGTTACTTGCCGCAAAGAACATCATTAGTTCCAATTTTTATAATGTAAATTTATCTCCAAATTATAGAGCAATAATTTCGTCCACAGTTAGATATGGGAAAAAAGTACATACCATTCACTATTTGTTTACTAAGTACAAATCCAAGATGATTTTTTTGACAGATCATGAATTTAAACCGCTAGATTATGAAGCTATATTTAAAGATGATAGTTTACATTTTATTGTTAAAAACATCGATATTTTAACCAAGGATGATAAACTTGGAATAGGATTTCCTCTAAAGCAGTTTAGCAAATACATATTGCCACATATAAAAAAGAACAATATACTCCATAAGCATTGATTTGTAAAAACACTATGGGTATACTTTTTTATAAAAAGTTTGATTTTCATAATGAATGGAGGATACTTACTTCTTGAGGCATTTATGACATATATAAGTCAAGGAGATATGAACAAAAAAATTACTGAACATGGGCTATGGTATAGACATGGGGATGGCTTACATGGGGAGCTTTTGGCCATTGAGTCTGCGGACATATCGGATTTGGATTTGAGTTTTTCCCTTTTGTCCAAGGCTTACTTCTCGGGGGTAGTTGCAAATAATATTGCATTAAACAATTCCATTTTAGAACTATGTTGTTTTTCAGGATGCGACTTATCTAATTCCAATTTGTCAAATTCTGATTTCTCAGGAGCAAATCTGTATGAATGTAACTTGTCTAATTCAGATTTAAGCAACTCATTATTTGATGGTGCGGGTATTGTTGGGTGCAATTTTCTAAAAACAAATATCTATAATGCAAAGTTTTCAGATACATGTTTTGTCCCGGTTTTAATTCGAGGACCGGAAAATAACACAAAATATTGTAGTTATTATTTTTCAGAGTGCCCATTCGCATCTCTATCTGGATGTTATTATGTAATGTCAAATCAATTGGGCTATACGGGCTTTGATTTATTAAATAAAATATCGGACCAAGACCTTCGAACATTATTATTTAAAAATATAGATATCGTTGTTAATTATAATGGAATGGTAATTATAGAGAGGGATGATTTTCGAAGATTAATTCTTCCTTATTTACATAGTCGCAACTCATCTATTTGACTGGATTTTGTATGAAAATTAGTGCAGAAAACCTCGTGGAAAAGCTAGTTGAAATTAGGAGGCTTCATTCTGATGATAAGGATAATAATCCGTTAGAGATTTCCGATATAAAAATACTTGGACATATTTCGTTTTTTAACTTTGATGGCATAACGTTTGAGAATGTAGACTTTTCATATTGTGTTTTTGAGGCATGCACATTTAACAAAGTAACATTTAATAATATTAATTTTCAAAGCGCAAAGATAGAGTTGTCTAAATTTGAAAATGTTCATCTTGAAGGGGCAAACTTTAGGAATGCGACAATTGCTCATTCCTGCATAGTTGATACAGTATTCTCTCGGTGTCTTATGGCGCGGTCCAGAGTTTGCTTTTCAAAAATAGAAAATGTTAATGTTTTAAAATCAGACCTTTATCATTCCTATTGGGAAAACTGCAATATATTTGCCAACTATATTGATTCAGATCTATCATTTGCAAGGTTTAAAAGTAATCCGCTTTTTCATATTAAAAATTGTTCTTTTTATAATTCCGACATTGTTAGGGCAATGCTACCTAATAACCTCATACCGTTTTGCAAGAAACTATCCAGAACTAATGATGAGAATTTCGAAGTCAATCATTCGGCTGGCGGAAGTGCAAAGTATTTTTTTATAGCAGACAGGGACGAATATCCAGTTTCACATTATTATTTACTATGCAATCATCCACACTCATATTATGTTGAGAATCTGAATGAGGTAGATGATGAAGCATTGATGGTTGTATTAATAAAACATCTGGATAAGATAAAAGTTAATTCGTTTGGTAAAATATACATTGTTGCTGACGATTTCAATAGCTTTATTGGTCGAGAAGTTTATGTTCAAAATGAATCATGCAAAATGTTTGACTTTTTATAACCATTATATATAAATAAACATGGGATGATAGCGCAATGGTTAGTGCAGTTTGAATTATTTTTGATCTAGGTTCAATTCCTAGTCGTCCCGCTTTACTTTTTTACTGGATTACAAATGCCTGTGTCAAAAGAAACCAGAGCTAAATATGTACAGTTCTTGCGTGATCAGGAGAAAGAATTTCAATTCATCAAAGATGAATTGAGTAAAAATTTTTCATTCCAATCAGAACCTATGGTTATTGCTAAATCAATGATTATTGTTGAAACTGATAACTTAACCATTCAAATGCAAAAAAACATAAAGTATAGCGATTCTGAAGATAATTGGCTTTGCGTTGCTCTTTTGGGGCATAAGCAGCGAACTACAATATGGAGTGGGACCGGAAATGATTTTATGAAGCTATTTGAATGTGCTTTGGATAATTGTAATTCGTTTTTGAACAATGTATTGCTGCAAGTTCCTATTGCAATCATAAAAAGCAGTGATGAATATGTCCGATGATGGCCTAGAGGTAAAAACTGATTTTAACTTTGGAAAAGGGAATGAGTTTTTATTGGGCATAAAAAAAATTATTCACTTGCAAGATTGGAGCAAGATAGATAGATTCTTTGTTAGGAGTCAGGAGAATAATTCGTATGCTTGGACCAACTTCACCGTTAGGTCGAAACCTGGATTTAAAATATCATTTTATGGAAACGAATCAGTTAGGTCTGTTCAAATTCATCTTTCTGGAAACATAATTTTTTATTTTAAGCTAGAGTTTAAGAGTAAAGCGGTTGATTCTGATAGAGTAGAAAACGGCTTCGTTAATAATCGAAATAAGTTTTTATATAATAAATATAACGCAGTGCATCTTCAGTTTGATGAAGTAATCAATATACAACCCGATATGTATAAAAAGTTCATCATGAAAAATATAGATTTTTTTACATAAATAATTACAACCCACAAATATGCAGGACAAAAATGAATATTGATAAATACAAAGATGTGATTAAGAAACACTATGAAACAACTGTATTGGATGTTTTAGTTAGAGAACCGTGTCCTGTTGAAAATCATCTTAACAATTTAGAGAAGATTAAAGCAAAGCTGCTTGGTGCAAATAAATATCATCTTAACTTTATCTTTTTAGATAAATTATATGAAGTGTCATTATTATTGGATGAAGATGAAGATGATTACACAATTTCTTTCCAACAGAGGGCTGGGCTTTCTTTTTCTGGCGTTAAGAGACATTCTCCGGTTGAAGTAGCCCTGGTTCAATTTCTGCTTATGCCAAGTTGGTAGCTCTAATGAAGCCTAAAAAGAAAGTATATGTTGTTATTGTTTGTGGTAAAAATGCCAACACATCATCTGAATGTGAAAAGATTCTTTGTGTTTATTCGTCGAGGGATAAGGCAAGTAAACTTTGTCAAAGTCTTCAGTTGATATTAGACGAATATCATAGTAGGCCGTTCGAAAATAGGTGGCGAGGTATGATTCTTACTTACGGGTTGGAAAGATTTTTCTTTGATTCTTGGTGCGAAGATGGGCAAGAAAGGTCTTGCTTTGATTATTGGTATAAAGAAATGACATCTGTACGTATTGCTACAGTTGATTATTATAAATAGGCGCTACCAGTGGCAAGGTCGGAGTATGTATGAGGATAATATGTATTAGTGATACACACATGAATCACGATAAAATAATTATTCCAGATGGCGACTTACTTTTGCATACTGGAGATATGACAAATAGCGGCTCCAAACAAGAAATTAAGCAGGTTAATGATTGGCTCGGATCACTGCCCCATAAACACAAAGTAATTATTGCTGGTAACCATGATTTTTTGTTCGAAAATAACAATGCTGACGCTAGAGCTTTAATTACAAATGCACATTATCTGCAAGACAGTATGGTTGAGATTGATAAGGTAAAGATATACGGTTCTCCATGGCAGCCTTGGTTTTATGATTGGGCATTTAATCTTAGGCGCGGACAACCATTGAGAAACGTTTGGTCAAAGATTCCAGCCGGAATCGATATTCTAATGACGCATGGTCCGCCATTTGGAGTTCTTGATTATGTCACTCGTGCAGAGCGAGTTGGGTGCGAAGACTTAATAAATGAACTATTTCGGGTAAAGCCAAAGCTGCATGTCTTTGGCCACATTCATGAATCTTATGGCGAGACTTTTCAACATGGAATTCATTTTGTAAACGCATCAATGTGCTCGGTTAATCATCGAAGTTTAAACGAACCAATAGTAGTTGACCTGGAGATCGAATGAAAAAACGTTTACGTAGAAAGCTGAATCGTAAAGAGTTTACGCAGTGGATAATTATATTTAGTTGGAAAGGCTCGGATTCGGAATTAAGCGAAGAAGAATTTTGGGACGCATTTATATCATTTGTAGAATCCCAAGGGTTGCTAGCAGGCGGATATATTTCAAAACAAAGAGGACATGTTTTGGCCGAACATTGTGAGCGAAAAGGCAGGCATACGCGGTGCGTAAATCGTCTATCCGATAAGCATCGACAAGAGCTAATTCGATTTATGTCAGAAGTTTTATTGGTAAAAGAATTGCATGTTAGTGAAATTTTGGATTTAAATAAAAAATCTACCCAAGAGATAATGGATAAAGACAATGTCTGACTCAAATGTGTCGGCGATAGCAGAAAAACTTGCTGCTGCTTTACTGCTAGCTAAGATTGACGCACCAGTACGTTGCTACTACGATCCGGATTTTGATTATAGCTATATTGTATATTTTGAGTTGGGACCTTTTTTAATCGATCTGATTGATGAGAAGTCTGTATTTGATGAGATTGAGGTTCAGATATCTGAAAGCGATAGGGTTATTGTTAAAATAGATAAATTACCACGAGAAGAGGCATTGTCAGCCCTTCGAGAGAAATTAATTGAGCTAGTGAGATATAAGTCGAGTATGTTAAACAAGCTTGCTGAAGCAATTGATTTAAAGCTTTATCATGTTCCATAAAACATTGGCGGTGTAGTTGTGAGCAATGAGCAGTGGCAAAATCTAGCAAATAGATTGGTGAAATCAACTGCGCCGGTTGATCGCTCAAAGTGGGGATCTGGACGGTGGGATGATGAGCCAGATAACGAAACAGGAATTACACCTTCTGGACTTATCTATAGGCTAATTCGCGGCTACAAAGGTGCATGGTGCGGTTATGTTCTCATCCCCTCTCGATATCCAGAAGAACTAGAGGCAAAGGTTGAGCATTATGATATAATTTTAGAAATGCTCTGTGGTGGTCGATGGTGGGCATTTGACAGTAATCATTCTTGGCAATATGCACCAGAAGATGATGAAGATAATATTTGTAGAGATGGCTATAAACATTACGAAACTATTTTTGGTGCAAGGGCTAAGTGCTATGACATTGCAAACTCAGCAGTAATGCTTTTGCTAGACAAACAAGACTCCGAGGAATAATTATGCGTATCTTCCAAAGAAAAGAGTGGTCACATCTACTTTCTCAGTACGCAAGGCATTGGCAACATTTTGATGGAATTGCCGCAGAAGTTATACAGGAAAAAGTGGCAAAAATGTTTTCTACAAAGCATTAGTTTATAATCCA
>Ga0172372_10000531_pt1 | contig 58633 bp, 37 predicted proteins | sample LakKiv5m_2_FD_114544 | JGI IMG/M metagenome (GOLD analysis project Ga0172372, IMG submission 114544) | Freshwater microbial communities from Kabuno Bay, South-Kivu, Congo - kab_092012_9.5m | ecosystem: Environmental > Aquatic > Freshwater > Lake | place: Democratic Republic of the Congo...
AAAGCGTTGAAAGACACCGATTTCGACGTGCTCGTGAACCCGAAGTACATCGTCGAAGAACAGCGCGCCATCCTCTTCCGGCGGACCACGTGCCTCGTGGCCGGCTACGGCGGCAAATTCGAGTTCCAGCCATGAGGCGCTTCGCCTTGCTGCTGCTTGCGGGCGCAGGAAGCGTCCTGCCCGCCACCGCCCAACGCCTCGACGCGAGCCTGTTGAACGCCCGGGACAGCAGCGCCACCGGCCCCGACCGCATGGGGGCACGGGCGTGGCTCCAGGCAAATCCGCCGCGGGAAGCGGTGCGTTGGACCGTTGAAGCGGTCTTCATGCCGCCCGAACTGCCGGAATTCACCCAGAACGCTTCGGTTTCTGTGATGCGTCGGGCGTACGAACGCACAAGGCCGGACCTGCCTGCCGCAGAAATCCAATACCGGCTGGATGAGTTTGCGTACAGCGAGCGCGTCCAAGAACTGCCGAAAGCCGGATCGACCGGGGCCGTGCGGGGCCTGCGCTTCGGCTGGACCGGCAAGGGCGTGTTGCCCGTGGGCCTGAGCCTCGGCGTAGGTGCAATGCCCGTGGCCTACTACGCGCGGGCGCAGCGGCGGGACGGGTCGGAAGTGGCGCTGAGCAGCACGGACGAGCGCGTGCGCGGCTTTCTCGACCATTACAACGAATTGCGGGACGATTACGACTGGTACTGGCCGGAGGAGCCACAGGCAGGGGAGTTGGCGGTGCTGCCGTACGTCGAAGCAGGTGTTACGAAACAGGTCGTTCCGTACCTCGGGGTGGCCGCCTATTACCGCTTTGCGCCGGCAGCAGCCGCCCAAATTTTGCAGAACCACGAGGATTTCAACCGCATCTACCTCAACGACGCCCCGTCAGCGGTCATTTCGTCCTCCGCGTCCATCCTCACGGCGCAACACGCCTCCCTTCAAGCGCGCCTGCACTTCCTGTCCTTCGTGGTGGGCATCGAGAGCGCATGGAGCATCCCGCCCCTCGGCTCTTGGACCGACCGAAACGTCGAGGAGCTGGGGGCGTCTCGGCTGCCCATCGGCCACCGACTTGGCCTTTCCCTCGGCTACGGATTTTAAAAGACAAGGCCCGTCCGCTTGTGCGAACGGGCCTTGCCGGTGCATCGAGGGGGACGGCGTCAGTTGACGTCCCACCAAAGCTTCGTGTCCAACGCGTCAGCACCGCCGTTCGCGGCCACGCCGTTCGCGTATTCCCCGGCGTTGAGCGTTTGCTCGTCCAGCGGGTATTGCAGCCGCGAAGGGATGCCCGAGCCGTTCAGCACCCCGTCCACCGGGAGCTGCAGCACCCCGAAGTCGAGGCGACGGTATTCGGCCCAGGCCTCCGCGCCTTGCATGTAGAGCGCGATCCACTTTTGGGCCCCAATCTTCTCCTTCCACGAGCCCGCAGCCGTTGCATACGCCACGTCCGCCCGTGCGAGGTACGCGTCTGCTTCCGCTGCATCCACGCCCCAGAACGCCATGCTCAAGCGGATGGCTTCCTCGTAGTGGCCCGCTGCGCTCAAAGGCGCTGCCCAGCCCCGCTCTGCCGCCTCGGCGAACAGGAAGTGCGTTTGGGCCGCATCGAAGTAGATCCCGGGCAGGTCCGCAGCCAACACCGCCTCGCTGCGCTGCGAGACGTCCGCATCCGGCGTCAACGCGGCGTTTGCCTCGCTCAAGCCGTACACCTCACCAACAAACGCTCCAGAGGTCACGGACGGCGCATAAAACGCCGACATCCGCGGGTCTTCGTGGGCCGCGAGGTAGTCCACCATCACGTTCGACGCCGCGAAGTCGTTCCGCGTCTTTGCGTCTTCGTTGATGGGGTTGTTGTTCGGGGCGCCGCCGAGGTAGGCAAACAGCGCATTGTCTGCGTTTGCAGCGATGAAGGTTCCGCTGGCATTCACTTCGGCAACAGCGGCCTGGGCCGCCGCAGGATTCGCATCGGCCATGCGCATCGCGATGCGCAGCTTCAGCGAGTTCCCGAACTTCTGCCAGCCTTCCATGTTGCCGCCGTAGAGTTGGTCGCCTTGCGGACCCGCCGCGCTGACGTCCATCGAGCCGAGGGCGTCGTTCACGAGCGCAAGCAGCTGAGTGTACACCTCCTCCTGCGTGTCATAGGCCGGTGTGGTGTCGTCGCCGCCTTGCAACGCTTGGGACATCGGAATGGCTCCGAAGCTGTCCGTAAGGTGCTGGTATACCCACGCTTGCAGGATTTTCGCCACGGCGATTTGGTTCGCGTTCGCCCCGTAGCCGGCCATGTCATCCGGCCGGTCGGTGTTCAAGTCGATGATCTGCTGCAAGTCGCGCAGCGGGCCAGCGTAGAGGTCGCGCCACGTTCCGTTCGTGGTTTCGTTCCGGAATTGGTAGCGCGACTCGTTCGAGTACTGGTTGGAGGCCCAAAACTGAGCCAACTGCATGTGTCCCCGGCTGCCCCAAAACGCATCGTACGTCTCGTCCATGATGGACTTTTGGGCAGCGGTCAGCAGGAAGCCCGGCGACACCTCGGTCGGCTGGTTCGGGTCGGTATTGATTTCCTCGAAATCCTTGCGGCATCCCGAGAAAGCGAGGGCTGCGATCACGCCCGTCGCCAGAAGAATGTGTTTGTTCATTGCGTTGCTGTGAGGGGAGGATCAGAGGTTGAACTTCAGGTTCACACCGATGGTGCGTTCTGCGGGCAACTGTCCGCCTTCGAAGCCCTGGATGTTCGACACCGAGGTGGCGACTTCCGGATCGATGTGGGGGACGTTCTTGTGCAGGATGGCGAGGTTGCGGCCGAAGACGCCGATGCTCACATTCGAGAACGGCAGCCCTTTCGTCATCGAGGACGGCAGGTTGTAGTCGAGGCGCATTTCCCGCAGCTTCACGAACGACGCATCGTACTGGTCTGCAGCGTGGATGACATAACCCTGGTTGTAGAAGAAGTGCGACTGGGCGTCGATGACCGACGTGTTTTGTTCGCCGGTGGAAGCGTACACCCCGTCGACGACGAGGCCGTTTTCACGGATGTCGCCTTCTGCGGTTTCTGCGAGGGTGCCGGAGTACTTGCCCCACTGGTTCGAGTAGCTATGGAGTGAGCCTCCCTTTTGGAAGTCAATCAACGCGTAGAGCGTGAGGTTCTTCCACGTGATGTCCGTGAAGACCCCGCCGGTGAAGTCCGGAAGGATGCTGCCCAGCGGCACCACCTCGTCCGTGCTCAGGTAGAACCCGTCGTCGTCCACGAGTTTGTTGCCCGCGTCGTCGTACACGAAATCGTAGCCGTAGAACGTGCCCAGCGGCTGACCCGGACGCGCCTCGAGGGTCACGCCGAAGAGCGAGCTGTACCGGATGTTCTCCACGCCGTCTGCGAGTTCGAGCAACTCGTTCCGGTTCTTCGCGAAGTTCAGGCCGATGTTCCAGGTCAAATTCTCCGTGGCCACCGGCGTGCCTGCGATGGCCAGCTCGATGCCTTTGTTCGACGTCTTGCCCGCGTTCAGCACGGTGCTGCTGTAGCCCGATGCCGGCGACACAGGAACGTTGAAGATCAAGTCCTCCGTGGTCGCGCTGTAGTACGTAGCGTCGACGCGCAGGCGGTTGTTGAAGAAGTTGACTTCCGCTCCGAGTTCGATGCTGGACGTCTTCTCCGGACGGAGGTTCGGGTTGTTTTGGGCATTCGGAACCGTGGCCGATCCGTTGCTGCCGTAGTTCGGGTTGATGGCGTAGGTGATGCCCGTTTGGTACGGGTTCGTGTCGTTGCCCACTTGGGCCCAACCGAGCCGCAACTTGCCGAAGCTAACGGCCGGCAGGTCAATCACTTCGCTGAACACGTAGCTCGCGGTCGCAGACGGGTAGAAGTAGCTGTTGTTCTCCTCCGGGAGGGTCGAGCTCCAGTCGTTGCGCGCGGTCAAATCGAGGTACAGGCTGCTGTTGTAGCCGAAGCTGACGCTGCCCAACAAGGAGTTCACCACCTTCTCCGATTCGGTGTCCGACACCATGTAGCCGTCCACCCCGTTCGTCACGTTGTACAAGCCCGCGGTGTTCAGGCCGCCCAGCGTGTACGCGCCCAGCTGGCGGTACGAGTTCATCCGCTTGTTCACGCCGATAAAGCCCTTCACGCTCAACGCGTCAGAGAGGTGATCTTGGAAGTTCAAGTAGGCGTCGAGGTTCGTCTCTTGCAGCTGGCGGGTGTACTCGCTGTACGAGGACTCGCGCACGCCGCCGACCGCGATGCGCTCTTGGCGACGGTCGATGTAGAAGTCCGTCAGGGCGCGGCCCATCACGCTCCACGTGTCGTTGATCTTGTAGTTCAACGTAGCTGTGCCAAACATCCGATCGCGCTGGTCGTTTTGCACGTTCATGTACCGCTCCCAAAACGGGTTGTCCCAGTAGTGGGGGCTCGGGTCGTCCACGCTGTTGCGGTTCCACGTCCGCTGCGTACCGTCCGGGTTCATGTAGTTGCGCAGGCGGTCCATCCGAAGCTGGCGCTGCCCCCACTGGGTGAATTGGCTCATGACCGATTCCCCGTATCCTGTCAGCGGTCGGCCTTGGCCTTGGCTTTGGACATAGTTCGCGCTGATGTCTGCGCGCAACCGGTCGGACACCTGCTGCGAGCCGCTGAACGCGATGGTGTTCCGCTTCAGCGAGGAGTTTTCATACACGCCGGTTTGGTCGTGGTTCGTGTAGGAGAGGCGGAATGACCCCCCGTCTGAAGCGCCCGTCACCGCGAAGTTGTTCGTGTAGGTGACGCCCGTTTGGAAAAACTCGTCCACATCGCTGGAGGTCGGAGCCCACGGCTCGGCCACCCCATACAGCTCGTCGCCCTCGTAATTGTACCAGCTGTCCCAATGGCGCACAAGGGTGCCATCGAGCTCGGGTCCCCAAGAGCCGTCGTAACCGTAGTCCGGGATCGGGTAGCCGCCGATGGTGTCGATGAACTGCGGGCCCGCGCCGCCGCCGTAGCGGTTTTGGTAGTCCGGAAGCACGAAGACGTTGTTGAATGCGACTCCGGTGTTCACCGATACGCCGATGCCCCGGCGACCAGAGGATTGGAAGCCCTTGCCGGATTTCGTGGTGATCACGATGGCGCCGTTCGATGCGCGTGCGCCGTACAATGCCGCTGCAGCTGGACCTTTCAACACAGACACCGACTCGATGTCATCCGGGTTCAAGTCTTGGATGGCGTTGCCGTAATCGTATCCGCCTGCATCCCGTTGGACATTTGCAGAAGCATAGTCCGAGTTGTCCATCGGCACCCCGTCCACAACAAACAGGGGCTGGTTGCTGCCCGTGATGGAGCTCGCGCCGCGCAACAGGACTTTCGAAGAACTGCCCATCGAGGTCCCCGAGGTGACCTGCACCCCGGCCACCTTGCCGGTCAGCGAACGTACGATGTTGTCCGCGCGGGCTTCGGTGAAGGCGTCTCCTCCGAGCTCTTGGACCGCATAGCCCAAGGCCTTCTTTTCACGCGAAACGCCCAACGCCGTCACGACCACCTCGTCGAGCGCCACCCCACTTTCCATGGAGACGTTGACATTCGTGGCGCCGTTGAGCGGCAATCGAACGTTGTTGTAGCCCACGAAGCTGAACACCAACACGTCCTTCGAGGCATCTGCGGCAATCGAAAACGCGCCGTTTCCATCGGAAAAGACCCCCTTCGTTTTGCCTTCGACCAAGACGGCCACGCCCGGCAGCGGGTCGCCTGTGGCCTTGTCCTTCACCGTCCCCCGGACCTGGGCTTGGGCCCAGGCACTGAGGCCCAACATGAAGGAGAGCAGGAACAACAGTTTTGCTTTCATTGAACAAATTTTAGGTTGAAATTCAATTCGTTAGGCTTGTTACAGGCGCATTCGTTCGTTAAGAACATTTAACATCCGGCCAATATTCCGGAAACACGCCCACATGCTCGCCACTCAAAAGTGCGAGTTGTTCACCGCCGGGCTGTGAATTACGCGAGGGGAAGGGTCACGTGAACTTGCGTGCCCGAGCCGGGTTCGCTCTGTGCTGCCACTGCTCCGCCGCACTGGGCCACCACATTCGCCACCATCGACAACCCGAGGCCCGAACCGCGGGCGCGGGTGGAAAACCGCGGCTCGAAGATGTGGGTGCGCGTCTCCTCGTCCATGCCTTCCCCGTTGTCGTGCACCTCGAATTCGCAGGTCCCTTCGCTCACCCGCACCTGCAACCGAACCTCCCCCGGTCGGTTTGGCCCTGCCTCGATGGCTTCGATGGCGTTCTTGAGGAGGTTGTTTGCCACGCGCAACCAGTGCCGCTCGCTGCCCGTGACGGGAACCGCCTGCTCAGGCAAATCTCCGGTGAAATGAATTTCCGGATGCGCAGCGGCGTGCAACTCCAGCGCAGAGGTGAGCGGCCAGCGCAAATCCGGCGTTTGGTCCCGTTCCGGGTCGACCGTGGCCATGAGCGAAAAATCGTCCAACAGTGCGGTGAGTCCGTCGATTTGGTGCGTCGCTGACGCGGTAAACCGCACGAGCCGGTTGCCGAAGTCCGGTCGCTCGTCTTTCCAGGCCCGTTCCAAGTGTTGGACACCTAAGCGCAACGGCGTCAGCGGATTCTTGACCTCGTGGGCCACCTGGGCCACCATGACCCTCCAGACATTTTCCCGCTCGGCACGCGCGAGCGCTTCTGCACCCGCCTGCCAGCGGGCATGGAGTTGGTTGTACTGCTCCACCAACTCGCCGATGGCGTCTTTTCGACCGTACTGCAGCTCCACGGGATCTGAGCCCGGTTCCAGGGTTTGGATGCCCTTGACCAACGTCCTCAACGGGCGCGTCACGGTGCGAGAAAGCACCACCGCAAGCCCCGTCGTAAGCACGAGCAAGGCCACGTACACCGGCGCCAGCCCGCGTGCAAAATCCGCAAACGCCTCGCCCTCGAATGCGCGCTTGTCGTACCGGAAATTTGCGATGCCCACAGGCTCTCCATTTGCATCAGCAAAGATCCAAAACGCCTGCACGAACGCCCCGAAGTCCACATCCTCCCCGAACTCGCGCACCGCGCCAGACGGACCCGGTGCCCGCTCAAAAATGCCCTGCATCACCTTGTCCGGGATGGTCAACCACGCCGTAGAATCCGACGGCGCCCCTGCCGTAGAACTGATGGCAAGCTCACCCGACAACGTGTACAGCGAAATCGACACGCCGTGCACATCGCTCAACTCGCAAATCCGATCTGAGAACAGGAGCGACAAATCCAGCGCCGACAAGGCCCCGGTCTCTGGCCCGAGGATGTACTCCAAACTGCGGGCCACAGCCTGCTCTTTGCGCTCCAGCCGTTGGTTGTTGTACCGCGCTTCTTGGGCTGCACTCCTCCGATAGGCCACCACCAAGGTGCACGCAAGCGCGAGCACCACCAGCGCCCACATCGACACCAACACGCGAACCTGCAGCCCCATGCTGCCGAAGCTACTCCGAATCAGCCCTCCAGCGCTTCTGAACCCGCCACGATCTCGAGGATTTCCGTTGTGATGGCGGTTTGACGTGCCTTGTTGTACGAAATCTTCAGCTCGCGAATCAACTCCGACGCGTTGTCGGTGGCTTGGTGCATGGCAGTCATCCGCGCACCGTGCTCGGACGCATGGCTGTCGAGCAGGGCCTTGTAGAACTGCACGCGCAACGAGTTGGGAACCACCCGCTCAACGATTTCTTCTTTCGAGGGCTCGAAGAGGTACTCCCCTCCACCTCCCTCGCCTTTCACCGGCAACAACGGAAGGAAGTCCTCGGCCGTGACCTCTTGCACCGCGGCGTTCACAAACCGGTTGTACATCAGCACCACCCGGTCGTACTCGCCTGCCGCAAACTTCTCAAGCACCGCATCCGCGATGCCCCGCGCCCGCTGAAAATCAAGGGCGTCGAACACCTTCCATGCATCCCCGTCAAACCCCGTTGCCGCCTCCCCTTCCCGACGCTTGTACGCATCAAATGCCTTCTTGCCGAGCGGCAAAACCTCGACCTGAACGGAGGGATGTCCGGCCACAAACGCCCGGGTCGCCTTGAGGATGTTGTTGTTGAAGCCGCCGCACAAACCCCGGTTCGACGTCACCGCCACCACCAACACCTTGCGGACCGGACGTTGCACCGAGTACACGCCTTCCGACGCATCCAGCGTGGCACTGACGTTTGCCAGGACTGCCTGCAGCTTCTCTGCATAAGGGCGCATCCGCGTGATGGCGTCTTGCGCACGACGCAGCTTCGCCGCCGAAACCATCTTCATGGCCGACGTGATCTGCATGGTGTTCTGCACCGACGCTATCCGCTCCCGAACTTCCTTCAGTCCTCCCGCCATGGCTCAGTTGTAGCGCGCGGTCATTTCTGCCGCAGCCGCTTCGAGAACATCCGTTTCCGCGTCCGAGTACTTGCCCGCCTTCAACGCCGCAAGGGTTGCGGGATGTTTCACACGCAAGTACGCGATGAACTCGCGCTCGAAGGACCGCACTTGGTTCACGGGGACGCGCTTGAGCAAGCCCCGCGTTCCGCAGTAAATGATGGCAATTTGCTCTTCGACGGGCATCGGAGAGTTTTGGTCCTGCTTCAGGATTTCCACGTTGCGCTCCCCTTTGTCGAGGACCGCTTTTGTGGCTTCGTCCAGGTCTGAACCAAACTTCGAAAACGCCTCGAGTTCGCGGTATTGCGCCTGGTCAAGCTTCAACGTCCCCGCGACCTTCTTCATGGACTTGATTTGGGCATTGCCCCCCACCCGGCTCACGGAAATCCCCACGTTGATGGCCGGGCGCACCCCGCTCAAAAACAGGTTCGACTCCAAGAAAATCTGCCCGTCCGTGATCGAAATGACATTCGTCGGGATGTACGCCGAAACGTCCCCGGCCTGGGTCTCGATGATGGGCAATGCCGTCAACGAACCGCCGCCCTTCACTTTGTCCTTCAACGACTCCGGGAGGTCGTTCATGTTCCGGGCAATGCTGTCTTCCCCGATGACCTTCGCCGCGCGTTCGAGCAAGCGGCTGTGCAGGTAGAAGACGTCTCCCGGGTACGCCTCACGTCCCGGCGGGCGGCGCAGCAACAACGACACTTCGCGGTAGGCCACGGCCTGCTTCGACAAGTCGTCGTACACCACCAACGCCGGCCGACCCGTGTCGCGGAAGTACTCCCCGATGGCCGCCCCGGTGAACGGTGCGTAGAACTGCAGCGGTGCCGGGTCCGAGGCCGTGGCAGCCACGATGACCGTGTAAGGCAACGCGCCGTTCTCCTCCAACGTCTTCAAAATGCCGGCGACCGTAGAGCCCTTTTGGCCCACGGCCACGTAGATGCAGTACACCGGTTCCCCCGCCTCGTAGAATTCGCGCTGGTTGATGATGGTGTCCGTGGCAACGGTGGTCTTGCCGGTTTGGCGGTCGCCGATGATCAACTCGCGCTGGCCACGGCCGATGGGAATCATCGCGTCGATGGCCTTGATGCCGGTTTGGAGCGGCTCAGCGACCGGCTGCCGGAAAATAACGCCCGGCGCTTTCCGCTCGAGGGGCATTTCGAAGAGCTCTCCTTGGATGGGGCCCTTGCCGTCGATGGGTTCCCCGAGGGTGTTCACCACCCGGCCCAACATGCCTTCGCCGACCCGCACCGACGCGATGCGTCCCGAGCGGCGCACGGAAGCGCCTTCCTTCAGGTCGCCTGAAGGTTCGAGCAACACGGCCCCGACGTTGTCCTCCTCGAGGTTCAGTGCGATGCCGCGGACGCCGTTCTCGAACTCGATGAGTTCGCCGGATTCCACGTTCGTGAGGCCATAAATGCGGGCAATTCCGTCCCCCACTTGGAGGACCGTTCCCACTTCCTCCAGTTCGGCTGCGGATTTAACTCCGGCGAGCTGTTCGCGGAGAATGGAGGAAACTTCGGCTGGATTGATCTCTGCCATCGGTTCGGTACGTTGTCTGCCGGTTTAAAACTCCGGCTCGTATTCGTTTTCAGTAAGTTCCCTGCGAATCAGGGTCAATTGACGCTTCACAGAAGCATCGAGCATGCGGTCGTCCACACGCAACACAAATCCCCCGAGCAATTCGGGATCTACACGTTCTTGCAGCTCGACCCCGCCTTTTTCGGCGCTCAATCGCTGCATCAGCCGGTCACGCACCTCTGCCGTCAGCGGCTGCGCCGTACGAATCTCCGCGGTATGCACCCCGCGCATCTCACGCAGGAGACGCACCGTGGCCTCACAGATGGGACGCACCAGCGGCTCCCGCCCTTTTGCTAACAGGATCTTCAAGAATGCCACGGTCAACCCGTCCAACTTGGCGTTGAACACCCGGTCCAACACCCGCTCCTTTGCGTCCGATTTGATGACCGGAGACTCGAGCATCAACTGCAGTTCCTTGCTGCCCTCGAGGGCCTCCAGCAACAACCGCACATCCCGCTCGACTTCAGCGAGGACCCCGCGCTCAGCGGCCAGTCCGATGAGCGATTTGGCATAGCGAATGGAAACCCGTGGAGCAGCCATGGAATCAGTTCAAGGGAGATTCTTCGATCAACCGGTCCACGAGTTCTGCTTGAACCGCGGGGCGGTCGAGCTGGCGACGCAAGACCTGTTCTGCAATGTCGAGCGACAGATTCGCCACTTCCACCTTCAGGTCCGCGAGGGCCGCTTTGCGTTCGACGGCAATGGCATCCCGCGCAGCCGCAACTTCGCGGTCGGCTTCCGCCTTTGCTTTCGTCCGCGCTTCCGCCACCACCGCGTCACCCATCTCGCGGGATTCACGCAGCATGCGGTCGCGTTCTGCCCGGGCTTCTTGCAACAGGCGTTCGTTTTCCGAATTCAACGCAGCCATTTCTGCACGGGCACGGTCCGCGGCGCCCAGCGCTTCCGCGATTCCCTTCTCGCGCTCTTGCAGCGCAGTCAAAATCGGGCCCCACGCAAACTTGCGGAGCAAGAACAGGACCACGAGAAAGGCCACCGTGGCCCAAATCACTGTCCCGAACGCGGGAGTCAGCAGCGCACCCATGGGATCAACCGAGCGCGACGAGCAGGCACACGATCACGCCGAAGAGGGCCACCCCCTCCACCAGTGCCGCCGCCACAATCATGCTCGAACGGATGTCACCGATGACTTCCGGCTGACGCGCCATGGATTCCAACGCAGAACCGCCGATGCGGCCCACGCCGATACCAGCTCCGATTGCTGCTGCGCCTGCACCGAGGCCTGCGAGGCCTTGTCCGATTTCGAGGAGGATGTTCAACATTTCCATGATGGGAGGTTGTATTGAGTGAATGAATTTCAGTGGTGAGCCTCCTGGGTCGCGTCGCCGAAGTACAGCGAAGCGAGGAGGGTAAAGACGTACGCCTGCAGGAACGCGACCAGCAATTCGAGGCAGTACATGAAGATCATAAACAGGGTAGAGAACACGCCGATTCCGAACCCGGCTGTTGCGGCTTCACCGCCCTTTCCGAAGATGAAGATCAAGCTCGTAAAGGCGAGGATGATGATGTGGCCTGCGGTGATGTTTGCCGTGAGACGGATCATCAACACGGTCGGCTTGAGCAGCAGGCCGATGACTTCGATGGGGGTCAAAATCAGCACCTTGATCGGCGCAGGAACCCCGGGCATCCACAACACGTGTCCCCAGTAATGCTTGTTTCCGCTGAAGCTCGTGATCAAGAACACCAGCGTCGCAAGAACCACCGTCACGCCGATGGTGCCCGTGATGTTGAAGCCTCCTAAAAACGGAATCAACCCGAGTAGGTTCGAGAAGAAGATGAAGAAGAACACCGTCAGCAAAAACGGCATGAACCGGTCGGCATGGTGCCCGATGGACGGCCGCGCCACCTCGTCGCGAATGAACAACACCAGCGGTTCCAACGCATTCGCCAGCCCCGTAGGCGCTTGTCCCGGGCGGCGGTTGTAGCTCCGCGCCACGGCGATGAACATCCCCGACATGGCAATCAAAATCAACCACATCCCGGCCACCGACTTCGTAATGGAAAGGTCGAGCACACCCAGTTCCCGCCCGCCGATGTCATACGCCCCGATGCTTCCCGGATTGTGCACGCCGTCCTCCCCGCTGTACAAGACATACCGCGTTCCGGTCGCCTCGGATACGTACTCCCGGTCTCCGTGGCCGTGGCCGGCAAAGGCATCGCTCGAGAACACCTCGAAGCCGCGGTCCTCCACCGACACAATCACCGGCAGCGGAAGGTGCACATCCCCGAAGAAGTGGATTTCGTGTGCGTCCGCGATGTGATGCACAATAAACTCCCCCGCCTTGAACTCCTCCTCGTGCTGCGTCTCGTGTCCGTGTGCAGCTTCCGATGCCCCCGCATGTCCGGGAGTGGAGGCCACTGCAACGCCCGACCACACTGCCAACCCGCCGATGAAGGCAGCCACCACAAAGCGATGCAAATGAGAGAAGGTCATGGTTTCAGAAATCGGCGCAAAAATAGGTCGCGGTTCCGGCCCGCCCGACCTGCTCACGAACTTTTTTCACCGGTGCTCGTGCGCAACGCCGCAGCCACGAACCAAACCGAATGCACCGCGAACACGGCGAAGAGGCCGAGCGCAAACTGCACCCTAAAGGCCCCGCCGGCGAGCAGGTAGCTCGTCACAGCGGTCAACACCGCGAGCATCTTGACCGTGGTGGAGCCGTTGAGGGCATTGACCATGGCCCGCGGCGAACCCGCCATCGCCCGCGCGGTCCAGGCATAGAGGCCGACCGACAGCGCCGCATATCCGAAGGCCACCGCCGGCCAAACCCCCGATTCGGCAAACTCCCGAAAGGCGGGAATCCACGGGCCTGCAAAAAACAGCACCGCAGAAAGCGCGAACGAAACGCCCGCAAAAACCAAAGTCTTCATGAAGAAAGTTGACGGATCACAGACCACAAAGCTACCGCGGTGCCCACCAACGCACCTGCGATGGTGCACCAAGGGGTCTCCCCTCCGAGTTGCGCATCGCACCACCTACCCAGGAACACCCCGCCTCCGATGGCCGCAGCCATGGAAAAGGCCATGCCGGAGAATTTGCCGATGAAGCGCAGGCGATCGCTCAACGCGCAGCGGCGACTTCCACCTGCGGCTGCTCCTTCACCCGGTCCTCCTTCCGGTTGCGGTCCTCTTTTCGGAGGTCCTTCACCTTCGTGCTGAGGTGCATGACCCCTGAAGCCTGTGCACCGGCCTCCACTGCCAACGCGCCGTAGTGGATTTCCCCATTCAAAGTCGAGGAGGCCTTCAGGGTCAAGAGCTCTTCCACGAGGACATTGCCCTCTAACCGGCCCTCCACCTCGCATTGGTTGCAACGAACGGCTCCCAGCACCGAACCCGTGGGGCCGATGACCAACCGACCTTTCGTTTCGAGGGTGCCTTCAAAGGCCCCGTCGATGCGGATGTTGCTCTCGCACTGGATCGTTCCTTCTACCGAGGTTCCCTCTGCGATCCGGTTGATGCCCCGGTCCATCCCGGCGTCAGAACCGGGCTTCGTTTTGTTCATGCCGATCATGCCGGCAAAAGTAATCGGCTTTCGAAAAAACCGCGACTTTTCAACGCCCTTCTGTTAAATACTTCGCGTTGAAGAACTCGATGTAGGCGTCTATCTTCTTTGACCTGAACAAGTTGACATAGTTCTCGCTTGAGATCACAAACATGGGATACCCCGACGTATTCAGCGCTGCCAGTTCCGCTGTATTCGTCGTGAAGGTGGTGTAGTAGTCGAGGCTGTAGTCCTGACGCTTGAAGCTCTTGACGAGGATGATTTGGTGATTTTTGTCGATCAAATTCGCCGTGACCCGCAGCGATTCCGACCGGTAGAATTTCGTGTTAAAGTCCGCCACCTTCGCCCGCACGGACTCCACATTGCCCCGGCCCACCGGCACCACGATGGCAAAGTAATGCTCGAGGTAGGGCTTGTGGACGAACAGCTCCTCGTCCGGCGTTTCGTCCACCACGACGGCCTCGGGTTCCTTGTCCCGCGGCGCGCCGAGCAGGTTGAGCAATTCCTGCGCAAACGTGGCCTCTTCGGTGTCCGGGCAGCCCTTCACCACGTCGTTGAGCGCTTGGAAATACTGCCCGCGGTCCGCTCCCGTCCCGGAAATGCTCCCCGCAAACGCTTGTGCGCGGAGGATGCGGTGCTTGCAGAGGTAGTAGTTCTCCGGCTCTGATTCGATGATGCGCTCGGTTTCGCGCATGACTTCCACGTAGGCTTTCGCGTAGTAGCGGGCGAGAAGCGCTTCGTAGGCCGCGCGCTCGGTTTGGCGGCGCACCTCTTCCTTGTCCGCGTAGTCCGGATTCTCCACGAGGATGGCCCATTCGCTGTCGGGATAGCGCTCCACCACGCGCGCCGCCCAAAACTCGCTGTTGCAATCCTCGCAGAACGGGCTGGAGAAATTCTCCTCGACTTCCCGTTGCAGGTAGGTGCGGTAGAGTTGGTAGTAAGCCGTCGGGTGAACGGCGCTCTCTTCAAACCTATAAACCAGCGACTTCCAACTCTCGATGGCGTTTTCCGGGTCGTCGAGTTGCTCCTTGTAGACGATGCCGGCTTGGTAGTACGCTTGGGCAATCATCGCCTCGCTGGAGTCCCGCGCCGCCTTGTCGCATGGCAACGAAGCGAACATCTCCTCTTCGCTGGCAAGTCCGCCGGACTGCACGGCTGCCGGTTCGCCGGTCGTGGCGGTGGCCGCCGAATCTGCGGGGGCCTCTTCCGTGAAGGCGATTTGGAGCTTGCTCGAGCGGCGCCAGTGGTCCTCAAGCGGGCGGTCGCCCCAGTAATCCTTGAAGTTGCGCCGTCCGCTGACGCGCAGTTGGGCGTTGTAGGGCCAAAACATCCCCGTCCCCGCATCCCCCGCCGCTTCCGCCTCTGCCGCGATGGCCGCCTCCAGCGCCTTGCGCCGCGCTTCGGCCTCGGCCTCCAACTGCTCCCGGATTTCCCGGATGCGCTCGCGCCGCTCGTCCTCGCCGAGGTCGCACAGGGCCAGCAAACTGTCCTGTTCCTCGATGACCTTCAAATTCGCCACCAGGTCCGACAGCGATTCGGCCAGGGCGTCCACCTCGTCGAACCGCTCGTGGTCGTCGTCCATGAAGGTCCGCGCGCTGTCGTAATACGCTTGGGCGTTGAGGTAATCGAGCTCGTCCATGTACAGGTCGCCCAGCATCAGGTAGCTCTTCATCCGCTGCCGCGTGTTGTCTGAATTCGCGGTGAGCGAGGACTTTAGGAACCCGAAGGTGTCCTCGCGCCGGCGTTCCTCGAGGGCCAGCACGGCGAGGGCGTAGTAAATTTGGTCTTGGTAAATCTCGTTCTTGTCGTCCGCGAGCATCTCCTCGAGCAGCAGCACGATGGGCGCGCTGTTGCCGCCGCGCCGGTCGAAGGCCATGGCCTGCTTGATTTTCGCGTAAAACTCCATCTCGTAGGGCGTGCGCAACGCCACGACTTGCTGGTAGCGGTCGATGGCCTCGCCCGCTCGGCCCAAACTTTCCAAGCACTGCGCCAGGATGAACAGCGTCCGCGCCCGTTCAGCTCCTTTCTTCGGGAGGTACTCGAGGGCTTGCTCCAGCCGGGTCACCGCGCGCTCGAGGTCCCCGTACTGCAGGTAGTACGCGGCATACACTTGGTACACAAACGCGCTCACCTCCGGGTCCTCCACCCCGTCCACCCCCACCGCCTTCCCGAGGGCGTTGCTCGCGCGCACCTGATCGTCCATGGCCATGTACGCCCGCGCGAGCCACGCGTTTGACCAGGCCTGCCCTTCCGGGTACTCAAGCGTGCGGGCGAGGTACTGGAACACCTCGACCGCTTTTTCCTCTTGCCCCTTCATGAGGTGCGCCCGCGCGATGAGGTCGTAGTTGTTGTCGATCCACTTGTTCATCTCGGGGCGCTTGAAGTCCTTCTTGTCGCGGGCTGAAGGCGCCATCGTGTGCTTGTCCACCACCTTCGAGCACTTCTCGATGGCCTTCTCGAGCAGGGGGTACACCTCCTTCGCCGTCGCGGTGTCCACGGTGAAGAAGATGGGCAGGACCTCGTCCCAGTTCTCTTCGTAGCCCGCGCGCAACTTCTCGTCCGCCTCTTCCATCGCCTCGGTGGCGTAGAAGAACCCGTTGTAGCGGGCGTGCATGTTATGGTACACCCGGTACAGGCGGCCGTCCCGGGTGCGCGAGCACGAGGTGCCGCCCGCCACGGCGAGCAACATCAACCCCACCCCCACCCAGCCAGGGCGCATCGCACTTCGGAACTGTCGCATGGTCGGTACGCTAACGCGCAGCCGGCTAAATTATTCCTTTCCTGCGGTGATTTCCCCCCTCCCGCGGGTTTCGCCGATATTTGGCCGGTGGAACGGCGAAAAGTGCACCCGCTGCGGCGACGGCTCCGCTCGTTGCGGTCGTACCGGGCCTTTGTGCGCTGGTGGAACGCGGCGTTCCGCCTGACGCTGCACGAGGAGTACACGTTCTCTGAGCGGTGGCAGCTTCCCGTCACGCGGGGCGGGGTGGTGCTGGGGCTGGCGGGGGCCGTGGCCGCCGTGGTGTTGGTGACCTACTTCGCGGTTGCGCAGACGCCGTTGCGCGAGGTGCTGGTGCCCGGGTATTTGGCGGAGGACGCCCGTGCCGCGGCAGCCACGGCGCGGGCCGATGCGGACAAGTTAGAAGCTGACCTCGCCCAGCAGGAAGCGTATTTGGCAAACCTCCGCCGCTTGTTCTCCGGCGGCTTGCCCGAAGGCGACGACCGCGCATCCGGCGTGCGCCCGGACACCGTTTCCGCGGAAGAGGCCGCGGGCATGGCCGAGCTGCTCGACCGCGTGGGCGCCCTCAGCACCGCCGACACCGCGCTGCGGAACCAAATCGCCCGCGAAGACCGCTACGCCCTGGACCGCAAACGGTTCGCCGACCGCTCCGACCGCGGCATCCCCTTCCTCCCGGTCGACGGCACGGTCTCCTCGGGCTTCGACGCAGCGGCCGGCCACTACGGCATCGACTTCGTCGCCCCGGCCGGCTCCCTCGTCCACGCCGCAGACGACGGCACGGTGCTCTTTGCCGGCTTCACCGTCGACGGCGGCTACACGGTCATCCTGCAGCACGCCCGCAACCGCACTTCCGTGTACCAACACAATGCCTCGCTGCTCCACGCCACCGGCGACCGCGTGCGCGCCGGCGACCCCATCGCCGTCATCGGCAACACGGGCCGGCTTTCCACCGGTCCCCATTGCCACTTCGAATGGTGGGTGGACGGCTCGCCGCTCAACCCGAAGACCTGGCTCCCGGCGTCGAGCGTGCCCGAAGACTGAAACTCAAGCCGTCGCGACCAGCGCCGTAAGGGTCCGGATCCGGGCATCCACCTCTTCCCGCGTCACTTCCTCGAGCCGCGCCGTCCCGAACGCTTCGCACGTGAACGACGCACAGGCCGACCCCGCCACCACCGCACGGCGCATCGCCGCGAAGCTGTAGTCGCCGCCCGCCGCAAGCGAGCCGACGAAGCCCCCGGCAAAGGAATCCCCCGCCCCGGTCGGATCGACCACGTCTTCGAGCGGGAGCGCCGGCGCCACGAACACCTCGTCGCCGCTGAACAACAGCGCCCCGTGTTCCCCCTTTTTGATCACCACCGTCTTCGGGCCGAGGGCGCGGATGGCGCGGGCGGCCTTCACGAGGCTGTGCTCGCCACTGAGTTGGCGCGCCTCTTCGTCGTTGACCGTCAGCACATCCACCCGCTTCAGCACCGCGTGAAGGCCGTCGAGCGCGATGTCCATCCAAAAATTCATCGTGTCCATCACCACGAGCTGTGGCCGCATCTCGAGCTGGTCCAGCACCGACGCTTGCACCCGCGGATCGAGGTTGCCGAGCATCACCACGTCCGGGCGCCGGGCCGCCGCAGGCACGCGCGGCTCAAAGTCCGCCAGCACATTGAGTTCCGTCGCGAGCGTGTCCCGGCTGTTCATGTCCCAGCGGTACTTGCCGGACCAAAAAAAACTCCGCTCCCCTGCCCGCCGCTCGAGCCCCCCGAGCTCCACCCCGCGCGCCGCAAGCCCGTCGAGAAAGTCCTGCGGAAAGTCGCCACCCACCACCGACACCAGGTGCTGTTGCGGAACGAATTGGCTCGCCGCAAGGGCGATGTACGACGCCGCGCCGCCGACCACTCGGCCGGACGACCCGAAGGGCGTTTCTATGGCGTCAAACGCGACCGTACCGACCGTAATGAGGGACATGGGGGGAGGATTTCTGGGGGCCAAAAGTACTCCGGGCCGCAACCTTTTTCCGTGAGGCCCCGTATGCCCGCTCAGAAAATTCGTTATATTTGCCGCCCGAATCATTCCTCCTTAGCTCAGCTGGTTAGAGCATCTGACTGTTAATCAGAGGGTCGCTGGTTCAAGTCCAGCAGGGGGAGCACAAAAACAGGGGCCGCACCTTCGGGAGCGGCCCTTTTTCGTTTGTGAATTCTCCGGACTCGCCTGCAAACTTGGCGTTTGCCGAACCGGCCGGCCGAAGATTTTCGCGGCCACCATGGCCCGAATCTTCATCAGCAGCGTCCAGGAGGAATTCACCGAGGTCCGGCGCGCCCTCCGCGATTACGTCTCCCGCGACCACCTCCTGAAGGAATATTTCCATGTTCAACTGTTTGAGGACTTCTCCGCGCGGGACCGGTCCGCGGAACGAAGCTTTCGAGATGAAATTGCAGCATGCGATCTCTACCTCGGAATCTTCGGCACGGCATATGGTGACCCGGGGAGTTCGAACAAATCGCCCACAGAACTTGAGTTCGATGCGGCAACCGACCTGGGGAAAGAGCGGTTGGTGTTTGTGTGGGGCTCCCCGGATGTGGTGCGAGATCCAAGGATGGCTGCGCTGATCCACCGTGCGGAGTCTCATGTGGTTCGGCGCAGGGTCACCGACCTGTCCGAACTGCAGACCGGTTTGTACGCAAGCTGCGTCGAACACTTGCAGCGCAAAGGCCTCCTGCACCGCAAGCCTTTTGATGCGGCGGCCTGCGTGGGTGCGCGCATGGAGGATTTGGACCCGGCTGCCATCGCGGCCTTCTTGCGTCGGGCCGCCGCCCAAAGGAACTACCCCCTCGACCCTTCCACACCCCCGTGGGATGTCCTGTCCCACTTGAACCTGCTCGACCACGGACACCCCACGCATGCCGCCACACTGTTGTTCGGCCGCACCCCCCAGCGGCACCTCCCGGGCAGCGAAGTCAAGTTCCTGCACTTCCATGGTACGCGCATCGAGAAGCCCATGCCGGACTACAAAGTATTTAAAGGCAATCTGTTTGCGCTCATCGATGACGTCATCGGATACGTGTTATCCAAGCTCTCTTCGGCCGTCGATTCCCGTGAAAGGCAAAACGCCGTGGCGGTCACCTACGAGATCCCGAGATCGGCCATCGCCGAAGCCATCGTCAACGCCGTGGTGCATCGCGATTACTCCAGTGCCGCGAGCGTCCAAGTATCCTTGTTCTCTGACCGGCTTGAAGTCTGGAATCCCGGGGAATTCCCACCGGAGCTTCCGCTTATCGACTTAAGAAGACCGCACGCGTCCATTCCGCGCAACCCCCTCCTTGCGGAGCCCTTGTATTTGGTACGTCTCATCGAAAAAGCCGGAACAGGCACGCTGGACATGATTTCACTCACGCGGAAACATGGCCTCCCGGAACCCGTTTTCCAGCAAGAACAACACCTCGTCAAGGTGGTGCTATTTCGTCCCACCGCGCAAGTCACCGCGCAAGTCAGCTCTCAACTTAAAAAGCTATCGGACAATCTTTTATCCGATTTTGAGGCGGGAGTCGGCGGCCTTTCCCCACACCCCACCGCGCAAGTCACCGCGCAAGTCACCGAACAACTCGGCCGCATCCTTGAAGCCGCGCGTCCGAGCGCCTCTCGGGAAGTGCTGCAACAATCCGCCGGACTGAACCACCGGGAGCATTTCAGGAGGGCCTACCTCGAGCCGCTGTTGCGTTCCGGCTATCTCGAGCGCACGCTTCCCGATAAACCCACCAGTCGACTGCAAACCTACCGGCTCACGTCTGCGGGAGCGCTTTGGCTTGAGCGTTTCGAGGCGTGGCTCGCGACGAAGCAATCGGGAAAAAATCCGGGCGCGGGTTAAACGTTTGGCCTGCCGCCTGCGTCTCTTTGCGTGCAAACCGCCTGCTTGAAATGAAGAACTCCTTGTTGTGGGCGTGTGCCCTCGTCGTGCCGGCAGCGGCAGCGGCCCAAACCCTGCCTCAGCACTGGCACCTGAACGCCGAAACCCACCGCCTCACGACCGCAGGTGAAAACGACAACGGCCTCTACGACAGCGGGGTAATCCGTGAATTGCACCTCACCTTTCCGGCGGCGAACTACTGGAACCTCCTCACCCAGAACTACGGCACCGCGAACGAAGTCCTCGCGCACCTGGAAGTCGACGGCACCTCGTATGACAGCGTCGGCGTCAGTTTCAAAGGGCAGACCTCGTACATGATGGTGAACGGGCAGAAGAAGAGCTTCAGCATCAAGCTCGACGCCTTCGTTCCGGACCAAACCCTGCTCGGATACGAAACACTCAACCTCAACAACGCCTTCCAAGACCCCTCCTTCCTGCGCGAGTTCCTCTACCTGCAACTCATCCGCACGCACGTGCCGGCGGCAAAAGCGAACTTTGTCCGCCTCTTTCTCAACGGCGAAGACTGGGGGCTCTACGTGAACGTCCAACAAATGAACCGGGACTACCTCGAAGAGTGGTTCCTGTCGAACAACGGCACGCTGTGGCGCGCGGACAGCCCCACCGGAACCGGGGGCGGGGGGGGCGGACCGGGAGGGGGCGGGCCCAACTGGGGAGACGGCACCGCAGCCCTGAACTACCTCGGCACGGCCGACAGCGATTACACACCCTATTACACGCTCAAGAGTACCGATTCCACCGATCCGTGGCAGCTGCTCATTTCGACCTGCGACGTGCTGGAAAACACCCCCATCGCCGGGTTGGAGGCGGCCTTGCCCGCGGTCATGGACGTCGACCGGGCGCTTTGGTTCCTCGCCTGCGAGAACGCCTTCGGCGACGACGACGGCTACATCTTCAAGGGCAAGATGGACTACTACGTTTACGTCGATGCGGAAACCGGGCGGTTGACGCCCCTCGAATACGACGGGAACAGCGTGCTCGTCCAAGAAACCGCGAACTGGTCCCCGTTCTACAACGCGAACAACGCGAACTATCCCCTGATCAACCGGTTGATGCAGGTGCCCGCTTACCGTCAGCGTTACCTCGCCCACTTGAGGACCGTGGTGGACGAGCTGCTCGGGGTCTCCGAAACACAGGGCCTGCTGGACGTTTGGTCCGATTTCATCGACGCCCAGGTGCAATCCGACCCGAAGAAGATTTACACCTACGCGAACTTCGTTTCTGAGCAGACGCTGCTGACAACCCGGTTCAACCAGCGGCGCAATGCCCTGCAAACAAACCCGGAGTTTGCCACGGCAAGCCCGACGATTTCGGGGACCTCCATGGCGTGTGCGGCGGGGAGCTGGGGCACGCCGATGCCCGGCGAACCGGTGACGGTCACGGCGACATCCGACGCCGCGGAGGTGCGGGTGTACTACAGCGCCGCGCTGGCCGGGAATTTCGCATCCGTGCCGGCGGTGGCGACCGGAGGCGGGTGGCAGGCCGTGCTTCCGGGTTTCCCCTCGGGGACGGCCGTGCGGTTCTACGTCGAAGCGAAGGCGGCGGGGGCCGTGGGCACGCGGGCGTACGATCCGCCGGGCGCAGAACACGACGTCTACCTCTACGCCGTCGGGGCCCCCACGGTGGCCAGCGACATCGTGGTGAATGAACTAATGGCGGCGAACACCGCTACCGTGGTGGACGAGGCGGGCGATTACGCCGATTGGATTGAACTGTTCAACCGCGGGGCGGCCGCGGTGGATTTGACCGGTTACCACCTGTCTGACAACCCGTGGAATGTCACAAAATGGGAACTGCCGGCGGGAACCGTGGTGCAGCCGGGGGCGTATTTGATTGTTTGGGCGGACGAGGACAGCGCCCAAGGTCCGCTCCACGCGAACTTCAAGCTGTCCGCGGCCGGCGAGGAGCTCCGGCTGTACACCCCCGAAGGCGCAGTGGCCGATGAGGTGGTGTTCGGCGCCTTGCCGCAGGACCTCGGCTATGCCCGCATGCCCAACGGTCTGGGGGACTTTGTGTTGCAAGACGCGACCTTCGCCGCAAACAACGAAACGGCGGGCACCACCGACTTCACCGGCTCCGCGGCACTTCTCCCCTACCCCAACCCGGCGCGGAACGCCTTTTCCTTCGCGTTCGCAGGGGCAACTGCGACCTATCGCCTCGTCGATCCCGCCGGCCGCAGCATCGCCACCGGCCGTTCAACCCACTCACCGGTCACGGTGCAGGTGGCGGACTTCGCTTCAGGCGTATACGGACTTGAGGTGGAGGCGGAAGGGGTTCGGCACCGGGCAGTGCTGCACATCGCGAAGTAGTTCAGGGCGCGGGCGGAAAGAGCCGCGCCCAGGCGGCCTCGTCCACATAAATGCGGCACGCGAAGGGAGGAGGAACAGGCCGATTGCGGCCGCCCAGCCAGCCATCCGCACGCCCACGGCTCAGAGCAAATTGATGCGCTGCGCGAGGAGGTCTTTGTAGGAGCCGCCGACGGGGATTTCCTTTTCCATGCCCTCCATTTGGATCATCGCGTACTTGATGCTCTCGATGGCCTCGAGGTTCACGATAAAGCTGCGATGCACCCGGACGAACAAGCGCGGGTTGAGCTTTTGCTCCACCTCCTTCATCGTGCTGTGGATCGTGTAGCTCTCCTTGCGGGTGTGCACCACCACGTAGTCCTTGAGCGCCTCCACGAACAGCAAATCCTCGTTTTTCACCCGAACGAATTTGCTGCGGTTCTTCACGAAGATGACGTCCGCATCGACTTTGTGCTCGGCGAGGCTGCGCAGAAACTCGCTCTCCATCTTCAGCTCCTGCTCCTTGCTGTGCTTGTGCAGGGCCATCTCGATGGCGGTTTGGATGTCCACGTCTTTGAACGGCTTCAGGATGTAGCCGTGCGGCTCCGCCATCTTCGCCTCGTTCAGCGTGTTCTCGTCCGCATACGCCGTCAGGAACACCACGGGAATGTCGATGTTGCGCTTGATTTCCTCGGCCGCCGCGATGCCATTCATCTCGCCTTTGATCATGATGTCCATCAGGGCGAGGTCCGGCTTGTGCTTGAGGGCCAAATCAATGGCGTCCTCTCCGTTGTCCGCACTGGCCACCACGTTGTAGCCGAGGTTGACGAGGCAACGCTCGATGTCTTTCCGGACAATGCTCTCGTCCTCGGTGACTAAGATGTTGATGGCCATGGCAGAAAATTATGTGGACGGGGTAAAGCTAACCAAAAAAGAGCTCCCCGGACCTTCCCCGATCGCCAGCTCCCCATCGAGCTGTTCGGTCAGCGCCTGCACGAGGTACATGCCCAAACTCTCGCTCGATTTCGCGTCAAACCCCGCCGGCAACCCCACCCCGTCGTCGCGGACCTCGATGGCCACCCGTCCGTCCGCCTTCGCCACGCGCAGCGTCACCGTTCCTTCGGTGCGCCCGACAAAGGCGTACTTCATCGCGTTCGAAAGCAACTCGTTCACGATGAGCCCACACGGAATGGCCTGGTCGAGGTTGAGAAACACCGGCGCCAGGTCCGTCTTCAGCTCGATGCGGCAATCGCGCCGGGCGTAGCTCGTCATGAGGTTGCCGGCGAGGCGTTGGAGGTATTCAGAAAATCCGATGGAGCTGAAGTCCGTCGCGCGGTACAGCGACTCGTGGATGAAGCTCATGGTCGCGATGCGATTTTGGCTTTCCTCGAGGACCTGGAGCAGGCCGGGGTCTGCGACAAAACGCCGCTGCAGGTTGAGCATGCTGGAGATCACCTGCAGGTTGTTTTTCACGCGGTGGTGCACTTCTTGGAGCAGCACTTCCTTCTCTTTCAGCGCGCTGCGGATTTGGGCCTCCATTTCCTTGCGCTCCGAGATGTCGTAGGCGATGCAGCTGACTTCCGGGCGGGCGTCGTCCGAGCGGATGGGGTTGACGAACATTTGGAACCAAACCGTCTCCCCCTCCACGTCCTCGAGCGCCCACTCAAACTGCTGGGCCGTCCCGTCGAACGCGCGCTCGAACAGGTGGTGCTGGCCTTGGTAGTGGTCGGCCGCCGCCCGGTACCGCAGCACTTCGAGGAACTTCATGCCCAACGTCACCTCCACCCCGAACCTGCGCGCAAACACCTCGCGGAAGTTCTCGTTCACCGACGTCACTCCGTCCTCGCGGTCCAGCGTGAACATCAGCAGGTACCGCGTCGAGGTAAAGATGGATTCGAGCTTCGCCGACTGCACCCGTGCCGAGCGCTCGTGCCGGCGCATGTCCGTGATGTCGAGGAACATGCACCGCAACCCGATCCGCTCGCCGCGCTCGTCAAATCGGGCAGACGCCCCACCCAGCACCGCGAGCGACTGCCCGTTGCGCGCCGCAAAGGTCCGCTCCGCCCGCAAGCCCTCGAGTTCCTCCATCCACCCCTCCTCCGGCAACCCTGCAATCACGTCGTGGATGCGGAGCGCCCCCACCTCCTCCGGCGCATAGCCCAACGCCCGCATGAACGCTTCGTTCGCATAGGCAAAACTCCCGTCGCGGTCCACCAGGAAAATCAAGTCCGTCGCGTGTTCGAGAATGTCGCGGTACCGCTCTTCGCTGCGCCTCAACTCGAGTTCCGCCGCCTTCAAATCGGTGATGTCGCGGCCCACCACCACCGATCCCCGCAGGCCGTCGTCGCCCTGCAACCCCGCCACAGACATCAGCAAGTTGAACTCCTCGCCCGAGGCCCGAATGCCCGTCGCCTCGCCGACGAAAAAGCCGTGCTCCCGCAATTCACGCCACACGCGGTCCGCTTCTTCCGGGTGGGCGAGGAACGCGCGGTAGTCGAGGAGCCGGGCTTCGTCCGCGGTCCAACCGAACTCCACGGAGGCCGCTTGGTTGAATTGGAGCAGCCGGCCGCGCACATCGAACGCAAGGATCATGTCGATCGAGCTTTCGATGATGCTGTGGTTCAAGGATTCCGCTTGGCGCAGCAGGGCTTGGGTGGCCTTGTGGCGTTCGATTTCCTCGCGCAGGCGGGCGTTCGTTTCTTCGGCGACTTGGGCCCGCACCTGCTCCCGCTCGAGCTGTTCGCGCGTACTGAGGTCGGTGACGGTCAGCTGCACTGCGGGCTCGCGGTCAAAAATGCTCAGCGTCATCCGCACCTCGACCTCCCGCAACGCCACGCCGCGCACCGGGCAACGCAGCGTGAACTCCCGCGGAGGGGTCTTTGCGCCTTGACGCGTCAAGGCCAAATCTTCCCGCACCGCCTCCCGGTCCTCCCCCTCGAAGCACCCTTCCATCTCCAGCCCGTACAAATCGTCCTCCCGCCGCAGCTCCAGCATCTCTACTGCCGCGGGATTCGCATACCGGATCCGCCCATCGACCGCCAAAAACAACCCCACCGGACTGGATTCCACGAGCAGCCGGAAGCGTTCCTTCGTTTCCAGCAGGTCGCGTTCCGCGCGTTTGCGGTTTGTGATGCCGTGCACCAGCAGGATGTCCCGACGGGTTCCGTCGCCCGGATGGATGAAGCCCTCGAGGAACACCGTGGCGCCGTGGGCCGTTCGGGCCTGGACTTCGCACGGGCTGTTCCGGTGGTGCCGCAGCTGCAGGCGGCGCACGTCCCGCGCTTCGAACCACGTTTCCAGGGTGTGGCCGATGCACTCCGCCGGATCGGAGGTGCCGAGGAGCTCGGCAAACCGCCCGTTGCAATCCTCGATGCGCCCGTCGCGCAGCACGGCGATGCCCTCCATGGCCGCGGTGCTCAGTACGTCGAATTGGTGGGAGCGCTGCTCCAGGCGGTCGATGCGCGCTTGCAGGTCGGTCACGTCTCGGATTTGGCACCACACCCCCTCCGGTCCCCGGAAATACGGCTTCAGTTCCCACATGCGCCCCGGCTCCGCTTCCACCACGACCGCCTGGCCCAGCCGCGCATCGTTCACCCGGCCCCGCACCGCCGCCGCTGCGCACAAGCCGCGGACCGAAGCTTCGTCCAACCCAACCCAAACCGGCTGCACCACCTCCACGGGCCCCGCCTCCGAGAACCTCACCCGCGTCTCCGCGGCCCCCACAACTGCCGGTTCAATCAGCGGTTCCATCGGACTTTCCCGCTTTTTCGATGCGCAATCCGTCGATTCGCCGCAACTCCCCGCCTTTGTACTCCTCCTCCCGTTGGACCGTTCCATCCGGCCGCGCATACACCCACCGCCCTTCCTTCACCCCACCCACAAACATCCCCGTCAACTGGCGCGTGCCGTCCGCATACCACCACGTATGCCGCCCTTCCGGCATCCCGTTGACAAACGACCCCCGAAAGAGCACCGTTCCGCTGGCGTGTGTATGCACCCATTCTCCAGATTTCTCGCCGTCAATGTACGCACCCGCCTCGCGGTGATCGTTCACCTCGACGACCCAGTCGCCGTTGCGGCGGCCCCGCACGTACTCCCCTTCCATCAACACCGCTCCCGAGGGGCCCCATTCCCGGAACACCCCGTCCTCTTTTCCGCTTCGGTACTGCTCTTCGCGGTGCACCTTGCCGTCGGGATAGTACCACACCCACGTGCCGTGAAACGCCCCCTCCCGGTAGCTGCCGCGTTGGGCAACCGTTCCTTCGGGGTAATAAAAAATCCACTCCCCCTCCCGCACCCCGGCTTCGTACCCCCCTTCCGCTTGCAGCCCGCCCTCTGGGTACCACAACTTCCAGTGGCCGATGCGGTTTCCCAGCGCATCCGTGACCCCTTCCCCGGCCCGCACCCCGTCGAGGTACAGCGTCCCTGTCACCAACGTTCCATCCGGCGCATACTCCCGAAACACGCCGTGCTCCTTGCCATTTCGGTAGGAACCGACGCGACGTACTGCGCCGTTTGGGTGCAGATCGCGTTTGATTTCCAGCAACTCCGTGGTCGCCGCATCGACCACCAACTCACCATACTCGTAACGCTCCATCCGCTCGAGTTTTCCCTGGGTGTCATAAAACCGAAACACGCCGTGCCGTTCGCCGCGCCGCCAAGTGCCCTCTTCGAGGAGCGTGCCTCCGTCGCGAAGGACTTCCCACAGCCCCTCCTTCTTCCCCTCGGGACCGTACCGGTTGAGCTTCTCCAAAGCCACCTGTACTCCGCGGACGAAGACCATCCGCGAAATCAGGCGCCCGTCATCTTCCGCATACTCCCGCCCGTTGCCGTGTTCCAACCCTTCGCTGAACGGCACCTCGCGGGCCGCCGTTCCATTCGGGTGGTACGTGGTGGCCGTTCCCGACCGAACATCGTCCACCCACGGCGTTCGGGTCACCAACACCCCATCCGCTGCATACACCGCCTCCCAGCCCGACTTTTTTCCGGCCGCGTAGGTGACTGCCCGCTCCAGGGTCCCGTCCTCGCGGTAGAAGGTCCACTCCCCGTCGAGCTGATGGTTCGTCCTGCTTCCCTTGCTTTTCAGTGCTCCAGAAGGCGTGTAAGCGGTCCAAACGCCCTCAGGAGCCCCATCGACGAGGCACCCCTCGCTCGCAATCCCCCCTTCCGGAAACCGGTACTCCGTCCAAACACACCCCGCCGGACGCACCCCCTCTGGTTGTGCACACACACCATCTATCATCTTTTCTGAGAAGAAAGAAAGAAGTAGAAGTGTTGTCGTGTGGAAACTGTGGATGACGCGGGTGCGCGGAACTTGCATTTTCACTTTTGCACAAATTTCGGTCAGGTTTTCCACACCTCGCTCCTTTTTAAATATCTGTATTTCATTTGATTAACTTTTGTGACTCGGCAGGTGCCGGGAAGGTGGTGGGGATAAGTTGGACCTTGTTTCCCGGTGGAGAACCCGGGCTTTCGGGGGGACAACTTTTCAGAAGAGGAAGCGAATGGGGTTTGGAAAACAAGAGCAAACTGCGCAATGGACAAAACCACCGGATTCACAAAAGAAACTTGTTTGAAACTTCTCAACGCGATTTCACCCTCAAAGCCCCTGTGCCTGTGAATTACCTTGCCGGCATGAATGTTTCCATCGGATGTGATCATGCCGGGCCGGCGTTGAAGGCAAAGATCGCTGCATTTCTCGAGACGCGCGGCATCGCGCCCATCAACCGAGGCACCGACACCGAGGACCGGGTGGATTACCCGGATCACGCCCATGCCGTCGCAGAAGACGTGTCATCTGGCGCGGCGACTCGGGGCATTTTGATTTGCGGTTCGGCGAACGGCGTGGCCATGGCGGCGAACAAGCACGCGGGCATTCGGGCGGCCATCGCATGGAACCGCGAACTCGCGGCCCTGGCGCGCAGCCACAACGACGCAAACATCTTGTGCCTGCCCGCTCGGTTCATCACTGAAGACGAGGCACTTGCCAGTGTGGCAGCGTTCTTGGACACGTCCTTCGAAGGAGGGCGGCATACGGAGCGGGTGGCGAAAATCGCATGGACGGCGTGCCTGTGGATGCTGGGGGTGTCGCTGACCTTTGGCCAGTCGCAGCTCGAGGCGGAGCGGGTGCGGGGTTGGGCGGCCACTGTGACCCCCGCAGAGTTGGAAACGCACCTCAGCGTGTTCGCGTCGGATGCGTTTGAAGGCCGCGAAACCGGCACCCCCGGGGCGGAGAAAGCTTCGGAGTTTGTCCGCGACGCCTTTGCAGAGGCCGGGTTGGTGCCCGCGGTGAACGGGTCCTGGTTTCAGGAGGTGCCGATGCGAACGGAGCGGCTGGTCAGTGCGTCGTTTCGGATTTCAGGCACGGCGTATGCGTATCCAGAAGACGTGGTGTTTCCGCCTTCGACCGAGTGGGAGGAGTGCCCGGAGACCGACCTCGTGTTTGCGGGGTTTGGATTGGTAGAAGGCAAGCGCAATGACTTCGGCAGCGAGCCGCTTCGGGGTCGGATTGCCGTGGTGTTCGGGGGTTCGCCGGACGGGAAAGGGGAGGATCGGACGATGGAGAAGCGGAAGTGGGCAGAAGCCGCAGGAGCAAGGGCGCTCGTGGTGATTCCAGAGAATTACGGGGCGTTGCGGGGGAGGTTCAAGGCATGGGGCGATCGGCCGGCCACGCGGCTCGTGCGCGACTGGCCGGTGGATGCAGAACCGGGGTCGGCGCTGCCCGTATTTTATGTTTCTGAGCGGGTGGCGGAGGCGTGGTTCGGGGACGTTGCCGCATTGCGCAAGGCCTGCAAGAAGCGGACGAAGGCCGTGGCCCTGGCCGGCACCTGGAGCCATCGGATTGTGCGCGAGACCGTGGAGTTTACCGGGCGAAATGTGGTGGGCCTGCTCCCGGGCTCGGAAAATCCCCTCTCGAAGGAATGCGTCGTCTTGACCGCTCATTACGACCACATCGGAATCGTGGACGGCCAAATCAACAACGGAGCCGACGACGACGGCTCTGGAACTGTCACCCTGCTGGAACTCGCGGAAGCCTGCGCTACGGCAGCACGGGAGGGATTTGCGCCGCGGCGCTCGATGCTGTTCATGGCCGTCGTCGGCGAGGAGAAGGGGTTGTTGGGTTCCGAGTGGTACAGCGAGCACCCTGTTTGGCCCATGGACTTTACCGTCGCAAACTTGAACATCGACATGATCGGTCGCACCGATGCGGCCCATCCGGACAACGAGCGGTATGTCTACCTCATCGGCTCGGACCGGCTGTCTTCAGAGCTCCACGCAGTCAGCGAAACGGTCAACGCGCGCTTCACCCGGTTGGCGTTGGACTACACCTTCAACGCCGAGGACGACCCCAACCGGTTCTACTACCGGTCCGACCATTACAACTTCGCGCGGAAGGGCGTGCCGGTCATCTTTTACTTCTCCGGCGTGCACGAAGACTACCACAAACCGGGCGACGACGCGGGAAAAATCCGCTACGGAAAGATGGCGGAAATCGGCCAACTGGTTTTCCACACGGCCTGGCAGCTTGCAAACCAGGACCGGCGCATCAAGGTCGACCGGACGCCGGCTCCGGAATAGGCCGCAACGCCTCCTCAAACGCAGCCCGCATACGTGCATGGGCGGTTCCGGTCGCGGGCCCGTCGAATCCGGTGTGAACCCATGCGGACCCGTCGTCGCGCACAACCACCGTCGTAGGAAAGGCCGCAATTCCTCCCGGAAGCCAGGAAAAGACCTGGGAGGCGCGCTCTTTCGAGGCGCTGCCGCCGATGAAGGGCAAGGCAGCCGTGCCGCACGACGCGGCCCAATGCGTCAGCCGCGCCGTCCTCGGAATGCTGTCGCGTTCAAACAGGACCACCGACCACTGCACGTCGCTGCGCCCTTCGAGCAGTTGGGCACACATGCGCGCTTCGTCCATGCAGTTCGGGCACCACGTTCCTGCGATGCTGATCAGGTGGATGTTCCCCGGGGCCGGAACCGCGCGCAGCAACGAGTCCGTGCCGGTGGCGGTGCGTACAGCGATGCGGTCGGTGGCGTCCAAGGTTAGCGTGGCCGCATGGGCCGGCGCAGGGGCGGCTCCCGCTGCTGCGTGCCAACGGGTGAATCCGTGGATCCCGCTGTGAAGCGTTCCATCCACAAACCCCTCCTCGGTTGCGCGAGCGCTGAAGGCGTACAGGTGGGCCCCGTCGAACGTCGAGAGCCGAAGCGTCCCATCCCGGAGCGTGCCCGCGAGGTAGCGCAGGTCACCGGTAGGCGAGGCCACGGTCCCCGCGGCGCTGTCGCCCCAAACGCACACCTGGAGCCTATCGGTGGCAATGCTGTCTCCCTCCCAGTAAAAATTCCATTCGCTGCACGTGCGTTCGCCCGGAGCCGCAGCAGCCCGGAGCCGCTCAGCTGCGAACGGAACCGCGTAGGTGCCGGGCCGGAGGCTGTCCACCCACTGCCCGGAAAATGCATCGCCGTTCCACTCAACCGAGAGGCTGCCGCCGAACACGGGGAGCCGGTAGACCCCCGGCCCTGCCAGCTCCAGGGCGATGCGCTCCTCACCGTTCCGGATGAACAACGCGTCTGCGTCTCCCTCGAAGCGGACTTCTGCCGCTGTGGAATCGTTGAGGGCAAAGCGGACGTTCCATTGCGGCACTCCGTCTGATTCGGGAGCGCTGCACGCGGCGAGCAGGGCGAAGGTCCACAGGGCGTGTTTCATTCCAAATCGAAGCGGATGCCTTGAGCCAAAGGGAGCGCCGTGCCGTAGTTGACCGTGTTCGTTTGGCGCCGCATGTACGCCTTCCAGGCGTCGGAACCGGATTCACGTCCGCCGCCGGTTTCTTTTTCGCCCCCGAAGGCCCCTCCGATTTCGGCGCCGGACGTGCCGATGTTCACGTTTGCGATGCCGCAATCGGAGCCGCGCACGGAAAGGAATCGCTCTGCTTCGCGGACATCGTTCGTCATGATTGCGGACGAAAGTCCTTGGTCTACTGCGTTTTGGATATCAATCGCCTCTTCAATTGTCCGGTACTTCATGAGGTACAGCAGCGGCGCGAACGTCTCCTCCTTGACGATGGGGAGCGCGTCGTTCACTTCAGCGATGGCGGGTTTCACGTAGCATCCGCTTTCATATCCGGTGCCCTCAATGACCCCCCCTTCGACCGCAAAGGTGCCGCCCTGCGTGCGCACGGCGTCGAGGGCACGGAGGTAGATGTCAACGGCTTGCCGATCGATGAGGGGCCCGATGTGGTTTGATTCGTCGAGCGGGTTGCCGATGCGCAGTTGCCCGTAGGCCTTGACCAAGGTATCACGGACCTGTTCGTAGCGGCTTTCGTGAATGATGAGGCGTCGGGTGGAGGTGCAGCGTTGGCCGCAGGTGCCTACGGCCCCAAACACCGTGGCCGGGACCACCATTTTCAGGTCTGCCGTGGGGGTGATGATGATGGCATTGTTGCCACCGAGTTCGAGCAATGCACGACCGAGGCGTGCTCCGACCGCAGCGCCGACGGCCTTGCCCATCCGGGTGCTTCCGGTGGCACTGACGAGCGGGACCCGGTGGTCATTGCTCATGCGGATGCCGATGTCTGCGGCGCCGTTGACGACGCAGGACAGCCCTTCAGGAACGCCGTTCGCCTGGGCCACGCGGTTCCAGATGTGTTGGCAGGCCAGGGCGCACAATCCCACCTTTTCGGACGGCTTCCACACGCACGCGTCGCCCGCAATCCACGCCAGAGCGGTGTTCCAGGCCCAAACCGCTACAGGGAAGTTGAATGCCGAGATGATGCCGACCACCCCCAGGGGGTGCCATTGCTCGGACATTTTGTGGTCTGGACGTTCCGAGTGAGTCGTCATGCCGTAGAGCATCCGGCTCGAGCCGACCGCGAAATCGCAGATGTCAATCATCTCCTGCACTTCGCCCAGCCCTTCTTGGTAGCTTTTGCCCATCTCCCAGCTCACGAGCGCACCGAGGTCCGCCTTCACGTCCCGCAGTGCATTCCCGAACTGACGGATCACTTCGCCCCGCTTGGGAGCGGGGACCGTGCGCCAAACGAGAAACGCCTCCTGGGCGGCAGCAACAGCCCGGTCGTACTCTTCGGGCGTAGCGGTGGTGAAGCTGGCGATCTTGCTTCCGTCCACAGGCGAAAAGGAGTCGATGGCCGGACCGGACCCGAAGGCCTGTGAACCGATCATGACTCCGGGATTGACCGATTGAATTCCGAGGCGGGTGAGGATGGGCTGCATGTTCATGGTGCAAAGGTAGGGAGGGGCAATAGCCGGTGAGATTTTGTTTAAGTGTTTGTTAACGTGTGTTTTAGGAGAAAGGAACTCGGAGCAGAGGACCGGGGTGCAGTGTGGGGCACAGGGTAGAGCGCAATGGTGGCCTTAAAAAGGACCTACTTTGGATGGTTTCACGTGGAACTATCGTCCGAAGTGGACAAGGAGGACTGCAACGTCTGCCGGTGACACGCCGGAGATGTTTGAGGCGTGTGCAAGGGTCTCCGGTTGTTCAGCGCTGAGTTTTTGGCGCGCCTCGATGCTCAGAGCGGTGAGCGAAGTGTAGGGGTAGTCCTTCGGGATGCGAATGCCCTGAAGTTTGCCCAGCCGGTCTGCCAACACTTGCTCCTTCTCGATGTAGCTGGCGTACTTCAGCTTGATTTCCAGGGAGGTCAGGACCTCTTCCTCTGTGCTTAAGAACGGGTGGAGTTCTTCGGACAAGGAGAGCACATCTGGTAGGGTGAGTTCAGGACGAGCGACCAGGCTTGCGGCCTTGACCTTTTGCGCAAGGGGGGAGGAACCGCGGTGCATAAGGAGTGCAGCAGTTCGTTCGGGTTCGATGCTGACCGTGCCTAAAGTACGTTCGAGGGTGCTGGTGTGAGTGCGCTTCGTTTCGAGGCGTTGCATCCGGGCATCGTGGGCGAGGCCGATGCTGTGTCCTAAGGGGGTAAGCCGTTCGTCTGCGTTGTCTTGGCGCAGCAGGATGCGGTATTCCGCGCGCGAGGTAAACATGCGGTAGGGCTCCTTCGTTCCCTTGCTGACCAAATCATCGATCAAGACGCCGATGTAAGCGTCGCTTCTCCGGAGCACCACGGGCTCTTGGTTCCACGTGGAACGCGCTGCATTGATGCCCGCGAGAAGCCCTTGTGCTGCGGCCTCTTCGTAGCCGGTGGTGCCGTTGATTTGGCCTGCGAAGTACAGGCCCGCGAAGTTCCGGGTTTCGAGGCTGTGGGACAATTGGGTCGGGTGGAAGAAGTCGTATTCGACGGCATACCCTGGGCGGAAGAAGGCGGCGCGCTCGAAGCCCGGAACAGCGCGCAACGCCCGGAACTGCACGTCTTCGGGCAAGCTGGTGGAAAACCCGTTCACGTACACTTCAACCGTGTTCCAGCCTTCGGGCTCGACGAAAAGTTGATGGGAATCCTTGTCTGCGAATCGGTCGATTTTGTCCTCAATGCTGGGGCAGTAACGCGGCCCGAGCCCTTGGATGCGCCCGGTGAACATGGGGCTGCGATCGAACCCCTCGCGCAACAAATCGTGAACCCCGCAGTGGGTGTGGGCGATGTGGCAGCTCATTTGGCGGGTGAGCCGCGGTGTGTCTGTAAAGGAAAAGCGTGCCGGGTGCTCGTCTCCGAGTTGCTCTTCCATTTTTGAGTAGTCTAACGAGCGACCGTCGATGCGCGGCGGCGTGCCGGTTTTCATGCGATCGGTGGTGAACCCCAGTGAAACGAGCTGTTCGGTGATGCCGGTAGCGGCGCGTTCGCCGGCGCGCCCTCCGCCGAGCTGCTTTTCGCCGATGTGCATGACGCCGTTCAGGAAGGTCCCGTTTGTGAGCACGACGGCGCGGGAGCGAAGTTCCATCCCGAGGCCTGTGCGCACGCCGACACAGCGGCTTCCTTCGATCAGGACGCCTGTAACGGAGTCTTGCCAAAAATGAAGCCCAGGAATCGATTCCAATTCGAGCCGCCACGCCTCAGCGAACCGCATGCGGTCGTTCTGGGTCCGTGGGCTCCACATGGCCGGTCCCTTCGACCGGTTGAGCATGCGGAACTGGATGGCGCTTACGTCGCTGACAATCCCGGATCGTCCCCCCAGTGCGTCGATTTCACGGACGATTTGGCCCTTTGCGATTCCCCCCATGGCAGGGTTGCAACTCATTTGGCCAATCACCCCCATGTTCATGGTAATCAGCAAGGTAGAAGCCCCCATGGTGGCGGCTGCAGCTGCGGCTTCGTTTCCGGCATGGCCGGCCCCGACGACAATGACGTCGTATGATTCAAGCATGGTTCAGGCGGGAAAGAGGGCGAGCAGCCGGGTTTCTTCGGACCGCATGGCGGCTTTGTCAGCCGCGCTCCCGTCGGTCCAACCGCACAAGTGCAAGACGCCATGAATCAGCACGCGTCGGAGTTCAGTTGAAAATGAAACTCCGTATTCGCGAGCGTTTTCCCGGACCCGGTCGATGCTGATGAACAGGTCCCCTGAGATGACATCTCCCGAGCAGTAGTCAAAGGTGATGATGTCGGTGAAATAGTCGTGCTGCAAGGCGGTTTGGTTCACCTCCAAGAGGAACGCATCCGAGCAAAAAATGACCTCAATTTCGCCCAACTCGCAGCCGCAGGAGGAAATGACCTGTTCGAACCACGCGCGGATGCGGCGCTTGTCTCGGCAGGTCCAGGTCAGATCGGCCGAGCTGAACGCCACCGCCATCAGGACGCGTGAATGACGCCCTCGAAACTCAATTCGACGATGCGTCCGTGGTCGAGGAATTCACATGAGTCTGAGAGCTGGCGCATCAAAAACACGCCGCGCCCGTTCGGTTTCTCCAGGTTTTCGGGAGCCGTGGGGTCGGGGACGTTCGTGAAATCGAAGCCCGGGCCTTCGTCGGTGACGCGGAAAAACAACGTCCCCCCTTCCCGAATCTCCATGTCTACAGAGACTTCAAAGGCCGAGTTCATCCGATTCCCGTGGACGATGGCGTTGTTCACCGCTTCGGTCATGGCAATGAGGACGTCGCCGTAACGGACTTCGTCGAAGCCGTTCGTTTCGCGAACCTCGTCGATGAGCCGCTCGACAACGGCAATGTTCTCGGGCACAGAGGTGAACCGCAACTGCTGGATGGTCTGCATCATTGCTGTAGGGGGGCCTGTTTCGGCCCGTCCAAAGTATTGAAATATTCGTTGACCCGCTGCCGGTAAAAGGGGTCGAGCTCGAGGGGCACGGTGCGCAGGAGCTCCGCTTCCCGTTCTTTCCGGTTCAAGAAATCAAGCAAATTCGGCGGGGGCATGCGCTCCGCATCCCGGCCGGTGCGGGAGGTACGTTCGGTGTCTTCGCCGCGTTTGCGTTCGGCATTCTCGGCCTCGAGCAGCCGGGTCTCGATGTCGCGTTGGCGCCGCAGGGTCTCGGGATTCAGGGTTTTGCGGACCAAATCTCGCTCGAGCTCTTCCATCGCGCGAGCGATTTCCTTCATGCCGTTGCCATTGCCGGATCCGTCCTCGTTGAGTTCGCCGGCTTTTTTCTCGGCGAGCTTGCGAAGGGCCGCTTGTTGAGCTGCGAGTCGGGCCCATTGTTCGCTCAGACCGCGCCCGTTCGAGCCGTCCTTGCCCATGGACTCTTTCATCTTTTGGAGCTGTTCGCCGAGGGCCTGCTGCATTCGTTTCAGGTCGCCTGCGCTGACCTTGGAGCCGTTGCCGCCGGGTTTTTCGCAGTTTCCTGACCCGGGTTGGGCATTGGCGATGGCTTGCTGCATTTGGCGGAGGGCCTCGTCGAGCATCAACGCGAGGTTGTTGAAGCTCGTCATGACGTATTGCTGGTCCGCGGTGATGGCGGCGGTTTGGCGTTCACCAAACTGGCCTAACGCCTTGTCCATGTGGTGGTTGACCAGTCCTATTTCCCGGTGAACGGCGGCGGAAAGTTGGGGTATGCGCTTTGCCAAAGCGAGCAGGGAGTCTTCGACCATGCGGCTGTCGTCGCGGAGGCGCCGCTGGGTTTTGCCGTGGGCTGTGTAACGTGGGTCGTCGGGTCCGGTGGTGCGCACGGCCTCCATCACCCTTTCTTGTTCGAAGGAAAGGGTCAACACGTTCTCCAGCAGGGCCCGCAGCGCTTCGAGGTCTTCAGTCTGCTGTTCGCCCTCCATGGCGGCGAGCATCGCGGACATCTGCTGGGCCATTTCCTGCATCTGTTGCCCGGCTTTTTTCTGGGATTCAGAGGCCTTGGATGGCTTGCCGCTTTGGAGTTGCTGGCTGCTTTTGTTCAATTCATTTTGAATGCCCTCTTCTTCCTCAGAGGTGTCGGGCATGCCGTTCGGGTTTTCGAGTTCGGCGTTTTGCTTTTCGAGGGCGTCTAGCTCTTCTTGGAGCTTGTCAAACCGTTCATTCAGTGCCTCTTGCTGCGATTGAAGTTCTGAATTAGGGGCCTGCTGGGCTTTCGTTTCTTCGGCCAACTCAAGCTGGTCCTGCGCGAGCTCTTCCAGGGCGTCTGTGACCTGTTCCATCCGCATTTCCCACTCCATTTGCTTGAACTGCTCCAGGGCGCGGTCCAGCTCTTTTTCCAGCGATTCCTGGTTCAGCTCCATCTCATCGAGGCGTTCCTGCATTTGGTCCAGGGCATCTTCGCCTTGTTCCTCCAGCAAATCCCGCATCTCCTGCATCAGGTCCTTCATCTCGTCCGAGAGGATGTTGTCGAGCAGCTGTTGCAGAAGCTCCTGCTTCTCGAGGATGCGGTTCTCGGTTTCTGAGAACTCGGATGCGCGGTCCGTGCGCTCCTCATTCGCTTGCTGCAGTTCCTGAAGTTGTTGGTGCAGCGCTTCTTGACGCTTGAGGAATTCCTCGAGGGCGCGCTTGTCTTGCCAACTGAGTTCCTTGCCCTCGCGCAGCGACCGCTCGAGCTCTTCGAGTTCCTTGCTGAGGTCGCGGGCGTCCTTGAGGGCTTCGTCCAGCTGTTCTGCGAGCGCCTCCCCGGCGGCATTGCGTTCTTCACGCAGCTCGTCGGCGTCGGGGGTGTCGAGGACCCGGGCATTTGAACGGGTGGATTTGGGGCCGTGGATGCCGTCGTTGTCCCAGACCTCGAACCAGTATTCCAGCACATCGCCCGGCCCGACCCCCAGCGCAGAGGCGTCCCAACGGTAGGCGAAGACGTCCCGACTTCCCGAAGGCCGCGGCAAGGGGATGCGTTCCAGGGTGCCCGCCGGCTTTGCCCCCTCGACCCAGCGGACCACCAATTCCAGCCGGGTGAATCCGTAATCGTCTTGGATCCAACCCCGGAAATCGCGCAGGGTGCGGTAGACGGAGTCGGGGACCTCCTCAACCGAAATCGAGGGCGCCGCGTCTGGCAGAACCCGGATTTCGTAGCGGATGGAGTCGCGCTGGGTGAGGGCTTCGTTCACCGGGACGACCCAATACGGCATGGAACTGAGCACCCGCCGGGCATGGTTGAATCGGCCTCCGGGCCCGCGCTCCGGTTCCACGGCCTCGGACCCGAACACCAGGCCCAACCGATCGGTGTCGCGGGTCGCGAAGGACCACCGCAACACGGTGCCCTCTGGAACGACCACATCCCCCGTGTTTTCAAGGGTGCGCGTGCCCACGCCGGTGTACGCCGGGGCCACCGCCTCGACGGTAAATCCGGCCAACGCGGGCACCGGGAGCGCGCGCAAGGTGTGGTCCACGGACCGCACTCCCCCTCCAGAAAAGAAGAACACGACTTCCTCGCGCACCACCGGAATGACGTGCCGCCACGTGTCACGCCCCGCGGTTTCCATGCGGTGCCGGCCTCCTCCGTATTCGATCCAAACGGCGGCCGGGCGCGTCGCACCTTCGACTGACACCACCACCTCGAACGAGGTCGCGACCACGGCGGTCAGCTCCGTGGATTGAAGCACAAAGCGAAACGGCGCCGGGCGTTCAAACTCGGTTCCGTAAGCCACGATGCGGGCTGTAGGCTCGCGCAAGAACTCGGGATTCCAAAGCAGCAAAAAGCCCAGCGTCAGCGCGGGCGGTAGCGCGTATTTGAGCATGCGCCGGGTGGCTCCGAAGTCGATGGCGCCGGCGAAGGGAACGGCCCGGAGGGTGGCGGTGCGCTGTTGGATGCTGGCCAAAATGAGCGCACGGGTGCCCTCGGAAGCCTCATTGTATTGGGCGGTAAGCTGAAGGGTGTTGAGGAGCTTGTCGGCGACTTCCGGGAAGTGGTCTCCGATGATGCGGCTGGCGGTGGCGTGGTCCAAACCGCCTCGGATCCGCAACAGCTGGAGCAGCGGAAGCACCACCCCTTTGACTGCGGCGGCCGCGGCGAGCGCCATGAATCCGTAAAACAGCAGCGTCCGTCCGCCGGTCCCGAAACGGCCGATGGATTCGGCGAGGGCGACCGCGAGGTAGCCCGCGATGACGGCCCCGCTCGTCATCAGCACGCCGCGCACCGCCGTGTTGCGGTGGTGCCGGCGGATGAAGTCGTCGAGCCGGGCGATCAGCTCATCGGCGTCGGAGGAAGGGGCGGGGCGCATCTGCGGCATCGGTTGTCCGAAGGTACGACGCACACTTGCCCCGCCCGCTCTCAGTATTTGACACCTTTTTCAGTCAGGATTGTGAATCCGTCGGTGGCTTTCAAGGTGTAGGTTCCGGCCGGGAGGTCTGTGAGGTCGATGGCGAGGATTTGGCCGGGTTGCGTGGCGGGAAGGACCCACTCGCGCACCGGGCGGGTCATGGCATCGAACGCGGTAACCTGCCAACGTTCGCCCGCCGGAGCGAACGGTGCAGCCAAATAGAACATCCCGCTTCCCGGGTTGGGGAAGACCACCAGCCCGGTGGTCAGGCCGTTCAATACGATGGAAACCGGCGTGCACACCGTTGCCGCGCACTTCACTTGGTTCACATCGGTGCGCATCACCTTCGCACAGACGGAGTAGTTTCCGGTGGTCAAGAAGGTGTGCGACACGGAGACGTTGCCCGCCGCAAGGAAGCTGATCCCGTCCCCGAAGGTCCACTTCACCAGGTCGCAGCTGGAGAGCGCGGCGCTACCTGTCAAACTGAAATTGAAAATGTAGGGATTTGAGGGGTCTGGAGTGACCGTGATTCCCTGTCCTACGGCCAGATGGAAAGCGGGACCGCACAGGCATTCGGACTCAAAACCACAGTCCGGGAGCACGGTGCAGACGAGGTAGCTGCAGCATTCGGCGTAGCCCCCGTCCGGCAGCAGTTCGTGGTGGGTGATGCTGAAGCAGACCGTGTCGCCGGGGGCCGCGGGTGCGCCGATCGGCACCGTGAAGGGCCCCCACGTGCCGCCGGGCGGAATCGGCCCCACGGGCAACGTGAAGTTGTAGGCCTGCAGGGCCGGGTCTTGGAAGGTGACCACCGCTTGAGACACGGTGTACGTCTCGTTGTTCACGAGGGATCCGGTCCAACTCCACATGCCAGTGGCGGGTTCGCAATCGGTTTGGTCATCCACCGCATAGCCACAGCCTGGCGTGCAGAAGAATTCGAGCGTGTCGCGGCACACAATCAGCCCATCTTCCAGCCAGAGGATTTCGATTTGCTGCCACGGCGAGAGGTTCGTGGACAGGCAGATTTCTGGGAGGGAGAAGTTGCCCAGCGGCACCGCGCCAGCGGCCGGAAGGAACTCCACGGCGGTCCCGGTCCAACCGCTCGTCCACCACCCCGAATTCAGGGGGTTGTTCACGGAGAACGAGGTGGCCGGGGAAAGGACGTTGAGCCCGATGGCATCGAAGGTTCCGCCGGTGTAGTTGTTGACGAGCCCGAGGGTGTAGCAACACGGCGCATCGGCAGAAACCGTGGCGCCAGTCACATCCACCGCTTCACAAGGATTGCACTGCGGGAGCTCGATGCACAGCAGCGTATCGAGCGTGCAGCACAGCGTGGCCGGGTCATTCGCCGGATTCTCGGCGTGGGCGGTCAGCGTGAAGCAGAAGTCCTGCAAGGCGATGCCCGAACCGGAGAGGACGACGCTGAATGTGGCGCAGGCGCCGGGGGCGAGCGGATTCGTCCCGAGGTCGAACGCAGGCGGGCTGAGCACGACGCCAGGAGGCGAAACGGCATTCACGGTGAGGAAGCCCGTACTGAAGGCCGCGTCGTTCGGGTTGCAGACGGTGAAGCTGACCACGGTCTGCTCGTCGATGCAGAGGGCGTCGAGGTCGGTGACGTAGAGGCAGTCGGGCTCTACCGGGCACTGGAATTCGAGTGTATCCGCGCAGAAAATGCCCAGTTGCTCGTCGTACCAATCGACGATGACCTGCTGCGGGGAGGCTGTGGCGTTTTGCAGGCACAGCGCGATGAATCCCGCGAGGTTCGGGGGCAGCGGGGAACCGGGGTTGACGGACGTGAGGATCAACGCATTCGGCATGACCAGCTGCGGTTGAAGCGCAGGGTCAAGCCCTCCGGGCTGCCAAACGAGTTCCGCCTGCGCGCACGAAATCCCGATACCGTACAGGGGCTCCGGTCCGGCCACGTAGCTCAGGGCAAAGCAGCAGCTGTTGTCCGGAGCTTGGGGGTGGCTTTCCACCACCAACTCCACCTCGCAATCGCCGCCTTCGGGGCACTCAATCAACTCCACGTCGATGACTTCCGTGGTGTCGGTGCAGCCGAAGGCATTCGTGGCAACGAGTTGGTATTCACCGGAAACGAGCGGCTCATAGCAGGCGAACGTGGCCCCCGGGAGCGCGGCGCCGTTGAGCAGCCATTGGTAAGAGGCCAGGCCCGGCGGCCCGCAAAGCGTATCGTGGTAGCAGGCGGTGTAGCAGCCGGTTGCGACGGTGCAGAAATCGGGCAGCGGATGGACCGTGGCACTCGCGGTACCGGCACACCCGCTGGTCAAATCCGTTCCCGTCACCGTGTAAGTCCCAGCAACCCCCACCGTGATGACCGGACCGGACATCCCGTTCGACCACGCGTAAGACACATTCGGGTCGGCGGGCGTGACCGTCAGGGTGGTCGGGCCGTTGATGCACGAGGTCGGCGAGACCGCGACGGCAAAGGCCGGCACCGAGGCGAGGCTCACGAAATGCGGTCCGAGCACCGCCGAACACCCGAAGGCGTTCACCACCTTCACCGTGTAGCCGGCCGGATCCAGGGTGCCGTCGCAGATGGTCAGCGCAGCGTTCGTTTCGCCGGGAAGGGCCCCTTGGCTTCCGCCGATCCACTGGTAGGTGTAGCCCGGTGCGTAGGGAGCAAGGACTGTGACACAGCCGGAGCCACAGATGAACTGGGGGCCCGAGAGGGTGCCGGAGGGCGGCGGCACGGCCTCCACCAACACGGAATCCGAGGTGTTGCTGCACCCGTTCCCATCGGTCACCGTCACGGCGTAGGTTCCCGCGCCAAGGACCTCACACACCCCACTTCCTCCGCCGGGCGACCACGCGTAGTTGGCAAAACCCGAGGGGGCACAGACGTTGATGATGCCGCCGGTGCAGACCGTAAGGGGTCCGAGCGGGGAGAGCTGGAAGTCGGGGACGCCGGGGGCAATGACGAGCGTCAGCGCGCTTTGTTGGGTGCACCCGTTCGCATCGATGGCCGTGGCGGTCACCGTGTAGGGGCCTGCGGCGAGGTAGGCGTGCGAGGGGGAGGGGCCGTTGAAGGTCGCTGTGTCGCCGAAGTTCCAGCTGTACTGGACGGCATTCGCGGCGGCTGCTGAGAACGCGATGGGGTCGCCCGTGCAGTAGGGGCCGGGGCTGGGCGTGATGAGGGGGATGCCCACGCCGCCGATGACGAGGGTCTCCGTGTACGTGGCGGTGCAGCCGTTGCCGTTTGTGACCGTCAGCGTGACCGGGTAGGTGCCGGGGCCGGGGAAGGTAACGGTTTGGTTGGGGCCGTACAGGAGGGGTCCAAATCCGACGTTCCAGGTGGTGGAGTCAATCGGACTGCCCGGACCGGTGTTGAGGTAGGTGGACATGTCCGTGAGTTGCACCGTGCTGCAGGTCAGCGGCGTTGCATCGAAGAAGGCGGCGAGCGGCACGCAGACGCTGAGGTTCTCAGTGACGGAGCAGAAACCGCCGGGGTTGCCGGCTTCCGGGACGAGCCCGTTGAAGGTGACGTTGTAGCACGCTGCGGTGGTGTAGACGTGGAAGGTGCCGTTTCCGGCGCCTTGGTTGCCGTCGCCGAAGTTCCAGGTGCCGCCGCTGACGTTTGCCCCACTCCAGCCGAACTGCACCGTGTTGCACGCCGGGGTTGCGACGTTCGCGTAGGCGCCGACGGTGTAGGGTTCGGGAATGCAGGTGGGCCCGGAGCCGGTGCAGGAGATTTCTTGGACCAGGAGCGTGTTCGAGGTGGCGACGCAGCCGTTCGCATCCTGCACGACGGCGTAGTACGAGGTGGTGCTGGGGACGCCGACGAAGGCGTGGGATGCGTTCGAGCTGGTGGGCGGGAGCCCGAGGGGGGTTCCGTTGCAGAACCAACTGAAGGTGTAGCCGGGGTTTGTTTGGGCCACAAGCGTCACCGGAGTGGGCGATTGAATGCAGAAAATCAGCGGATTGCCCGACGAAATGGCCGCTACTGGCCCGGGCACGTTCGACGCCGTGTAGAAATCTTGCGCTTCGCAGCCGTTTGCGTCCACGGTCGTCACGCCGAAGGTGCCGGCGGCGTTGATGGCCAAACTCGGACCGCCCACGTTGCCGGTCCAGAGCCACGAGGTGAAGGGCCCCGGCGCGGTCAAGGTGGCGGTGACGCCCGGGCAGAGGATGCCGTTCTGGGCGATGGTCGGCACGACGGGCTGGATCAGCGTGAGCGGGAGGGACTGCGTCGCGGTGGCGCCGCACAGTTCCAGCACCGCGGTGAGCGTGGCGTTGCCGCCGAGGGCATTCCACTGGACGGAGATCGAGTCGGTGGTTTGGCCGGCGATGACGCTGCCCGCGGCGGCCGGCGAGATGGACCAGGTCACCGTGGTGCCGGCGGGCGGCGCGGGGTTCAGCCAGTAGGTCTCGTCGTTGTTTGTGCAGCTGCCCGAACCGAGGATGGCCACCTGGGGAGGCAAGGTGAGGGCACTCACGGGGAGGGTGACCGGGCTCGACACGCAGCCGGGGTTGCCCATCATGGCTTGGACCACGCTGACCGACAGCGGCGTCGGCCCGGTCCAAACCACGGTTGTCGTCGGACCCGAGAACTGCGTCGGGGTTCCGCCCGCAGCGCTCCAAAGCAAGTACATGCCCGGAGCGGCCGCGGCACTGTACGCGTTCGTCGCGCCGATGCATCCGTCCGTCGCGCCGGTGATGGGGCCGGGTGCCGGAACGCCGACCACCTGCACGACGAACGATGCGGCCCCCGAGCAGTAGAGGTTCGGTGTCACGGGCGTGGCCGTGACCGTGTAGATCCCCGGCGTCGTCCACAGGATGTCCCCGCTGGTCGGCCCGGTGACCGTGACCGGGTGGGACGGGGTGACCGTGAAGTTGAAGGCGGAAAGCCCGCTGGTTGTGGCGAAGGAGGTGGTCGCGCCCACACAGACGGTGCCCGGGCCATAATTCACCAGGTTGAAGTCCGGTAAAATGGTAACGGTCAAGTCGGCCGCGCCGGAACAATCGGGCGGGGTGTGGCCCGGCAGCCCCTGCAAAAAGCCGCTGACCCAGTCGACGTGCAAGGTGCCGACCCCGGCGGCGCCCCACGCAACGGTCACCGTGTGGGAGGAGTCGCTGCCCACGATGGTGCCGCCGGTGGCGGTCCAGAGGTAGGAGGTGGCAGCCCATTTGGGCACTTCATATACCGCGGTCGAAAACTCGCACACCGGGTCGGGGCCGAGCACCGTCGCGGTCGAGGAAATGATGGGAACCGTCACCGACGTGGGGCTGTTGCAAAGTGCTGGACTGCAGCCAGTGGCGGCAAGCGTGATGGTCCCAAAAGGCCCCGTCGGCCAGGTCACCCCGATGGAATCCGGCGCGAGTGGCGTGAACGGCAGCGCCTGCCCTCCGGCGTCTAAAACGCTCCAAACCAACGACACGCACCCCGTTGCATCGGTCCAGTACGTGGCCGAATCGCCCTCACACAAGGTGCTGATGCAGAAAATGTTGGGCCCAGGAAGTTCGTCCACCACCACGGTCATCGTGAAGGTGTCTTCGCAGACGCACAACGGCCGCCCGCCCGCATCGTAGTTCGCCTTGAATGCGGTGAGGGTCACCGTGTAGGTCCCCGCGGCCGCGTACGTATGAACGGGGCTTGCCATCGGCGACGTGTTCCCATCGCCGAAGTCCCAGAAGTAGCTGGTTGCCCCGACCGAGGTGTTCGCGAAGGCCATGCCCGTGCCGAGGCATGCGTAGGCGGTGGAGGTGAACGAAGCGGTGGGCCCGGGCAAAATGTCCACGCAGGTATCAAACGTGCGCGACGCACCGTTCGGGGCCACTTCCGTTACAGACACAAATCCGCTGCCCGCCGGGCCCCAAACGACTTGAATTTCAGCAGGATTTGCCCCGGGACTCCACGCCCCCCCGAGGACGTTCCAGGTGTACGAGTGGCCCGCCACGTAGGGGATGCTCACCAGCGTGGTATCGAACTCACACACCGAGGCACAGCCGGGCGGTTCGTAATCCGGTGCACCGCCGGCCCCGTTCGTCCCTTCGCCGTGAAGGGAAATGGTCCCGCACGGTGGCGCTCCGCAGCTTACGTCCACCGTGACGGCGCCGTAGACGCAGTTCCCGAGGCCGTCGCAGAGGGCGTAATCGAAGGTGTGGCTGCCGCAGCAAGCGGGTTGCGGCGTGGTGGTGGCCCACACCAGGTCGCCGTTGTCGAGGATCACGAAGCACGGATGCTCTTGGACCAAATGCGTGTACGCACCGGCCGCTCCGTCCACGAGGTCGTTCGCCTTGACGTTGCCGATGGGCAGGGCGCCGAGGGAGACGGAGAAGTAGTCGGGATTTGCATAGAGTCCATTTTGGGCCGTGAGGGGGGCGCAAATGAACCACAATTCCACGAGCAAGGCGGTGAGTCGGAACATGGCGAAGCGGATTTGGCTGAAGCTAAAATAAACACGTTTTCAGCGAAATCCGCCGCGCGACGCACGGCAAAGGGCATGCAGTACCTTTACCGCTCCCACGGAATCCCTGCGCATGCGACTCCTGCTCCCCCTCTTTTTCTTCGCGGTGCCCGCGCTCGGCGGTGCCCAAGTGGTTATCAACGAGTTCGACGTGGAGAATCCGGGCATCGACCCGGCGGAATTCATCGAGCTCTTCGGTCCGCCGAACTTCGCCCTGGACGGCCATTGCATCGTGCTGTACAACGGCCTCAACGACGTGAGCTACCGCACCATCGCCCTGGACGGATTTTCGCTCAGCGCAACGGGGTACTTTGTGGTCGGAGGGCCAGAAATTGCAGCCGCGAACGTGGTCATCCCGGAGGGCAACTTCTTGCAACCCGGACCCGACGCCATTGCGCTGTTTGCGACGCCCGCTGCAGTTTTCCCGAACGGCTCCCCGCTGCTCAACGAAGACCTCGTTGATGCGGTGGTGTACGGCACGAATTCGCCCCTCGACGCGGCGCTGTTGAACACCTTAACCCCCGGATCCGTGCAGGTCAACGAATCCGCAGGGGGGCTTCCGAACTTCCATGCGAATGCCCGCATCCCCAACGGTGGCGCGGCATTTGCCACGAATCTGTTCGTGCAACAAGCCCCGACTCCGGGGTATTCGAACGTGCTGATGTGCGACGGCGGCGCGCTTGCAGCGGCGAATCCAAGCCTTGAGACGGTGTGCACCGACGCGACGCTGGTGCAGGTCGATTTTGTGCACACCACGGCGGTTCCGGGGGCGCTTCGTACGCTGGTGTTGGTGGATGCCGAGACCGGGTTGATTGTGGCGACGGACGGAGATTTAGCGGTGAATGTGGCGGGGTTGGGGGATGTGCTGTTTGAAGTGTGGGCGGTGTCGCACGAGAATCCGCTGGACGCGGCCACCGTGCAGCCCGGCCAACCGTTCAGCGGGATCGCAGGGACGGGGTGCGTCTCGGTGTCGTACAACGCGGTGACGTTCCTCGGCGTGACGTGTGAAGCGCCGGCCTGCGACGGCGGGGTGCTGACCGATGCGGCGGGCACGCCGGAAATCAACGGGTGCCTCGGCTTTGAAAACGCAGTAATTCCGTTCGGGTATACCTCGGAAGCGGTGGAAGCGACCTACCGGTTCGTGGTCGCGGACCTTGCCGGGGACATTGTGGCGGTGAGCGAGGTGCCCTACTTCGATTTCAACACGCTCGGGACCACAGGAACGTGGCAGGTGTGGGGCGTGAGTGCCCTCGGGGGATTTGTGGAAAGCACGTTGCAGCCCGGCCAACCCGTGGCGGACATCGCGGGCGTGGAATGCGACAGCCTCAGCTCGACGTTCCTCGAAGTGAACATCCTCGATTGCCCCAGCGGCAGCTTCTGCACGGAGATTTTCATTTCAGAATACCTGGAAGGGAACAGCAACAACAAGGCGATTGAGCTGTACAACCCCACTGCGCTGCCGGTCGATTTGGCCCAGTACACGGTGGAAACGTGGAACAACGGGGCCACGGCGCCCACGAACTCGCAAACGCTTTCTGGGACCTTGATGCCCGGTGAAGTCTTCGTGCTTGTGAACTCGCAGGCCGTGCCGTACCTGCTCCAAATGAGTGACATCACCAGCCAGGCCACCTGGTTCAACGGCAACGACGTAATCCGGCTCTTGCACGGAGACGTGGTCGTGGACCAAATGGGCGAAATCGGACCGGACCCGGGCGATTCTTTCAGCGTCTCGGGCGGCGAAGGGGCCATGTCCGAGAACACGCTCGTGCGGAAGGCGAACGTCAACACGGGCACGGTGGATTGGGCCATCGGCACGAACCAATGGGACGTGTACCCGCCGGACACGTTCGATTTCATCGGTTGGCATACGGCCTCGTGCGACGGCTTTCCGCCCATGCAAATCGGGTTTGCCGCGCCGGAACTGTATGTCGCAGAAGGGTCTGGCGTGAGTGTGGCCGTCCAGGTGGCCTTCCCCTTGCTGGATGCGGAACTGCACGTCGAAGTCCTCGGAGGGGACGCCACCCTCGGGGCCGATTTTCCGAACGTTTATCCGCTTTCGTTGGCCTTTCCGACCGGGTTGTTGAATGACCAAATCTTCACGTTTGCCCCGGTGGACGATGAAGAGGCCGAACTCCAGGAGGACGTGGTGCTCGGGCTGACGGTCGTTTCAGGCGACGTTGTGCTGGCCATTTCCCAAGTGACCGTGCACATCCTGCCTTCGGATTTGATGTACCCGGTGTACGACATCGCGGACGTGCGCACCGTGCATCCGCAGACGGGCATCACGGATTCCCTGAACGTAGCCTGTGAACTCCGCGGGATTGTGCACGGCTGGAACGATTATCCGGCCGCTTTTCAATTCACATTGATTGACGCAACGGGCGGCATCAACGTGTTCAGTCCGGTCTCTGACTTCGGTTATACAGAGGTCAATGCCGGCGACAGCGTGCGGATTCGGGGCGTCATCAGCCAGTTTGCCGGACTGACCCAAATCATCGCCGACACCCTCCTCTTCGAAGGTTCGGGCTTCGCCACCCAAGCGCCCGCCTTCACCCAAGTCCTCAACGAAACCACGGAATCCCAAGTGGTCTACCTCAAATGCGTTGAGCTCGTCAACCCGGCGCAATGGACAAACCAACCGCCGAGCTTCGACGTGGACATCACCACGGGTTCAAACCAATACCGCATGCGGATCGATGCGAACACGGACTTGTTCGGGCTTCCTGCTCCGGTCGGGGTGTTCGGGGTCACCGGCATCGCAGACCAGCGCGACTTCGATCAGCCGTATTTCTCTGGCTACCGGATTTCGCCGCGCGGTTCGGACGATTTGACGGAACCCGTGCAGGCCGCCTTCGCCGTCGAATCGCCCTGGAATTCTGGAGATGGGCCCATTCCGCTCGAAAACCTGAGCACAGGCGCGGGCAACTATTTCTGGAGCTTCGGCAACGGCGCGAACAGCCAGCAGGAAACCCCCAGCTACACGTACCCGGCAGCGGGCACCTACACCGTGACGCTGACGGCCTCAAGCACCGATGGGAACTGCTCGGACCAAGCCGTGACCACCGTGACGGTCCTGGTCACCTCGGTGGAGGAGCAGGCCTTCGCGTTCCGCTCCGGGCCAAATCCGGTGTCGGACACGTGGTCTTACGTGTGCGAAGTGCCGGTCGAGGAGGTCGCAGTCTACGATGCCCTCGGCCGCACCGTGGCACACCTGCAACCGACCGGAGACGCGGCCTCGGGCACGCTTGACGTTTCGGGGCTTCCGGCCGGGGTGTATGCAGTCCGCATCGCAACGGGTGCCGGAAGCGGCACGGTGCGGATAGTGGTAGAGCGCTGAGCAAGCGGCCCCTTCCCCTCAGCAGGGCGTCCCAAACGCCCCCAGCAGCACGAGCAAATCGGCAATCGAAACCACGGCGTCGAGGTTGAGGTCGCCGAGGCACGGTGTAGGGCCTTCGCAAAGTTCAAGCGGATCTGAAATTCCATCTCCGTCGCTGTCTGCCGCGAACGGATTCGTGCCGAACACCTCGACCTCCAACGCGTCGCTGAGGCCGTCTCCGTCCGAGTCTGGACCGCCGTAGCTCCCCGTTCCAGCAGGCGGAACGGGCCCGGTCGGTGCCACATCGACCACCACGGGAACATGGTCGGACGCCGCGTCGGAGTCTCCCGCAAGCAAGCCCCACGCATTCAGCCGTTCTGCCGACATGCGCCCCGTTTGCAGGGCAAAGCCGCGCAAGGCATTCACGGTCGCATCGGACACCACGACGATGTCCAACTTCCCGGGGATGAATTGTCCGCTCGCGTTTTCCCACGTGTAGTCTGCGGGGAAATCGCTGAGGGTCAAGGGCAATTCGGTGAAAGAAGTGCCGTCGGCGTCGGGAGCGAAGTCGGGCCCGTAAGCGGCGTTGTTCACCAAATCGCCGGTGGTGAGGGTGCGCATGGGTCGGGCAAGGCCCACGAGGTTGAGGTCGCCGCCGTACAGCACGGGCGTAGTGGCCGGGAGGGAAGGGGAGTTCCCCGGCGTGCGGCTGTTGCGGAGAAACGCCATGAACCCGTCGGCTTGGGCTTGTCGCGTGGCCTCGTTGGAGGCGCCGCCGCAGCATTTGAGGTGGCTGGAGACGAGCAACAGGGGCCCGCCGAACGCGGTCGAAGCGGCGTCGAGGACCACGGGAAACTGCCGGTCCAGCGCGGGATGGGTGCTCAACACAGGCATGCGCGTGGCCACCATGAGGTCGTAGTCGTCCTTCACCACTGTCCAGGCGGGCGTCCCGGGAAGCCATGCGTTCAGCAGGTTCGCGAGTTGGGCCGGGGTGTTGTCGCTGACTTCGGAGAGGGCGATGACGTCGGGAAGGGTGGCCTGCAAAATCCGCTGCATGGCCGCTTCGGCTGCGGATTGACCGATGCGGTTGTTTGCGTTCCAAAACAAGGCCCGCACCGCCGTACCGGGGGCCCGCTCCAGCGGCACCGGCGCGTGCGTGAACGGCAGCGCGCCAAGGCCGACCGGCAGCCCCCCCGCGGGCAGCAACGTGCCCCCGGTGGCATCGTACCACGCAATGCGGCACACCGAACCGGGCAGGCCCAGTTCCGCACGGTCAAGCGAAATCTCGAACCGATCCCCCGAATACGTCGGAGAACAGAGGGCGGACACGGAGTTGAGCGAGCCGCTTCCCCCCGTGCCGGCGTAGCGGATGACCTGGCGGTCTGCCCAGTCGATGAGCACGTCGATTCCCAAGCCGGAGTTCGCGTAGTTCGCGCCGGTGGCCGGGTTCGCATCGGTGTCGATGAGCAGCTTCAGGTCGTTCGGCAAGATGGTCTCGTCGAGGGCCACCTCGGCGTGGAGGTCGAGGCGAATCAGCAGGCGGTCGGATGTGACGGCGACACGCAGGGACTTGAGCAAGGGGGAACCGGCCGGCGCGTCGGTGGCGGCGAAGCCGTTCCAATCGTCGAAGCGGCCGTCGAGGATGATTTGGCCGGCGCCGGAGGCGACGGTGAAACAGCACACAACGGCGGCGAAAAAGGAGCGAAACATGAGGGAAAGTTACGGGTAGATTTGCGGCGTGACGCGTGGACAGAGTCTTGCGATGATGCACCTGCTGGTGTTCATCTTCGGGTTTACCGGGATCCTCGGGAAGCTGATTTCGCTCGATGCGGGTCCGCTGGTGTTTTGGCGCGTGGCCATCGGCGGGGCGGCGGTGACCGGGTGGATGGCGTTGGCTGGGCGGTTTCGCGCGCTGCCGAGGAAGGTCTGGTGGAAGGCGGTGGGGGTGGGCGCGGTCGCTGCGGCACATTGGATGGCCTTTTTTGCGGCCATCAAACTGAGCAACGTTTCGGTGGCCCTCGCGGTGATTGCGACGGTGCCGTTTTTCGTCGGCCTCATCGAGCCGGCGGTCCACCGGCGACCCGTTGACCGCCGGGAGCTCGCGCTGGCCGTGGTGGTCCTGGTGGGGTTGCTCTTGATTGTGCGCGATGCCTACAGTTTGACTACGGATACGGGGCCGCGGCTGGTGGCCGGCGCCTTGGTGGCGCTCGTCGCGGCCTTGTTAGGAGGCACCTTCAGCGTATTCAATTCGGTGCTCGTGCGAGAAGCCGATTCGGCAAACTTGACCCGGGTGGAGTTGCTCAGTGCGGCGGTGACTTCCGGGGCGGTGGTGGCGTTGCTTGCCGGGGGGGACGGATCGGTGTTCGCGGTGCCTGCGGGCGATGTGGTGTACCTCGTGTTGCTCGGGGTGGTCGCCACGGCGTTTGCCTTCCTGATGGGCATCGAAGTCATGCGCCAGCTGTCGCCGTTTACGTGCGCCATGGCCATCAACCTCGAGCCGGTATACAGCATCGTCTTAGCGCTGTGGATTTTCGGAGCAGAAGAACAGATGGGCGCGGGCTTTTATCTCGGGGCCGCGGTGCTGCTCGGGGCCGTGGGGGTGGACGCTTGGATGAAGCGGGGCTCAGTCCACGTGGAAAAAGCGGGCAGCGAGGGTGTCGCCGATCATCCATAGCGGTTCGGGGATGCGCACGAAGTCCGCTGTTCCCGTCGGCACGAGCTCGCCGCGTTGCATGGCCCGTTCCCATTCGGCCGGCTCGTCCCGGTCGGGGCGCAATCCGAAGGCGGTTTCGAGGGCGGTGGGAGAGATGCCTTCGGCGGTGCGCAGCCCGGTCATCAGGTGTTCGTTGTACCGGTCGTGGGGGCGCAGCGTTTCTGTGGTGTCGAACGAAGTTCCCTCGCGAAGGGCCTTCACGTAGCGGAGGTTGTGGGCGAGGTTCGCGTACCGCGTGGTCCCGGTGAAACCGTGTGCGCCGGGGCCGATTCCCAAATAAGGCAAGCCGGACCAGTACGCGCGGTTGTGCACAGCGGGTTCACCGCCGGCCAGGGCAAAGTTGGACACTTCGTAGTGGTGGCCTCCGGCAGCGGCGACCTGGTGGCACAGGTCCCGGTAGGCCCCTTCCACGGCTTCATCGGGAGCGGGATGCTCGCTGCCCCGCGCTACGCGGTGCCCGAGCGCGGTGCGGGACTCCACCGTCAGCGCATAGGCAGAAAGGTGGGTCACGGGCAAGCGCAACGCGCGTTCGACCGCACGGGATTGCATTTCAGGGGTGCTTCCGGGAAGGCCGTAAATGAGGTCGATGGAAATGCGCCGGAACCCTTCCGCATGCGCGAAATGCACCGCTTCTTCCGCCTGCTTGCCGGTGTGTGCGCGGTTCATCCAAGCGAGCAAACCGTCGTCGAAGGTTTGGATTCCGACGGAAAGGCGGTCTATGCCCCAGGACTTCCATGCGGCGAGTTGGGCTGCGGTCAGGTCCTCGGGATTTGCTTCTAACGTGACCTCTTCCCAAACCGCCTGAGGAAACGCCCGGTGGACGGCCTCCATCAGCCGACCCAGCTCTTCCGGGGTCAGCAGCGAGGGCGTGCCCCCGCCGAAGTACAGCGTACGCGGCACCCCCCAAGAGGCCGCGAGGGGTTGGCGGAGAGCGATTTCTGCGCACATGGCCTCCACGACGGCGGTCCGTGTTTCAAGTGAAGTTGAAAAATGGAAATCGCAGTAAATGCAGGCCTTTCGGCAAAAAGGAATGTGGAGGTAGATCCCGAACACGGGACCGAAGTTCGGGCCGAATCCGGCGTTACCTTTCGGGCATGGTGCACGAAGTCCGATGGCCCGACGGCCGGGTGGTCCCCGTTTCCGAGGACGAATGGGCTGCTGCCCGCTGGTTGCGCGTGGCCGAGGGGGTGTACGATGTGCGGATCGGCCGGCGAAATTTCCGGGTGGAGCGCGCCGCACCGGTGGAGGCAAACGGGCGGTTGGGGATGCGGATCGACGGCGTGAAGGTGGAAGTGCAGGTGGCCGACCGGCGGCGGTTGCTGCTCGAAAAAATGGGCATGGCAGAGGCTGCGGCCGGGGTCGAGCGGGAGTTGTTCGCGCCCATGCCCGGCAAGGTGCTCTCCGTGGCGGTGGCGGCGGGAACGGCGGTCCGTGAGGGCGATGCCGTGGCGGTGTTGGAGGCGATGAAGATGGAGAACTTGATCCGCTCTCCGCGCGCCGGGGTGGTGGCCGGCGTGTCCGTCCAGCCGGGACAGGCCGTGGAAAAAGGAGCCGTATTGCTTACATACGAAGACGCATGATTCGCCGTTTGCTTGCCATGTGGACGTTGCGCGGGTGCTGGGCTGTGGCGTGTGCAGGGGCGACTGCGCAGGGCGCAGCCCAAACGTGCGACGCACCCCTCCCGGTCTGCGGTTCCGTCCCAGTGGAAGTCAGCCTGGAGGTCCCGAACTCCGCACCGTTCGGGTGCATGGACCTTCCCTATGTGACCGTGTTTTCCTTTACGTCGAACGCGAATACGGATTTCACGGGCCCGGTGGAGGTCGCCGTGCGCAACCTGACGTGTGATGCGGCGGAGGGGGCGGATACGGTTTGGGTGCAAGTGGTGAAGCCGGACCCCCAAAACCTCTGCGACGCCAGCGCGTTCGTGGCGGTTTCACCCTGTCTTGAAACCACCGCGCCGGCGACCTTGGTGAGCGAACCGCTCTTTCCCTTCGCCACCTACCTCGTGCTCATCGGTACCCGCCACGACCCGGCTGCTTCGCCGTGCACCCTCGGGTGGGAGTTGACGGGCCCGGCGGTTTCGATCGACGTGTGCTGCACGGCGACGGTGCTGCCTGGAAGCTCCGTGACGCTGGAGGTGGCAGGGGGCGACGAGGATTTGGGGTACGTGTGGTTTCCGCCCCAGGGACTTTCGGCCGCCGCAGGGGCGGTGGTGGAGGCCTCCCCGGATGTGACTACGACCTACGGCGTCACCGGGTTTGTGGGGGCATGCAGCTACACCGATGCGGTCACCGTGACCGTGGGGATTCCGTTGGAGTTGGCAAACGGGTTCACGCCCAACGACGACGGGGTGAACGACTTGTGGGAAATCGGAGGCATCGGAGCGTTTCCGAAATGCCAAATCCTCGTGTTCGACCGGTCGGGGCAGGAGGTCCATCGGAACATCGGGTACGTGCAAGCATGGGACGGCCGGCGCAACGGGGTGGCGGTGCCCGCCGGGACCTACTACTATGTGGTGGATTTGAACGAGCCAGACGTTGAACCGATTACGGGCTACGTGTCCATCATCCGATGAGCAAGCGACTGGGACTTGCCCTCCTGTGCATCGGGTGGGCTGCGGCGGAGAGCGCAGGGCAATGGCAGCCGGTGCGGACGTTGGGCATCCTCAATCCCTTTCAGGACCACCCCGCGGCAGCGGGTTCTGCCGAATGCCTCGATTTGCACGTCGGGCACCGCGCGCAGTGGACGGGAATCGACGGGGCGCCGACCACCTCGTATGCGAACCTGCACGGCCAACGCGCCACCGGCGGCCCCCATTTTCACGGCTACGGTGTGCGCATCGAGGCCGACAACGCAGGCGCATGGTCTGAAACTTCGGTCCGGTTCGGTTGGGCGTACAACATGCGGTTGGCGCAAGGGGGACGGCTTGCGGCGGGGCTTTCCGCCGGGTTGGGCCAAGTGCGGCTGGATTTGGGCAACCTCCGGTTGCCAGAAGTCGGCGCAGCGCAAGACCCCGCGGTGCTCGCCGCATCGCAAGGTGTAGGGCCGGAAATCGACCTGGGGGTGTGGTACTACGACCGGGAGAAGTATGCCGGATTGACCCTCGTGCAGCTGACCCAACCCGGCCTGTCCCGCATCAGCACGGGCACCCGGATTTCGCGCCAAATGCACGCCGTGGCCGGCATGGAGTTCGACCTCGAAGGTCGGTGGGACCTCGAGCCGGTGATGCAGGTGCGGCTCGGCAAGGGGGTGCCGCCGGTGGTGGACGTTTGGGCGTGGATGCACCTAGAAGACCGGTTCGCGGTGGCGGCCGGATACCGCAATCAGTCGGCCCTGCTCTTCGCGGTCCGAACACGCATTGCGGACTACCTGACCCTGGCCTACGCGTACGACGCAGGAGTCGGTCCGCTCGCCGCGGGGTCGGGCGGGAGCCACGAAGTGGTCCTCGGCATCAACGCCTGCAGCGGCGGCGGTCCGGGCCGGTATGTCAAATGCCCGGCCTACGACTGAGCCCGGCGAAGATGGCAACGCAGACCTACCTGCACACGTCGAAACAGCGGTGGAAAGGGCTGCTCCTCGGGGCGGCGGGCTTAATTGTCGCGTTTACGCTGTGGTATTCGGATGACATCGCGCACCGGATTCGGGAGGAGGAGCAGCGCAAGGTGCAGCTGTGGTCGGAGGCGATTCAGCAGCGGGCGGAGTTGGTGAAGTACACGGACCAACTGTTTGGCCAGCTGAAAGAAGAGGAGCGCAAAAAGGCCGATCGGCTGGCCGAGGCGTACCGGCTGGTGAGCGAATCGCCGGCTTCGATGGACCTCACCTTCGTGGTGGATTATTTGTGGTCGAACCAAACCATTCCCGTCCTCATCTACAACCGGTCGGGGGAGCTCCTGTTTCGTGTGAACGTGCCGGATTCGGTTCGGGCGGATTCGCTGCGGGATGCCATGTTCCTCGCAAATCCCCCGATCATTTACCGCGACGTGGGGTACGTGATCTATTGGAGCGAAAGCCTACGCGTCAGCGAGTTGCGCAAGGCGATGGACGGGCTGATCGCCAGCTTTGTCTCGGAGACGGTCATGAACAGCGCATCGGTTCCGGTGATCATGACGGACAGCACCCGGACCCAAGTCATTCGTTCCCAGCGCGTGGACTCCACATCGGTTCAAGATCCTGGAAAGCTCCGGGCCCTGCTGGACGACATGGCGCGCCGAAACCCGCCCATTGCAGTGGATTTGCCGTTCGAAGGCAGGCAGTACATCTACTACGCGGATTCCGTGGTGCTGACCCAGTTGCGGTACTTCCCCATCGTTCAGTTGACCTTGATTGCCGTTTTCCTCTTTGTAGCATACCTCATTTTCAGCAGTTTCAAGCGTTCAGAGCAGAACCGCGTGTGGGCGGGGATGGCAAAGGAGACTGCGCACCAACTGGGCACTCCCCTGAGCTCGCTGATGGCGTGGACCGGCCTGCTCGAGGCAGAAGGGGTCAACCCGGAGTACCTCCGCGAGATGGGGAAGGACATCGACCGGCTGCATACGGTGGTGGACCGCTTTAGCAAAATCGGTTCGGAACCAGAACTGAAGCCCGGCGCGGTAGGAGAAACGGTCTCCGCAACGGTGGACTACATGCGACCGCGCATCAGCAAGCAGGTGCGGTTGACTTTGCACGACGCCTCTTCGGGGGCCCGGGCCCGCATGAGTCCAGTCCTCATCGGCTGGGTGGTGGAAAACCTCATCCGCAACGCGGTGGACGCCATGGAAGGGACGGGCGCCATCGATGTGGGCGTCGTCTGCACCGAGGGCACGGTCCAAATCCGCGTAGCAGACACCGGCAAAGGCATTCCCAAACCGCGCTGGAAGGCGGTGTTCACGCCGGGGTTCACCACAAAGCCCCGGGGCTGGGGCCTCGGCTTGTCCCTGTCAAAGCGGATTGTAGAAACCTACCACGGCGGGCGCATCTTCGTAGAAACGTCCACGCCGGGGCTGGGAACGACCTTCCTGCTCGAGCTTCCTGCGTCCCTTACTTCGGGATCTTCCGGATCCGCAGCGCCTTCGGCGTGACTTCGAGGTACTCGTCGTCGGCGATAAACTCCATGAACTCTTCGAGCGACATCTTCTTTGCGGGGGCGATGCGCAGGCCTTTGTCGGCACCGGATGCCCGCATGTTTGTGAGCTTCTTGCCGCGCACAAGGTTGAGCTCCATGTCGTTGTCACGGGCACACTCGCCCACGACTTGGCCTTTGTAAACCTCCTCACCCGGGTCGATGAAGAAGGTGCCACGGTCTTGGAGTCGGTCGATTTCGTAGGCCCGGGCCTGTCCGGTTTCGGCGCTGATGAGGGAGCCGGAGTTGCGGGTGGCGAGTTCGCCGGCCCAGGGTTCGTAGGCATCGAACCGGTGGGTCATCACGGCCTCACCTGCGGTCGCGGTGAGGACTTGGTTCCGCAGGCCGATGAGCCCGCGGGAAGGAATGCGAAACTCCAAATGCTGCAGATCGCCTTTCGCTTCCATGACGCGGAGTTGGCCTTTGCGCATCATCACGAGTTCGGTGGCTTTGCCTGCGACGCCTTGGGGAACGTCGATGACGAGGTGCTCGAACGGCTCGTGGGTGGCGCCGTCCACCTCTTTGAGGAGCACCCGGGGTTTGCCGATTTGGAGCTCGTATCCTTCCCGCCGCATCGTTTCAATCAGGACTGAAAGGTGAAGAATGCCTCGCCCGAAGACGTTCCATTTGTCCTCGTTGTCCGTGGGTTCTACCCGGAGTGCGAGGTTTTTTTGGAGCTCATTTTCCAGGCGCTCCCGAATGTGCCGGCTGGTGAGAAACTCGCCGTCTTTGCCGAGGAAGGGGCTCGTGTTGATGGTAAAGAGCAGGCTCATCGTGGGCTCGTCGACGGCGATGCGCGGCATGGGCTCGGGCTGCTCCAAATCCGCCACGGTATCTCCGATTTCAAAGCCCTCCATGCCGGTCAGCGCGCAGATGTCACCGGAGCGCACGTGGTCCACTTTTTCACGCCCTAATCCACTGAAAACGTACAGTTCCTTGACGCGAACTTTCCGCTGCCCGTGCTCTGTGCACAGCATGTAGTCGCGGTTTGTGTGCAAGTCGCCGCGGAACAACCGGCCGATGGCAATCCGGCCGGTGTAGCGGGAGTAATCCAGCGACGTGATTTGGAGCTGGGGCGTTCCTTCCCGGTACGGAGCCTCCGGGGCATGTTCGAGGACGACGTCCAGCAGGTAATCGATGCCTTCGGTGGGGGTTTTCCAATCCGCCGCCATCCAATTTTGCTTTGCGGATCCGAAGATGGTCGGGAAATCCAGCTGTTCTTCGGTCGCACCCAGCGTGAACATGAGGTCGAATACCTGCTCCTGAACGAGGTCGGGGGTGCAGTTTTCTTTGTCGACTTTGTTCACGACCAGGATGGGCTTGAGGCCCAGTTCCAACGCCTTTCCGAGGACGAACCGCGTTTGTGGCATCGGCCCTTCAAAGGCGTCCACGAGGAGCAGCACCGCATCTGCCATTTTCAACACGCGCTCCACTTCGCCGCCGAAGTCGGCGTGGCCAGGGGTGTCGATGAGGTTGATTTTCACCCCTTTCCACATGGCGCTCACGTTCTTCGCGAGGATCGTGATGCCGCGCTCGCGCTCGAGGTCGTTGTTGTCGAGGATGAGGTCGCCGGATTCCTTGCGGGCGTCGATTACTTCGCAGCGGTGGATGATTTTATCGACGAGCGTGGTTTTGCCATGGTCGACGTGGGCGATGATGGCGACGTTTCGGATTCCGTTCATGGGGGGGGCGTTTCGGCGGCGCGAATCTCGGCATGGAATGCATGCCGAAGACGTGGAAGGTTGTTGTATTTTTGCGGCTCGTCTGCCCGGATGGCGGAATTGGTAGACGCGCACGACTCAAACTCGTGTTCCGCAAGGAGTGTGGGTTCGATTCCCACTCCGGGTACGAAGCAGCCCCGGTCAGCGATGGCCGGGGTTTTGCGTTCTTTGTGCCATGCGGACTGCAGTGGTGGTTGTTTGCCTTGCCGCGGGGGCCGCGGTCAAGGCCCAAATCCAGGCCCCCCCGGTGGAGTATGGCCTCGTTTGGCACTTTGACTTCGCCCTCCAACTTCCTCAAGGGTGGGACTTTACGGGCCTCCCCGTGGTGACAAGCATGTCCCAATCGGTGGAGCCCGTCGGCACTTCCAGCCTCGGCAAGTCCTTTCCCGGGGCCACCCACGTGGTGGAGGCGGACGGCATTTCCACCTTTCACAGTTGGACCGACGCGAACGTCTACCACGGGGGATTTCAAGGACTGACCGTCGCCTACTCGGACCCA
>Ga0172372_10000534_pt1 | contig 58556 bp, 56 predicted proteins | sample LakKiv5m_2_FD_114544 | JGI IMG/M metagenome (GOLD analysis project Ga0172372, IMG submission 114544) | Freshwater microbial communities from Kabuno Bay, South-Kivu, Congo - kab_092012_9.5m | ecosystem: Environmental > Aquatic > Freshwater > Lake | place: Democratic Republic of the Congo...
TTCTTTCGACGGCGGTTAGCATAGTCCACTCCTTCAGGTATTGGTCTACCGAATTGTGGACTCCTAACCGCCGTTTGTCATTTTTCGCCTTTCCTTGTCGCACTTTTACCGGAAACTAAAGTTATCATGTATCCCACGAACAGGTCGGTTTGTGCGATTGGTAGGATCGAAAATAAAAACAGCTTCTTTACCGTATAACCAACGCATTGCAGTGAAATCAAGGGAGTGAATCTCTGATTCCTTTTGTCCATGTAAAGGGTGATGTGACATAAGCATTAAGAAAAACAGCACAGCAAGAGAGAATAAATCAGTTTCTATGGATGGATACGCTTCTCCCCTTACTATTTCTGGTGCCATAAACATAGGAGTTCCAAGAATAGCAGAACTGCTTGTCCTGTTGATGCCAACGTTATCGTTATCGCATATGAGAGTTGCTCCTGTTTTCGGATCTAAGAAAACATTACCCCAAGAAATATCACGGTAGCAAAGGCCTGCAAGATGCAGTAAACGGAAGTTTTGTGCCAATTCGAAGCCCACTGTACAAAGAACCTCGAATGTAGGAGTAATTGATCTGTTCATTAGAGCAGTTAAATCCTCAAATCGTTTTTCCCTTACATTCATTAAGTAACCAAAACTGTTGCCATAGCTTACTAATTCTATTGGCCATAAAAAGCGATCGCTTGGCGCACCTGCTTGAATAAGGTATTGGAGATTTTCTCGCTGGTCGGGAATAATGCTTGCTGGATAGTACCACTTTAAAGCATAGTCTTTACCCTCCATAGTCACTTGATATACCTCTCCTTGTCCTCCCGTTCCAAGGAGCTCCGTTACTTCGATGGTGGTATTAGAAATTTCTGTCCGTAGCGTCTGACCTCTATTCAGCATCCTGGGCATTTTCTTGACTACCTTTTTCAACTGTTATTTTTGGATCGACTAGTTTCTGCTGTTGAGACCAAATAAATGCTACTGTAACGTCATCTCCGGAACCTTGTTTGGATGTTTGAGTTAGCCATTCCTCAAGATTTTCTTGGATATATTTTGCTCCATACTTATGAAGACGATCTAGATAATCTATTCCCGCCATGTGAAAGTCTTCGTCTGATTCAAAGGAGTTAACATATCCATCGCTACAAACTAGAAAGAGCATGGGGCTGGACGGTTCAAACATCAGGAGTGAAATCTTGAAATCCTGTTCAGCATACTTGCCGGCAAGAGAAGTAGTTTCCACTCCAAGTAATCTTTGATCACGAGGAATCGGCTGGGAAACAGTTCCATCTTCTTCCACGACTAAGATGGCGCCATCACCTATTTGACTCAAAATGGCAAAGTTGTCAGTCACAAACACTGTGAGGAGCGTTGTTCCATACAATCGAAGTATATCTGAGACTTTTAAGTCATTATTGGTCACATCAGATTCAAGATGTAGTTGCAGAACAGTGTCTTGCCATCGCCTACGCAGATCTCGAGGAATCTGTAGCTTGGCAAGGCGATATCTTTGGGCCATGTTTAAATACAATGATGCATCAGGTACGATTAGACTGTGATAGAGAGCAGTGAACACATCACACGCAGTTTCAACCGCGAGGCGAGCGCCAATCGCGCTGTACGGAGCTGTCGTGCTACCATGTCCATCGGCAACAGCAAGTACAGAAAACCCCTCTTCAGTCTTTTGTCCCCAGGCATCTTGGAGAGGTTTATTTTGTAGTTGATGTGTAACTCCTCTAACACTCTTACCCCAAATCCACCATGAAGTTGTCACCCTGTCGTTCATCTAGTGCCTACCCTACCATGGGGGAATGGGGCCGACTATTGGTGGAGAAGGCGGCTTAGGGATAAAGACATTGGTTCCCCCTTGACTACCTGTAGCCTGTGTTGGTGGCATCATGACGCTTTGGGTTAGTGTTACTGTTGTCCAAAGAATAAAATCAGCTAACTGATTTGAAGTGAGCGCAACTAATACAGGGATCTCAGGGTTGTCTATAAACTCACGCAGCACATCCAGGTCAGCGTCACTACCAATGCCAATACCTGTACGAAGCGCTCGTTTGTACCAAGGTGTACTCTGCATGAGCTTTAAACCTGAACGATAGTCATCTGTAGGTTGTCCATCAGAAATCAGACAAAGTACAGGCGGTAGGGAACGCTCGGGCATAGGCGGCATGCGGAGTTGTTCGGCAACAAGCCGGAACGCTGCCCCCATGGCCGTTCTTTGGTCTCTGTATGCTTCGATACTTTGCCACTGAAACTTCTCAATCGGAGTTGGATTTGCTATATGCCAAGTCGCTGTGTCAGCAAACTTGATAACTTGTACTTGGAGTTCAGCTGTCGGATTCTTCGCTGCAACTTCACGCATCGGTGCTATAGCTTCTCGAATTGCTTGATTTAGAGAATCTATCTTTCCTGCCACAGTCATCGAACCTGAGCAATCAAGAAGAAAGAAAAAACGTACAGGGCGATGGGAGATTTTCCCACCAGGTAAAGATTGAGTATTCACTTGTCTCCCCGTTTGTTGAAAGCTGATTGGCTTAAAGAAGTCCCAATAAAACAGCGGCAGCTGCGGCGCCGTCATCGGGGCCATCATATCGACCTACAGCACGATCCATACTTGGGTTAGTGACGTTGGGCGTACCGCCTCGATAAATATATCCAGCCTTGTAAACGCCAATAACATAGTCGATATTTGTGCTGTTGCCCCGATAGATCACGCCACCTTGATATCGACCCACTATTCTGTCGATTGATGCAGATCCTCCACGGTAAATATACCCACTTTGATAAATCCCAATTTTATTGTCAATGGTTGCGCTAAATGCTCCTCGGTGTACAGAACCGTTTTGATAAGAGCCAACGCGGCTGTCTCTCGATGTGGTTATACCCTTATATAGGTAGCTCACTATTGTTGCCTCCTTTTGAAGTGGACGTACTTCTGGTGGTCAAAGTTGGATACCTATGTGCTTGAAATCTTGGTGAGCGTTTCTTGGATCTGTTTGACCTGGAACTCTAGGTTTTTGAGGCTGGCAAGTATCTCAGAGGCAATTGTAATATCTTCACTCTTCTGGGGAATATAGATCTCGTTTGGGCCAATCCAAATCAGTTTTTTGCCACCACAAACAGAGCACAAAACCACTTTCCCGGAATTTTCAACTGGATCAAACCCATGATGCTTCAGACATGTGATACATGAGGTTGCCCATCGAACTTGTTTGCACTCTCCTGTTAGGATGTCACAGTGAGGACAACTTTTTATCACACCTACGGCAGAGGAGGACGTCTCAGAATCAGAGAACTGTGACATGGTTCCTTTTCTTCTTGAAATCTAAATGAACTACCGGGAACCCCGGTAGTTTTGTATTTGAATCGGTAGCTAGAATGGATGGACCGGACGACGACAATGTGGAGGGCAATGAAGGTAGGAGGAACACCTGTCCGGCTAAGTGCAGTTTACTATAGGAACATGTAACTAACAACCCAATCTTCTTGCCTAGAATTACCCGTACGGACTGTGTAAGAGAAGAATACCCACAGGTGGTGGTTACAGACCATTCTCTTCAAGCACTTGCCGCTGTGCACGTTTAGCGGCCTCCAAGTACTGCTCGGCCTGGGTCAGGCTAGAGAGTCCCAGCGTCTCCTGAATAACCTTCAAATCGGTGCCCTTGGCTGCATGGTGAGTTGCCATCGTGTGGCGAAGACTGTGCACGCTGGCACGCTCAATGCCGGCCTTCTTCAGATACTCGGTGACCAAAAACTGCACAGATCGTTTGCTCAGTGGCCGGTTGTGCTGAGAGAGAAAGACGATGTCACTGGCAACTGATGGGCGATCACGTAGGTAGCGCTGTAGAGCTAAAACTGCCTTTTCTGTGAGCGGGATGGTATCAAGCGAACCAGAGCGTCGCCGAACTGTGACGAATGCTCCCTCACCGCCAGATCGAGGCAGTGAGATGTCAGACAAGCGCAGGGCGCTCAATTCAGAGAGCCGCATCCCAGTCTGTAGAAAAAGCTGCATCAGTGCCGTATCTCTCACACTGCCGCTACAGACATAGAGCAGTTCCTCGTACTCTTCTTTGGATAGAAACCGTGGTTCAAAGTTAGGTGGTGGGGGAGGGATTAACTCTGCCGTCACATCCTCAGTAGTGACACCGTAGGTCGACAGAAACTTGCAAAACACCTTGATGGCAAAACTCTTGCGCCTGATCGTGCTCTGCTTTGCCCCCGCTCGTTGCAGTGCAACTTGAAATCCTCGGGCATGTGTTAGGTTCACCTCAGTAACTGCCTGCACGTTCTGACTTTCCAGGTACTCAATAAAGTCATCAACGTCTTTGCGGTACTCACGCCTAGTTCGTCGGGAAAGGTTGCGCTCAAGCATACCCACATACTCAAAGAGGTTGGCTGCTTCATAGATAGACTCGACACTAGAGGGGGAGTGGTCTGACATACTTGAGATTTTTCCACACTTTGCTACTGCGTCTAACTACAATCTCCTCTTATAAGGAAAGCGGCGCCCCGCACACCTGAAAGGAGGGCAGGTGGCGTCTAACTGGTAGTTAGATGTAGTAGAAAGGTAGCAGGTGGGGATAGGGGAGGTCAAGAGCGGATTTGATGGGATAGTAGATTTGTAATGAGCAAAAGGTTGTATACCAGATATGAGTGCGCTCAGCTAAAATTTCCTCACTTGGATGCAGTTGTTAACGATCAACGCCAGAAGGCCAAATGACTATAATCTCTTTCCCTTGCTGTTGCGCATACTGAACTGCATCAGCAGTTCCCCCTTTCCCTTTAGACTTTTGTCCATCCCAAACAGCAACAAGCATGTTTGAAAGGTCTATTACTCGATACCCTGCTTCTAGAAAAGCAGTTTCTGACGGTTGGTCGTGCTCAAGAACTTCTCTTGAACTGGCCTTTGCTAATAGACGCTGAAATAGCTCAAGATCTCTGCGGTTTTCGAAGGTTGCTTCATAGCCGTTGCAAGGAATAACAGCGTGAAGATTTCCGCCATACTCTAGCACTGTTTGAGCAAATACTTGGTCTGCACCAGCTGCAAGGGCTGACACTCCTGTAAATGCTTCTCCAAATGTACTGAGCGTCTCAATAATGGCAGTTTTTATATATTCAGCAGCTTCTTCAGGGATATTTTGATGTCCTGTCACGCCTACTATATTCATAGTGTGTTAAAGGCTATCAATAAAGGTCTCAATTCCTGACCATGTCCAAACAATAATCCGGTGTCCTTCAAGTTCTTTAGGCTTGGTTCTATCATCAGTGTATACCCATAAGCCGATAAGCTTCTTTCCCTCTTCTTTTGCACACTGAATTTCCCATTTCTCACCACTGGAACTGAGGGTATTTTTACTAATAAGTGCAATAACCCCATCCGAACGACGAATTCTCGTACGAACCCGGTCTTTCCAATTGGAGTCATACGGTTCTTTAACCGACATATCAACGTACTCAAACGGTGAGTTGGTATTAAGAGATTGCCCTTTGAGAAAATCTCGTTGCCGCTCATCCTCGATAGCAAAAGCGACAAAAATTACTTTCTTATCTGCCATATCCATCTCCTTTAACAGCTACTCGCGATACTTTGACTATAGACAAATTAGGTTCTGTTGACATTTCATGATGACAAGTAGTTTGGTGTAAAGTTCCTCTCCCAAGGAGGAATATCATGACAAACTACAAGATCAAAGATGAACAATGGCCGAAGATCATAGAGTTTCTACGCAATTACCGCGGTGTCTACGTTGGGCAAGAAGACGAATGCCGACGCTTTGTGGAAGCAGTTGTCTGGGTTGCCCGAACCGGTGTGCAATGGCGAGAGGTCCCAGAGGATTTCGGCAAATGGAACAGTGTCTACAAGCGCTACATGCGCTGGTGTGACAAGGATGTCTGGAAACACATGCATGCACACTTCGCTCAGGATGCAGACCTTGAGTATCTGATTCCAGACAGCACGGTGATTCGAGCTCACCCCTGTGCCGCAGGTGCGCCACGGGAAAAAGGGGGACCTCTGAGCAGGCGCTAGGCCGCAGTCGCGGTGGATTCACCACCAAGATTCACGCCGCCGTAGACGGTTTGGGCAATTCACTGCGCTTCTTGCTCACCGCAGGAAACCGGCACGATATCACTCAGGCAACGGCACTGCTAAAGGGGTTCCAACCTGACTACGTGATTGCCGACCGAGGTTTCGATTCAGATTCCTTCATAGAACAGGTTGTTGCTTCGGGTGCGAAACCGGTGATTCCCTCTCGCAAACGACGCACTCAGCCCCGTTGCTATGATCCACACCTCTATCGAGAGCGTCATTTGGTCGAGTGCTTTTTCAACAAGCTCAAGTACTATCGCCGTGTCTTCTCTCGTTTCGACAAGCTTGCCAATCGTTATCTCGGCTTCGTCTATCTTGCTGCTACTCTCATCTGGCTCAAGTAGAAATGTCAACAGAACCTAGAGCTTCTTCTCTTTGGCCAAGCGCCAATACTGATGACCAACTGCGGTCAGGCGGCACGATTTTGAATTCATCGCAGCATAGTACATGTGCTCCTCTCCCACTGGAACAACTAAGCCTACACCTTCATATTTCTGTAAATTCCTGAAGATTGCGACTTTGGTTGGATCGGGATCTGATGAATCAGGCTCGTAAGAAGGATTTAGTTGATGTTCTGTTTCAGGTGAGGGGAAATAATCCGTAATCTTTCGTAGAGTTTCCAGAGGAACTTGAGGATGAACCCAGCGTAAGGACGTAAACCGACTCACATTCGTTTTGAATATTGGACGCTGATCCCATGCTCCCAAAGCTTGATCAACGTATGCATATAGCGCCCCTGGAGTAATGTGACCGCGCAAATCTGCTGCACCGCCCCTGAGAGCATCAATAACTAGTGATGTAAATACACCGCTACCATTTACCTCCATTGCTGATTCTGAGTTACGGCTCGCTGTTAAGATTGACAAGCCTTCAGAAAGCTGGGCTACATGGCTACCTGATACAGCCGGTGTACCAAGAGCACCAGAGTGACAGCAATCGAGAATAATGATCTTATCCCTAGCTTTTGAATTGTTCGCTAGAGTAAGTATCTCGTCCATCGAGATACCTTCGTCATACTGGCGGTAATCCTGAGTAACTATGTATCCACCAACACTTGTAACAGATCCATGGCCAGAAAAGTAGAAAAGCGCCATGTCACAATCACCCTCAAAAAGCTGGTTTATTGCTTCTTTGAGAACGGGTTTGCTGAGAGTTTTCGGCGGAGATACGAGCAGTTTTACATTCAGATTGGGCGAACCATCCCCATTGCTCTCGAGAATGGTAGCTATGGCTGTTGCATCATTTACACACCCACGAAGTGGAGATGATGGGTAGTCATCAATTCCGACTATTAATGCCTTTTTCATTCTAATGTTGATCCCCTATTGCTGCTTAACCATCGTGCAAAACTAATGTTCTAGATCATACCATGAACCTCCGCTGTATGCCAAGGAAAATGGCATTATCCTTTGGGTATTTTCCAGATCTCTAACGAAACGCTGACATAAGAAGGGGAGAAAAGTGCCAAACTCTATTGCACGGACGCTTTGATATGATGGTATCAAGGTGATTACAGACCATAGCTATGACTGAGCAGCATCGCTACCAACTGGCGCTCATATCCGCAGAGACAATGTGCATGCTTTGGGAGGCTGAACACCAGAGAAGTGAGCATGACCTTGATGCCATGATGCGCCGACTGAAAGACCTGTCAGCATTCGCACTGATTCACTCAGAGATTTTAGAGCTTCAGGAAGGGGTTGAGATGCTGGCTATAGCCATGTTCTTTGGTGCCAGCAATGACGAGCGTTTTCACCCAAATCAGGAGCGGTTGCGACACATCTCAACAGAGACGATAATCTATCAGGGTGACGCGCAGAAGGTTGCACGCGAGATACGAAGGCGTTTATCGTCATCTGCACCAAGTGATACCAATGCATCCCCACAACCGCGATTGCTGTAAACCTGAGAATGGATTCATTTCTATGCAAACAAGGCAGAGGGTTTTCACCCTCTGCCTTGTCGGAGGGGTTATCCCCCCTCCTTGGCGCAAGCCTGGCTACAATAGCCAGCGTGCTGCTCAAACTGGGGCTTGATCTCTACGCCATCTTGGTCGTAGTTGTTACCATCAAAGCCTTCGACGCCACATTGTGGGCAAGAGAACCATTCTCGAAGATTGCCTTCATCGTCAACCATGGCCACCCGGTAGTCTTCATCACAGAGAAAGACACACCCACTGTGGGTATTGAAGTTGAGAGTTACTCCTGGCCCTAGAATGGCGCAGCCTTCCTCCAGGTAGGTATCTAGCAGATCTCTGGCGATGACCAGTTCACGCTGACCAAAGCAGCTTAAATCTGTAGTTACAATGTGAGGCATCATAATCGCCTCCTTTCACTGCGCGCTCTATCACTGACCGCTCGTGTGCGCAGCCACGCACGGCACGACCAGACAGACACACGAAGTCAAGGGCGACCGACAGGACGTACTGTGAAGGGAAATGAAACTCCTTGACCGTGTGGCAGACTAGGCTGTTTCGTGCGTGGCTTGTTCTTCGATGCGCTACAATAGGGTTTATCTCTAAAAGACAACTATTTTTACGCACGGCGGACAATTAGAAATGCCTATAGTGGTGAAGAGGTTGAAGGTTGTTGTGCTAGTAAGTCTTGATGGATGTCCTCCTGTAGGCGACGAGCGGCGGCTTCAGCGCGCATGCTGGGGATGTCGGCGCCGAACTCCAAGATACGACTGTGGTGAACGAGCCGGTCAATGGCTGCGGCCGTGGTTAGGGGATCTTTGAAGATCTGTTCCCACTGCGAGAAGACGAGATTGGAAGTGATGACGACGGTGCGGCGTTCGTAACGTTCAGAAAGGAAAGTGAAGAGCACTTCCATCTCCTCACGGCTTTGTTGGACGTAACCGATGTCATCGAGTACGACAGCCTGAAAGCGGTCAAAACGCTTGAGTTCGCGGTCAAGCTGGTGTTCCTGTTTGGCGCGCAGGAGAAGATCGACGAGTTTGTAGGTAGGTGTGAACCAAACAGTGAAGCCCCGTTGAATCCACTCGTAGGCGAGGGCGGCGGCGACATGGGTTTTGCCGGTGCCCGGAAAGCCAAAGAGCAAGATATTTTCAGCCTGACGCAGACACTCGGCTTGGATGAGCATGGGCAGTTGACGACGAATGCGTAAGGGCAGCCGTTGCTGGTCAAGGGTGTTGAAGGTTTTGCCAGGTGGAAGATGCGCCTCTTGCAGCAGACGAGCGATGCGGCGTTGGGTTCGTTCGTCCACCTCTTGCTCAAGCAAGTAGAGCAGAAAGGTCTCAAGCGACCACTCCTGCTCTTGGGCGAGGGTCAAGGCCTGGGCAACCAATCGTTCCATGGTAGGCAGGCGAAGTGTTCTGCATTGTTGGCGAATGTTGTCCACGCTTAGCATCGAGCGCCTCCTGACAGCAGCGCATCGTAGCGACGCAAATCCACTTGGACGGGGATGCTCATCATCACCGTTGGTCGTGAGGGTCCAACCATGAGTTTTTCGAGGTGGCTATCGTCGAAGTGCTCACCCTGCTCCAATAGCAAAGTACAAGCTGCGGCCACTTCGCACTCTAGATGCTTGGCGGCCAGGTTGAGAATGCGCAGATAAACCAGGTCTGCTTTGCGCTCGCTGTACCACACATTCAACTGGTCCCATGTCTGGCGGAAGACCGGTAGCGGGAAGAGTGCCTGCTGATAACGATAGTTGCGGAAACCACCTGGTTTGCGCAGAAGCGTACCGACCAGGTGTCGATAGTTGATGTCTTCTTGGAAGCGCCCAACCAAGCGTGGCATCGTCTGCACCAGTTTCTGTTGATAGTAGACTTCCAGGTGCCACTCGTGTTGGTGAACCACAACTTCATACCCGATGAGACTGGTCGGCACAGAGTAGGTGTTGGTCTGAATGCGAATCAAGCTGCCCGCACTGACCTTGATTCGGCGTTCGCGGTAGGCGGTCAGGGGCGGCTTGGCCAGTGGTCGCATCGCCGCACATTCTTCGGTCAGGCGTTCCAGCTTAGTCCGGTTTCGCCGTTCCATCACTTCATCGATGAAGTGCGCATAGGCTTCGACGGTTGGAAAGTCTCGACTTCCACGCAAGAGCAACTGCTGCTTAATGGCGCGTTTGACGCCACCGTTGGCCGCTTCAATGTCGCCGTTTTCATCTGGTGCACGCACGTGGGTGACACAGGGTTCCATGCCGTAGTAGCTCATCAGTTCCTGGTAAAGTGGGTGGTAGGGACGTCGTTGTTCTGCTGACGGCTGTGGCTTGGATTTTAGTAGGTAGGTGGCTGCCGTCGAATTGTCGGTCTGGCATCTGTGTGGAACATACCCGAGTTTATGCAGTGTGCGCTGGATGCCGCCGCGCAACGCCAGCACTGACTCAGACTGGGCAAGACATCCCCATTCCCAGTTTGAGTAGCTCAGCACGCAGTGGATGAGGATGTGGTGGAATGCTTCACCTGCAATCGTCACATCCAACTCGGTCAGCCAGGTACCGTCTACTTCCATCAGGTCACCAGGCTGATGCACCTGCGCTAAGGACGCTATCTGCTCTCGGTTCAGGGCACGCCAGTCATTCACACGTCGTTGCAGTGTCCGTACCTGACCGGCTTGGTAGCGCTCTGGATGCTGTTCACAGAGCCAGTCAAACAAGGCTTTGACTTCCAGTCCAGGCAACGCCGTCAACATCTGTTCAATTTGTGACCAATCCTCCGCAAATGGATCCGTCCGTGTTCGCCACTGCCGAGCTTTTTTCTGCTCGCTGGGCAGCTTCCCACTCTTTTCGTACTTGCGTACCGTCTTCGTGCTTTTCACATTCGCCTTGAGGGCGGCCTGCTGTTGTGTCTTCCCTTGTGTGCGTTCTTTCATGATCTGCCTCACTTGTGCATCTGTGCATGTCATCGGCTTCACTCCCCTGGGGTTTTCTAGGAAGTGTACCCGACTTGCCGTTTCTCAATGTGGGCAAATCTATTTGTCTGCCTTGGGCATTTCTAATTGTCGTTCAAAGGTTTATGCTGCAATCAGTTCTGGCCAGCTTGAGCACCGGCCTGGCGCTCCGCAATCTCTTGGACTTCTTGACCCCAGATTTCCTGCGCTCGCTTCTTCTTCTCTACAAGAATCTCAATGCTTTTATCCAGAAAGAGCGCGGCCTCTACGAGATCCTGGAGTACGAATCAATCCTGGATCTCTTCGATGAGCGCGGAAAAGTGGCCCGGCTGACCAAGCGCCAGAGAGTGAAGTTTTTACAAGATTCTGTATTGGCATTTCAAGACTATGGGTGGGGAGATGGTGAGACCTTTGCGTCTTACACCTGCTCACCGGGGGTGGTGGTTGATCGCTATCAGGAGGGCGACCGCTGGAATCTGCTCATCTCTCTGCGCGAGACCAAGAATAGCGGCGACGTCGAGGAGTTCCACATTGAGCGGTGCATCAAGGGGGGCTTCACAGGTCAAGAGGAATGGAGTCAGGTCGAGATCCGCCACAAGACCCGGTGCCTGCGCATGCGAGTTATCTTTCCCATGGGTCGGCCCTGCCGTTCAGCCAGGCTCATCACCCGCTCACGACACACAAGTCGCACACTTGGCCCTGAACACTTGCATGAATTGCCGGATGGGCGCCAACAACTAATCTGGGAAACACGGGATATCAAGCAAATGGAGGTCTATACACTCAAGTGGCGCTGGTGAGGATTCTCTGTAGCCCCCTACTTGTCTTCGATCACTTCCACGTAGGGCAATTTAATCTGGATTTTTCTCTCGTCACCAAACGGCTTGGAGGTGCGCGGCAGCAGCTATCCCCAACACAACAAGAGGACTTGGTTATTCTGTAGCATAGAGCACCTGTTCAATCCAATACCAGGCAACACACATCAAAGCAGGTGGCACGGTCTGCAGAACCTGCCACCTGCTTTGATCAAACACTAACCTCCACTACCAGCACCAGCCATGAGCACACCTCCTGTTGGGAAACTTCAGCAGCGCTGACAAGAAACAAGCCGTCGTACCGGTATCAAACGGGAGAAAATGGCGAAAATAAAAAAGACACGCTGTGCACGTGTCTTGAAGCTTAATCGTTAACGATGATTGTGTCAAACTAGCCAGTATCGCCGCGGGTAGGATCGAATTTTTGATTGCCCAGGCTCTTCATGTCCTGCTCGTAGCGCTTGAGGTCATCTAGATCGACCAGCCAGATTCGGCCTTCTTTTTCACCCCGAACAAACCCCTCACGCAGTAGGTATCGGATGTGGATGTCCGTATACCCTGTTTCCCGAGCAGCACGAGCCACAAGGACAAGGTTCGGCATTGTGTGCGCCACCATCCCCTGCATTGATGTGCTGTTGTTGCTCAATTATAGGGGCAAGTATCTTTTTGTAGAAGTGAAGTGGTAAATAGATTGTTCAGGTAGGCAAACAACTGAATAAAAGATCTTCCACAGAGAGAAATTGACGCTGTGGCTCTGCGAGTCTGTTGTTGCTGGATGAGGTTTGCAGCAGTGGTGTGTTTGTATGATTTTATGACTATATGTCAACAAACGAATGTTGAGGGTTGCCAACCAGTGTAGTGGGCTTGCTATACTTACTCTGCTCTGAAAGAAGTACCCTATCTTCCCGGCATCGATGAGCACGAACGCCAGAAACTGGAGCGTTTTGTGGTTCGGCGTGCCAAGCGCCATGCAGAGAAAGATCCCCAATGGGCTGAGGATCTGGCACAAGAGGCGCGCTGTGCCATGAACAGCTATCTGCAGAAAGTGCCGGATGCGCATCCCAGTCACCTGATGATGTGTATCAAGGGAGCCATTTCGGATCATATACGGCGCGGCGTGAGTGTGGATACACCTCACTATGCCCCCCATCGTACCCGCCACTATCCTGTATCCAGTCTGGATGCGCCACTATTGGACGGTGGACGGGATGGCCATGATGTGTTCACTTCCCATCAGTTTGCCACCGAGCATCTGGCCATCGCCCGTGTACTCTTTGATCAGTTGTTGACGTTTCTGACCCAGGAGGAGTCCCAAGCTCTCCATTTGCGGTTATCCGGCTTTCAATGGGAGGAGATTGGGGAGTTGCTTTACCAGGAGCGTCGCTTTCATGTCAATGAGAGGGGGGAGACCCCAGTTCAATCGCTGGAGCATGGTCTGCAAAAAAAGGCCGGCATCATCTGGGAATCATCCGGCGACGAAGAAGAGAACCGAACCAAGCTTCGCAAGCGACAAAACGGTTTTTCCTACTACAAACTCACCGAGATTCCCGAACGATTGCGTCCCTATCTGACTGCACAGGAGATTGAGGCATTGGAACTCTATATCGATGGCTACCCACAGCTGGAGGTGGCGCGTGCGAGCGGTATGTCGCAGACCGCCGTTTCCCATCTCTTAGCCCGTGTACGCCAGGTGGAAAGCGATCCGGATGCTGCACTCGATCTCAAGCAGAAGCGTTATAAACATCCGAACAGACGCGCTGCGTTCTTTGCGCTGTTTGAGTCATTGCCTCCAGGGGGAGTCATTCCACATGCCGAAATGATGGCTTTCTTTGCTGGCACCAAACAACCGGTTGACGCACTCAAGGTGGCCATCAAGCGCTACAACCGACAGTTGACGAATGCACAAATTGTAGAAGAACGGGGTGGATATCGTCTGATGGTTCTGCCTGCAGCGGCGGCTTGAGATAAAAGAAAATTCCTGTTCACATAGACTTTCTAGACCAAGAGGTCAGACAATTTTACTTGTTCAAAAGGTAAAATCTTTAGACCGGAATAATCAGCGCTAACTTTCCACTTTCTATGGCCCCTGCTTACTGTGCAACCCATTTCCTCTCCTGCTCTTTTTCATAGTAGAGCAGGATGCTCTCCCCCATTGTTCAGCAAAAGTTGTATATAGTGAGTTCCTGATAGTCCATTTCTGCATATTGAGGAGATGGACAGCGTGCTTACTCCTAGCGACAGGCTGGAGTAATGCCCATGTCTGGAATCCATACGCTGCCTTCGACAATGTTAAGTTGCCCTCTAGATTGGGCGATCTCATAGTAGATCCGTTTGTCCACCCAAGTGTTACCCTCATCCTTAGCGATCAACTGCACTTCAGCACACCATTTCTGTTCGATGCCGTTCGCTTGATCAGCAGTCGTTATGTTGAGAAGTTTGACGTGAGTGACTTGAACACTATCACAACCAAAACGACAAAGTTTGGGACAAGGGCCAAAACATAAAAAGTCGTCCCCTGGCTGTTCAGTCAATGTATAGGATGTAAGTTTTTCGCTGATATCCTGGGGGAGAACACCAGTCTCATCATGTGCGGGTTTTTCATCCACAGATTTGGCTGATCGCACACACCGGAAACCGACGTTGTTGCCCCCGAGGTCAGGACGGACGACGTACCGGAAGGCGGAACGGACGAAGTAGCCACTGAGGTCCCACGACCCGCCCCGCAACACGCGATAGTCACCCGTAGCTGGCCCCTGCGGATTGCTGCCCGGCGAGATGCTGTAGTAGTCATCCTGATACCAGTCGTTGACCCATTCCCACACATTGCCCGCCATGTCCAGCGCGCCGTATGGACTGGCTCCGGCAGGATAGCTGCCAACCGGCGCGGCATACTCATAACCGTCGTCATAGTCGCTATCTTTCCAACCATATTGACATTTCACATCACAGAAATTGAGTAAGGCACCGTCAAAGTTGTCACCCCAGGGGAGTGTACGTCCATCGGTTCCACGCGCCGCTTTCTCCCACTCGGCCTCAGTGGGCAGGCGATAGGTTTCTCTGGTTGTTTCGCTCATCCAGCGTGTATAGGCGTCGGCCTCATACCAACTGACGCAGACCACCGGCTGGTCCGGCGCGTTGAAATTGTCATCGTCCAGACAGCGGGGGCCTGTCCAATTGTTCGCTACACGTGCCTGCCATCCTTCATCGCTCCAATACCGTTCTGTGGTATAGCCGCCTGCATCGACAAAATACTGAAACTGAGCATTGGTCACTTCGGTCTGCCCAATCCAGTAGTCGTCCACGTAGACCGCACGTTGGGGTATCTCGCGTTCAAACCCGGCTTGGTTGCAGTTGCCATAGCTTTTGTTGCACCACTCCAGAGCGGTATCTACTTGCTCTTCGGTCGATCCCATCACAAATTCGCCGGCGGGGACGAAGACGAAGGCCATGCCGGTGATCGGTTCCACCAGCATCTCACCGTCAGTTGTGGATTGCGGGCGCATACGTGTCAGCGCCAACGTTACGGCGGCATCAAGCATGGCCGGGTTGTTCAGATCGTTCAGCACGGCACGTTCGGCGTTGTCGGCGCTGCGATGAAGACCCTCCGCAGCCGCCTGCCAATCCTCCCCGCGCAGGCTGTTGATCAGCGTGAGCAGATTGGGGATACGCTGGCTGGCGGCGACGCCGTCGGCGTAGGCATGATAGGCGGAGACTGCGGCCAATGTCTCCAACAACAGGGCAATGCGGTAGCGCTCTGCCAGGTCGCCGTCATAGGCGTCGGCGTTCGCCCCGGCGCGGTGGCTGGCCTGAGTTTGTACATCGGTAGCCGCGGCGCGGAAGGTAGTGCGCAGATCTTCGCTGCGCCGGGCCAGTTGGAAGTTCGCCACCAGATCGTCGGTGCCGTAGAGCATGCTGTTCACCGTCAGACCAACCGACACTGTCGAGAGCAGGCCGGCGACGGCCTGAGACGAGAGCGATGCCCCGTACTTGGCAGCAAGTTGGGCAATCAAATCGGCGGCGGTTTGCTGCGATAAGCGTGTCCCGCCCTGTACAAACGCCTTCGTCCCCTCTAGTTTGGCAAAATCCACCACCAGATTGAGGCGCTGTTGGTAGTCATCTTCGGCTTCTGTCAGTACCGTCGCCGTTGCCCGCAGTTGGTCGCGGTTCAACCCGCCCACGCCGTTGGGGAAGGTATCCACGTAAGTTTGCAGCCACCCCGCCCGTTCTTGTTGATGTTTGCTGAGAACCAACAGTTCCCCCATCAACCGCAACAACTTCAGGCTGGCGCTACCCCACGCCACGGTCTCCTGGCTGGATTCATAGGCGACTTTCAAATCGGCATGCAGGGCAGTCAGCGCTTTGTTGGTCTGATACTGATCCTCAATGATCGCCCCCAATGCCTCCAGCGCCGTACCCGCATCCTGATTGGTGTCTGCCACCACGTCATCCAGGATGCTCAGCGCCTCGTCCTCGCCATTCCATACGCTGACCATGGCGCGCAGTGCGGCGGCGTTCTGGTGGCGTGCCGAGGTCAAAAACTGGGCGGGCGACATCGCCATCAGCAGCGGATTGCCCAGCACCGTGTCCAGTTCCTCTCCTAATAAGGGTAATAGATCCGGGGGCGGCTCGACATAGAGATGATATGCAGCGTGGTATCGTTCAAAAACCTGACGCAGCAGATCGGGGTCGGTGACCGCTTTGCCGTCCTGCGTGACAACCAATCCGCGAATCTCCTGATCCGCAAAGAACGACGGCGAGGCCAGATGGAAAAATCCTGCATCGCGGCGCTGAAAACTGCCGGTGGTGAGGTAGGAGACCCTGTAGAGCCTCCCGTCGTAGAGCAACGGCGGCTCCAGCGTAATCATCTGTTCGTCAGGTTGCACAAAACGAAATCCTGTTGGATCTGGCCGCCAGGCCGGTTGAGATGCGCCTTCCGCCACAGCCACTTCGTCACCCGTTATGGTATTGACAGCGATCACACCCCACAAATCCGCTTCTGCGGAGTCGTTGTTTTCAACATAGCGTTCTGCTGCCAAAAACACCGCATCGGTCGAAAGGCTTGGCGCTACCAGCCATGGGAACACCTCTTCTCTTTCTTCCGCCCAGTTTTCGATGCCAAAGTGTTTTAAGACGATGCCATGGGATACGTCTCCAATACTACATCCTACGGATCTCTCATACGCTATCGCTAGCACCCATAAACTACCGTCCGTTCTGCCTGGAGCCGTCAATGCATCGCCGACCAGATCATTGCAATCACTCCACGCTCCGAGACTTAACGGATCGACAAAAACCGTAAGTGTGACCGTCGCACCCCTATCCTCCCAACCGTTGAGTAGCACATACACATCTCCTAGGGGAGATGTGAACAATCCCGCCTCATTCGTTACTTTACCTGGCACATCATAGATATTACGCTTAGGCTCAACTGATCCCAAAGTTTCGCCGCTAGCACTGTCAAATACTGTGATACGAGCACCGATATCTGTCCTATCGGTGTGCCGGGTGGTAAACAAACCTTCGTACATCAATTCGTAGCCAGCCAGCCTCTCACTCTCTCCGGATGTCAGGACGACTTCCCTTATCAGTCTTGCTTCTTCAATCTGAGCATTTTGCATATCTAGCAGTTGAAGATACTGGCTTAACGTATATGTACGCTCGGAAATGGGGGATAGCCAATTTACCACCAACACATCCCGATATACGGTCAGACTGTCACTGTCGATCACCTCTAGCGGAACTAGCATGAATTGATCATTCACCCAATCCAACTTGCCCATAGGGTAGGCGCCACGTCCGTAGGTGAGCGGGTCTAACAGCGTCTCCTCTTCTAAACCATCTAGGTGTACAGTGCGCAGCGCCGGTTCTTCACCGCTTAGATCAACATAGGCAATTCGCTCTCCATCAGGTGACCAGGCGCCGCAGCATGCCTGCTCAACCAACAACTTTGCCTCTCCATCGCCTACTACATCCAACATATAGAGATCGGCGGATTCTAGATCGGCGCCGCGGCTATAGACCAAATATCGGCCATCAGGCGACCAATTCGGCTCCATGTTGTCCCCGTCGCTGGTAAGCTGACGGGCTTTGTCGCTTACCAGATTATGAAGCCATAGATTACCGTCCAGAATGTAGGCGATTTCGCCCTGGAAGGTCAATGGAATAGGAGTTGAGGCAGGTTGCTCAGCCACCATAGGAATTCTCGAATCCTGTGCGTCAGCGTCCAGAAGATTGCTAAGTTGTAGGATAATCGGCTGCGGTGCAAACTCTACGCCTGTCCATTGCCGATAGAGGGAACCCTGGATATCCTGTTGGCCGTAATCTACAAGCTGGCCACCTTCAGCACTGACGGAAACCTGCAGGTTGAGAAGATCAGCCACCAACAGTTGCACATTTTCTACAGGGTATGGGAGTGGAACCTCAATCTGCGACGAAGTTCCACTCATAGGCAAGCTGTAGCTCACGAAAACTTGGTGTGTGTCTTCCCCCGGTCGCACGGGCCGTGTGTCGTAGAGTGTGTAAATCGTATTGTGCACTAGCCGGTAATCGCTGCCGAGTACACCAAACCCCAACTCCACATCTCTCGCTTCTTTAGGCAATGGAACGGCCAGTGTCACTGGTACGTCCGGGCCCTGCCGTTGCGATCCTACCACAGTCCGATCACCGATATTGCCTAAAGTGAGCAGTTGCCTTATGCGCAATAACTCCGGATCGTGATCGTATACCACAACCCAGGTCATACGATTGATGACGATAGCGGAAGGATCTTCCGTGGTTTCATAGACCGACAGCATAACTTCAAGGCTGCTGTCAGACGCTGCCTCTGTGTCAAAGCGCAAAATAGATGAATAACGCACATCTTTGTAGATTGTGGAAACACCGTAAAGGAACGACGGGTCTACAGAAATCCGGTCAAAGACAAAGCGTCCATCTTTGTTGGCCTGCGTCTCTCGTGTCTCCACTAAGGTGAATTCAGCATAAATCTCTAGCTCAACTGTCCCACCTGAGAAAGTGCCACCATTCTCGGACTGCTGGATAATTATCCCCTCAATTGTGCCGCTCCCAGCAACCAACTCAGATTCGCCGACAGGAGGAGCAACAGTCGCAATTACAGTTGCTGGAGCATAGGGTAAAGAATTGTTCTGGCTTTGAGCAACCGCTGGCTTCGTACTGAGGGCAAGTATAGCAAGCAACCAAGTCAGAATCAGTGCGATCACGGGCTTCCTACGATCCCCTGTGTTCAGTAGATTCGTTATGCGCACATGATCCTCCTTATGTGTCTATTCTTTGAGGGCATGATTTTGTAAGGAAATGGCAACAGAAGCATTTTCTGAAGAGGCGCCCAACGGTTGAGGCTTATCGAGCGCAGGTTGGAGACGGTAAGGTATTATGACCTTAAAGAATACCCACAGGTGGGGGGCTAGAGGTCGAGTGTTTCAGGACCTGAGGTGGTACGGGGGTGTACCTGCCCGACTATGGGTAGTCTATCACTGTACGACATCTCCCCCAACCTGATTTATGGCGGATTTTCTTTGCGTCTGTACAGGAGAAGATGTCAGGGAAAGATGTGTTCAGATGGGCAACAGCCTGCTCACTCCTAATATCGATCATGGCAGGTGAACTTCCAGATCAGCGCATCCGACCGCACGCTTGTCGTGATATAATAGGCCACATCTGACGTGGCGTACTGCCAAAACGGATTGGGAGGCTGTTGAGATGAATCCAGAACTGAGCCGCATTGCATACGAGGATCTGGCCAATAACCTGGCCAGTGTCTTGCATCGCGTCGTCACCGAACAGGCCGTCGTCGTTGTTGAAACTGTGGGAGGAGAACTGGCGGTACTGCGCGCCTTAGCGCCATCAGAGTTTCCGGCCAAGAACGAATCTGACTACCGGGCGTTTCGCTCGGCTGCCGGTTGTTGGCATGATGTCGATGCCGACGCGTTGATCCATCAGGTTTATACGCAACGTAACCAGCCGGGGCGCCCACCAGTCTCTTTATGAAGTATCTCGTTGACACCGACTGGGTGATTGAGTACCTCAAAGGACGTGATCCCGTGGTCAGTCTGCTCTCCGATTGGGTGTCGGCAGGGCTGGCCATTAGCCTGATTACCTATGGGGAGATCTACGACGGCATTTATGCCAGTCAAGTACCCAATCAACAGGAAGAAGGGTTTTTACGCTTCCTGCAAGGTGTCACCTTGCTCTCCTTGAATACGGAGACGATGCAGTACTTCGCCCGTTTGCGCGGTCAGCTACGCGCCGAGGGGCAGATGATCGGCGATGCTGATCTGCTGATCGCATCCACCGCACTCCAGTACAACCTCACCCTACTCACCTTCAACCTGCGCCACTTCCGCCGTATTCCCGCCCTGTCGCTGTACAAAGCCGACGATTGAGATTGTCCCCCCACCTGTGGGTATCGCTTATCGTTTTGCTTGTGTGTAGCGAATCGAGTCGGCAATCTGGTACTCCAGGTAGGTTGTCTCCCCCTGCACTCGTTTGTGCCACTTGTGTGCGCGTTGGTTGTAGCGTGGCGATGAGAGGAGAATCCGTCGCATCTGATCTGCGTCTTGGTAGGTGTAAAAGGCCAGGCCGTTAAAGAGCAGGACGTCTGCCCGACTCTGATCTGTCTCTCCCCGCTCTCGCCCGGATACATCCGCCGTGTTGCCATTGTAAATCTGACGATAGAGCGCTCCGAGTTTCCCCGAAAATAACCTATCCAGCACGACAGAGTCAGATTGATCCAGTGAGGCAGTCTCCTGATGCCGAGCAGGCCTGGGTGCTGGTGCAATAGGGAGCAGATACTTGCTGTAGAGAATGCGCAGTTCATCGTACCGGTCACAGACTTCGGACGGAGTCCCTGGCCAGTGATTCCCTGTAACGGTGAGGTAGCGGTTGAAGTTATAAAGCTCAATTCTCATGCCACGTCGCCCGGCAAAGTCACCAAGAGCAGCCGCCACAAAGATGCGTATGCCCTTACCTGAGGGGCTAACCTCCGTGTACGAATTGAGCAGCCCGATTACCGTCTGTGCAATGGCGTTCAAGGTGCCATTACAGTCAATACACTCGTCGATGTCAACGCCCACAATTCTGTCACTCTGTGTGAGTACCAGCCCAATGCCGTCATATCCCCCTGCTCTATAACTGGCAACAGCCTGTTCAAAGCTTCCCCATGTATCGGATTCGTGAATGTTCGCCCGCTTTCCAATTTTGGGTGTGTAGGGCGTTTTCATCGGCTTTCGCCGGGAGAGGTGAGTTTCATATCGCCAGCAGACCCACTGAGGAAGCGAACGAATTCGCTCTGGAACCTGTTCAAACGGAGCGCTACTTTCGGGTGGAGAGATACGTTCTGTCATTGTATAAATGTGTTATCTTCTGATTGTACGCTTGCGTTACTCCAGCATCAACACCGCCGGCACCATCGCGAGACATACGATTCGTCTGTGCGCCCGACCGCTTCGCATTCGGGCGCACACATACCCACCTAAAAAAGCGGCCCTGGTTTCACCGCCAGGGCCGCTCTGGTGAAGCGCCTAGCCAAACTCTTGTTTGATGAGTGCTACTGCAAACTCACTAAAGTGCAGAACCGTGACAGAGTTGTTTTCCGCGTCAATCTGCAACATGAGCATCTCGCCTGACCGCAACTTGTGTCCAACGGAGGTAGACAATCCCGAAAAGGTGCGAAACGGTACGTGGTTTTTGATTACCTTCTCAACTGTTTCTCCAGACTTCAAGATTGCCTGGCGTGCACGTTCACTGGTGTACACCTCTGTGTTGGGGGTATCAGTCCTGTGAGCGGTCATATGCTCTCCTTTCTACTTCGCCGCTGGGCTACTGTGCCCGGCCTGCGTGACTCAAGTCAGACACACGCTGTCAAGGGCGACCGCAGGTCGTTCTGTGGAGCGTGAGCGCAACCCCTTGACCGTGGTGGCAGAATACAACGAGCAGGCGGGCAGAACAGTGAAGGTCGAGAGAGCCTAGGTTTTACTGCAGAACATCGCCAAAAATCACCAGACGTTCCATGTCATCTTCGTTGTACATCTCAACGTACAGGGGATCACGCCACGTGTTGTCTGACCAACTCTCTACAAATGCGAGATCCATACTCTCCGACGGCCCAAGGTCTACGCTTCCGCCAAGCCCTGGCCGGATGGCGAGACCGGTGATCACCTGCAATGTGCCCGCAATCTCAAATTGACTCTGGTTTGTGATTCTTAGACAGGGAGAGAGCTGGGCTGTACTGCTGGCCTCGTTCAAACAGTGTGATGCCCCCGAATCAGCAGAGAGCACCTGAACATCCAGGACATTGTTTAGTTGGGCCAGAGGCTGGACACGCCACTCTCGACCAACCTGTTCGATGGCGATGGAAACACTCGCATACCTGTCCAACACCTCCCCCCAATAGGTTTGTACATCCGTTACCAGGAGCAACATGGCTACCTCTGCTTGGGTGGCACTCTTTTGGACAATAGCATGTTCAAGAATGGTGTAGGTTACACGGTGGGCATCAGCCCACTGCTCAAGCTCAGTCTCTGCCAGCATCTGCAACCGCAAGCGTTCACCCGAACCACAGCCAGACAAAATCAGCATCATCACGAACACGGTGGAAAGAACCCATTTCCAATGCATGAGAAATGACCTCGATAGAGTTGGTGAATTGATATCAGTACAGGCAGAGCGAGGGTTTCGCCCTTCTAACCACCCACATTCACGAAACAGCACGACCATCTACTGCTACCCAATACGATCTCGTTGCGCTATGATGAGAAGAGGGGTGAGGGACGCAGTTGTAACACTGCGTCCCTCCGACCAACGTCCTTGGGCTGGCAACGGTTACATGGCTGCAGGCGCCCACGCCCCCTGAACCTCAGACATGCGGCAGGGCTGGAAGTAGTAGTCCCGCTCTACCGGTAGGCCCAGGTGGCCGCGCACGCGCTCCAACTCCGAAAGGCTGAAGTAGCCCCATTCCGGGTAGTTTCCCTCCACCCAGCCGAAGAAGAGATCCTCACCATCGAACTCACTGGCATACCAGGTCCAGCCAGCGTCCGGGGTGAAGAACTTGCAGATGGCCTTCGGGTCCGGATCATCCTGGGTACTCCCCAGGGGCGGTAGTTGGCGGCGCAATGCTGTGGTCAGCAGTTGCATAGATTCCTTTCCGGGCAGGTATTGATACGATGTCCCTGCCCGGGTCCTGGCACTTTGTTATGCCTGAACCCGGACCGGTCCAGTGCCGGAAAGAGAATCCACACCGTTGTCGGAAGGACGGCGATCACAACGATAGATTGTCAATGAGCAGCGATCTGCTACATTACAAGGGGTGACGGTGTCGACTCGTGTGTCTACACCGCCTGCACAGATGATTATCGCCTGCGCTGCTTCCCATGCCAGCCCCGAGGGGCCACCAGCAGCCCAGAGCAGTGGCGCTGCGATCCACCAGCCTGCCAACCAGCCATTCCAGACAATTGAGGCCGAAATTGACTGCAACCGTCGGCGGTCCGCTGATCAGATCCGGTGGGTCTAACGACCGCTTGCGTTCTGAGTGTCTCAAGTTAACCTGTGTGGGCATTCCCCTCCTTCCTCGGGCGATCTTTGCAGCCGTTTCTCTCTACCTGCCCGGTTTAAGATCCGACCTACGGTCAGACCCTGAAAGGACAGGGAAGCCAGGAGGCAACGGAAGAGAAGCATCTTGCTCAGACCGGTTACCCACCGGCGGGGTGAGGGGCGCAGTCGGATGACTGCGCCCCTCCGATCAACGGTCCAGCGCTCATCCCGCCTCGCTGTCGTCACCACGGATCACATCCCACGACGTCTGAAACGTGATATGGGGCAACCCAGGCGCATAGGCACGCGCCAGTTCGGTCAGGATCTTGCCGTGGCCCAACGCCGCATCCAATCGGAGCGACGCTTCGTTGAGTCCCACCTCGTCAATCAGGCTGTCCAGCACCTCTCTGAGTGCATAACGGTGTTCATCGCTGTCGATGCCGAAGTCAATCAGCACCGGGGGCGGCAGATGATCACCGATCAGGAGACCAATAATCAGACGACGGGTGAGGGACCGACAGGGCATCTCGTCAAGCTCCTTTGCGACCAGCGCACCCAGGTTCGGGGAATCTTGCATCAAATCACCTCCTTTCTAAAAGACTACCTTCCTCCATTTGCCTACCGCTCATCGTCGATAGACAAATCAGGCCAGGTCGTCCCCAGATGGAGTGTTTTGGGCAAGAAGGCCGGCACCGTTCATCACAACATAAACACCCAATACATCCTCAGCCGTAGGTTTGGCTGGGGTGAGGGACGCAGTTAGTACAACTGCGTCCCTCCGATCAACGTCCCGGCGGTTTCGGCTTGTCCGCGGTCGGTCTGGACACGTCGTCCCACACCGTGCGGAAGCGCACCTTGGGAAATTCCGGCGTATAGGTGCGCGCCAGTGCCGTCACTGCCGCGCCACTACCCCGGGCTTGCTCCATCTGCGTCGCCACGGCCGTCAGATCCATCTTCTGCAGCATACGGTCGAGCACCCGCTTGAGGACCTCGGTGTGGCCCTCGTGTCTGACGCCGAACTCCATCATTTCGATCTGCGTCAGGGGCAGATCGAGCATGAGGTGGACCATCAGGCCACGGGTGTACGCCGTACACGGCAGCGTGCGGATGCTGCTGACTAGGCGTTGCAGGGGATTGGGAACTTTTGCCATTTTCTCCTCCTTTCTGGCTACCTTCCCCGCCTCTGCCCACGAACAGCACGCTCAAGGGCAGAAGCAGGACGGCGCCGGAGGTGGCTCTTCCCTGTCCGGGTTCGCCAGCTATCTCCCATCCGGAAACATTCATCTCAAGAAGTAACCCTCCGTTCATAACCTTGGGGGCAGCAACGTTGGATAGGGGGCAAATCGGAAAATTTTTCCGATTTGTCTCTTGCGCTTCCCAGGTGGCAATCCTCACAGAGATTGTCCAATCCGCTATACTGGAAAGGCCGCCGGGTCCTGCCCCCAGTCGTCTTTGCGAACATAAAGGCGAATGCGCCCCTAGCTTGTGTCGTCAGGGCGGCTTTTTGTCCGGCTGGACACACAGAAGGACGAAAGGCCAGTGGGCAGGCCTGGCGATCTTCTTCAACGCACCAGGACATACCGATCCGTCTTTCCTGCCATTTGCCAGATCGGCTCGTGGAGCGCCCACTCGCTTGTCAACTCAGCGAAGGTCGTAAACCAGAACCGGCTGCGTCCACCTGCCTCCTCCGTTACCGACTTGAGATGCGCCAGCCGCTCCTGGCTTGTGGTTACGGTCAGTACCCGCAGGGAGGTAGATTCATAGCGCGCCTGATAGCCGCCGGTTTCATAGTAGGCGAGATAGGTCTGCACCTTCTGCGCCCAATCGCGGCGACCGACTACACTCGACCGCCCTACCACAGTTGCCAAATCGACTTCCAGAAACTGGTGATACTGATATTGTCCGTCGCTAAATTGTACGTAGCCGTCGGGGACAATTGCCCGTTGCACCAAGCGGCCGTCCGGCTCGGCGATGCTCACATAGTCCTTCCAGTGCTGCCGTTTGAGCGTACGGTCATCCAACCAGCGCACCAGCAAATAGTTTGCCTGTTGCAGTGCTGCTGTCAGCGCTACCCGTACATCATTGGTGCGCAGCAGGTGGTTGATGAAAAGATGACTCGCCCCGCCGGCGTTGTGACGAGGGGCCCAGTCAAGTGCCCCGACCTCCACCCCCAGCTGATCGGCCAGCAGGCTGGCCCCCTTCTTCTCCAGGAAGTAGACCAATGGCAGCCGCCCTTCGCTTAGTTTGACCGGCTGTTCATCCCGAGCCAGATAACCATGGTGAAAGAGCCGTTTCAGCCGATCCTGGGTCTGTACCAGCATGCTGCGCATGTTGCCGTTGCGCGCTGGAAAGAGCAGTTGCTGGATCTGGCTGGCGGTCATGGCCCTGTATTCGTAGACGGCGTTGCAGATTGCAATGTCGCGCGGGACCACGCTGAGGGCAGGGAGATTCTCCACTGCACGCTCCAGCCGCTTGCGTTGCGGACCACGTGAACCCTTAGATGGGTTCTCGGAATAACTGAAAATCGTCATCGCTCTCGGTCTCATGGGTAGAATCCAGTGTAACATCCTCTGGCATCGGCTTTGCCGCCTTTTTGCGCCTGCGCTTCCTGGCGCCCTCGCCGCCGGTGAGGGACAAACGGCGCCGACGCTCATTGTAGACAGCCAGCGCCTCAGCCAATGGACGGCCTTCACGCTGGGCAAGAGTGGTGCGCATCCGGGCAACCTGTGCCTCATCTGGCCATATGCCCGCATCGATCCGCTCGATGCTCAGCGCCTGCAACCGGCCGGTAATGTCTCCCTCTCCAGGCGCCGCTTTGACCAGGAAATGGAAGGGGCGCAGCTCCCGAAAGAGAAAGGTGGACAGGTATTCTTGTTCCTGAAGTGACCAGTGGACGGGTTCCAGATCGATGACCTGGGGCGGGAGACCTGCGTAGACCGGGCGATACTGCTTGACTCGGGTGGGATCCAGCGGTACCAGCGCACGCGCTAACTGCTGCGCCGCTTCCCAGTCCGACGTCACGCCGATGATCTTCGTGCCCACGCCCATTAGCGTTTTAAAACTCTTCTCGTCTATCTGAAAGCGTTCCTGATGGGCCAACGTCAACCAGACCCTGTAGTTGCGGGCCAGCACGTTGATCAGTTCATCCAGATCGGCGGCAAAAATGTTGTTGTTGCTTTGGGTGTCAAAATTGTAGAGCGCGGTCAACTCGTCGATGATCAGGCCGATCGGTGTGTGCCGTCCTGCGCCGCGCCACTTGATAAACGAGAGAAACGATTGGAAGACCCAGAGCATCTTGAATCGCCTGCGTTCGGTGTCCTGCTCATGGCGAAAGTCAAGCAGCACCGTCTGTCCTTTGGCGGCTACCTCAGCCCAATCAATGTCGGGCTGGTCTGCGCCAAACATGGCCTGCATCGACGGGTCCAGGCGGAAGACCCCGATCTTGTTCAAAAATGAGCCTGTGCGCCGGGCACGTAGATCATCCTTGAGGTTTGGCAGTTCGCGGGTGAAAAAGTCCACAGCCGGCGCAAGTTCAGGATATTGTTGGCGCACTCGCTGTAGCCCATTCTGCCAGGCGCCAGGTTGGCGCAGCAGATCCTCGGCTTCCGTGATCTGTCCTCCCAGCGCGGCCAGTACCATGCCGGTATAGGTGCCGCTGCGGTGGAGCGCGTTCCACCCTTCAATCGAAGCGCTGGCCAGTTGGGGGTCCAGCCGCCGCACCACCTCCAGATAGCGCTGGGCCATCTCGTACAGCCCCTCCTCCCCCAGCCGATAGTAGAGCGGCCAGCCAGTTACTTGACCTCGGTGTCCGCTCATCTCTACATAGCGAATGCGTGGCCAGATGCGGGTCTGGAGATCCGGCGGCAGGCGCAACACTTTGTCCAGCAAGTTGTCGATGGTCGGACCATTTGGCTCCAAGATAACCTGAGGGACGCCCTTGACCAGATCTTGAAAAGCAATGACCCGGCCCATCAATCTCGACTTTCCTGACCCCTTCCCTGCAAGAATGTACACACCCATGCTGCGCGCCCGGTCCGACAGGTGGACAAAGCTAGATGCGGGAGGGAGAGCCGGCCGATGAGGGGTGGACAAGGCGACAGGGGGGTACATCATCGTCGTCGCTCCTGGTCTACCCGCTCGCCCAGTACAATGCCTTCGGCAAAGAGATCTTCCACTGTCCGTTCTTGCTGACTGGTCTCCTCCCGTCGGTAAAAGTGGGTTGGTTGGTCGAACAAACGCGCCGGATCGGGGTCTGGCGTGCGCCACAACATCAACTGCTGCATAGTCGCCAACCGGTAACCGACACACAGTCCCCAGCCCCCACCCAACAGTCCGTTAGTCAGCAGGGCGACCTCTGCCGTTATCCCGAACCAGGTCAGCGTGGGCAGCAGGGGAAGTGCAATCAACAGAAACAGCACGCTCCACAGAATGGTTGTGAGCACAAGTACCCACCCTTCGTGCATCGTCCGTCCCAACATACGACTGCCCATCAGCAAAAGTGCCCCTGTGAGCCACACAGTGGCCGTAAACAGGGCTGGAATCAACAGAGACAGCCCTACAGTCAGCAGCCCGAACAGAAGCTGGAAAAAGCAGCCTGTCATAAAGTCAGTCGGTGCAAAACGATGTCGCCCCATAGCCTACCCTTCCCCATTCTGACCTCTGCCCTGGGCTTGTTACCAGGGCAGAGATCTCTCGCCACATACGTCCTATCAAGCCGAGGCCATTAAGATCCCAAGTACAACAAACACAACGATCACCCCAAGCACAATCGCCACGATCCATAAGAAGAGATTGAGCACCACGATCGCCGCCGCCAGCGCCAGCACGAAGGCATTGACTGCACCCAGCGCCACCTCGGCAAAGGCGGTATAGTGCCAGGCCGTCACCGGCGGCTTCTCCAACCCCTCTGTGATCCAGAGCAAGGCAATGTACGCCACGACTGCGATCAGGTTGACGGTCAAGAGCAGAGGCATCAGATCCAGGAGAAAGAAACAGAACTCCTGGAGTTGTGGCCCCAGCACCAGAAAAAGATCTGAACCCGTCAAAGGTAGAATCGCGGGCAGCAGCAACAGAAAGCCGATGGTGGTGAAGATGGTATAGCCACTCCAAACCAACCCCTGCTGCAGGCGTGGGTCGAGTGATGCTTTCCAGTCGTCGTATGAGGTGGCTCGCTGAATGACATCATCCAGTGTGAATCGTTTCATCTCAGACCTCCTCATTCCAGGCCCAGGCCGTCAACATCACCCAGGCAGCCGCTTCGCCAACGACGGCGCGACGACCCGGCGTTACTCGAAGCCCGAAGATGATGGGGTCAAGCCCAATTGCGGCCACGGGCGCCGCCGCCGCTACCGCCAGCCCACCTGCAATCAGCAGGGGGAAGGCGGCCATCTTCCAGAGCATTCCTCCAACCTTACCCAGGCGGTGTGAGGTTTCTGCTGCCTGACGTGACGTCGGAGGCGCTAGCATCTCTGCTGTGAGGGGGCTACCCCGCTGCACCGTGCCGAGTGGGAGTTCATGGGCTACCCAGATGTCGTCAAACTGTATGCCTGCGGCCTGGATGCGTCGCAGGTCGTCCAGGTTCTTCTTAGGCATCGGGAACCCGTCGGGATCGGTAAAGAGTGGGTCGTCTGCCGCCGATATTACCACCACCTCGGTGCTTTCTCCTCGGTAAAGTTGAGGACCGGACGGGATCGGCGCATACTGTGCCAAACGGAGAGGGAGGCCATACTGGGTACCCATGCGCATGAGTGACGCCATCTCGGTATGCAGACTGGCAGGGACATGTATCCGTTCTCCCAGGACTGGTCGAGATGTATCGTCCACGACGTAAACAGCATCCCAGGGGGATGTACCGGTGTGTACTAAGGTATTCATTTGATAATGCTCCTTTCACTCACCACCTGTCACAGTGGCTAAATGCCACTTGAAAGTGTAGAGAGCTCCCGCTATAATCGAATCACGATGTCATGCTGTGGCCATTCGTCAGTGAAGGTAGCCCTGCCAGGCTAGCCTTCACTCCCCTTCTTCCCCTCATTCTTCACATAAGGCAACACCCCCTGTCTAGGAACTTGTTTAGGGCTACTAGAGAGCATAGTAATAGACTTGCTCTTCTGGTGGAATACTATCGGCGGAGCGATATTATCGCCCATCAACAATCCTAGCTGTACTAACCTCAGGAGCATGGTCACATGGAGATCAATGAGCGTTTTTGTGATGTCTTTCAAGAAATCTGCAAAAAGCAGGATCTGAAGCAAAGTGAAATCGAGGGTAAGACCGGTATTAGGCAGAGTACAATCAGCGACTGGCTCAACTGCAAAGTGAAGCCTTCCCGAGAGAAGATTGTCCAACTCCAAATAGGGTTGCAGCTCAGTCAAGCCGATACAAACCGTCTGCTCCTTGCTGCTGGATACGGTCTTTCCAATACCGGTTCGATTGACAGCAAAGCGCTGGGCCATCTCGTGTTGGCGCTACAAGATGCCGGAATTCCTCAAGATATTCGCGCCAAACTAGAAGAAGATATCCTGGTTTTGGTGGATAGTTGGCGCACCTATGCCGAAGCCCAGGAATATAACCATCGTCGCAAGTGGAATGACACGGTGAAGAAGTCCGAGGCTGCTTCACAGAAAATCAAATCTATGGAGCGGCGACTCTCGGCGTATGTCAACGATGTCAAAGGAACGGCCCATCTTCACAAGGGTGAGGTTGCTGAAGCGGAGATGATTCAGAATGGAAACATCACCCTTGTGAAAGAGTTAAACGATCTACATTTACAGGCCAACAATGAAATCCATCGCGGCGATGTTTTTCGGGAGCAGGGGAAGCTAGATGAGGCGGAAAAACAATATCGCCAAGCGCGTAACACCCTAGGTCGGATCGGCAATGAGGTTCTCTCTGCCCGGGTTCGACGCAAGTTGGCCGTGCTTGCCCTCTATCGAGGAAGGTGGCGTCAGGCGTTGGTTGAACTTGAGGGCTGTTTGGGGACATTTAAAGCTCATCAGAAGAGCTATGAGGAAGCGAAAACTTACTTCGCACTGGGGTGGGGGTGTAACCTGGGCGGTCAATGGGAGAAAGCATACGAGTACCATCTAGAAGGTCTTAAGCTGGCGCAAGCGCATCGAATTTCAGACACGTATCCTGATCCCTACTTGCTCATGCTTGGCCATTCTGCCCTCGGCAATGATTATCGCCAGAAGAAAGAGTGGACACAGGCAGAGTACCATTACCGCCAGGCGTTGCAGTGTTTCAACGACCTTGATGATAAGAAAGATCTTGGATGGATTCAGATGGGCCTGGCGCGCATCTACTACGGTAAGGGAAAAGAACACTTTGAAAAGAATGAGGTTGAGGAGGGGACGCAAGCTTATCGGCTGGCTGATGAGTACTTCAAGAAGGCGATTAAGTCCAATACCCAGATTAGCTTTGAATACCGCCAGGCCATGACCCTCACCCACTATTCCCAATTCTGTATCGATGCCAGGCAAGATTACGATGCGGCGAAGAGCCATTTGTATCAAGCCAAGAGCCATGCGCAACATGTTCAGAGTGCATACTATTTGGCGGAGATCAATGTTTTCCTATGTGACTGGTACCGTCATGAAAAAGAGTTTGCCGAGATTTCGCCTCTGGCTCAGGAGGTGGAAGATCTGCACAAAGAGTGTACGTATCCCCATCTGATGGCGCGTTTGAAAGTCATCCAGGGTGACACAGCTCTGAACCAGTGTCAGACCAAAGATTCCCAGTATAGCTACGCGGTAGGTCTATACGCCAATGCCTTTGTCTATGCCGTTGAGTCAAACAACGAACGCATTGTTGCGGAGATCAAGCAACGGTTTGGAAGTGGAGCCAAGTCGCTGATGGATAAACGGGCTTTTGGCTATAAGGGTAGGCGCCAGTTGATTGCAGATGTCACCGAGCGTACTCGTGAGCTTCTGGATACCCATACAGATATGCACAATCCAAAGTGGAATGAACTGGTGAAGGATCTTCTGAAGGATTTGACTACGGGAGCTGGGTTAATTTAGCGGGATTCTTCTCGTCTCTTACGTCGTTGTGCAACCCCAGCAGCGTCTATCCCAAGACCCGCTATCTGGCGCAACACCACATTTGTGGGGGGATCATCCGAGATCTGGTGTCTTTGGTGTGTTACTGTCCTGCGTGCATTCCTGTTGCAACAGTCCTTGTTTTGCTCTCTTCACCTGTAAAAATAGCGCCTGCCTCATGCAGAGTTCCGCTTCACCGGGGCAACGGAAGGAGGGTCAGGGGGGAATGCCGTTGCCCCGGAAGCTGTCGAGGCGTAGGGCGAAGCCCACGCCCGACTCCCCCGGCACCAGTAGGGTAGGCGATGGTGGCCACAATCAGGCCGCCATGCCGAGTCACGGTTGCGTCTCTACCCGAGCCAGCCGTGACCCCTGCGCCGTCCAAGCTCGCCCCGCGAGCGCAGGATTCCGGCCCTGTCGCCGCTCCGATACCGTCGAGCCAGATAGGACCGGAATGCCGGGGGAGTCGGGCGTGCAAACAACGTGCCGCTGCGCCCGACAGCTTGGCCACACGATTCCACCTCGTTCAGGGGTGGATGAGGCTGGCCAAATTCCCCCCTGCTGGGCCTCTCGCCCAGATACCTGCCTTTGTCATCAAAAACAAGGGGATACACAAGGGGTTGGACAAGGGGAAGTCGCCACAGAATGACCGCCGTTTTCAGCCCAGTGCGCCGCTGTCCACCGACGAAATCCCCTTCCACAGCTACGCATGGTCCCCCTCCGTCCGGACCGACTCGCCCACTTTTGTGAACTCGATCTCAACCGGTCGCTGCGCCACCACACGGGCGGCGCGCCGGATCAGCGCGTAGATGTTGGGGTGCGCCAACTGGGTTAAGTTAAAGGCGGATGCGACGCCGACCACGGCCTTGTCGTCGCTTAGCTGCAAGATCGAAGCGTCGGCGATCAGGGCAAAGACGGTGCCGGTGGCTGTCCGTTTCAGCTCATCTTGCACCTGGCGCCAGAACGCCTGTGCCTGCGCCGTTGTGCCATACGCTTCCTGAAGACGAGCCAATTGTTGCGCCGTCTGCGCACGGCGTGCATGTAGTGCGGCTTCAGCCGCTTCGGCCTGGGCCTCGTGAGCCGCCAAAACGGCCTGTTTTCGGCGTTTTGCTTCTGCGTCTTGTCTCTGTCGCTCTGCTACTGAACCAAAGCCGTCAGGGGCCTTGTAGTCGTCTTCGATTGCTTTGCGTAACCAGGCTGCGGGCTTCTTGATGTCGCGCGGCCGCTCAGCGGACAAAAAGTCGTGGAACTCGATCTTTTCTTCGATGTAGTTGCGTTGGTGTTCCCGGGCCAGTTGCTCGGCCACCCGCTTCGAAATCCCCCGTGAAGAAAGGGCAACAACAACACCGGACAGCGAGGACTCTCTGTTGTTGCTTTGACGCTCACCCGTGTTTGTTCTATGGGTACTGTTATATTGGTGTTGTTTGGCTGGTAAATTACCAGACCTCTCTGGTAATTTACCGGACCCTCTCTGGTAAATTACCATACCTTCTTTGTTCTCTTCTGGCCCCGGAGCGGGAGGTGGGTTGACCTTGCTAGGACGCTGCTTGTTTTGCAGGGTCCGCTGTGCTTCATGACACCGTTCAAGCAGTTCTGCGTGTTTCTTTTGCAGCAGAGGGGAGAGCAGTTCCAATTGTTTCGCTGTGAGCAGAGCCGGCGTTAGGTTGACGTGGAAAACGTAGCGCATCTTCGGCCCTTCTCCCTCGACCTGCGCCACCAGCAACTTGTGATTATAGAGCTTCTCGATGAGGCCGGGATAGCGGTACTCTTTGCCCTTGACCATCTTGATCCAGCCCGTAAGCACCCGACGTTCCTTGAGACCCAAGATGTCGAGCAACAGATTGATTGAAGGATAGCAGACGTTGTTCTGCTTGTGACAGAAACTGCGCAGCACCTCGTACAATCCCCAGGCCATGTTGCCAACCAGCGCGCGCCAGTAGGTACTCTCGTAGTTATAGAGAATCTGATAGCCATCCTTGGTGGGATCGGTGGCATGGCCATGCACTTCAATGGGGGTGTCAGAGGGCGCCGTGGGTCCCATAATCGTCTCCTTTCTTTTGTCGGTTAGCCCAAGGGGGGCGACCTGCAAAAGGCTTGACTGCACCTGGGAGACGTGTTACCCTTTTCTTGACTAGAGAGCGGGTTTGAGGATTTGTCTCTGTGTAGGTCAGCCCTTTGGTGTCACACCAATGGCTCGATGATCAGGACAGGTCTTTAGACCTGCTTTTTTTTACCCGATGTTTTGAGCCACTATAGCATGGTGGATCTGCCCGTCGCAATAGCGGGGCTTTTTCCCGCAGCAACAGCGGGGAACGCAGCCTAAGAGGTTGTTAGATGGGTAGCATTTATGCTCAAATGAGCCGGTCGATTGTCGGGGTGCCGGACCTTACCGCTCCAGCGCGGCCAGTGCTTTTTGCAGCGCGTCGATGGCCTCGGCTAAGTGGGGATCGTCATTGGTCAGGCGAGCATAGGTAATACGCTGATCTTCGTCTTCGAGCAGTGACAGCGCCCGGCGCAGATTGATATCGAGCGCATCCCTGGGGATCTCGTTGTCTGTGACTGCCTGCTCCTCAGGGGTGTGCTGGGGCAGACGCTGCGCCAGACTCTGTGCGATGGCAAGCCCGAGCTCCTTCGGGGTTGGTTCGATGATTGCACTTTGTACCTCGGCCGGCACCTCAGTGGTTTCGGCCTGCAAGGCAGAGAGCAGCTGAATGGCTTCCTCTTCTTCGGGTGCCTCCTGCGCTACCCACTCGTCGATGGCGGCTGTGAGGATTTGCACCCGTTGCTGCCGCTGCACCCCTTTCCAGGTGCGGATATCGGTCAACGACGGTACGGTGCCGGTCTCTATCTCACCCTCGACCTGCTCAATGACTTCAGGCGCCGTCGAAGGGGCTGCCAGTTCGTAGAGGACACTGACGGGCAAAACGGAAAATTTTTCCGTTTTGCCACCCAATCGAATCGCCACGTTCATGAAGTTGCGTGCCATGCGGTCACTCAGGCCAAACTCGGTGGCCAACCACTCCCCCCACTCTCCGTGGCCTAAGTACTCCTTGATGGTCACCAATTCCTGACCTATCACAAAGAGATCCTCGGCGGCTCGTTTGAGTCGCGGCTTGATCTGCACAGCCGCCTGGCGCAAACGTTCGCGCACCGTTTCATCTTCAACACGACTGTAGTCGTAGCGCAGATCGGCGTAGACATCGATCTCGTTGACAGGACGCTGGCGTAACAGTTGCAGGGCGTTCATCGTGAGGCCTCCAGGATGGTGCGGGCCACTGGGGCGTAACTGCCCAGAATCTGGTTTTCGGCATCGATGCCGTTGCGCCGGTCAATCTGGCCAATGACAGGCACCGGCAGCGCGTGGAGGGCCTGTAGCCCCTGTTGGTGTTGCACCGTGCGATCGTCGGTTTTGGTGGCGATGATGCCGGTAATCAAAGGTAGGCCGTTGCGCCGCTCCTGCACCTGTTCCACCACCCCGATCATTTTGCGCACGCCGTCAATATCCCAGGGCTCAGGTGCACTGGGAATGATCACGGCGTCAGCGGCAATCAGGGCGTTGAGCGTGAGTACGCCGGCGGACGGTGGGCAGTCGATGAGCACATGATCGACCCCCAGGTCAGGTCCCTCAGTGCTGAGCGCACTATGCAGGGCAGTGATGGTGTGCAAGAAACTCTGCTGCAAGTTGAGCGCCACATTCTCCAGATCCAGGGAACTGGGCACACAGCGAATATGGTCATCAGCCTGGACGGGGCGTGCCGCCGCAACCAGGGTGGCGGATGACTCTTTGGGCGACACAATGCGGGTGAGCACATCGCTGATGGTCGGTGTCGCGCCGGGCAGCGTGCATGCTGTCGTCAAATGTGCTTGGGGATCGAGATCAATGAGAAGCACCGTGCGTCCGTGGGCTGCCCATTGACGCGCCAGCATCCACGCTGTGGTGGTCTTGGCACTACCCCCCTTTTGATTGGCGACTGCGTAGATGGTCATGGCGCTCTTTCTCGTGGACTTCCTAGTTTAACCGAGGATAAGTGAACTGGCTTGTAAAGTGAAGGGAATGACACAATGTTAACACCCTGTGGGTATTCGCATAGCCAAAACTAACCCCTACTTAAACCTGACAAACCAATGATTCAACTCTATTGTAGCAGTAAGGAGCTTTATTGTATACTTACCTTATACTGTGTGTAATACGAATCTAGGAGTCTACCCAGTGAAAGAATGGCAAGAATATATTAGCACCATGACCAGCAAGGGACAGGTGACGGTGCCTGTGGAAATTCGCCGCGCGCTGGGTCTGAAAGCGCAAGACAAACTGGTCTTTCGCGTGGTGGAGGGGAGGGTAGAGATCGAGCCACTGCCCATGAGTCTAGAAGAGGCCTATGGCTCGGTGCCATCGCTGACCCAACCAGAAGATTTTTCATCCATCCGCGCCGTTGCGCGTGAAGAACGTGCAGAGCGTGCCATCCAGAAGCTGCGACAATGATCCAGTTTGTCGATACCAATATCTTTTTGCGTTACCTCACGCGCGATGACCCGGACAAAGCCGAGGCTTGTTTCCAGCTGTTAGAGAAGGCCCGGAAAAACGAGGTTTCACTCACAACGTCGGAGTCAGTCATCGCTGAAATTGTCTTTGTGCTGGCCTCCCCTCGCCTCTACAACCTCTCGCGTGCCGACGTGCGCGCCCGGCTCTATCCACTGTTGACTCTGGAAGGGCTTAGGCTCCCTGACCGGCGTAAGTTTATGCGCGCGCTCGACCTCTACACCAACTACACCATTGATTTTGAGGATGCTCTGACCGTAGCAGAGATGGAACAGAGTGAGATTGAGACGCTCTACAGCTATGATATGGATTTCGATAAAATCGAGAGTGTCAAGCGCATTGAGCCAGCGTTAGTCGATGGAACGGAATAGGCGCTGCCTATTTCTGTCTACACGAAGCCAATATTACTCCATGATCGCTTTCACCAGTGCATCCCGTGCGTCGGATCTGTCATGATTGAAACAATGGTGGCTACAAGCTTTGAACAGCGCTATACCGCCACATTCACACGCTTACTCTCCCCTGTAGCCCGATCCACGTAAGAAAAAGAAGTCAGAGAAAACTCCTTGCGGTCCATCGCATGCAGTTGTAGCCGCACGCGTAGCCGCAGTTCCATAGACAGTTCTAACAGCAGCTTCGCATCTTCCTTGCTCATTTCACCGGAGGGGAAGATCAGCTTGGCCAGGCCGGAGAATGTGCGCACAATGCTGCGTCTGTCCCGTTCGCTCCACTCTCCATCGGGTCGTGTAAACCACTCTTCCCAAAGCGTGCCATAGCTACCGGCATGGCGTAACTCGCGGTGAAAAAGCTCGGCGACGTAGTCGAGAATGAAACCTACGTGGTGGGTCAGCATCTCCGGCTTGATTGGCGGCATCTCCCAGCCGGGCAAATAGGCGGCCCAGCGGTCGTGGAAGGCCGTGTCGTCACTGACCGACATGGGCAGCGCCTTAAAGAGGTGGTCGGCCTGTAGACCCTGGCGCGGATCATAGTTGATGTTGCCGTTGAAGATGAAACCTGCCTCGCCTGTAACAGTAATCGTTCCCCGGCTGATCTGGCCGCTCTCCATGTAATTCTTGTAGAGGTTTTTGTCATCGTCCTTGTTGAAGGTGCTGCCGGCGATTTCATCAAAACCGATGGCATCCTGCGAGCGGATCAGGCCGGGCGCCGAGCGGCCCGCCGTGGTGACAAAGAGCTTGGGCACAGTGACCGCGCCGCCTGCGAGCAGGGTGCCGTACGGGCTAAGTTCGGTGAAGCAGAAGGACTTGCCGGTCTGCCGTGGCCCTAATTCGATCATGTGGTAATTGGCTTCAACCAGGGCGATCATACGCACCAAATAGAGCAGTTTCACGCGCTGGGTCAGGGCAGGATGGGACGGTTCATAGCCCATGGTGCGGATCAGGACGTCGATCCATTGGTCTCGGGTGAAGTGGGCGCGGCCGGCACAATATTCGGCCAGATCAACTCGCCCTACCTGCACCGGCTCCAGCCGTTGGATCACAAAAGGAAAGGTCTGCCCACGGTATCGGTAGGTATCGTCGTAGGTGACCAGTACATTGCACCAGATGCCTGCTGTGAGCAGCCGGTCGTACTGCTCCACTGTCTTGTCATGAATGTTGACGTTGTGGATATTGGCAGTGACCAGGCTGGCCCAGTAGACGCCGCTGTCCAAGCGTTCGTCCAGGGTCACTTGCACCAGATCAATCAGGCGACGAGGTGGGCGCTGGCGAATTGAAGCCTTGATCACCTCGGTCTCATCGCCGCGGGGAATATAGCGAGCAACCTCCTCCTGGACCAGTTCCAGCCCTTCACGCACAGCATCCTCGTCAAAGAGATCGGCGCAATACTTGCCTAACATGAATTCCAGGACATAACTGGGGGCCTTGCTCATGCCCCGCAGCGTCTGGGTCAAGTCTTTACGCATGACTAGGCCAGGGAAGGCAGTAAAGAGCAGCCGATCCAGCTCATCTGGCTGGAAGTTATTGCGAACTCTTTCAATCGGGGACATCTACCATCCTCCCAGTTCTATCATCAAGGTGCTGGTGGTTTCAGCGATGGACACTTCGGTGCGTGGATCGCGGGCCTGAATCAGGAGCGGTGTGTTGCGGTCGGCGACGGCCCCGTCTACACTTTCCACCGACACCTCGATCTGTGCATCCTCGCCGCTGGCCGTAATCGGTTCCCGTGAGCGGAAGAGGATGGCGTGGGTGGTAGCATGGCGTATGATCACCTCGACCGGGCGCGGGATATTGTCCTCGGGCAGTAACCGTTCGGTCGAGATCGTCAAGACTACTTTGGGACGCTGGCTGAGAATACGGGTAAGGGGTTCGATGGCCACCCCAACCGGTGCTGCCGTCTGTGGCCACGTCACTGCAATACAGGGAATGATCCACTCCTGAAGCGAAGCAGCGCCGTGGAAGTAGCCCAGGCCGCCGTAGGTCTGAAAACAGGCTGCCCCACGTGGGAAGCCGATCCTCCACTTGCCGCCGGGGGCCAGTGCCTGTGCTCCCTCCAGCGCTGTTGCCGCCGCGTAGGCCGCAGCGCGCCGTGAACGGTAAACAGGATTGGGCTGCGGGAAGGCCACCTGATGCTCCTGGGTACCTGCCCAGTGGATAAAACCGTGGTCGGTGACAATCAGAATACGACGCCAGCCGTGATCGCGTAGACGCTGAATGGCGTCCAGGTACCGACCAATGATCACTTTGCTGCCCTGTAACATAAGTTCATCGTCGTGGCCTTGGCGGTCAATGGACCCATCATAGACAATCAGACGCCTGAGATTGGCTTGGGGTGCGGGGATCTCGCCACTCAACAGGGCTGCAAGCCCATCGGCGACCTTTGTCCTGGGCTGTTGGGCCCACCAGGAGCGCCGTGTTTGTGCGCTGCTCAAATTGTCGGCGGTGCCGGTTCGCCGCAGTTGCCACTGGTCGCCTACCAGATCCGCCTCCAGCTGCGCTTCGGGGATAGGCAGGGCTGTCCCCATGCCCAATGCTGTGATCGACGGCAGGGGTGCCCGCGCCGCCTCGACTCTGGCCCGTTCCACCCCTTCCTGATGGTTCAATGTCCTGGCCAGTTCTGCCCCCAGGTCGAAGCGCAACGCATCCACGGTCAACACCACCGTTGGCTCCTGCGATGCCTCCAGCGCCGCCAGCAACCAGGCGCCGGCCGTCTGCAGATGAGCTGGCACCGGGCAACCAGCCTGCACCCAACAGGCAGACCATTTGATGGCAGTCTCTTCCCAGCGTGCGCGGTAGGCGCGGCGTAGAGGGGCAATCAGCGCCGTCAGTTCGGGTGTAGTGACATTCAGCTCCCGCTCGATCTCCTCACCGGCGCTGTCCATGCGCCAGCCGCCTTCTACGAACCAATCAACGGCGTCCTTCGGGGTAGCCCATGCACCAACCGGCGAAGAGGTCTGCAAATTGCTGGCCGCTGCGCTGAGACGGCCCAATTCGCCCCACGGAACGGCCCATGTCGACCGGCCCGCCATACGTCGTCCCCAAAGACCGTCTCGATGGTGCTCGATCTCCGGCCCCAACGCGGCCAGGGATTCCAAGAGAGCGCGTCCATCCACCCCAGCCAACCGGCGACAGGTGTTGGCAAAGCAGAGCTTTTCGGCGACATGTGAGACAAAGGGACCCTCTGATGCCGTGGCCAATCTGAGCAGGCTGGCCAACCCAGCCACAGCGTCGGCGGCGCTGATGGCAGCAGGCAATTCTGCCGCCAGACGATGGCTGTCCACCCAGTCATCGAGCAAGGCCAGGGCCAGGGAGCGGGCAGGGACAGCGATGACCCGTTCATGTGCTTCAGGCACGAGATCGGGGGCCGCAGCGTGGGCCTGGGTCACTAGCAGCATCGCGAGACATTGACGACGCCAGGTAGCCAGATCTTCGTCGTCGATGGCGGGCAGGCCGGCCTGCTCTGTTGTCAGATCAAGGATCAGTCGCGTCTCGGCATCAGGCTCACGGACACCGGCCAGCACCTCCAACAGCCGGTTTGGATCGGGCTGCAACCCGCCCGATCCCCACTCCGCCGGGTCCTGCTGAAGATTGGCCAATGCCAGCGCCGCCACTTCGCTATCACTAACCGTCAGATTGTGGGGACGCCAGCCCCACGCCACCAACTGGCTGCGCAGCAATGTATCGTAGATACGCTCGGCCAAAAGGACCTGTCCCCAGAGCCAGCCCAGCTCTTCGGGCGCGGCAGGGACATAGAGGACAAACGATACATTGGCGTTGAGACGCTGCTGAAGATCGCGGCGGGTGACGGGCCCCCCGTACGCTCCTGCTGCTTTTTCATCGACTTCTACCAGTGCAAACTCGCCCATGCGCCGGTCTGCGGCCACCCGCTTGAGGAGCGGCAGCCAGTGACCGTGTGGATCGCACCAAACCAGCCAGGCGCCCTCACGCGCAGTGAAGACTTGGGTTACCAGTGTATGAATTCGTTTCTGAAGCGTATCACCCATGGGAAAACACGTTTTGCCCTCTAGTGTACTGCCTATTAGTAACTACTAGCGTTTTTCAAACTTCCCAAAATGGTTCAAGTTATTATTTGGTTATAAAAGAGGTCGAGAGCCCCGTCAGGGGCTTCCAAGAACCCTTCCGCAGAGAGGAGCCTTACAGCACCAATGGCACAGGACATTTCCTCTAATGTTAATCCGGTACCGTATGCTTCTTCGTAAAGCTCATTAAGTTCAATAGATGCGAGAACGATAAGAGCCACGTGTAATGCATACAGAGACCTTGCAGTTTCAGCATTAAAGACTGGAACAAGGGAGGCTCCTATATTCCCCGAGCTGCCTTTTATCTGAAAGCAATGGTGAAGTACTTGTGAGTCAGCAACATGTGCGGCTCTATTCAAATCACCGTAACTTCTGGCAATATTCCAAAGAGTGTTTTTTACATTTGGTGTTTTCCCGTCTATGCGTCTATCCAGTTGACATTCTTCAATAGCAGCAACGGTCTCCATCTCCTGTTTTAGCAATGTCGCAGCTTGAACGTATAACCCTTCAGATATGGCTAGTTCACAGAACGGCACTCCTTGTGCAAATGATGCGAACAAGTTAAAACGTTGATCTATAGAGGTATCTGCCTTGCCTGCTTTGTCTACTTGTCGCATCACTGCATGTCCCAAAGCGCCCATTGCTAATAGGTGTGCATCCAGTAATTGGTTATAGGCACGTTTCGAATGTTCCCGAATTTCACTTCCCTGTTCAATTACATAAGTCTGAACCATTACTGCCTGCCGAAGAACAGGTTCTATGCGCTCGTAGAGGTCTTGATCTATAGCATGTTGTTCCATTGTCTACCCATGAATTTTCGCTAAATTGGACCGGGCACCGCGCCGGAGTGAGATCACGTACTCCGATGCTCCGTTACTTCAGGTTTGTATCATGTCAAGCATAACTTACGACTGGAGTTCCTCCAGCACCTTCTGGCGTCTTTCCTCCAGCCGTTGCCGCTCCTTCTCCCGTTCCGACGCCAGCGCCGTCCACTGAGGGCTTTCGGGGACGGTTTCGTCCATCCAGCCGCAGCGGGGAAGCTTACCCTGACGCACCCAGCGCCGTTCATCGGCACGCCAGCGCGCCCGGTCGGCAATGGCCTTGGTCACATCCGCACGGGCAAGGACGTCACTCGCCAGGAGACCGGCCTCTTGCAGCGGCGCAATGTTGACGCGCACGCCGTCGTTGATGTCCACCTGCCACGCTTCTTCCTGGGCCAGGAACTCGGCGCGACCGGCTGGCGCAAAGACGCCGTCGCCGGCCCAGCGGTCCAACGGTTCGTTGGCGATGACCTCTTCCAACGCCTGGCAGGCAAAGCCGCCTTCTTCCACCTGGCGCAGGCGGCGGGCAAAGTCTTCTAATTCCAGGATCAGGGCATTGGCCCTGGCGGCAGTGGTTTCATCGCCATCACGGCGGGCCTGGGCCAGATCGCGCTGCGCCGGAGCCAGCAACCGGTCTACATACTGCATGCGGATGCGTGCCAGGATGTCGCCGCCCCTGCCGGGCAGAGATGCATTGGCCCCGGTGGCATGGTAGTAGACGATGCACTCGAAGGCGGGCGTCGCAGTACGTTTGCGGCCACCGGCGACTGGGCTGCTGGCCAGATGCCATGCGATGGGTCGTCTCTTAAACTGGCTGGTATGGCGTCGGAAGAAATCACCGCGCAGCCACTCTTCCAGGCTAGATCCGGTCAACTCGTAGAGCAATGCCTCGGCCTGCTGCGCGCCCAGATCGCCATCTTCGGCGCGCAGACGGGCGCGCACAAGATCGGCCAGAGTGGATTCGCCTGTTCCAGCGGTGAGGGGGATGACGCCGTCACGGTCTGCCCAGGCGGGTACCGGCTCACCTGCCTCAATCTGTTTGGGCCAACGATGGCCGAGCAGGCGTAGGACGATGACGCTCAGTCGGTCCTCCAGCAGGCGCTTCTCTTCGGGCTTGCAGTGGACTCCGTCGGCGCGCAGCTCTTCCAGCAGCCAGTAGACGCTGATGGGATGGATCTGCAACTTGATACTTAGTTCTTCTAGAAATGTCTCAGTAGGGATGGGAATATAAGCGCCAGAAACCTCTTCCTCGACTTCATCATCATGATGGTCTAGATCTTCAAGGTCCAAAGCATCAATCTTAACTCCAGGACCAGATTCATAAAGTTTTTGTAGGTTCACCTTTAGGCGAAGTAATTCTTCTTTACAGGGGTATATACGGTCGTGGTTCTTTACATATTCAACTACTTCTTGGGGTACCGTTGGATGATTGCTGGATAATTCAGGCAACTGGTCATAGATAGCTACAATTGGATACCAACCAGCAGGAGTACCTGTTGTCGCCACTATCTCTGCTTGGGAAGCATGCACATTTAACTGATTCATTACTATCGTTTCGATCTGGCCTTCTGCTGAATGCAGAATTGCAGACAGAGCACTACTAGAAGCGATGGATACTGCACTAGGAGTAAATCCGTATTCTAGGCACTCTTCGAGATCGACGATAAGTTTCTTAAGTTTGTAACAAAATGATGCCAATTTCCTAACTTCTGGAGTATGGATCAACGCAAGAGCGTCAAGGTGCTTAGATTCTATCCCCATTTTTTGAGCGTAAACTCGTACCAAATAAGAAGCACACCTATTATTGAACGAAGCAGCAAGATCATGTTTCGAGTATGGGGATTGGGGAAAGACGGCAATGCTGGAGTTGGTGAACCCAACGCCTGAGGATATCCTACAGGACAAACAACCTCTCGCACTCTGAGAAAGTACGACTCCTTCTAGCCCATAGTACTCACGACTAGGCAGTCGATTCCCTAGATCGCTTAGGATGTTTTCCCAACCAGATCCCCAGCGCAGGTAATCGAAGTTATTTCCGTACCACTTCCGGTAAGAACCACCGTTAGCTAATGGAAGCCAATCTATCTTGTTATAAGAGATTTCCCAATGCTTACGGTAGAAGCGAGGACTATTTCCTGTCGTTAATCCAGAGCGCGTTTTGGCTCCCGCTCGCACGTTTCCATCAGAGTTAACAACTTTTAGGAAGTTTTCATCAAGCCAATATCCAAATGGAGAGCCAGGAAGAACAAGGAGATCTCTGTGCTCTATAGTAAAATGCGGATCCTGACGCTGTAGAGCATTTGCTTTCTCGGCAGCGTTCTCAATACCTACTAAACGATACGCTAGAAGCCTTGAATTAGGAGAAGATACTCTCCGGCTCGTCACAAACATCGCACTCTGTACTACTTCACCACTGATCTCCTCAAATGCATTTGGCCCCAGATGAGCTACGGCCTCAACGCAAGCTTCACGTAACAATCCGGTGAACCTGGTTTTCTGCCGAATCGGCCTTAGACTGTCTTCGGGCATAGCACGCAAGACAGTAAAACTCTTTAGGAACATCCAGCTCTGTTGGGTAACCATCGCGACACGACCAGCACTGAGTATCAGATCGAGACAGCGTAATATGAAAGCGGCATAAAGATCGCGCTTACCTGCGTTGTAATGCTTTTCAACGTACTTCTTTAGGAGTCCATCCATGTTCTTGCTGCCCATATAAGGTGGGTTCGTTGCCACGACTGCGTACTTACGGTCTAGCAGTTGGAGCAGGTGCAGACCTTCGCCGGCTTCACTTCCAAGCAACCGGGCGGCTACATCGCTTTCTTTTGCCTCACGAGCAAAGCTGCGAGCAGTACGTTCCATCAGCAATTTTTTGAGTTCACCAGGGTCGTGGCGGGCTAGTTCTGCTAACAGACGGTTAGTTTCCTCGTCCTCGCCCAGCAGCCCTGTCTGCCCGCCGCGATTCTGTTTACGAAACTCCTGCAGGGCGGCATCCAGATGTTCTTCAGGTTTGAGCAAACTGCCCAGGATCGGGGCCTGTCCCAGGGCGGCAAAGACCCCCTGTAAAATAGGCCGGTAGACGGCGTCCTCGGGGTGCCGTTGTAGATGGCGATCCAGTGCGCCGGCGTCCAGGTGTGAGGGCGTCGTGGCCAGGTTCAGAGTAGGAGGTGTATATGGTCTACCCACCGTCTCCCAGGCGCGGAGCACCAGCGTCACCGCAGCTAGCTGCACGGCACGCGGATCAATGTCAATGCCGTGTAGATGATGAGTGAGGATACGGTCGGCGATGACGCGAGCGTCCATCGCGGGGTGCTGCTCGCGGTACATAGCAAAGAGCAGATCAAAGGCCTCGCGCTGAAAATGGCCCGAACCGGTGCAGGGGTCCATGAAGGTGAGTTCGGATAAGGAAAAACGAGGTTGAGCGTTTGGACGATTGGGCGAGGGATCCTCGACGTTATCGTTGGCCAGGATCTGATCGCGGTCGATGTAGTATTCCCAGGTCTGGGGCAGCGCCGAATTAGGATAGGTCTCGTGGTAACTGCGGCCGAGACTGTTCTGCAACAGCCACTTGACCATGTAGGGTTCAGTGAAAAGCTGTGTCTTTGCTGCTAGTTCTGAACGTGTTTCGACCTTACCACCAGTCTTAACCTTTGCATCAATACGGGCTTTCGCCTCCTCCTGATAAAACTGGTAGGACCAGGAGATCACATCCGGGTCGACAAAGACGATATCCAATTCCGGCCTGCCCACGGTCTGCAAGCAGCGCAGCAGGGCTGCGGTAGAGGGGCGCAAAGCAGCATTAGGATCGTTCAAATCAAAGAGGCCGGGCAAGATCTGGGCCTGCGCCTGGCAGGCGTCTTCGACTACGGCCCACCAACCGCCATCTGCACCGGCGGTACGCTGCGGCGCTTCATAGCGCAGCAAGTAAAGGGCTTCGGAGATCCCTTCATAGGCGGGGTTGGCGCGCAGCGTCTCTTCAATCAACCCGCGGGCTTCCATGGTACGCAGGGCCAGCAACCGATTGATCCACGTATAGGCGGCCCGCTCCACAATTTCGGCACGCGCCGCCGGTCGCACCGAATTGGGCAGATTCGCCAGTTGCACCTCTGCCGTGCGGTGGGCGCGCACATCGTGGGGCGTGGGGTTGGGCAGGGCATCCAGCGGAGTAATCACGCCGCTGCGGCCAATGCCAATGCGCTCAAGTTCTCGGTCCAGATCCCCGCGCAGGCCGTCGCCGTTCGGGGTATCCAACAGCATTCCAGTGCCCTGGAGGGTATGGCGCAGGTTAGACATCAGAGAGCGCAGCAGATCCTTATGTGCTTTTTGCATGTTCTCATCCACAGCAGAGATGGAAAGGTGCGGTCGCCCGACTGTGCAGGCGGGTTGCACCTACTGAATGATGACGGTCTTGCCCTCTTGGAGATATCCACTGACACGGTTACGTAGCACTGCCAGCCATTCCTCCAACGCCTGTGCCGAATCAATACGCACAGGCCTGGCGCTCAAATCGAACCAGGTCAGGCTGTGCTCATGTGGAGCGGGTTGGGGCGCATAGCGTTCACGCAACTCACGCAGACCTTCACGCCGGTCTTCCTGACAGCGCAGAAGATCCGACAACAGGGAGCGGGCTTCGCCGAAAGAATGAGCATCGCGTTCCAGCCGTCGGCGCACCGGCTCATAGAGCATAGATAAAGCGGCGGCTTCATCGAGGACCTGTTCTTCGGGCACGCCTGCCTCACGCACGGCTCCTTCCAGTTCGGCGTTGAGACCGGCAATCTGTTCCTGGGCCTGACGGTGCCAAGCGTCAATTTGGTTTTGTACCGCTCGCTGCGCTGCCGCGAACGACTGGCTCAGTTCATTCCAGCGCGTGGGATCAGTTAACGCCCGATCCTGTTCGAGTGTTCGATAGTCGCGCAGAAAGGTGCGGACCTCGGACAAGTCTGCGTTGGCATTCACCATGCTGTGGTAAAAATCGCGTGTAGATCGAAAAGATTCTTCTTGTTCACTGCGGAAGCGCTCCAACTGATCAAGCAACAGGATAAAACGCCGTAAGAGGTCGACCTGGTCTCGATAGGCAGTCAGACGCCGTTCCGCTGCACCAAGATTAAGCAGTTCCTGAACTGTGTTCATGCCTGCCAGAAAGTCCTGGGGAACAGGGCACTGAACGGCATTGGTCCATTCCCCAACACTCTCCGCGCGGCGGGCCAGTTCATGCAGATTTTGTGCCAGCGCGCTGTTGAGGGAATCCTCAAGGATGTTGACCGTGGCAGGTATACTGAACATCTCACGCATCAGGTTACGAATCTCGCTGCGTTGGCGAGGATCCAGTCCACTTCTCATGCCCTGGACTCGTATGTGGCGGAAGCGAGCATCAGTGGTCAGAATACGCTCGGCCTCCGGGCTACTGGGATCTGTAATGAATCGACCATCGTCGACAAGACGGCACTCGGCTTCGCGCAGCAGTAGGGCCAACCCCACCTTGATACAGTTGCCGTCCCAGCCAAAGGGCGGCGATTCAAAGCGCCGGCGCAACTCACCGGCATTGATAGGCTCCTGATCTTGGTCGGCCAGTGGCAATTGGCTGCGCAAGACGGCCAGCAGGGGGTGTCCCTGACTGAGTTCGCCGTCGGCGCGGTAGACACCCAGCGTACGCAGATCAGGGTTGCTGGCATTGTGGCTGAGCGCAGCGCGAACCGCAGCCTGATCATTGGTAATGCGGTGGGGCACTTCTCCAAAGCGAGGGTAGATAATAGGCAAAATCTGGCCGAGGGTGTTGACAACGGACTCGCCGGCGCTGTCGGCCTGGGCCAGTTGATAGGGTGTGCCGCGGAAAAAGATCACGCCACCGCGCATAGATTGGCCCAACATCCGCCGTACAGCTTCCTGTAGGGCAGGCAGATCCATTTGTCGAGCCTGGCGGGCTACTTCCGCTTCGCCGCCGTTGTCCCGGCTCGAGGCCATGGTTTCATCTGCCACCTCTTTGGTAGCTGCGGCCAGGGCCAACTCGCTGCGAAAGCCCTGCACTTCGGCCATACGCAGGAAAACAGCGTCCGGCTGCTGGGCGGAACGCTGGCGCATGGCGGCATCGTCGACAATCTGCGGGTCTAGTGCCCGTTGGAGTGGGCTGTAGACATAGACAGCCACCTGTGCCCCGGACGGGTTGCGCGCCACGCGCCCATCCAACTCAATCCGGATCGGGATCTCGCGACCCGAAAGTGGCACTCGGTCAAAGCGAAAGACGTTCTCGCTTTCATACTCTCGCAGCGCCTGGCTTAGATCATAGGATCGGCTGACTAGATCCTCCTGGCGGGCGCGTACCTTGTCCTGGAAAGATCGTTGCTGGGTGTTGAGGAAGATGTACTGGTCGCCCACCTGTTTGGCATAGCCCGCGCCCACCAACCGCTCCAGTTCAGGCTTAACCCGATTGCGCAGACCAGATAGGGAAGCATCCAATTCGTTCACCACAGTCCGCGTGACATTGTCGAGCGTGGTGGGAATGTACTGAGCCTGTCCAAGGAGAAAGAGGCCGTAGGCAACGCTCGTGGTAATCGGTGTCGCGCCTGGCACCGTTTCACCAATACGCCGCAGATCCGTCTTGGTCTCCACCGGCACATCGTCCTCGAGTTGTCGATAGAGATCGGCCAGTGAGATCAGGTGACCGACAGGCTTGTTGAGTGGTCCGTTGCTTTCGATCAGGCCGCCCTGTACCACACCGATCATGGTGCGGTTGGAACCCGTCAGCGCCTCGTCGCGGTTGGCCGCCTGGGCAATCCCTTTGACCACATCTGGAATTGCATTGATTGTCCAGGGTAGGTATGGGTAGAAGAGTGGGAAATTGTCGTGGGTTGGGTTCGGGTAGACTCGGGACGCTCGTTCCACGCTGCCCAGGTCGATGACGGACCCGCTACGTTCGTCAAAGCGCCGAGCCAGTTCCTGACGAGCGGGTTGTGTCTTACGAAGGACACGCTCTTCCACTACTTGGCTGATGTCCTCGTTGCTCAATTTGCAGAGTAGATCAAAGCGTTGGATGATCTTGGCGTAGTTCTCCTGTTGGACATTCTGCTGCAACGCCTGGATGTCGCCGTGGGCGGTGACCGACACCCAAATGCGGCCGCCGCCACGCTGGGCCGCCGCTTCGGTCAAAGATTGTACCTGCATGGTGCGATCATTGGCATTGCCGGCTGCGATCCACTGGCCGAGCTCATCTAACTGCAACAGAAGCTTGTGGCGCGTTGCGCCGCTATCGCGCGCTTCGCACCAGCGGCGCAGACGGTCAATGAGACGATCATCGTTGATGCCGTTGTACATCGTGGCGCTGACGGCGCTTTCTACTGCAGAAGGGCTGGAGAAGTTCCCCGGAAGGATATGGGCAGCGGTGCGATAGAGGCTCTCCAAATAAAATTCGGGATCGATGACGATCTCTGTCCAATCGACACCTGCTTCCTCACTGGCACGCTGGCGAAAAGAGGGGGTCAAACCCTGGGCATCGATCTGGTATTCCACTGTCCAGGCGAAGGGCCAGTTGTGGGTGTAGCCCCGTTGGCTGGCAAAGAGCTTGAAGGCGATGAGGGGAAGTCTATCCTCGATGCTGGTAAGCATCGAGTGCAGATTGCCACCCACCGCTGTGGTCGTTAGCTGTCGACGCAGCACCGCCAACAAGTGCTCAAGTCCACGCCGATCCTCGCTGTGTGCCGGCAGCCGACTTAGGAAAAAATCGTGAACCGACTGTCCTCCGATGTCGCCGCCCTCTAGCAGCAAGCCCAAGACCTTGATCAACAGCGACTTACCAGAACCAAAGAAGCCGCTGATCCAGATACCGACGCCCTGTTCGGTTTCGCGTTGAGCAGCATCGGTATAGGCATCGAGGACGCGAGACAGATAGCGCTCCCATTGGGGTGTTATCACCAGATTGGCCAATTCGCTGCGAATTACCGATGGAGAGCGGTCCGCTACCTTCACCACCGGTTCGATCTTCTCCTGAATACTTGTAGCGAAGATTTCACGAATCTGCATAAACTACATCTCCTCCCCCCGGTAAAAGCTTAGACGACTGTCAGGCAAGCCCAGATAGTAGTAGGTACGGCTGGCCTGGGGTGCGTGGGTGCCAGGCACCAGCAGCACAATAGGAATAGTGCGCCCTGTGTATGGGTTGCGAGGTTCGTTTTCGGCCACAGATTCCATCAGGCTGGTTGGGTTGCCTAAAGGGTGCAAGGCAGCTACACCCCGCAGAACTACAACAGGGCGGCTAGTCGGTTCAATCTGGTTCAAGCTCGCTGTAATCTCCTGTGCCAGCCGCCGCGCCCACAGACGCACGATCGAAATGCCGGCATTGCCACCCCTTACCGGATCGTTGAGCAGTTCCGTCCGCCGTTCTTCCTGCCCAGCCAAGCTTTCCATGGTTAACCGGACCAGATCGATATGGATATAGTGAAGGCTCTGTCCCGGGTGCATACGATCATCAGCCAGCCGCCGGATATATTGATCCTTGCTCGGCGGGTAGACAAAGTAGAGATAAGGCCGTCCGCTGCTGTGGCCGATGCTGTCATATGACTCATCCAAGCGGGCCAGCATCGTGTCAAAGCGCTCTTCAAGAAAGTCAACGGTAGCAGGCACTCGTTTTCTCCCTATCCTATCTTGAGTTCCGACAGCACGCGTCGTGTCCGTTCTTCTCCCCATAGCCAGATCTGCCAGTCTGGGTGAAAGGGAAGTTCCGGCCCTGCGATTCCCTCCGCCATCAGGAGGCGCACGACGTGCCGTACCACTTCATCTGGAACAATGGGCTCTGTGATTTTTTTGCGCACTTTGCCTTGGAGCAGGCCATAGTCGCGCAGGATTGCCAGCGTGGTGCTGCCGATGCGTTCTCTTGTTTGCCGGGTCCAGCTCTCGATTTCAGGGTGGGCCGGGGCTTGCTGATCGAGGAAGCGCTGTACGTCGGTGCTGTCAATCTCGTTACTTCCCTCAAACCACTTCGGCACCACCACCTGGTGAACGAGGGCATAGAGCAGCTGATCCTGACGACAGACGTGCATCAGGAGAGCGGCCTGCAGGGCCAGTCGTGCAGGCTGCTCGGCAAAAAGGATCAGATCATCCATTACCCAAGTTGGAGGGTTCCAGCTTGTGAGGCGCCGTGAGATCCGATCAACAATGCTTCTACGGCTGTTGCGCGACCGCTGTGGCAGCCGCCCCTCCATCAGGAGTTGCTTTGTGGTTTCCACGCGCGCCGTGAGATCGCCTTCTTGCTCGGCATAGGTCAAAAGAAAAATCTGGGTCTCGTCCAAAATGCCCGTGAACAGGGCGCTGGACGCAATAAAGGAGCCGGTGGCTCGCCACTGGGTTGTCATTGAAGTTTGATCCAGAGTAGCAGGCATCATGCAGGGTAGTCTGCCTGTGGGGTGTGATGATATTGGTTTTCTAGACTGACGGCCGGATAAGTACACAAGGACATAGGTGCCAGGAATTTTGATTCCTGTGTACCTGCCCAGATTGAGACCACTGTCGTTACTATGCACGCCCGGTTCTGAGCAACGCCCCAAACTCGGTCGGAGAAACGATTTCTATTGACTGATACCGGCGAATTGTGAGCAGATGTCTTTTGTCACCCGTCACGATATACCTGGCACTGCCGGCGACAGCAAGCGCAATGAACCGGTTTTCGGTTTCAGTCGTTTGCACGGCTGCCAGCGATTCCGTTTCCTCCACCCAAACCGCAATGCATCTGATCCCATCCACGAAGGCATCGATCTGCGCATCCGTGTAGTGATAAAGTGTACGCAGCCTGGGATAGCGGAGGACTCGTTCAATTTCTGTGAACACATCCGCAGAGAGGAGAAGGTGGAAACCTTCACTTTGCAGGAGTTTGACTACCTGGGCAAGCTCACCGTTTGGGGCAATGAAAGCGCTGATCAAAAGATTGGTATCGAGCACAACTTTCATACGCTACGTCGACGACCGTTCCGCAGCAAGTTGTTTGCGCACTTCCTGCTGGGCTTCCAGGATAACTTCCATCAACGCATCGGGATCCACATCTTCATTCTGCGCCTGCACTTCCTCGATAACCTGGAAGAGGCGGGCGCGATCTTGTCTCCAGCGCTCCAGGATTTCAAGCGGCACCACAGCCACGGCCGGCTTACCTTGTTTGGAGATGATGTAGGTATCTCTCTCATACATCACTCCGTTCACGATGTCCGAAAGCTTGCTGCGTGCCTCAGTCAGACCGATGACTTTTTCCATGGCTGTGGTTCCTGTTGGCATAAGGACTCTAGCTATTACAATTCTGTACAGTTTGTAAACTGCTTTCAATATAGGGGACAGAGCGCAGGCCGTCAAGAGTAGTTTCAAACTAGATCACACAGCCACAAGATCGGTGATGACCCAGCACGTCCTAGAGCAGAAACTGCCAGTAGTTGCCTCTATCCACCTGCTCGACACTGCTGCCTGGATAGGTCTCTAAAAACTCCTTGGGTACTCGCATGCTGCGCTGTGGGTTCCACTTGAACTCAAAGCCACTCAGCACGCCATCTCGCTCTTCCAGATAGTCGATTTCCTTCTTGTCATAGGTACGCCAGAAGTAGCGGTTGGCTGACTGGCCGGCGTACTGGGCCTTCTTGATGCGCTCGCTGATACAGAAGTTTTCCCACAGCGCACCCACATCGTTGCGCAACGAAAGCGGCGCAAATGCCTGGAGAAGGGCATTGCGCACCCCGACGTCGTAAAAGTAGATCTTCTGGGTTTTACTCACTTCTTTGCGCAGATTGCGGCTAAAGCCACTAAGCGTATAGACCACAAAGGACTGCTCCAGCACGTCGATGTAGGAGATGACAGTCTTGCGGTCAATGCCCAGCTGCGCACCCAGTTCCGGGTACGATACCTCGTTGCCAACCTGTAGCGCCAGGAGGCGCAGCAGGTTGCTGACCATGGTTGAGCGCTTGATACCGATGTACATGAGCACATCTTTGTAGAGGTAATGCGAGACCAGTTCCTGAAGTTCAAACTTTGCTTCGTCTTCAGGTAGGTCAAGCAGACTCGGGTAGAGACCAAAGCGTAGCAGGTTCTCCAGGCGCGGCTCAATGATGCTGAACCCTCCGCTGCCGGCAACCTCTTGAAGCGAGAGCGGGTAAAGATAGAGCGGGTAGACCCGTCCGGTCAAGGCCTCGCCGGTACGATTGGCCAGGTCAAACGAAGAAGACCCTGTGGCAATAATCTGCATCTCCGGATAGGTATCCACCAGAATCTTGAGCACCCGGCCCGCTTCAGGAATGTTCTGCGCCTCGTCGAGAACCACCAGATCGTACTCGCCGATAAAGGCCCTGAGCGTCTCGGCTTCCAGGGTAGAGAGACCGGCCTGGACGGACTGGAGATCACAGTTCAAGTAGCGTGTGCGCTTGTCCTCGTGCGTGGCGAGAATCTTCTTGGCCAGCGTCGTCTTACCCACCCGACGAGCGCCCAGGATGGTAAGAACCCGTCCGCGGAAGAGATACTGGTCAATTCGTTTTTCAAGGAGTCGCTCAAGCATAAGGCACTTTCTATTTTCTGATAAATACCCGAATCATTCCCGTAGTTAGACAAAATTACGGGAATTAATTCCCACAATTTATTATAATTGAGGGAATTCAATAATACAATCCCCACTTAGGGGCCGATCCGAGGATAAAGGAATACCCACAGGTGGGGGGCTAGAGATCAAGGGTATCAGGATCTGGAGGTGGCGTAGCGGTGTTTATTTCGCGCAAGAGTTTGAAGCGTACAAAGCCGTTTGCCCAGTGCTTCAAGATAACTTGAGCAAAGCGATTACAAAACTGAGCGACTTCTGCATCGGTTTCAAGGAGAACTTCGCGAAGCGGCGTAAGCCCGGTGCTGTCTTGGACAATCTCCAGCACGTACCACCCGCTTGACGCTACGCTAAAGACAATGCCAGGCGCCATGAGGGTCGTCTTGTACTTGGCCTCGTGGGCATACGCCACCAAGAGTTCCTCAGAACCAAGGGGGGCAATGAGCAAAAAACCAGGGTAGTGGCTGTATAACTGAAGGCTTGTGTGTGTCTGTGCTGGGTCAAGTCCGTACGTCTCGCACAGATCTGTAACCACTTCCTGTAACAGAGAAGGCATCCCCATACTATCGCACGGGATGGTATGTCCTTCTAGAGGAGATTGCATTCTACCACCAGCCCATGTAGGATTGCTCTAGTTAATCGACAACTGAGCAACTGAATGAAAACAAGAAACACACTTCTTACCCAAACTGAGCTTGAGTTGCTTGAGGCCGTGGTGTTGCGCTTCGGTCGCATTGTCACGTTCGATCAAGTTGCCGAGATCGCGGGGGACAGTATCTCTCGGGAAGCGCTGCGTCAGCGTGTGGCCCAAATGAGTAAAGCCGGGTGGCTGATTCGTCTCAAGCGAGGAGTCTACCTGGTGGTGACAGATATTAGCACACTGGGGTTTGTGGATGTTTCGCCGCTTATCATCGCCCAGGCGCTCAACAACACTTCGTACATCTCGTTTGAGAGCGCGCTCCAGTATCATGGTCTCTTTGACCAGATGCTGGCCCGCATTGACTCGGTGACCATACTCACCACCAAGACCTACCAGGTGTTGGAGACTACCTACGCCTTCTCCAAAATCCAGCCGGGCTACTACTTCGGCTTTCAAAATGAGCAGGTAGGGGGACAAACGGTAGTGATTGCTGAAAAAGAGAAAGCGCTCCTCGACCTCCTTTATTTTCGCTCTTCTACCTATACAGCCAGCCTGGTGCTGGAAAAACTTGAATCCTCACGAGAAGACTTTGACTTGAAGAAACTCAAGGCGTATAGCGCTCACTACTCATTGGGCATGGTGCGCAAGGTCGGATTCTTGCTTGACCTCATCGGTGTGGATACCTCTGATTTCGCAACCACGGAAGTCAAGAACAACAGCTATACCAGGCTGACCACTACCGCCGATCAATTTAACGCCAAGTGGCGTCTTTACTACGATGCGCACCTTCTTGGATAGCAAGCTTGCCTACAGGTTCACTTGATTTGAAGAGGGGAAGTATCGTATTTCTAACCGAGTATTTACAACTATCGTATTTCTAACCGAGTATTTTCAAAACTATCGTATTTCTAACCGAGTGATTATCGTATTTCTAACCGAGTGAGTCTCCCTTGAACTATCGTATTTCTAACCGAGTGATTATCGTATTTCTAACCGAGGATACATATAAATACATAAAAGGACAGAAGAAGAGTGTCCTATGAGTGATCTAGGTAAGAAAAAAACTCAGGATAGTGCTAGCGGCAAGGATGAGATCAACCTCGTCGATTTCCCCTTTGCCACGGTTCATCCCAAAGACAAGCGCAAGGTGATTGTCTATGAAGGTTGGATGACCGAGGACAACAAACGCCAGCAGGTGAAGTGGACGGTCGAGGGGGGGGCGCTCACAGGGCTGCCCAACGAGTTTGGCGTGCGGATTTTTCTGGCCCTCTTACTGTTGGCCGATGAGCAAGGCTGGCCCGAGCAGGTGACGTTTACCATTTACCGCATCCTCCAGGTTCTCGACTTACCGAATAGCAAGCAATACTATGAGGCAACCAAGGCGGAACTGGCGAAACTGGCCAAGCTCACGATTTCTTCTGAGGGAGCCTTCTGGGATCACGAACGCAAAAAGCGTGTCACCATCCGGCAGTTTCACTTGCTTGACGAGCTGCGCTTGGTCTACTCGACCGATGGGGAGAGCTACGCGGAGGAAGAAGGGGCCAACTATATCACCCTGGGCAAGCAGGTCTTGAAGAGCGTGCAGGCCGGGTACATCAAGCGCCTGGACTTTACTTTCTACCGTCACTTGGATAAGCCGCTCAGCAGACAGCTGTACCGGTTCCTGGATCGGCGCCTGCGTTACCGGAACCGCTTTGAAATTGATATCTTTGACCTGGCCAACCGATTGGGGATGGCTTCGTACAAGTACCCGTCGGACGTCAAGAAAGTACTCCAGCCGGCTCTCGACGAACTGGTTGAGTCTGGCTACCTCTCGGAGGAAAGCGGCCTAGTCAAGGTGGGCAAGTACACGCGTATTCGCTTTATCAAAGCCTCACCCAAGAGTGAGCCGGGCGTTGAGGAAGACTGGATTGAGTTGGGTGCTGGGGAAGAGGAGTCTTGGGACGATACTTGGCGTGAGTTGCGCCGTGAGTACCACACCAGCGAGGAAGAGACCAGGCTTGAAGCTACCTTTCATCAGGCCATGCGCTACAGTATCAATGAGGCAACCTACAATGCCTATCTCGCCGGCACTGTGATCCTCTCGTACAGTGACCAGACGGTAGTGCTGGGGGCTATCAATCCATACGCCAGAGATTTCATCATAGGTCGCTTGCTCGATAAACTCGAAACCTGGTTTGGTAAGCACTTCGGTGAGCCTGTCACGGTGACCTTTGAAGTCTCGCCTTACTCGCTGCAGGTGGGGAAAGAGTAACCACGCCAATAGAGATCACTGCATTCAGTTTTGGAGGAGTACTATAGACTATGAGCTATCACAAATCTTCTTTGCCAATCCACAGGTGGGTAACTTTTGAAGATAGTTGGCCTCCAGCCACTGTAGATATGCTGCTTAATACGCTGGGGATTGAACCACCTCAAGTGGTATATGATCCTTTTGTTGGTTGTGGTACGACTCCAATAGTAAGCGCCGCAAGAGGATTAGGTACTTACAGCTGCGATATCAGCAGTCTGGCTGCGCTCACTACTCGTATGAAACTAAATCCTCCGACGTATCAGCACCTTGAGAGCGTATTGTCCATCGCTAAAGAAACATACTTGCAAGATCTTATACAGCGTTTTGTGAATAAATCTCTCTCAGAAAAGTTCCCACAATATATCTTGGAATTGTTGCAGTTTGTCTTATCAAGCACACTGCTTCGTATTGGATGGCATAAAGGTAATGCTTTGCAACTAGAAGAATTTCAAGTCGAACTTCTCCTGCTAATAGAAGAAATGATTGCAGATACCCAAGCTGTTTCCTCACTTGAGACATCTCATTTTGTTCGTTGTTGTGATTTTTACACCGTAGAGCCTGGCGAAGTTGCTTCGTTTGCCTCTGGACAAGTTGCGCTTATTTCTTCACCGCCCTTTTTTGGCTCGAATACTAATCCAGCCAAGGAAAGATTAGCCAGGTTGATGGGACAGTCCGTTGACGTTTCCACACCACGACTGCAAGAACATTACTCCAAGGTAATGGAAATGACGACACTTTTATGTTCGATTGAGCAGGACACAGAGAACTATAAACAAGTGCTTGCATATTTGTCTTTCCTGGAACAGATCGCTAAGCATGCTGCAGATCTACAATGTCGTAATGTGGCAATCGAGATGGGACCCAAGATTGTGCAGGATGAACTTCTGGAGTTTGATCAGTTTATCGCACAACGCCTAACGACATATGGATATAGCATACTGTTATTCGAGACATCGCAGCTAGGTTCTGAAACAGTCACTCTAATCTGTGCCCGAAATACGACTGAGACTAAGAAATATAATGTCTAGACATCAAGCGCGAACAAACCGAATGTCAAATGTTCAAGGATTTATGCAATCGTGGGATGATCCTAGTCACGCAGAGAATAGAGATGCCGTCAATCTATATATGACAGGATTTGGTAATATCAACAGCACCGGTGAGTTGGGCAATTATCACGGTCATGCAGTCTCAAAATGGCATCCATTATTTGAGAAGTCTCTCGAGTCGGGAATCAAGGAGCTTACCCTGCTGCTGGTAAACAGGTTTGGGTGGATAACCTATACAAGTTGCGAAGGGCACTGGTACCAAGGTGTTTCCTTGCACCCTGTCGAACGACACGTCGGACTTCTGCCGCGCTCAACAACCGAGGCACATTCAATTGAGTCTCTGTTGAATAGGGTAAAGATCAGAGTGAACAGACGCTATTGGTGGACAATGGTTTATCTTGAAGTGCTCGTCCATACTCTGGAAAGTGATGGGAAAATATATCGTGTGATCGATTTATTTTTCCGGCGACGTTTCATCCCCTGGAAATTCTATTTTGGGCTACTTTCAAGAGTCTACATTGCGTCGCTACAGGAATTGGAGCGTAGTATTCTTGAAGAGGAGTAGGAATGTTTCAAACTTTGCTGCAATGGTTGCGAGATTGCTACTGTGAACGACAGCTCCGTCGGTGGATAAGGCTCCGAGTATCTGAAGAACAATTTTACACAGACGCAGCGGGAAAGATTTGGTGTATCAGCGAGCTTGTCCAGGCCAAGCTGCTAACTCAAACACAAACTTATACAGTTAATCAACTGTGGGAGCAAAATCGGCAGGAACAGGTCTGGGGACCACATCTGCCATCGCTAGAAGACGCTTATCGAGAAATATTGAGGGGATCTTACCTAAACTATTCTATTTGTGAACTCTTTCGTTCTATCGATTTAAGCGGGAGTTGGGAGGACCATTTGAGCCGGATTACATTATTTGTCACCTCTTTGCGTAGAGGGTACCACATACCTCCGATGATTCTTGGAAGTGATAGATTATTATGGGATGGCTTTCATCGGCTAGTAGCATATCGATTGAGTGGGCAGCATACAGTGCAAGTCGTTATTCTGGATGACACGAAGAATATACCTGGTAATGTTTATATCAGTAGAAGACTTCCTGGGGACAACGAGTTTTTTTAGATGGTGCCCTAGATCTAGGTATGCAACAGGTATTCAGTCAGCTTCCACAGCATCTGTAACATAAAATCTTAATCCACTGCCAATTTTCATACTGAAAATACTTGCGGCAGTATTTATACAGAAATCGCAACAGTAGCGATTTACCGTTACCACTCTCACCGTGAAAGAACAGAATGTTGGAATCTGACAGCGCTTCATTCACTGAGATTGCAAAGAAACAGATACAGATGAGGTTGTGTCTGTTTGTGAATAACTCAAGAAAACGCCTACTTTTGGGTACCTCCCAGATCCGCGCGAAAATGTGCAATAGGGAATGGCCCAAGCAACAGAATCGCTAATGTTCATTGGAATTTAGCTGTTGTAGCCATCGAAAAAGGGATTTGTATTCCTCGAACAGGCTAACTCCCCCCCGTGACCAGTCCCCGATTCAACCATAGACGATCCATCGCCTTCCCCCACCCATAGCGTATATTTACGAGCGAAAATGGGAGGTACCCCAAACTCTCCCTTGATTATTATGCAGAGCGAAATTTTCTATTGTTGAATATTGCAATATAATAATTTTCAAATATTATGTATTTATGGATTCCTTAAACTTTAGTTTCCGGTAAAAGTGCGACAAGGAAAGGCGAAAAATGACAAACGGCGGTTAGGAGTCCACAATTCGGTAGACCAATACCTGAAGGAGTGGACTATGCTAACCGCCGTCGAAAGAA
>Ga0172372_10000535_pt1 | contig 58512 bp, 51 predicted proteins | sample LakKiv5m_2_FD_114544 | JGI IMG/M metagenome (GOLD analysis project Ga0172372, IMG submission 114544) | Freshwater microbial communities from Kabuno Bay, South-Kivu, Congo - kab_092012_9.5m | ecosystem: Environmental > Aquatic > Freshwater > Lake | place: Democratic Republic of the Congo...
AAACGGCTTTGCGTTTTTCAGCACCTGCCAGGTGTTGATCCGGCCTCGTCGGAGACGAGGCCCAGAAGTACCTGGCAGGTTGCTGAAAAAGGCCCAAAGCGGCCTTTTTCAGCAACCTGCTAGTGTCTCCGGCATGACCGACAGCATGATCCCCGGCTTCGCCAGCGGCCTGCCCCAACCCGCCGTGACGACGACCGGCAAGGTGGTGATCGATCGCGTGGCGCTCAAGCGGGCCCGCTCGGGGATGCCGTGGATCGCGGCCGACGAGATCACTTCGTATGAGGGCGACGGCGGCCCCTTTGCGGATGCCTCCGACGACGCCGGTCTCATCGTCGGCACCGTGCTGTGGGATCCCGCCAGCGACATCCGGGCCCGGCTGATCTCGACGACGCGGACGCGTGATCCGCTGGCGCTGCTGTCGACGCGCCTCGAGCGGGCCGAGCATCGGCGGGCCCACGACCTCAAGCAGGCGACGGCCTTCCGGCTCTGCCACGGCGAGGCCGACGGCGTCCCCGGCGTGTTCATCGACCGCTTCGAGGGCGCCCTGCACGTCGACGTCGACAGCCCGGTGCTGTTGCCACATCTCGAGGCCATCCTCGAGGGCACCCTGCAGCGCCAGGGCATCGACACCGTCGTGCTGCGCCACGCCGGGCGCACCGAGCTGCTGCGGGGCACGTCGACGGTGGTGCGCCTGCAGAGCGGGCCCCTGCGCCTCGCCGTGGACCTCGCCCGCGACGACGTGCGGCGCCTCTCGGCCGAGCTCGATGCCATGCAGCGCTTGCGGGAGCAGGCCCGCGGCCGCGTCCTCGACGTCTTCGCCAACGGCGGCGCCTTCGGCCTGCACCTGGCCCACGCCGGGGCGAGCCTCGCCACGATCGTCGACGCCGGCACCGACCATCAGCAGCGGGTGCAGGGCTTTGCGCGCGACAATGGCCTGCAGGACAAGGTCGAGGCCATCGACGCCGATGCGCTGTCGTGGCTGAAGCAGGCCCAGCGCAGCTTCGACCTCGTCGTCTGCCACCCGCCCCACGAGCTGCTGCCGCGGGCGCAGGCGGAGCGGCGGGCGGTGGAGGTGGCGTCGTCGGCGCTGCGCCTCGTCGGCGAGGGCGCCATCTTCTGCGCCCGGTCGTCGTCGGCGAGCCTCGATGACGAGCGCTTTGCGGCGGCGTTGGCGGATGCGGGCATGCAGCTGCGTCGGCGACTGCAGGTCCTCGGTCGCCTCGGGCCGGGGCCCGATCATCCGACGCTGGCGGGGACGCCGATGGCGCCGTCGATCCTCGTGCTGCGGGTGATGGCCACCGGCTGACGTCGGCAGCCCCGACGCGCGCACCCACTGCCCGCCGGGCCCTCCTCATGAGGCAGCGGTGTCTGCGCGCTCCCTCCCCCGAGCACGCCCCGAGAACCCGCGGAGGCATGGCCCCGAGGTCCCGGCGTCCACCACGCGCGGTCGCCGCCGACCACGCGCCTTGCCAGACCCACCGTCCACGAGGTCGCCCTCGTCGCCCGGTGCTGGCCCATCTCCACATTGTTCGCGACCCCGCTGCACCACCGTCCGGCACGGTGGTGTGCGCCTCGTGTCGACCCGACCGGACTCCTTTCGTCGTGCGTGGGCCTTCGCACGGAGCGGGCCAGCCGCACACCGCATCCGGATGCGGCTGGAGAAGGCGGCCCGCTCGAGCGAGATGGCCGCCGTTCCACGGGCGATCTCGCACCGCTTCGCGCAGATCTCCCGTCTTTGTCCTTGTCGCCCCCGACAGCCCGGCAGTATGGTCGCGCCAGCTTTTTTGTGGTGGCGGCTCCGGTCGCGTCCCCCCGAAGACCCATCGATGGCCTCCGGACCCCGGGGGCGCTTTCGTCCGCCGACGACGGAGGACGACATGCGGCTGTACCGGAAGATCATCCCGAAGATTGCGCGCGAGATTGTGCGCACCCTGCACAGCAAGGGCGACATCGAGGTCGAGGACGGCCGCATGGACGAGGCCGAGCTCGACCTCGCCGCCGTCATGGTCGAGTACATGAACGAGGAAGAGCGCCTCATCACCGAGACGAAGGAGACCATGGCGCGCCGTGGCTTCTCGCAGGACCGCTTCGCCCAGGTGAAGAAGTCCCTCGCCGAGGCCCGCGGCTTCAAGCTCGGCGACGACGGCATCGACTTCGTCCTCGGCCAGATGCTCGAGGGGCTCTTCAACTCGAAGAACATCGCCGAGGTCTACGCCGACGACAAGGCGCTGCGCGTCTTCTTCAAGACCGTCTTCGAGAAGTACACCGGCGTCGACGAGGAGCTCGACAAGGAGGCCCGCTCGCGCCTCAAGAACCTCCGCGAGGGCACGCCCGAGTGGGAGATCGAGTACCCGCGCGTCGTCGCCGCCCTCAAGCGCCAGAAGGGCCTCGTCTGAGCTGAGCCCGGGCTCGTTTCGACGTGGGCGCCCGCCTCGTGCGGGCGTCTCTCTTTTCGGCGTGGGGCGTGGGGCGTCAGTCGCGGACGGCGACGGGGCTGCTGCCGCCGGCAGCCTTCAGCTGCCGGGGTGGCGAAGGGGCATCGCTGGCCGCCAGCAATCGGCGCTCTTGAAACGCGCGGATGCGTTGCGAGATGGCGATCGCGGTGACGCCGCTGGCGCCGACAAAGGCGGCCACGGCGGCGACGAAGCCGAGGGTGGGCGCCACGGTGGCGGTGCCGAGCAGGATCGGCAGGGCGACGACGGCTCCCACCCAGACACCGGCGGGAACGGCGATCCCGTACTGGGCGACGAAGCCCGGCAGCCGCACCGCAAGCGGGAGTGGCTCGGGCGGCGCAGGCTCGGGTGGCACTTCCATGTCGGCAGCATGTCACGCGACCAGTGCCGCGTCAGGTGCGACAGCCGTTCAGGCGCCGCCGACGAACCACAGCGTCACCAGCCGACGACGACGTTCCGACCGGTTCGGTTCGCTGCCGTGGGCGAGGTGCGGATGGAAGAACACCGCGTCGCCGGGCTGCAGCGACGGCGTTACCCGACGTGACATGTCGAAGCGGTCTTCCAGCATCATCGACGTGTCGTAGCCGTGCTGTCCGTCCTGCTCGCCATGGCTGTGCGTGCCACCGAGCACGATGAAGCCGCCGTTTCCGGCGTCGGCGGCGTCGAGGGCGACGACGACGTTGACGCCGCCATGCGCCTGCAGCGCCTGTTTCGCGTCGCCGTGCAGGAAGGCCGCGTCCTGGTGGAACGGAAACGGCGTGCCTACCCGCGGGTGCTTGAAGTTCACCTGGTCGACGACGCAGCGGGGCGCGCGCAGCCCCAGCGCCGTGACAACGTCGACGACGCGGGGGTCGGTGCGCAGGCGGGCGAAGGCGGCGCCGCCGGGCCCGGTGCTCTTCGATGGGCCCGTGATCTTGCGAAACGCCCCGGGACACACCGCCGGCTCCCGCTTGCGACCGCTCGCCGACTGCACCTCGTAGAACACCTTGCCGACGGCGGTGCTCTCGACGAAGTCGCGGCCGGCGGCCTCCAGCACATCGGTGGCCGACTGCAGCGCCGCCACCGTGCGCGCATCGAGCAGACCGCGGACGACGACGAAGCCGTCGCGCCTCCAGGCATCGAGCTCGACCACAGCGTCGCGCATGCCGGGGCTGGTAGCAGCGATGTGCAAAGAACGACAACGGGCGCCCTGCGGCGCCCGTCGTCGTGTCATGTCAGCCGGGGAAGCGTCGACGTCACCAGCCGCACTTCTTGCCCTTGTTCTGCTCCTTGAGCCACTTCGACAGCGGGTCGAAGTAGTCGAGCATGGCCTGGCCATCCATCTTCTCGGTGCCGGTGAGCTTCTTCATGGCGACGGGCCACGGCTCGCTGGCGCCGAGCGCGAGCATCTCGCTCAGACGACGACCCGCCTCCTTGTTGCCGGCGACGGAGCAGGTGTGCAGCGGGCCCTTGTGGCCGGCGGCGTCGCACAGCGCCTTGTGGAACTGGAACTGCAGGATGCGCGCGAGGAAGTAGCGCGCGTACGGGACGTTGGCGGGGATGTGATACTTCGCGCCGGCGTCGAAGGCGTTGGCGGGGCGCGTGGCGTCGAGGGGCGCGATGCCCTGGTACTCGGTGCGCAGCTTCCACCACGAGGTGTTGTAGTCGGCGGGCTTCGTCTTGCCGGAGAAGACATCCCAGCGCCACTTGTCCATGAGGTAGCCAAACGGCAGGAAGGCGACCTTGTCGAGGGCGTCCTTCATCTGCAGGTTGATGAGGCTCTTCTCGTTGTTCGGGATATCACCCAGGATCCCGAGCTTCGCGAGGTAGGTCGGGTTCACGGAGAGGGCGACGGCGTCGCCGATGGCCTCGTGGAATCCGTCGTGGGCGCCCTGCTGGAAGAGCACCGGCTTGTTGAAGTAATACTGGTAGTAGTAGATGTGACCAAGTTCATGGTGGATGGTGATGAGGTTCTCCTCATCCACCTGGATGCACATCTTGATGCGGACGTCGTTCTCGTAGGTCACGTCCCACGCCGAGGCGTGGCAGACGACGTCGCGATCCTTCGGCTTGGTGAGCATCGAGCGCTTCCAGAACGACTCGGGCAAGGGCTTCAAGCCGAGGTTCACGAAGAACTCCTCGCCCATCTTCGCGAGGCGCAGCTCGTCGACGCCCTTCTTCTGCAGGGCGGCGGTGATGTCGAGGCTCGCCTGGCCGGGGAAGGGCTCGACGAGGTCGTAGACGTTGCCCCACTCCTGGGCCCACATGTTGCCGAGCACGAAGGCGGGGATGGGACCCTCGTCCTTCATCTTGCCCTTGTAGTGCGTGGCGAGGCGGCCGCGGACGTAGCAGTGCAGGTCGCTGTAGAGCGGCTTCACCTGCTGCCACAGGCGCTCCATCTCGGTCTCGAACTGCTGCGGCGTCATGTCGTAGCGCGACTTCCACAGCGCGCCGGCCTCGCCGAAGCCGAGGTTCTTGCTGCCCTCGTTCACGAGCTCGACGTAGCGGGAGAACAGCGGCTTGATCTCGGGGCTGATGGAGTGCCAGCCGTTCCAGGCGGCCTTGAGCTCCTCGTAGTCACGGCTCGTGCCCATGACCTTGCTGAGCTCCTCGAGGTCACGGCAGGTCTCCTTGCCGCTCTTGTCCTTCGTGCAGCTCTTGCCCTTGCCGTAGAGCGAGGTCATCTGGCTCGCGATCTTCGCGAGCTCCGATGTCTTCTTCGGGTCGTTGGGGGCCGGCAGGTCCGCCGAGATCTTGAGGAGGTGCAGGGCGCGGGCGGTGTCCTTGTCGAGGCCCTTCACGTCGTTGAAGCGGGCGGCCTCCTTGATGGCGTCGGCGACGTAGACCATCAGGGCCTCGGCGGCCTCGGCGGACAGGATCTCGGTGTCGTCGGTGATGTAGGTGTTCTTCACCCAGTCGGCGCGGGCCGCCTTCGTCGACAGCACCTTGAGGTCGACGTTCACGCGCTCGATGAAGGCCTTCGCCTCCGCCGCGGTGGGCGCCTTCGTCGCGGTCTTCGCCGGCGTCTTCGTCGTGTCGCCAGCGCTGGCGGCGGTGGAGAGGAGCACGCCGAGGGCCACGGCCAGGGCGCGCGCGAGGGTGGTGGGGGTCTTCAACATGGCCCGCCGCATAGCCGAAGGGCCGCGTCGTCGACACCCATTGCCGTTGACGCGCGGCGTCAGCGCCGGATGCCGGATTGCACGGTCGCGCCGGCCGGCGGATCGTGACGACGTGCTGCGTCCCACCACCGTCGCGCTCGCCCTCGGCTCCCTCATCGCCCTCGCCGGCTGCGGTCCCCGCGGCTTCGACGTCGTCGTCGTTCGCGACGACGACGCGGTCGGTGAAGGCGAGGGCGAGGGTGAAGGGGAGGGCGAAGGTGAAGGGGAGGGCGAAGGCGAAGGCGAAGGGGAGGCCGACGGCCTCGTCGACGTCGCCCACGCCCGCGAGCTGCGCGGCGCCTGGATCGCGACGGTCTTCGGCATCAACTGGCCGTCGTCGTCGTCGGCGAGCGCGGCGGTGAAGGAGCAGGAACTCAAGGACCTCATCGACGAGGCTGCCGACGCCGGCTTGAACGCCCTGTTCTTCCAGGTGCGCCCCGAGAGCGACGCCATGTACGCGTCGTCACTGGAGCCCTGGAGCCGCTTCCTCACCGGCACCCAGGGCCGCGACCCCGGCTTCGATCCCCTTGCCGTCGCCGTCGCCCATGCCCACAGCCGTGGCGTCGAGCTGCACGCGTGGATCAACCCCTACCGCGGCCTCACGTCGTCGAATGTGACGGCGGCGTCGAACCATGTGACGCGGACGCTCGCCTCCCACGCCATCACCTACGACGGCGGCGTGTGGATGGATCCCTCAGCGCCGGCCGTGCGGGCCCACGTCGTCGACGTCGTCCTCGACATCGCCTCCCGCTACGACATCGACGGCGTCCACTTCGACGACTACTTCTACCCCTACCCCGACGGCAGCACGTCCTTCCCCGACGCCGCGGCCTTCAGCGCGTACCAGGCGGGCGGCGGCACCTTGTCGAAGAGCGACTGGCGGCGCGAGAACGTCAACAGCCTCATCGAGGACGTCAGCATTGCGTTGTCGTCGTCGGCGCCGGCCGTGCGCTTCGGCGTGAGTCCCTTTGGCATCTACCGGCCCGGCACGCCCGCCGGCATCGTCGGCCTCGACGCCTACGAGGCGATCTCGTGCGATCCCGTGACGTGGCTGGCGATGGACTGGGTCGACTACGTGGCGCCGCAGCTCTACTGGCGCACGACCCAGACGCGGCAGGCCTTCGGCACGCTGCTGCCGTGGTGGGCGAGCCTGCCCGACGGCGACGGCCGCTTCGTCCTCGCCGGCATGAACCTCGCGGCCTTCGATGCCGAGGTGTGGACGCTCGACGAGTACCGCGCCCAGACCGACATCGTGCGCGCGCACCTCGGCGAGGGCGCCGGCGGCTCGATCCTCTACCACCTCGATCCCCTCGTCACCGACGACGGCGTGAAGGCCGCCTTCACCTCGCTCTACGCGCGCAAGGCCCTGCCGCCGCCGGTGGTGGCCGACCCCACCGTGCCCGCCCCGCCGCGGGTTGTCGGCGACAGCGTCGAGGGCGACGGCCGCGGCTTCGCCGTCTACGTCGAGGAAGACGGCGCCTTCGTCTTCGACACCTTCGTGCCGGGTCGCACGATGACGCTGTCGTCGTCGTCGTCGCGTCGCGCCATCGCGGTGGTGGGCAAGAACGACCGCGAGAGCCGCGGCATCGTCATCGCGCCCTGACGAAGTCTGCACCACGCTACGGAGCGTGCGCAGGCTGCACGACACGGCACGCGACCTTCGAAGCGAGCCACACACCGAGGGAAAGATGACCGAAGGACGGCCCGATCAAGAACGCTACGCGCGCTGGGGCCTCTTCTTCGTGGCGGGCCTCCTGCTCGTCATCGCGATCTTCTTCGACCCCGTCGGGCCATCGCCGGAGTCTGGCTTGCTGGAGCCAGGCCCGCTCGGGACCAGGCTCCTGCTCGGCGGTCTGGGGCCGTGATGATGATCGCCGGCATCGGTGTCGAGTTGCGAAATCGTCGCGGCCGCTGACGCTCAAGCCACCGATTGCCGATCACGATCGGCCCCGCCACGGTGCCAGCGTTCGTGCGCAACGTTGTGGAGTCACCCGTGCTTCGTCCCCTCCTCCTCGTCATGGTCCTCGCCTCCTTCTTCGCCGTCGGCTGCGGCAACGGCGTCCCCGAGACCCCCGCCGAGGGTGAAGGAGAAGGTGAGGGCGAAGGCGAGGGTGAAGGAGAAGGTGAGGGCGAAGGCGAGGGTGAAGGAGAAGGTGAGGGCGAAGGCGAGGGTGAAGGGGAAGGTGAGGGCGAAGGCGAGGGTGAGGGCGAGCCCGCTTGTGGCGACGACGGCGATTGCGAGGTCGGCACGATCTGCGAGGCCGGCGCCTGCGTCGAGGGCTGCCGCAGCGGTCGCGACTGTCCTGCAGATCGGCCGGAGTGTGACGTCGACAGCGGCGCCTTCGGTGGCTGCTTCGAGTGCTTGATCGACGGTGACTGCGACGTCGCCGCCGGGCAGGCCTGCCGCGAGGGTTCCTGTGTGCAGGTGTGCGCCGTCGACGGCGACTGTGCGGGGGGGGTCTGCGAGAACGAGATCTGCGTGCAGTGCCGCGTCGACGCCAACTGCGCCATCGGCTCCATCTGCGCCGACAACAGCTGCGTCGAGGGCTGTCGCAGCGACCGCGACTGCGCCGACGAAGACACCTGCCGCGACGGCCAGTGTGTGCTCGGCTGCCGTGCGACCCCTGAAGACACCTGCCCGCTCGGCTCCCGCTGCAGCGACGCCGTGTGCGTGCTCGGCTGCGGCGTCGACGACACCCGCTGCGCCGACGGCGAGGTCTGCCGCGCCGACGCCTGCCTGCCCGCCTGTCAGGACGGCGCGGACTGCGATCGCGGCAGCGCCTGCCTCGACGGTGCCTGCGTCGCCGGCTGCCTCACCGACGACGACTGCGGCGGCTTCGGCAGCACGACTCCCATCTGCGTCGGCGAGAACGCGACGACCCCCGGCACCTGCGCCCAGTGCGACGTCGACGGCGACTGCCTGCAGGGGCTCGGCCTCACCTGCGACGACAGCCACACCTGTCGCGCGGCCTGCAGCGCCCAGGGTGGTTGCTTCGTCGGCGTGTGCGACACCACCGATGACCTCTGCGTCGAGTGCCTCACCGACGACGACTGCGGCGCCTTCGAGCTGTGTGACGCCGCCACCCGCAGCTGCATCAGCGAGGAGGCCCTCTGCGCCCCCTGCCAGAGCGACGACCAGTGCGGCGCCGGCAACCTCTGCCTGGCCATTCGCACCTCGAACTTCACGACCGACCGCGGTTGCGGCCTCGACTGCAGCGACGGTCAGGGCTGTCCGTCGGGTTCGTCGTGCCAGGACATCTCCGAGGGCGGCGTGCTGCGCGGTCGTCAGTGCGTGCCCGACAACAGCGTCGTCGACACCATGAGCTGTCAGGCCTACCGCACCCTCGAGAGTCAGACCGCCTGCCGTTTCAGCGCCACCTGCGGCACCGGCGGCCTGTGCGTCAACGACGTCTGTGCCATCCCGTGCGACACCGGCGCCGACTGCCCCTACGGCAGCACCTGCGAGCAGAATCCCGACGGCGACCGCCCGCCGCGCGTCTGCGTCATGCCCTGAGCGACGGCCGCGATGCAGTGGTTCACCGACGCGCCCATCGTTTCCCTCGACGTCATCGAGGCGGGCGACGGGCGCGTCGTCCTTGCGGGGCCGGCGTCGGCGACGCGGCGTGAGGGGGCCGAGAACGCCGTCGGCGGCGCGGTGGGCCTGTTCGGGGCCCGCTTCCTGCGCGCGCCGCTGCCGCTGCTGTTTCCGGTGGCCTTCATCGTCGCGGGCGCCGTGAGCCTCATCGTCGGCGCCGCGCGGCTCGCCGGTCGGTGTCGCGTCGAGGTGGATGGCGACGGCGTCACCTTCACCTGGCGCCTGCCCACCGGGCCCGAGCAGCGGTTGCAGCTCCCCCTCGTCGATGTGGCCTTTCTCGCGATCACCAGCCGCGTCTGGACCACCGACAGCGACCACGGCAGCGATGTCCGGGAAGACTTCGTCCTCGCGCTCCACGCCACCGACGGCCGCGTCATTCCGTTCGAGTGCTTTGCCAGCCGCCGCGACGCCGGCGAGCGACGCGCTCAGCTGGAGCGGGTGCTCCTGCGCTGACGCCGATCGAGCAGGTCGACGCAGTGGCCGGCGATGTCGACGTCGCAGAGGCTGGCGAGGTCCATGAGCTGCGGGGTCCGGTTGACGTCAAGAACGACCGGGCCGTCGACGGTGTCGACGACGTCGATGGCGCAGACGTCGAAGGCACAGGTGCGGGCACTGCGCTCGCCGAGGGTCTGCAGCGCGGCGTCGACGGCAACGGCCTGCCAGGGGCGCGCGCTCGCCCGGCTGTCGATGACATCGTCCTCGAGTTCCATGGCGGCAGCGGCGACGACGACGCCGTCGATGACGGCGAGGCGCCGCTGGCGGCCGCGAAGGCGCGGTTGTCGCAGCATCGGGGCGCCGGCGACGTCGGCCACGGCGTGGGTGGTCATGACCGGGCCGCCGAGCACGGGCTTCACGATGCCGTCGTCGTCGTCCCCACGGGCCCGGTCGGCCACGACGGTGTCCGGTACGGCGACACCGGCGGCGTGCAGGGCGGCGAGCTGGAAGGGCTTGTGGTCGAAGGGCCGCGCCCGCGATGGCGATGAGAGCACCGGCACGCCGCGGGCCTCGGCGCACAGCGCGATGGACCAGCCGAGGCCGTGACGGGCGGCCTGGCGCTTCCGCAGCACATCGACGTCGGCGGCGCGCAGCGTTCCGTCGTCGGGGGCGAGGCGCGCCGAGGCCGAGGGCAGGGGACCGAGCCAGAGGGCGTCGAGGCTGTCGAGGTCGACGTCGATGTCGCCAAGGGTGAGCCGACCCGTGAGGGGTGAGAAGTCGATCGGCCCGGTGATGAGTCGCGCGATGTCGAGGACGACGACGTCGTGGCCGCGGGAGGTGGCGGTGTCGACGATGGCGCCGAGGGTGGCGTCCCGCCAGGGCGAGAACCGGCCGATGACCCCGACGCGCATCAGCGCCGCGGCTTCGACGACGACGACGACGGTGCCGCCGCGCACTGCTTCGCGAGCTGCTTCGCCGAGCCGGGCTCGATGCCGATGAGCACGAACGAGCGGGGGTGGCCGGCGATGGGGCCGTCGTGGCGCTCGAGCTCGAGGACGATGCTGGCGGGGCTGCCGCTGCAGGTGCCGAGCAGCTCCACCTGGGCGCCGTCGATCGTGGAGGCCACCCGTCCGATGGCGGCGAAGCCCTCGTTCACCTCGAGAGGGCCGACGCGGCGGGTGAGGGACCCGTCGGTGATGGACTGGCGCAGGCCGCGGGCGGCGTCTTTCGCGACGGCTTCGCCGACGCCGCGGCCGACGAGCTCGGCGATGGTGCCGAGCAGCGCGCCGCCCGGATCGGTGCCGCCGATCTCGTTGCCGACCGCGGCCCCCATCGCCGCCGCCGACGACGCCGCAAAGCGCTCGAGGGCCACGACCTGCTCGACGCGGGCGACATCACGCGTGGTGATGCCCTGGTGGATCTCAAGCAGCGTCCAGTACGGCGAGCTGCGCAAAAAGCCCGCGCCGACGCCGACGACGACGAGGGCGAGAAGGAAGAGGCGGCCAAGGGTCTTCATGAGGCAGACGTATCCGACGGTGACGCCTGCAGCGCCGGCAGACCGCCGGGCAGGGCCTTCAGCGTGCTGCGCACCACCTCGACGGGCGCGGCGTGACAGGCGGCGCGAACGACGTCGGCGGCGAGGCTCTGCAGCCAGGCGTCGGCGACGATCGGGGCGAGGGCGACGTCGACGCCACAGCGGGAGAGGGCGCGGGCGAGCTCGATGCGCCGCCACAGGTAGGGCGGGCTCTCCATCAGCGCCGCCCGCGAGCGGGCCTCCACCTCGGCCGCGGCGAGGACGTCTTTGTGGTCGATGACGAAGTCGACGAGGGCGCCCCACAGCGTGAGCAGCCGCCGCAGGGGCTCACTGTCCTTCGGCAGGCCGAAACGGGTACGCACGGCCTCCTGGAGGACGCGCTCATCGTCGTCGAGGAGGGCTCGGAAGAGGGCGTGCTTGTCGGAGAAGCGGCGGTAGAGCGTGCCCTTGCCGACGCCAGCGGCGGCGGCGAGCTCGTCCATGCAGACGCCGTCGAGGCCACGACGCTCCATGAGCGTGCGGGCCGCGGCAATGATCTTCTGCCGATTGCGGGCGGCGTCCTTGCGCTCCGACGGGGGCCCGCGCTCGGCGGCGACATCGACACTCAAGAGCGGCAACACCCGACCCACACACACCTCGACGGCGCGTGAGCGCCACCCGAACACTCTGACGCCTCATCCGGCCGCCGCCAACAACCGCGGTTGACCGCAGATCTGCGCGCCCGGCTTGCCAAACGGACTTTAGTCCGTATAACGGCGTCAGCCGGTGGCTGCCAGCCAGATCCGCATCGGATCGCGCTGGTCCACCGCTTCGATCCGGAGTCCCATCCATGTTGCGTCGTCTGTCCTCCCTTGCCGTTGTTGCCGCCTTCGCCGTCGCCGGCCCCGCTGCCGCCTCCACCTGGGTGCTCGATACCGAGCACAGCACCGTCGGCTTCGCTGTGAAGCACATGATGGTCACCGACCAGAAGGGCGCGTTCGACGCCTTCAGCGGCACCATCGAGCTCGACGACAAGGACATCACGAAGTCCACCGTCAACGTCACGATCGAGCCCGCCTCGGTCAACACCAAGAACAAGAAGCGCGACGACCACCTCCGCTCGCCCGACTTTTTCGATGCCACGAAGTTCCCGAAGATGACCTTCGTCTCGACGAAGGTCGAGAAGGCGAAGGACGGCGGCCTCCTCGTCACCGGCAACCTCACGATCCGCAACGTCACGAAGCCCGTGACGCTGACGGTCGCCCCCCTCTCGGACGAGTTCAAGGATCCGTGGGGCGGCTCGCACCGCGGCACCACCGCCACGGCCACCATCAACCGTGAGGAGTTCGGCCTCACCTGGAACAAGACCCTCGAGAAGGGCGGCTTCGTCGTCGGCAAGGACGTGAAGGTCGAGCTTCAGATCGAGCTGCTGCCGAAGCCCAAGGCCTGAGCACCGGTCTCTTGCAGGCTGCGGAGCGATCCGCGGCCGCGCAGGGACTTCGCTCCCACATCCCACCACCTCCATCTGGGGGCGGTGGGATGCGCGCATCCGGGCCTGCCCGCAGCGCTTCAGAATCCGCACCCGCCGCCGATGCCTTCCCACGATGGACGCATTGGAGCTCGGCTACCGCTTGCGACAGGCCATCCCGTGGTCACCGGTGCCAGCGCATCGGCCCGTGCGTCTGGAACACCTCCGGACGGCGCTGACGCCCGCTGGTCGGCAGGCCATGGTCGCCCTTGAGCGTCGCCTCGACCTGTCGTTTCTCGACCGCGCCACCGATGTGCATGGCGCGGCCGAAGCTTTGTGGGCCGCGGCCATGGTCGACATCGTGCTCCAGGCGGTCCCCTCGCCGCCGCCTGGACCAGCCCTCGACGTGGGCGCCAAGAACGCCGTGCACCTGCCGGGACTGTACGCCGCACGTCCGGGGCCCTGGGACCTCGTCGAGCTTGATCCGCAGCGGCGCTACGCCGACCTCACCACGCGCGGTGCCTGGGGAGGCGCCATGGCCCGTCGTTTCCGCGCGGCCCGCTACATCGCGGCCGACATCAACGACCACCGGGGTCGCTACGCCCTCATCACGTGGATCCTCCCCTTCGTCACCCCCGGGCCCCATGAGGCGTGGGGGCTCCCCGGCCGGCTGTTCCGGCCGGATCGGACCCTCGCCCATGTGGTGTCGCTGCTGGCCGAAGGCGGCGTCCTCGCCATCATCAACCAGGGGCCCACCGAGGCCGCGATCCAGCAGGAGCTGATCGCCTCCCAGGCCAGCGACCTCGACGTCATCGCCTGGGGCGTCCTGCCCGAGACGCTGTCGCCCTACCGCCACCCCCGCCACCTCACCATCATCCGTCGCTCGTGACCCGCCGCGCCGTCGACGCCCATCCGGCTGCGATCGCGGTTCAGGGGTTCGACGACGCCGGCGCCACCAGGTGCGGAATGATGGTGGTGTAGTTGTCGTAGCGGGACTGGATCTCGCTCACGTACTTCACGGGCTCCTCGCCGCGGACGTAGCCGTAGCGGGCGCGCTTGGAAAACTTCGGCTCCTGCAACAGCAGCATCGCCTTCTCGGTGTGGCCGAACCATTTGTTCGGATCGAGCCCGAGCTCGGCGGCGAGGCGTCGCGCGTCGTCGACGTGACCCTTGCCCGCGTTGTAGGCCGCGAGGGCGAAGCGCATGCGGTGTTTGAAGGGGATGCCCTTGTCGAACTGCTCGATGAGCCACGACATGTAGCGCACCCCGGCATGCACACCCTCGTCGGGGTCGTGCAGCTTCGAGAAGCCCATCTCCCTGCCCGTCGCCGGCATCACCTGGAACAGGCCCTGCGCGCCGACCCAGCTCTTCGCCTCGGGGTCGAAGCGCGACTCCTGGTAGGCCTGCGCCGCCATCAGGCGCCAGTCGAGGCCGTACTGCGCGGAGCGCTGCTGCAGCAGCTCGTCGTACTTCGAGATGTGGGCGTCGTCGGCGGAGGCGACGACGTAGTCCTGCGGCACCTTGCGACGCTCGTCGAAGTAGGCCTTCTTGAGGATGTTGTAGTCGGTGCTGCCCACGACCCGGCCCTCGTCCTTCTGCGTGACGTGCGAGCGCACGAAGGCGTCGAGGGCCGCCTTGAGCTTCGGCGCGTCCTTGCGCGTCGCCAGCGCCACCGGCCGCTTCTGCACCAGGGCGAAGGTGGCCTGCAGGTCGGCCCGCGGCGAGACCTCACAGATCGAAAACGCCGTGTCGACGACGGTGAGGGGCAGCTCCTTGCGGGCGACGCGGGCGATGAGGTCGGCGGCCTCGAGGTCCTCGTCGGCGGCCACCAGCGAGAAGCCATGCTCGGTCGCGAGGGGCTCCAGCACGGGCCACACCGACGACGAGCGCCGCACATGGATCGCGCGACCCTTGAGTCCCTCCCAGGCCGTGATGGCGGGTTCGCCAGCGGGCTGCACGAGGACCTCGTCGACGAACATGTAGGGCGGCGTGAAGTCGACGCGGGCGGCGCGCTCGGGCGTGTTGGTCATCAGGGCGGCGATGACATCGCCACGACCCTCGACAAGCCACGGGATGAGATCCTGCGGCGTCGGCGGCACGACGATGTCGACGCGCAGGCCATGCTGCTTCGCAAACAGCTTGAGGAAGTCGTAGTCGAAGCCGAGCTGCTGTCCCTTGTGCAGGAAGTAGCTCACGGCGTCGTTGCGCGTGAGGACCCGGATCGAGCCGCGCTTCTTCAGGCCGTCGAGGTCGATGACCTCGGCTTCGCTGCGGTGGGCCGTCATCGCCCGTTGGATGAGGAACGCGTCGAGGGCGGCCTTCAGCTTGCCGTTGTCCTTGCGCAGGCCCAGCGCGATCTCGCGACCGCCGCGCAGCACCATCGCCGGCTCGACGCCGGCGTTGTAGGCGCGGATGTGGGCGAGCACGTCGCTGTCGACGACGGTGTGGGCGATCTCGCCGCGGGCGACGGCGCCGGCGAGGTCGTGCTCGTCGCGGTCGTCGTCGACGGCGGTGACGACGACGCCGGCGGCCTCCTTCGCGGCCAGCTCCCGCAGCGTCTGCTCGTGCGAGGACTGGGCGAGCACGTGCACCGTCTGGCCGGCGAGGCCGGCAAAGCCCGCCGGCTTCGTCGCCGCCGTCTTCTGGATGAGGACCTCCTCGACGACGGCCACCGGTCGCGAAAACGCGATGCGCTCCTTGCGCGAGGCCGTCACCGTGAGCCGGCCGGCCACGAGGTCACCCTTGCCCTCCATGAGAAACGGCAGCAGGTCCTCGAAACGGTCGACGCGCAGCACCTCGGCGGTGACGCCAAGGTGGGCCGCGAAGGCCTCGGCGACGTCGCGGTCGACGCGGGAGGAGGCGCCATCGCGGGGCAGCAGCTCCTCGCCGTGACCCTGCACGAGGATCCGCAGGGTGCCGCGCTTCTTCACCGCGGCGAGGTCGCCGGTGTCGATGGTCCAGGCCCGCGGCGGCGGCGGTGGCGTCGCCGGCGCGGCCACCTCGACGATCTCGGGGTCCTTCGGCGGCGGCGGCGCGGGTGGCGGGGCCGGCGGCGGCGACGCCTCGCAGCCGACGAGGGCGACGACGGACAACAGGCAGGTGAGCAGGACCCGACACGTCATGGGCGGGAGCCTGCCGCAGCGGCCAGCCGCGAGAAACCCCGTCACGCCCGGTCGGCACTATGCTGGCGCCGAGGACGCTGCCGATGCCGCCACCGCCCGCCCCGCCCACCTCGTCGGTCGCGCCCGTCACGGCGCCGTGGGCCGGACCCCTCTCGGGTGTGGCCGCCGCCCTCGAGCTCGCCCACCCCGCCATGGGCCTGACGCACGCCGAGGTCGAGCGTCGTCGACAGCTGAGCGGCAGGAACGTGCTGCCCCACGCGCCGCCGGCGACGACGCTGCAGATCGCGCTGCGCCAGTTCAAGAGTCCCCTCATCTTCATCCTCGTCGCCGCCGCCGTCGTCTCGTTCCTGCTCGGCGAGCACAGCGACGCCCTGTTCATCGCCATCGTCCTCGTCGCCAACGCCATCGTCGGCACCATCCAGGAGCGGGGCGCCGAGCAGAGCGCCGAGGCCCTGCGGGCCATGCTCAAGGAGCGGGCCCGCGTCGTCCGCGACGACACCATCGTCGAGATCGACGGCGCCGACCTCGTCCCCGGCGACGTCGTCGTGCTGGAGCCCGGCGACAAGGTCCCCGCCGACCTGCGCCTGCTGTCCGAGACCGGCCTCACCATCGATGAGTCGATGCTCACCGGCGAGAGCGTGCCCGCCGAGAAGGACGCCAACGCCGACGTCGCCAGGGACGCTGGCCTCGGCGACCGCGCGACGATGGCGTGTGCCGGCACCCTCGTCGCCCGCGGTCACGGGCGTGGGCTGGTGGTTGCCATCGCCGACGGCACGGCCCTTGGCAGCATCGCCGGCCTCGTCATGGGACGCGAGGGGACCACACCGCCGCTGATGGTGCGGATGGAGCAGTTCACGAAGAAGATCGCCCTCGTCGTCCTCGTCGCCAGCGCCGTCCTCGGCGTCATCGACCTCTCCCGCGGCGCCGCGCTGCACGAGGTCTTCCTCATGGCGGTGGCGCTGGCGGTCTCGGCGATCCCCGAAGGCCTGCCCATCGCGCTCACCGTCGCCCTCTCCCTCGGCGCGCGACGCATGGCGGGCCGCCGCGTGATCGCGCGCCGGCTCGTCTCCGTCGAGGCTCTCGGCTCGTGCACCTTCATCGCCTCCGACAAGACAGGCACCCTCACGAAGAACGAGCTCACGGTCCGCAGCGTCGCCTTCGTCGAGCCCGAGGCGGGCGGCGACATCGTCGACTTCGGCGATGACGTCACCGTCGACGACGACCCCCGCTGGCACCGCCTCGCCACCGCGATCGCCCTCGACAACGAGGCGGCGCTGTCCGCCGACGGGTCGACGGGCACCGGCGATGCCGTCGACGTCGCCATGCTGGTCTTTGCCCACCGCCTCGGTGTCGATCGCGCCCACGCCCTGCACACCTGGCCGCGCCGCTGCGCCCTCGCCTTCGAGGCCGAGCGCCAGTACGCCGCCTCGATCCACGTCGTCGAGGGCGACGCCGACCGCTCCGCCATGGCCTTTGTGAAGGGAGCGCCCGAGCGGGTCGTGCAGATGTGCGCGACCGCCGCCGCCCGCGAGGGAGACCTCGCCCTCGACCGTGAGGCTGCCCTCACCCTCGCCCGCCGCCTCGCCGAGCGGGGCGCCAGGGTGCTCGCCGTGGCCGCCGGTCCCGTCGGCGCCACCGCGGTCGCCGGCGACGTCGTGGACCCCGCCGGGCTCGTCGACCTCACGCTGCTGGGCTTCGTCGGCATGATCGATCCGCTGCGCCCCGAGGCGAAGGACGCCGTCGCCGCCTGCCGCCGGGCCGGCATCGAGGTGGCGATGGTGACCGGCGACCACCCGGTCACGGCCCTCGCCATCGCGAAGGAGCTCGGCATCGCCCGCGCCGACGACACCGTCGATCACGTCGTCACCGGCGCCATGCTGCGGTCGGCCGTCGGCGCGGATGGGTCGGCGTCGACGGCGCAGCTCGACGCCCTGGTGCGCCAGCGCGCGGTCTTTGCCCGCATCGAGCCCGAGCAGAAGCTCGCCATCGTCGAGAGCCTGCAGCGTGCCGGCCACTTCGTCGCTGTCACCGGCGACGGCGCCAACGATGCCCCCGCCCTGCGCGCGGCGCACATCGGTGTGGCGATGGGGGCCCGCGGCACCGACGTCGCGAAGGAGACCGCCGGCCTCATCGTCACCGACGACAACTTCGCCTCCATCGTCGCCGGCGTCGAAGAGGGCCGCGTCGCCTACGACAACGTCAGGAAGGTCATCTTCCTCGCCATCTCGACGGGCGCCGCCGAGATCCTCATCTTCGCCCTCGCCGTCATTTTCGGCACCCCCCTGCCGCTGCTGCCGATTCAACTGCTGTGGATGAACCTCGTCACCAACGGCATCCAGGACGTCGGCCTCGCCTTCGAGCCCCGCGAGCGCGAGGTCCTGCGGGACCCGCCGCGCCGCACCGACGAGGCCATCTTCGATCGGGTCATGATCCAGCGCGTGCTCGTGTCGGCGACGATCATGTGCGCGGTGTCGTTTGCCTGGTTCAAGGTCCTTCTCGACCGCGGCGTGCCCATCGAAATGGCCCGCAACCAGATGCTGCTGCTCATGGTGCTCTTCGAGAACATCCACGCCGGCAACTGCCGCAGTGAACACCGCTCGCTGCTCACCCACAGCCCGCTGCGAAACCCGATCCTCTTCGTCGGCACCGCCTTCGTGCAGGGCCTGCACCTCGTCGCCATGCATGTGCCGCTGCTCGCCGACACCCTCGGCCTCGCGCCGGTATCGCTGGCGGACTGGCTCACCTGCCTCGGCCTCTCGCTCACGCTCTTCGTCGCCATGGAGCTCGAGAAGCTGTGGCGTCGCGTGCGCGCGTCGGCCCGGCCCCGGGAATCCTGACGGTTCGAGGCCCGTCCGGGGCCCGCTCGACAAGGTGCCAGACCCTGACGCACACTGCGCCCCACACGAATCCCATGCACCACGCCGGCTCGATGGTTCGAGCCCGACCCCGCCCGGAGGTCCCCCATGACGACAACGACGACGACAAAGCTCAACCAGGTCCTGGCCATCGAGAAGGGCGTGAAGCAGCGCGCCTACACGGTGCTCACCGAGGCCAACAAGACCGTGCAGAAGCCGGCCGCCTTCAACGGCTTCTCGAAGATCTACCAGCCCCACGACGGCGACGGCGAGACGCTGCCGCCCGAGACCATGCGCGTGCAGAACACGACGGCTGACACCCTCGCCGAGGTGCAGAAGGCCCTCGTGGAGCTCTTCGACGTCACCCTCACGAAGGACGTCGCCAACCTCAGCGCCATCGCCGACGTCCGCCTCGACAATGGCAGCGTCATCGCGAGCCGCGTGCCCGCCACCAACCTGCTCTTCCTCGAGAAGCAGCTCGTCGACCTGAAGACGTTTGTCGGCAACCTGCCCGAGCTCGACCCGGCGGAGTCGTGGACCTTCGACGCCAACGCGAGCCTCTACAAGAGCGAGCCGACGCGCAGCAACCGCACCAAGAAGGTGCAGAAGGCGATCGTGCTCTACGACGCCACCGAGAAGCACCCGGCCCAGACGCAGCTCATCACCGAGGACACCGTCGTCGGCGTCTACACCCAGACGAAGATGTCGGGCGCGCTGCCCCTGCCGCAGAAGCGCGCGATGCTCACCCGCATCGACGAGCTGCTTCGCGCCGTGCAGAAGGCGCGCGAGGAGGCCAACGCCGTCGTCGCCGCCGACCAGAAGATCGGCGCGAGCCTGTTTTCGTACATCATCAACGGCTGACGTCGTCGACGACGTCACCGTCCCCTTCACACAAGTTCGGAGCAAGCCTGAGAACTGAATGACCCGTTGAACGCGACCGTACAGGTTCGAATCCTGTCTCCCGCACCAGGCTTGAGACTGGCTCATCAGCTGGCGCTGATGAACATGCGGGAGTGGCGGAATCGGTAGACGCCGGAGAACCGAAGCTCCGGGTCGCGCGGCGGGATGAGCTTGAAGCAGAGCCTCAATCTGTCTGCTCCCAAGCTGAACCCCGAAGGGAGGAGCGATCTCTCGAATGGTGTGCAGCCCACGACGTCAGCCGCGGGTTCAAATCCCGTCCGGTGCCCCATGCGCCGGTAGCTCAGCGGTAGAGCGGACGTCATCAATCTGAGCGCACATCTGAAGCGCCGTGATCGATTCCCCACCCTGCGTTGACGGATCTCCGCCAGCGCAACCGACGCCGGAGCGGCAGGTAGCGCCGTTCCGGCGTCATCTTTTTCCCAGGTGTTTTCGACATGGCGGAGGAACCGCCATGTCCGGAACACCTGAGGAAAGAGATGCGCCTATTGATTTCAAACACTTGGCGTCCCGCCAAGTGTTTGAATCATGAGAACTATTCGGGCGCTTCGCGCCCGAATTCGGACGCAGGCGTCCGAAATCCCCGCTGCCGCGCGCCTTCTGGCGCCCGCCGCTTGCTGATGAAGTCCCCGATTCAGGCAGCGCTGCGGGCCTGCTTCACGGCGATGTCGCGGGCCACAAACGCCGCGCGGTCGATGAAGGAGCGCACGCCGGGCAGGGCGAGGGCCGACGACGCTGACGCCCATCGCGAGGATGCGGTTCTCGAACAGCAGCGTGGCCTCGACCTGGCGGCCCTTCGACCAGCCGGTGAGCAGCGTGCGGGCCTCGCTCGTGTAGCCGGTGACGCCGAGCCAGTCGTGAAACGCATGGGTGCGTCCGGCGGCGGCGTAGATGGGGTCGGAGGCCTCGAGGATGGCGCGGGCGATGACCTCGTCGCCACGGCCCGTCACCGTCGTCGCGAGCACGTCGGGGGCGAGGTGCTCGAGGCGCACCGCGCCTTCAAGGCTCTTGATCTCGCGGGGAGCAAAGGCCGGAGTGACCGACACCGACGAAGTGTAGAGGGGGACCGTCGTCGATGAAAGGGTGTGGGAAGATGCCCACCGTGTCGTCGCTCTCCCTGCCCCTGACCCCCAACCCCGCCCACCGCCTCATCGTCCGGTTCGGCGTCGACGACGTCGACGACGCCGTGTCCGTCCGCTTCGAGCCGGCGCTCGACCCCGGTGGCGACGCGCGGTGTCGGCTCCGCTTCGTCCTGCCCCGGGTGGTGTCGAGCCGTCGTCGCGGCGACGTCCTCGAGGCCTTCGTCGGCGACACCGTCGTCGCCGTCGTCCGGGCCGGGGTGCTCGTCGAGCATCGCCCGCTGACGGCGTTTGCCGCCCGCTTCCTCGCCGACAATGGCGTGCCCCTCGCCGACAGCCCGACGCAGACGGCGCGGCCGTCGACGTGCACCGATCTCCACACGCACTTCGCGGCGGCCCTGCCGGGGCAGGGCCTCGTCGACATCGCCGTGGCCCACGGGCTCGTGCTGTCGCCGGCGGCGCTGCGCGTCTGCGGTGTCTTCGTCGACGCGCCCACGGCCGTGGGCGACCTCGACGATGACACCCGGGCCCGGCTGGCGGCGGCGCTGGACCTGCCGGTGGATCGTCAGGTGCCTTTTCGCGAGATGCAGGAGCGCTACGGGCGTCGTCGCCCGTTCTCGAAGACACCGGCGCTCTTTGGCGCTCAGCTGGAGGCCATCGCCGCCCGGGCCGCCGTCGCCGGGTGTCGGCTCCTCGAGCTGTCCCTGTTCGACATCCTCGACGACGGCCGGCTCGATATCGCCCAGCGGCTGCTGCCCCGCCTCGAGGCGACACACGGGGTCTCGCTGCGCTTCCTCATGGCGCTGCATCGGGAAGACGACCTCGCCTGGGACCTCGACATGATCGCGCGCTTCCGCGCCTGCGCCGACGCCCGGGCGCTGTGTGGCTTCGACTTCATGGGCCACGAGCGCACCTCGACGCGCGCCTTCACGGCGAACCTCGAGGCCTGCGCCGCCCTCGCGCAGGACATCCCCGGTCTCGTCGTCCGCGTCCACGCCGGCGAGAACCCCGCCCACCCCGAGAACGTCGCCGTCGCCGTCGACACCCTGCTGCCCTTCGTGCAGCAGCATGGCCTCGAGCTGCGCATCGGCCACGGCCTCTACGGCGTCTCCGACGAGGTGCTGGCCCGGATGGCCCGCTTCTCCAGCCGCCGCGCCGGCTTCCTCGAGGCGGAGCGCGCCGGCCGCGTCGTCGTCGAGTTCAACCTCACGAGCAACCTCGCTCTCAACAACATCCAGACCCCGTTCGACGTCCCGATCGCCCGCACCGTCGCCGCCGGCGTCGACGTCGTCCTCGCCACCGACGGCGCCGGCCTCTATCGCACCTGCCTCGCCGACGAGGCCGCCGCTGCCCGCGCCTGCGGTCTCGACGACGCGGCCCTCGTCACCATCGCGGCCACCGAGACGCAGCTCATCGCCCGCCGGGCACGGGAGGAGGCGCTGAAGCCGGCGTGGTCGGCGTTCTCCACGCCGACGCCGCTGCCGCCGCTGCTGCACTACACGGCGGAGTTCTGCGCCCGACAGGCCGAGGCGAAGACGGCGGCCCGCGCCCGGCTGTACGCCCGCCTCGACGCGCTGGCCCTGCCGCTGGTGGTGTTGCCGCAGCCCGAGGATGAGCGCGACGCGCTGCCCGAGCTCGTGTTGTCGCTCGTCGCCGGTCGCCGCGTCCTCGTCGTCAGCGGTGCCTGGAAGAATGCGTGGGCGCAGCGCTCGGCGGCGGAGGTCGCGCGGGTCCGCGCCTTCCTGCAGGACCTCATCGTCGCGCTGGGGGCGCGCGATGACGTCGTCGTCGTCACCGGCGGCACCGTGCATGGCGTCGAGGGGGTGCTGCACGAGCTGGTCGCGGCGCGGCGGGCGGCGGGGTTGCCGGCGCCGCCCGTGCTCGGCGTCGGCGTCACCGATCTGCCGCCGGAGGATCTCGACGGGCGCGTTTCGGGCCTGTGGCTCTGTACCGACACCCTCTACGACAAGCAGGGACCGCTCATGATGCTGGCGCGTCACGTCGGCGCGACCGCCCTCGTCGTCGGCGGCGGCCCCATCGTGATCGACGAGATCCAGGCGGCCCACAACCATCGCCTGCGGACCCTCTGCGTCAGTGACGTCGAGGGCGCCGCGGCCCGCGTCGCGGCCCTGCAGCCGGCGGATGCCGTCACCATCGGCGATGACGACGTCGCCCGGGCCGCCGCCGTCGATCGTGTGATGACGACGCTTGTGTCGCCGAGCGACCCGCGGCGCCTGCGCCACCCGGGGCCCAACGACGCCGTCGATGTCGTCGCCGTGCGTCGGGGCCCCGGTGGTCGCGACGAGGTGCTTCTCATCGCCCGCCACATCGACGCCGCCGCCGAGGCGGGCCGCTTCGCCCTGCCGGGTGGCTTCGTCGAGCCAGGTGAGTCGCTGCCGACGGCGGCGCGGCGCGAGCTGCAGGAGGAGACCGGGCTTTCGATCGACGAGGCCGCGCTCGTGCCGGTGACCGTCGTCGAGGGCGGCGGCCGCGACCCGCGCGACACCGACGAGCGCTGGGTCCGGTCCCACGTCTTCGTCATCCGTCTCGCCGACGGCGTCCGCCCCGTCGTCCGCGGCGGCAGCGACGCCGCCCGCGCCTTCTTCGTCGACGTCGGGCGCCTGCCCGGCCGCCTCGCCTTCGACCACGACCAGCTCCTGCGGCAAGCGCTGCAGATGCTGACGCCGACGCCCGGTTGACGCATCGGGTCACGTCTCGTCGTCGTCGATCGCGAGGCCTGGTGAGGTGCAGCGCCCGGGCAGCGGGGCCCGGACGGTGAGGCGCTCGCCCGGGCCGGGGCGGGCGCTGCCGCACAGGCGCAGGCTCGCGCCGTCGTCGAGGAGGATCCAGCCATCGCGGTCATCGCAGGTCGCGCCCGACACACGCGGCACGAGGGCGTCGCCCTGCTGCACGACGATCAGCGCGACGTCCGCAGGCGGCTCGCTGAAGCGGATGACGTCGACGGCGCCGATGAAGCTCGCGATGTCGATCATGGTGTCCTTGAAGTTCGCCGAGCAGATGGAGTCGCCAATGCCGCCGAGGGCCGCGGCGAGGGCGAAGTAGCGCGTGCCGGCGTCGGCGAGGCAGCAGTCGGGGCAGGCGGCACGCTCGGTGCCGGCGAGCGGGGTGCAGTCGGCCACCGGCCGGCCGTCGGCGCCGATGTCGCAGCCGCCGGCGACGACGTCGTCACCCTCGATGACGCCGCCGGCGATCACGGCCACCGTGACGTCGTCCGGGTTTGCCTTCAGGCGACGGAAGCGCTCGGCATAGATGGACACCGGTGTGAGGCTGTCGACGTCGTCGTAGCAGGCGCTGCCGGCGCCTCGCACATGCGATTGGGCGTCGGCGCCGCAGGTATCGTTGCCGAACTCGGCGAAGCGGGGCGTGCAGCTCGTGTCCGAGGCAAGGCAGGAGAACGGTCCGCCGTCGTCGATACGGGAGCAGTCTTCTTCGTCGGTGAGGAACATGAGGACGAGGCGGGCGTCGGGACGCACGAAGTCGTCGCGGTCGGTGGCGCAGCGCGCATCGCGGTCGGTGTCGTCGGCGAAGAAGAGATCGACGGCGTCGAGGCCGCGCTCGCTGGGCGAGCCCCAGGTTCTGATGTCGTCGAGGGTGGCGCGGAAGCGGCCGCCGATGTCGCGTACGGCGGGGTCGGGATCGTTGACGTCGTCGCGGGCGATGAAGGGGCGGCCACCGGTCGGATCCCGCTGCAAGCAGCCGCGCTGGGGCCGGAAGCCACGGGCCTCACCACCGAGGCGCTCGGGGATGCGGTTGTCGCAGCGGCCCACGTCGGTCGTGATGACGCCGACGCGGAAGTCGGTGTCGAAGGCGGCGAGAATCTGCAGGAAGCCACAGTCCTTCAACTCGTCGGCGAGCATGGTCTCCGAGGGGAAGTGGTAGCGACACACCGCCGGACGGTCGTCGCCATCGTCGCAGCGGGCGAAGTCGGCGAGGGCTTCGGCGGGGATGGGGCAGGCGCCGTCGGTGTTCAAGACGTTGCGCGCGATCTCCACCTGCTCCTCGAGCATCGAGCCGGAGTTGTCGACGACAACGAGGATGTCGACTTTCTGGTCGGCCAGCGCGACATCCTTGATGTCGGTGGGACCACAGGCGGGCTCCACGTACTCGAAGACGCGGCGGTTGCAGCCGCTGGCGACGACGACGACGCACAGGGCCAGAGCGACGCCGGGCGGCGCGCGCAGGGGGGACGGCATGGTCACGACCTCCACCACGGGTTTGGGGCAGGGGCCGGTGGTCCGTCACCGGATCTGCAGGCGCCCGGGCAGGAATGAAGACGGGCGCCTTGCGGCGCCCGTGGGTCCAGCCCGGGGGGCGGTCCGTTCAGGGCGTGCAGGTCACGGCGACGTCCTCGCTGTGGTCGCAGTTGTGGCTGAACAGCCCCCGGCTCTCGCTGCCGCTGCAACCTTCACCTTCGCCTTCGCCTTCACCTTCGCCCTCGCCCTCCCCTTCACCTTCACCCTCGCCTTCGCCCTCCCCTTCGCCGGCATCGCCGGGGGGCTCGGCGGGACAGGCCGACAGCAGGCCAAGGACGACAGCGAGGAGGGTGGGATGAAGAACGCGCATGGCGCGGTTTGGAGGCCGCGGCCGCTGGCTGCGAAGGCCTTTCGGGACGACCTGCTGTGACGACCGGCACCGGGGCGCCACAGAGTGGGACACGGGCTCATGTCTGGTCGACCGGCGCCGATGTGCAGAGGAGACTGCCACCTGGAGGATCACCAGATGCAGCTCATCGTCCGTCTCGTCGCCGTTGTCCTGGCCGTGCACCTGTATGCGGCTGGCGCTCTCGCCCAGTCGAAGGCCAACGACATTCCGATCGACACCTTGCCGCCCGAGGTGAAGGCGGTGCTGGTCGACTACCTGAAGATCCTGCGTGGCTCCGCCAGTGTGGAGGACGCGGGCAAGGCCTTCGTGGCCATTGCGGGCGGCGGTGTCGTCAATGAAGACGGCGCTTCCCTGCGAACGGATGTCACGCGCTTCTCGCTCAAGAAGGACTTCGACGGCGTGAAGTTCTACGCCGACCCCGTCGTCATCACGCGCGTCAATGCGACGGCTTCCAACGGCCAGGGCTTCGGACCTTCGGCGATCAAGGGCAAGGTCTACAAGATCTGGATCGCGAAGAAGGACGGCGCGGCAGGGATGCCGGCACCGATCTCCATCATGGTTCCCGAGGGGCACGCCACCATCAAGACACCGAGGGTCGTCGGCATCGGTTCGCTTTGACGACGCGGGCCTATCCGCGGACGATCGCCGGGAATGACCGCCGACCGGGGTAGTCGACGCCGAGGGCGCCGGCGACGACGGCGTAGACGTCGCCCTCGCGCATGACGGTGCCGGGGGCCGGCGCGCCGGTGGTGGCGTCGAAACCGTGCGTCAGCAGCGTCGTGGCGTCGATGCCGCCGTAGACGCGACCACCGCGCAACAGCGGCGACACCATGACGACACCGTTGTTGAGGTGGTGGCCGGTGCCGAAGGCGTTGGCGTTGCTCGGGCGGACCTTCTCGCGGCCGAAGTCGGTGGCGACGTAGACGAGGCTGCGGTCCCACAGGGTGCCGCCCTCGCCGTCGGGCTCGCTCTTGAGCAGGTCGATCAGGCCATCGATGACCCGCAGCATCCGGCTCCACATGGCGTTCTGCGTCGCCGGGTGGTCGTTGTGGCTGAAGTCGAAGGCCAGCGGCGGGTTCTCGAGGGTGGCGCCGTTCAACACCGGCGAGAACGACGGGGCGATCGTGATCGACGACGACACACCCGTCTTGGCCAGCATGAAGGCCATCGCGGCCTGGGCCTCGAGCTCATCGCTCACGAGCTTCGGGAACTTCTCGCGCACGCGGGCGCCGTCGGGAGAGCTCGCGAGGCCGGCGTCGGCGAGCGGGAAGCGCGCCGGGTCGTCGGCGACGAGCATGAGCTTCGTGATGAGGTCCCGCGCCTCCACCTCGGGCAGGAAGCCACGGCGGCTCTCGACGATCCGCTGGCGCAGCGGCGCGTCCTGGAAGGTGTGACCAAACGGCGAGGCGTCTTCGAGGGTGTCGCGGACCCGTCGGGCGCGGCGCACGAGGGCGGCGTCGGGAGCGTCCTTGATGCCGCGAATGCCATCGGTGGCGAGGGGGAAGGTCCGGGGATCGGCGATGGCCTCGGGGCGGGCCCGCGCGTCGAGGGTGACGTCGTCGCCGGGCTCCAGATAGCCACCGTCGGCGAGGTTGCAGTTGGGCAGCGGCAGCAGCAGCCCGTGGGTGCTCGCGTGGGCCTCCATGATCGTGCGGCCGGCGTTGATGCCGGCGCCGGTGACGAAGCGCTTCTGTCCCACGAGGTGGTTCACGCTCGTGCTCTCGACCGTCATCACGACGGTGTCGGCGCCGTGCTTCGCGAGGAAGGTGCGCTGCAGGAAGTCGCCGCCGACGGGCAGGCCGCCGACGTTGCTGTCCTTTTTGCCGACGCAGCGCAGGCCATTGATCGTCTCGACGAGCGACGACGGCTGCACCGCGAGCGTTGCGGCAGCGCCGCCGGCCTCGGTGTCGGTGACGGGCAGGAAGCTGTCGGAGATGCTGGCGCCGCCGGCGCCGGCGACGACGAAGAGCAGCCGGGCCGGCAGCCGCGGGGTGGCCTGGGCCCGGGCGCGGTGGGCCGGTAGTCCGCCGACGGCGCCGGTGACGCCGAGGGCGGCGGCGGCCTGCAGCAGGGCCCGGCGCGAGAGCTTCTGGTGGATCGGGCGGGTCATGGGGCGCTCCGGTGGTCGACAGCGTCGACAGCGTCGACGACGACAGCTCGGCAGAAGGGGATCAGTAGAAGAGGGTCTCGGTGGTGCTCGCGACGGCGAAGCAGGCGAGCTTCGCGAAGTCGAGGCCGCTCACGCCGGCGCCCTCGTCGTCGGTGAGGAGCTCGAGGAGGGCCTGCTGCTCGGCCTCGCGGGGTTCGCGACCGTGCAGGCGCCGGTAGAGCTCGGTGCCGACGAAGCGGGCGCCCTCCTGCACGGCGGGGTCCGAGGGATCGAGGGGCACGTCGTCGAGGGCGTGGCCGCGGAAGATGAAGCCGGCGGGGCGGCCGCGATCGAGCTCGACGGCGACGCTGCAGGCCGACAGCGCGAGGCGATCGAAGGCCACCGCCGTCGTCGCGCCCGGCTCGACGAGGGGCTGGTACTGCCCTTTCACGAAGGCGTCATTGCCGCCGAGGGGCACCTGGTGGGCGAGGCCGACACAGTCGAAGCGGCCCAGCTCGCGGCAGAGGTCCTCGACGGGCACGACGAGGGCCGCCGACAGGCTGTTGGCGAGGGCCGGGCCGCGCTTCCACACGAGGGCGCCGCGCGTCGAGCGGGCCATGGCGGCGAGGTCGTCGTCGACGGGACCGGGCGGCGCAGGTGGCGGCGGCGGCGCGGGCGCTGGCGGCGCGGGGCAGCCCGCGAGCAGCAGCAGCAGCAGGGCGGTGGTCGTCGTCGTGCGCAGCAGCATGGTTGGCATCAGGGCACCCGGAAGCTGTCGGTGTCGATCAGGCGATGCAGGGCGCGGTTGGCGCTGAAGTCGTCGGCGGCAAGACCGCGCCACACGGCTTCGACGTCGGCGCGCTCGTCGGGCGTCGGCGCCCGGCCAAACGTGGCCCGCCACAGCATGTCGCCGAGGTTCTTCGCGAAGGCGTCGGTGGTGACGGCGTGCTCGGCCCACGTGCGCAGGTCGGTGACGTCGGTGCCGAACATCTGCCCCTCGGGGCCCCACGGGACGCGGCCCGCGTCGAAGCTGCCGGTGAGGTCGAGGCGCGAGACGCCGCCCGCCCGCAGCCGGCCTATGCCGTTGTAGGGCGAAAACGCATACGAGAGCGGATCGAGGGTGCTGTGGCAGGCCGCGCATGCCGGCTCGGTGACGCCCCTGGCGTCGACGTCGCGGGGCTCGCCGGCGACGGGGTGGATGCCCTCGCCCTTCGCGATGTCCATGCCGAGATAGGCCCGGTAGGCCTGCGCCGCCGTCGTGCGCGGCAGCGGCGAGAACATCGTGTGGGCCATGAGGAACCACTGCGTCGTCACCATGCCGGCGCGTCGCTCGGGCGGCAGTGGCTGGCCGCCGGTCTCCAGCGGCGAGTCCACCGGAAACGGGATCACGCCGTCGACGACGTCGCCGGCCTCGTCGATGTGGTAGTCGGCGAGCAGCAGGTCGCGCAGGTCGTGGTCGTCGGCGAAGATGTAGCTGAAGAGACGGTAGTCCCAGCGATAGTCGGCCAGCGGAATGAGCCCGTCGAAGCTGATCGAGGCGAGGGGCCGGATGCGCGCGTCCGCCAGGCGGTGCAGCGCCTCGTCCTTCCAGTACGTCGACGAGAGGCAGTCCGTCAGCGCGTCATGCAGCGCGACCTCCCGGGCGCCCTCATCGAGGGCGACGAAGTCGGTGGTGGCCTCGAACGTCGGCGGCGTGCCGCAGAAGGTGGTGTGCACCCGACGAAACGCAAAGCGCGCGTCGCGTGTCCCGACGGCGTAGTGGATGTTCTCGGCACCCTCGGGCGCGGGCGGCGCCACGAAGGCGCTGGCGGCGTCGCCGGGGAAGGTGCCGAGCAGCAGCTCCTCGAGGTTCGTCAGGCCGTCACCGTCGCTGTCGCCGGCGTTGACGGCCACGACGGCGGCCGCGACGCGGTCCTCGAAGTTGTCGAAGGTGTAGCTGTCGTCCCGGGCAAGCGCGGCGAACACCTCACTGCCGTAGAGGTTGAGGTCCGGCGGGCCCTGATGGCAGGTGGTGCACGTCGGCAACGTGCCCTGACAGGTGGCGATGTCGGCGGTGGCGGCGTCGCCGCACAGCGCGCGGGGCGCCTCGGGGCGGGCCTGCGCCGTCGACGCCAGCAGCAGGAGGAGGCCGACGCGCAGGCCTGTCGGCCCGAACGACAGCGTGGAACGAAGCGTGGAACCCATTCCACGATCGTTCCACGCCCGCCCGCTGGCGACAAACGGAATCTGGTGTGCCGTCAGCTCCGCGGCTTGCCGTCGTCGTCCTTCGCCGGCGGCTCACCATCGACGACGGGGCCGTCCTCCATCGTGAAGTTCTTCTTGTACCAGGAGCGCACGTCGCCCCAGGCCCTCGAGATGGCGTCGCCGCCGCCGTCGTCGACGCCGGCGGCCTCCTTCACCTCGCGGACGGCGCGCTCGGCGGCCTCGCCGGTGGGCTCGTCGACGAGCTGGTGGCCGCAGTGGGTGCAGACCATCGCGTTCTGGGTGTTGGCGGTGCCGCACGACGGGCAGGTCTTCGTCACCGGCACGATCGCGCGGATCTTGTACTCGCCGTCGAGGATCTCGAGGAAGTTCCCCGTCGTCACCCAGTCGATGACCTCCTTCGTCCGCCAGATCGGGAACGGATGGCTGCGAAACAGCGACTGGAAGATGGTGATGTAGCGGCCGAGGGGACCCTCGTCCTGCATCTTGCCGAAGCTGTCGGCCTGCTCGATGAAGCCATCGATCCCGAGCTCGTTGGCGTAGCGGCGCGTGCCCCCCGCGATCTTCATCAGCGTGCGCATCACCGTGTGGGGGTTCTTCACGACGAGGAGCGCGGCGCGGTCGGACGACAGCTCGCTCGCCCGATCCCAGCGCAGCAGCGCCAGCTGGATCGGATAGACGACGAGGGTGCCGATGCCGAAGGTCGCCTGGATGATGGTGCTGGCGACGCTGCCGAACACGCGGGCCGCGCTCTTGTAGAGCACGTGGTCGGCGTGCACGTGGCCCAGCTCGTGGGCGAGCACGACGAGGATCTCCTCATCGTCGAGCAGCTCGAGGCAGCCCGTCGACACGGCGATGAAGTACTTGTCGACGCCGAAGGTGTAGGCGTTGGGGACGGGGTCCTGGTAGACGTACAGCTCGGGCAGCTGCTTGATGCCCAGGGCCCGCCCCGCGTACTCGAACTTCTCCCACAGCGTCGCGTACTGCTTCTCGCTCACGCGCACGAAGTTGGCGTGGTGGTGCAGCCGGGTCGCCAGCTCGAAGGAGTGGCGGATGAGCGAGCGCAGCAGCGTCGAGACGCCGGGGATGCGCTTGAGGGCGTCGAGGGTCTCCTTGTCGAGGGGGTGGATGTAGCTGTCGGGGTCGAGGTCGTCGAACGGGCGGTCATAGGCCCGCAGCAACGGTTTCTCGCAGCGGCCGCACAGCGGCGACACCTTGAGGTTCAAGACCTTGTCGCGGGCGAGGCGGTTCTGGGCGCCACACTCGCCGCAGATGAAGTCGACGGCGGCCGGGGCCGGCTTCGGGTCTTTGGCGGTGTCGGCGGTGGGCTCGGCCATCGGAGGTCTCCTGCGGGTGTCGTCGGATGGAGGATGCACGAGACCCTACGCTAGGCACCCTCGACGGCGCATCAAGCGCGATCCGGCCCGACCTCCACGATCCGGGCTGCTATGCTCCGCGTGATGTCGACGGCCCAGAAACCCCGCGTGGTGGCGCCACCGCCGTCGTTAACGGTGCTCGGCCCCCTCGTCATCATCGACGGCGACTGCGCCTACTTCCCCGAGGAGCAGCGGGCCAGCCGGACCGCCTTCGCCCTGCCGGGACCCCTCACCCAGGCCGAGTATCGGGCCGCGATGTCCCTCGGCATGCGCCGCTCCGGCACCCTCGTCTATCGGCCCCTGTGCCCGGGGTGTCGCCGTTGCCAGCCCTTCCGCGTCGACGTCGCCCGCTTCACGCCGTCGCGATCGCAGAAGCGGGCCGCGAAGCGGTGCGAGGGCCGCTTCGCCGTCGACGTCGTCCGCCCCCGCGTCGACGACGAGCACCTGTCCCTCTACGCCCGCTATCAGAGCTTCCAGCACGGCAAGGACGGCCAGCACACCGACGAGGAGAGCTACGCCCGCTTCCTCGTCGACACCGTCGCCGACACCTGGGAACTCGCCTGGCGCGACGACGCCGGCCGTCTGATGGCCGCCGGCATCATCGACGTCGTCGATGACGGCATCTCGAGCGTCTACTTCTTCTGGGACCCGCTGCTCGAGGACCTCTCTGTCGGGGTGGCCTCGGCGCTGTGGGAGATCGAGCTCTGTCGTCGCTGGAACAAGCCGTACTACTACCTCGGCTACCTCGTGCCGGGCTCGCGGACGATGTCCTACAAGAGCCAGTTCTCTGGCGGCGAGGTCTGGGATGGCAGCGCCTGGCTGCCCGTTCACGCCCGCGACCTCGAGGACGATGGCCTGCAGCAGACGCTGCGCGCGGCGGCGACGGCCTCGATGGTGGCCGACGCGACCCACTTCCCTCTCGACGACGAGCCGCCCGAGCCGCCCTTGCCACGTCGGCGGTGATGCGGGAGACGCAGGCCATGACCGAACCGAGCGCAGCCCCCCGGCCCGACGACGGCGACGACGACGCCCCCGCTGGGGCGCCGATCCCGCGGCCGCGCCCCGGCTACCGCACGCCTGAGCCGGCGTGGTCGCAGCAGATGTCCGTCTGGGCCCCCATCGTCGCCGCCGCCCTGCGCGCCCTCACCGGCGTCGTCGCCTTCATCGCCTCGCTGCTCGCGATGCCCCTGCACTTCGCCACGCCGTTTCTCGTCGGTGTCAGCCTCGTGATGGCGGTCGGTGGCTGCACCGCGACCCTCAAGGTCACGCGCGACGACCCCACCCTGCGCGGCTTCGGTCGCGGCTTCACCCTCGTCGTCGCCGTCGTCCTGCTGCTGTCGCTCGTCGTCGCCGGGGTCTTTGGTGCCGGCGCCTTCGCTCCCGACCTCAAGGCCGCGCCGGCCCCGCGGGCCCCCGCGGTCGACGACGGCACCATCCGTTTCGAGCCCGTGCCCTGATGTCGGCCGTCGGCCGTCGGCCGATGCGCGTCGACGAGCGCCTCGCGCTTCTGCGTCGACACGGTCGCCACGCCCAGGCGTGGGCGACGCTGCAGCCCGGGCTCACCTTCATCGACGTCGACACGAGCGCCGGTCCCGCCTTCGTCGCGACCCGTCGATCCCTCGGCGTCACGATCGTCCTCGGTGATCCCATCGGTGATCCGGGCGCCCTCGACGAGGTCATCGACGCCGTCGTCGCCGCGTGCCCTCGCGTGCTCTTCTTCCAGGTGGGCGACGCCACCGCCGCGCGGCTCCGCGAGCGCCACGGCCTGCGCACGACGCCGCTGGGGATCGAGCCCATCGTCGACGTCGGCGCCTTCTCGCTGCGGGGCCGCCACCGCCAGGCGCTGCGCTCGGCGAGGAACCACGCCGTCCGCGCCGGCGTCGTCGTCGAAGAGGTCCCGGCCCACGAGGTCGACGAGGCCCCCGCCCGACGCTGGCATCGCACCCGTCGTCGCCGCCGGCTGTCGTTCATCGTGCCGCCGTTGCGCCTGCCGGACCTGGCGCCAGATGGTGGCAGCGGCCGACGCGCCTTCGTCGCCCGGGTCGGTGGCGAGACCCTCGGCTTCGTCGTCTTCGACCCGCTGCACGATGACGGCCGCGTCGTCGGCTTCACGCCCTCGGTGTCGTGTGGCTCGGTGCGCTTCCGCCCGGGCCTCTGGTACGTGCTCGTCACCGCCGCCATCGAGCGCTTCCGCGCCGAGGGGGTTGGCGTCGTAAACCTCGGCCTCGCGCCGCTGGCATCGTCGTCGTCGTCGTCGTCGTCGTCGTCGTCGGCGTCGTCGTCGCCCGTGCTGTGGTGGTCGTTCTCGGTCCTGCGCCGCCTCGGGCTCCTCTACAACTTCCGTGGCGTCGCCCACGCCAAGGGTCGCTTCGGCGGCGCACCGCGCACGGCGTGGCTCGGTCATCGCGGGCCGCTGCCGCTGCACGCCCTGCTCGCGCTGTGGTGGGCCATCGACCGACCGCAGGCTTGATCTCAGGGCTTCGTCGTCGGTGGCGCCGGTGTCGACGGCGTCGTCGTGCCCCGGTCGAGGGGCCCGCGGATGCGCTGGGCGAACTCGGGCGCGTTGACACGACCGTCTTTGCGGGCGCGGGCGCGGGCCTCGGCGCGGTCGCCGCTCTCGGGGTGCTGCACAAGCCAGGCGGCGCGCTTGCGCGAGCCCTTCGCCGAGAGGTCGGCGATGGCGGCGCTCAGGCCGCCCGTCGACCAGCCGGCCGCGCCAAGGGCCTCGAGCATGAGGTCGTCGGCGGCCCGCTCCTCGTCGGCGCTCCACGTCGTGTTGGCGACGTCGCCGATCGCCGACACCACCGTCGTCGGCGCGGGCGCCCCCCGCCGCGAGCCCGGCCGCCTCGGTGATGGCGCCGCCGGCGCGGTGCCGGATGACGGCGCGGTCGACGTCACCGTTGGCGGCGTGGGCGAGGCCGTGCGCGAGGATCGCGGCGAGCTGGGACTCGTCGACGAGGCGGCGCAGCAGACCCGTCGTCACGACGATCGTGCCGTCGGGCAGCGTCATGGCCCGGGTGGTGCTCTCGTCGTCGACGACAACGAAGCGGGCCTGGCGACCGCCGAGCCGCGACTGCAGCGGGGCCGCCACGCTCTGCCCGACGGCCGCGACCGCCGTCGCCACCTCGTCGGTGCGGGGGCGGCCCGGTCCGCCCGGCGCGGCGAGCCACGCGTCCGTCGCCCGGCGGGCCGCGGCGATGTCGACGCTGCCACCGCCGACGCCCTCGAGCAGCGCGCCGACGCCGGCGGCAAGCACGACGACCACCGCGAGTCCGCCGAGGGGCGGGCCCGCCCACGACGGCAGCCGCAGCGGCGGGCGCGTCGGGGGCGGTGCCGCTGCGGGCTCGGGAGGCGCGTCAAGGCCGAGGATCGACGCCGTCTGCTGCGAGGGCACCGTCACCACACGTCCGGGCGGCGCGCCGGCCGTCGACGAGCGGGGACCGGCCACCGCAGGCGTCGATCCCGACGTCGTTGCCGGCCGCTGTCGGGCGCCGCTCGGCTCGACAGGGGGATCGAGGGGACCTGGCGCCGCCCGCATGGGGCCCGACGTCGTCATCGGCGGGCGCTGTCGGGCGCCGCTCGGCTCGATGGGGGGATCGAGGGGGCCCGGGGCCGCCCGCATGGGGCCCGACGTCGTCATCGGCGGGCGCTGTCGGGCGCCGCTTGCCTCCGGCTCCGCCGTGGCGGGCCGCGGCGCCGGGCCAGGCGTCGACGGGACGCGCGGCGGCAGCGGCGGTCCCGGCGGAACGGTGGGCATCGATGGCGCCGTCGACGCCTTGATGGTGCGCAGCCCCGACTGCGAGCGCATCGGTGGCGCGATGGGACCGGGTGGGTCGCGAGGATCGGCCATGACCGCTCGACGCTACCGTCGTGCACGGCCGGCTGCGACCTGGAGACAGATCCGCCGCGGCCCCGGTCCGGGCGCGGCCGACCGCCGTCAGCCGCCGCAGCTGAACGCCGCGAGGCTGCCGCCGTTTTCGACCTCCACCCGGGTCAGGCTGTCGCCGATGCACGTCGAGAACGTCGCCGTGGCGTCGGGGCCGTCGAGAACGACGCGGCCGGCGGGCCCGATCGTCAGCGTGGCGTTGCCCCCGAGGGTGCCGGTGATGCGCAGCGTGCCCTCGACGACGAAGGGCCGCGGCGAACCCGACAGCGCCGAGGCGGCTCCGGCGAGGCTCAGGGTGTCGCCGGCGGCCACCGTGACCGCGCCGAAGGTCCCGTCCTGGGCCGCCAGCGAGGCGCCGGTGCCGGGCGTCGAGAGCTCGCCCACCTCGACGCCGCCGAGGGACCACGTCGCCGTCGTCGCCGTCGTCGTCACCTGCGGCAGCACGAGGGGCTCGGTGACATCGGGCTGGCCGTCGCCGTCGTCGTCGCAGTCCCACGAGACGTTGGGCTCGACGCAGCGGGTCTCCTCGAGGGCCGCGCCGCGCAGCTCGCCGCAGATGGCGGCGCAGGCCGTCCAGGTGGCGAGCACGGGCGCGCCGGTCTCGTCGAGGGGCAGGCCGGGGGCGTCGTCGTCGTCGCAGTCGCGGGTGCCGCCATCGGTGGCGCAGTCGTCGTCGCCGCGCAGGTGCAGCACGCCCCAGCGCACCACGTCCTGCCCGGCGCGGCGGGTGGCCAGCTGCTCGAGGAGGCGCCCGGTCTGCAGCGAGGCGTCGTCCTCGCCGATCGCCACCTCGACGTTCCACGGCCCCACCTCGTCGGGGTTCAGGCCGATGGTGCCGCCCTCGACGGTGGCGGTGATCGTGCGGAGGGTGCGGGGGCTGCGCAGCGTGACGACGGCGGGGGTGCCGTCGGCGGGCGGCGGCACGAGCGCGACGACGGCGGTGGCGGCCGCGCCGGGCTGCAGCGTCACGCGCAGGTCGAGGACGGGGGCGTCGAGGGCGAAGGGCTCCACCACGCCGGCGGCGACGCCGTCGGGGCTGACGGCCTCGACGTGCAGGGTGCCGCGGGCGAGGGCGGGGAAGCGGAAGGCGCCGTCGGCGTCGGCGGAGACGACGGCCTCCTGCTGGAGCTGGCTGTCGTCGTCGGCCCGCAGCGCGTAGACGCGGGCGCCCGGCGCCGGGGCGCCACCCTCGTCGACGACCACGCCGCCGACCTCGATGGTGGGCAGCAGGGCGACGTCGCCGAGGTCGACGGCGGAGAGGCGGGGGCCGGCCGCGCCATGGGGCACGCGCCGCAGCGTGAAGGTGCGCAGGGCGGCCCGCTCGGCCCAGCCGTTGCCGTCGTCGTCGACGTCGGCGCGCAGCAGCCAGGCGCCCTCGGCGAGGCCCCGGACGACGAAGGCGCCGTCGCGACCGCCGCGTTGGCGCAGCCCGCTGCCATCGAGCCCGAGGCCCGGGTGGGGGACCGCGACGCGGGCGCCGTCGTCGTCGACGATGGCGCTGCCGCGGACCGAGCCCGGCTCGAGGGTCTCGGCCCGCTCGAGGAGGAAGCAGCCGGGCGCCACGACGACGGCGGCAGCAGCGACAATGGCAGCAAGGACACGGGCGGGACGCGACATCGGGGCACCTGCAGGAGGGGCCACCCGATAGCCGTGTCAGGTCCGAATCGGCGTGATTGTCGTCGTGCGACGGCGACCACGCCGGGGTCGCACCCTCGGGGTGCGGAGGTTTCATGCCGTCAGGCGAGGGCCTTCGTCGCGATCTCGAAGACGTCCTTGCTGCAGCCGGTCCGGTCGAGGATGCGCTGCAGCTCCCGCTTCATGATGCCCTGCCGCGCCTCATTCTGCCGCTTCCAGCGCGTCAGCGGCGTCATCAGTCGGGCCGCGATCTGGGGGTTGAAGGCGTCGAGCTTCATCACCTGCTCGGCGAGGAACACATAGCCGCGGCCGCTGGCGTCGTGGAAATGCAGCGGGTTGCTCATGCCGAAGGACACGATGACCGACCGGGCCCGGTTCGGGTTCTCGAGCGTGAAGGCCTCGTGCTTCACGAGGGCCATCACGTCGTCGAGGGCGGTGGCGCGCGTGCTCATCGCCTGCAGCGCGAACCACTTGTCGATCATGAGGGCCTCGCCCTTCCAGCGGGCGTAGAACGACGCGAAGGCCTCGTCGCGGGCCGCACCGCTCGTCTGCGCCAGCAGGGCGAGGGCCGCCTGCGTGTCGGTCATCGAGCCGGCGCGGCGCAGATGGCCCACGACCACGGCTTCGCCGTCGGGCAGGCGCGAGCGGTAGTGCACCAGCAGGTTGCGCAGGCTGCGGCGGCCGACGTCGTCGGGGACGAAGCGGTAGGGCGCGCCATCGAGGGTCTGCGACAGCCGCGCGTCCACCTCGGCCAGCAGCGGCGACAGCGCCGTCGCCAGCTGCGTGATGAGGTGCTCGCGGGCGAGGTGCGCGCTCGCGTAGTCGGCCCACGGCAGCCGATCGCCGATCACGTCGAGCCCGGGCACGCTCAGCGCCAGCGCCAGCAGCGCCGGGTCACCGGCCGCCGGACCCGTCGCCAGCGCCGTCGACAGCGCGGTCTTCACGGCGTCGGTGAGGGAGGCCGGCACCGGCAGCGGCGCCTTGCCCCCCTGGATGGACTCGACACTGCCGAGCAGCTGACGCAGGAAGAGCTCCTGCCCGGCCTCGACGCGGTTGTAGGCGTCGTCGTCGTGGGCGAGCCGGAACAGCAGCGCGCTGTCATCGTCGTCGGTCTTCAGGATGACCGGCGCCGAGAAACCCCGCAGCAGCGATGGCACCGGCTTGTCGGCGAGGCCGGAGAACACGAAGGTCTGCTCCCGCTCGACGAGCTCGAGCACATGCTCGGTGCCGCGGGCCACGCCGTCGATGACGAGGGGCAGGCGGCGGCCATCGCTGCCGAGCAGCGCCGTCGTCACCGGGATGACCATCGGCAGCTTCTCCGGCTGCCCCGGCGTCGCCGGCACCACCTGCGACAGCGTGAGGGCGAAGGTGCCGGTGGCGGCGTCGAAGCGGCCGCGCGCCGTCACCGTCGGCGTGCCGGCCTGGCTGTACCAGCGGGCGAATTGCGTGAGGTCACGACCCGAGACCTCGGACATGCAGGCGAGGAACTGGTCCGTCGTCGCGGCCTCGCCGTCGTGGCGCGAGAAGTAGAGGTCGGTGCCCTTGCGGAAGGTCTCCTCGCCGAGGAGCGTGTGGTACATGCGCACCACCTCGGCGCCCTTCTCGTAGATGGTGACCGTGTAGAAGTTGCTGATCTCGACGTAGCTGTCCGGCCGCACCGGGTGCGCCGTCGGGCCCGCGTCCTCGGGGAACTGCAGCGAGCGCAGCCGACGGACCTCCTCGATGCGGCGCACGGCGCGGGAGCCGACGTCGGAGCTGAACTCCTGGTCGCGAAAGACCGTGAAGCCCTCCTTCAGCGAGAGCTGGAACCAGTCGCGGCAGGTGACGCGGTTGCCCGACCAGTTGTGGAAGTACTCATGGCCGACGACGGCCTCGATGCCGGCGAAGTCGACGTCGGTGGCGGTGTCGGGACGGGCCAGCACGTACTTCGTGTTGAAGATGTTGAGGCCCTTGTTCTCCATCGCCCCCATGTTGAAGTCGGAGACGGCGACGAGGTTGAAGACGTCGAGGTCGTACTCGCGGCCGAAGCGCTGCTCGTCCCACACCATCGACTTCTTCAGGCTCTCCATGCAGTGCGCGGTCTGATCGAGGTCGGCCGCCTGCACCCAGACGTGCAGGTCGACCTTCCGACCGCCCATCGTTGTGAAGGTGTCGCTGCGGGCGACGAGGTCGGCGGCGACGACGGCGAAGAGGTAGGCGGGCTTCTTGTGCGGATCGTGCCAGACGGCGATGCGGCGGGTCTTGCCGTCGATGACCTCGTCGTGCTGCGAGACCTTGTTGCCGTTGGACAGCAGGATCGGGAAGCGGGCCGGATCGGCCACGAGCGTCACCGTGAACACGCTCATGACGTCGGGGCGGTCGAGGTACCACGTGATCTTGCGGAAGCCCTCGGCCTCGCACTGGGTGAACAGGCCGCTGCCCGAGGCGTACAGACCCTCGAGGGACTTGTTCGACGACGGCGTGAGCCGACGACGGGTCACCAGCGTGAAGCGCTCCTTTGGCGCGTGGATCGTGAGGGCGCTGTCGGTGAGCGTGTACGCCGACGTCGGCAGCGCCTCGCCATCGACGGCGATCGACAGCAGCTGCTGGCCCGAGCCCTCGGCGTCGTTCCCGCCATCGAGCACCAGCGGTCCGGCCGTGCCCGGCACGCGGGCGATCACGAGCTCGGCCTCCACCTCGGTGTGGTCGACGTCGAGCTCGAAGGTCAGCCCGACCCGCTCGATGGCGAAGGTCGGCGGCGTGTAGTCGGCGAGGCGGATGGCGGCGGGGGAGGCGTCCTTCATGGCTGCGGTCTACCAAGTTCCCCGCCACGCCGTCCCGACCGGGCTGGTGAAGAATCTGACGACTGTCAGGATCATGTCTGGAGATGGGCCGTCGCCGATGTCGGTGCCGGTCGCACCCGATGACCGTCTCGGCCCGCACCGCAGCGCGCGTGCGGTCGACAGCACCTTGTACGCGCCAGTACCCTCGCATCGACCTTCAAATCTGACAGCTGTCAGATGGAGACCGATGCTGCTGTCGCCCGCCCCATCGCCGACGTCGCTGCCGCCCGGGCCGCGCCACGGGGCGTGGCTGCAGACGGCGCGCCTCGTCCACGACGCCGAGGGCTTCCTCGCCGCCGGCGTCGCGCGCTGGGGTGATCCGTTCGCGGCGCCGATCCGCGACGGCATGGTCGTCTTCACCGGACGCCGCGATCTCGTGAAGGCCATCTTCAGCGCGCCCACCGACGTCATCGCGCCCTATGCCCCCGACCACATCGCGTCGGTACTCGGCCCCCACGCCCTCATCCTGCTCACCGGCGCCAGCCACAAGCACGAGCGGGCGATGGTGATGCCGCTCTTCCACGGCCAGCACCTGCACACCTGGACGCAGACGATGGTCGAGGTCACCCGCGACCACATCGCCCGCCTGCCGCTCGGCGGGATCAAGGCCCTCGACCTCTGCCAGCGCATCGCCCTCGACGTCGTGCTGCGGGTGATCTTCGGCTTTACCGACCCGGCCCGCCACCGCGAGATCCTCGCCCTCACCCTCGAGTTCCTCGGCGCCGTCCACCCCCTCGCCATCTTCTTCGACGGCGTGGCGAAGCAGGTGCCCGGTCCGCTGAAGCTCGGTCGCCTCAAGCGTTGGCCGATCGCGAAGGCCCGCCTCGCCGCCTTCCTGCAGGACGAGATCACGCGCCGCCGTCGACCCGAGCACGTGCCCGGCCCCACCGTCATCGACACCTTCCTGCAGCTGCGCTTCGACGACGGCTCGATGCTCTCCGACGACGACGTCGCCGACCAGCTGCGCACCTTCCTCGTCACCGGTCACGAGACCACCGCCGGCGCCATGGCCTGGGCCATCGACGCGACCTTCCGCGACCCGGCCACCCTCGCCCGCCTGCAGGATGAGCTCGCCACCGTCGACGTCGATGATGGCGAGGCCCTCGCCCGCCTGCCCTTCCTTGGCGCCGTCGTCGACGAGGCGCTGCGCCTTCACCCGGTCATCCCCTACGTGCCCAAGCGCACCGTGCAGCCCTTCGAGCTCGACGGGCACCCGCTGCCGATCGGCACCGGCGTCTTCGTCACCGCCGCCCTCGCGCACATGAACCCCGAGGTCTTCCCCGAGCCCGCGCGCTTCCGCCCCGAGCGCTTCCTCGAGCGCAAGCCGACGGCGACGGAGTACTTCCCGTTCGGCGGGGGCGTGAAGCGCTGTCTGGCCTCGGCCTTCGCCACCCACGAGATGCGCATCGTGCTGGGCACCATCGTCGCCCACCACCGCTTCGCGCCCCGCACCGGGCCGCTGCGCCCGGTGCACCACGGCATCTCGCGCGGCCCCGCCGGTCGCGGGCCCCTCACGAACCTTGGACCGCTGGCGTCGACGTCGGCGCCGTCGTCACCGTCGTCATCATCGTCGCCGGCCGCAGCCTGACCCTCGTTCAGCGGGTCGGCACCGCCGACTCGTCGAGCGTCTGCTGGCCATCGCGGGAGTAGCCACAGGCGCCCTTCGTGGTCGTGAGCAACCGGCGCATGTCCTGATGGTCGATGCGCTCGGTGTGGAAGCGCGGCGCGATGGCGAGCCCGCGCCCGAAGGCCTGCTTCGCCTCCTCGACGAGGGCGGGGTCGTCCTTGCGCTCGGCGGCGCACAGCAGACCGACGCCGAGCTCCTTGTGGGTCCGCACGGCTTCGGGCGCGCACTGGTTCGCCTTCTTCAGCCAGACGAGGGCCTTGTCGACGTCGCCGCGGGTGCCGGCGACGACCTCGACGATCCACCAGTCGGGGATGAGCCGGTAGAAGATCCCCAGCGTGAGGAACGCATCGCAGGGCAGCTTCTCCTCGCCGTTGAGGCTCACGTAGCGCACGTCGCTGCGGGCGGCCTCGAGCCACAGGGCCTCGATCTCCTTCGCCATCGACAACGACGACAGCACCCCTTGCGTCGTGCCGAGGCGCGCCTTCGCGATGCCGAGCCCCCAGCCCACGCGCGCGTCCGTCGGCGCGAGTCGGCGGGCGTGCCCGAGGGCCCGCACCATCTCCTTGTAGAGGGCGCGCTTGTCGACGGCGCCGTCGCGCTTGTGCCGCTCGCCCTCCTCGTAGAGGAAGCGGGCGTAGAGGGCGAGCAGCTCGACGTCGTCGGGGTGCTGCGCGAGCAGCGCCTTCGCCTCGCGCAGGCCCTCATCGTGACGGTCGTTGGCGTAGTGGGCTTCGAGGGTCGGCCAGCGGCTCTCGCTGGCGTGGGCCGGCAGCGAGGTCGACGAGCGCGTCGACAGCAGGGGCGCCGTCATCGGCGTCGCCGTCGTCGTCGTCGTCGTCGATGGCGCAGGATCGGCTGCGCCCGACACCGTCGCCCACAGCGACAGCAGCAGGGCCAGGGACGCGCGTGACCCGCGGGTGTTCGTCGTCGTGCGCATGGCCGCATGCTGCCAGAACGAAAGGCAGCGGACAGCCCGTCTTGCGGAGGCGGCAGGCTGCAGGACGGCGGGAACCTGCCTCGCTCTGCGCCTGGCAGGATGGCGGTGCCGACGGTCCGGGCGCGCTCAGGGGATGAAGACCGCGATGTCCTCGTCGGCGAGCAGGTCGCGCGCCGCCGCCGCCGTGGCCCGCTGCTCGTTGGTGCTCGGCACGAAGGCGAGGCGGCTGGCAAAGGCCGGTGCGCAGCGGAGCATGACGGCGTGGCCGGCGCGGATGTCGTCGACGATGAGCCGGTTGCCGGCGCTGTCTTCGGTGTAGAGGGTCCAGGCGAAGGTGCCGGGCAGCCCCGTGAACGGGTGCGCCGTCGACGCCAAGAGCCGCACCTCGCCACCCCACCACGCCCGCGTCGCCCGCCGCAGCACGAGGTTCACGTAGTCGGCGTTGGAGAGCCCCTCTCCCCCCTCGAGGCTGCGCAGGAACAACAGGTGGAACGGCTGCAGGCCCATGTTCTGGAACAGGCAGCGGTCGCCCACCGGGGCCTGCGTCGCCACCCCGTCGACGGGGGCCAGATACTTGATGGCGCCGGCCTCGTCGGCGAGCACGGCGAGGTCGGCCTCCTCATCGAGGACCTCGAGGAAGGGCACCGGCTCCCCTTCACCCTCCCCTTCACCTTCACCTTCGCCTTCGCCTTCGCCTTCGCCGCCCTCGCCAGCGGGGCAGGCGGTGACGGCGAGGCCGAGGGCCAGACAGCAGAGGGCCTGCCAGGGCAGGGCACGGCGCGGCGTGATCATCCGTCGTCTCCGGGGCAGCGGGCGAAGGTATCGGGGAAGGCGGGCAGGGGATCGCCGACGAGGACACAGGTCTCGGGGCGGGTCCGCTCCGGACGACAGCCGTCATCGACGACGCCGTCCTCCTCGCGCACCAGACAGTCCGCCGGCTGGCAGGCGCGGAAGCCGAAGCCGTACGTCGAGTGGTCCCACGTGTAGCGGACACCGTCGATGACGACGAAGAAGACGTCGTTGTGGTGGTTGCCGCCCCAGTCGTAGCCGGCCTCGTCGAGCGCGCGCACGACGCCGTTCTCGGCGATGAAGGCCCGCACCTCGCCGTAGAGGGGCAGCGGGAAGAACACCGCCTCGACGTCGGTGGGCGTCGCCGCGAGGTAGACGACGGCGTCGTGGCCGTCGGCCCGCAGCGTACACACGTGGTCGACGTCGCTGGCGCCAAACGTACCGTCGGGACAGAAGTCGGGGTCGTCACAGGGCAGCGTCCGCGACGACGGCACGCGCATCGTGAAGCCGAAGGGGTTGTCGATCTCGCCCTCGCCCTCACCTTCACCTTCGCCTTCGCCTTCGCCCTCACCCTCACCTTCGCCTTCCCCCTCACCTTCACCTTCACCGCCGTCGACGGGCGGGCAGCCGAGGGTCAGGAGCGGCAGGGCGACCAGGCTCGCGCCGAGCGCCATCTTCATCGTCGTCATCGTCGTCTCCGTCGTCTCAGCGGCAGCAGCAGCAGGGCCGGGGCGAGGCCGCCGCCGAAGCAGCCACCGGGGGGCTCCTCGCCCTCACCCTCCCCTTCGCCCTCGCCCTCGCCCTCGCCTTCGCCCTCACCCTCCCCTTCCCCTTCACCCTCACCCCCACCGCACACCCGCGTCGGGGCGCTCTCGAGGCCGGCGAGGTCAAAGGCGACGACGTCGACACAGTCGGCGTCCGGCACGGTGAGGACGTGGTCGGGCGAGGCCGCGCCGAGGATCTCGTCGCCGTCGGCGGCGCGGGCGAGGAAGCCGGCGAGGCCGATGTCGTCGCTGCCGAGGACGCCGATGACCAGCGTGCCGCCAGCGTCGTCGAGCAACGTCGCCGTCGTCAGCGTCGGTGCGGTGGTGTCGTCGTCGGCGCCCGGCGTGAAGTCCACCTGCAGCTCGCCGCTGGCGGTGGTGACGAGCAGCATGACGGCCTCGCCGCTCTCCAGCGGCCGCGCCGGCACGACCTCGACGAGGCAGCAGCCCCGCGGGACCACACGGGCGCCGACGGCGGCGCCGTCGACGACGAGGGCGGCCCCGATCTGGGCCGGCGGCGGCGCCGCCTCACCAAAGGCCCACAGCCGCGGGTGGCGCGGCACCGGGCCCGTGCCGTCGGGCAGTAGCACGGCGGGAAACGGGGGCAGGGGCGGCGGCGCCCCCGCCGGCGTGGCCAGCAGGGTCGCGAGGCCGCCGGCGACAACGATGGAGCGGACACGCATCGTCACTCCTGCACCAGGGTCACCGGGACGTCGTCGAGGAGGACCTCGCCGCCGCGCTCGACGGTGACGAACCAGCAGAGGAAGTCGGCGCCACACTCACCCTCGAGCTCCGTCGACGTCCGCCACGAGAAGGTGACGTCGCCGGAGCGGGCTTCGAAGCGGTCGTACCAGTTGTGGTGGGTGTTGTCGTAGACGATCGCGTCGAGGGCGGCGGCGACGAAGCGCTCCCCGTCGAGGGTCAGCACCGCGAAGCGGGGCGCCCAGATGGTCGAGTGGCCCGCGCCCTGGCCGGCCCGCTGCAACGACAGCTGCAGCTGCACCCGGTCGTCGCCGCTCTCGAAGCGCTGCTCGAGATCGAGGCCCTCGATGTCGGTGCTGCGGACGCGGTCGATGCTGCCGACCTCGAGGAAGTGGCTGTCGCCGGCGCCGATCTGGAACAGGGCATACGTCGCCTCCGGGAACGACAGCCGCGCCGTCTCTGCTCCAAGGGCGAACGAGAAGCCCGGGGCGCCGTCGACGGTGACGGCGGTGACGTCGTCGATGACGGTGCCGATCGCGTCGATGTCGGGCACGAGCACCGGCACGACGCCGACGACCTCGAAGCCCGGCGCCGCCGCGCGGGGGCAGGTGAGCAGCTGGAGCGCCGCGCCGGCGAAGCCCAGCGGACCCACACCCCGCACCGTGAGGTCGGCATTGTCGGCGCAGCGGGGGCCGTCGAACTGCAGGCGGCGGAGGATCTGCGTCGACGACAGCCCGAGCACCGGCTGCGTCAGGGCATAGCGGCGCGACGTGTCGGTGCCGGCCGGCAGGGCCGTCTCGACAACGACGAAGCCGTCGCCGCGCTCGAACTGGTCGACCCCGTCGAACTCGATGCGCCGCACGGCGGTCTGCTCGATGTCGAGGCCGGGGCGGAAGCGCGTGTGCCAGTTCACCGTGTCGCGGTCGAAGTGGATGAGGCTCTCGTCGACCCAGTTGTGGTGCTGGGCCACATACACATGGGAGAAGGCGCCGTCCGTCGTCGACCACGCCGAAAACGGCGACGTCGGATCGATGACGCCCGCGCTCTTGAAGCGCACCGGGTAGCTGCCGGCGAAGGTGTCGTGGGTGAGGAAGGAGCGGTAGACCACGCGCCGCTCCCCCGTCGTCGCCTCGCCGATCATGGCCTCGAGCGCCAGGTATGGCTCGGCGGCGGGGTCGAGCGTGTCGCAGGGCTCGAGCACCGCGCCCTCGCCACCGGGCGGAATCCAGACGAGGGTCACGCCGGTGTTCCTGTCGGAGACGACGACGTCGCTGGCCTGCTCGCCGACGCTGTACTGCTCCTCGATGACGCCGACGTCGCCGAAGTCGTGGCGCACCGTCGCGGTGAAGAACTGCTGGCCGAGGTCGTCGACGCGGAAGCTCGTGACCTCGGCGTCGCACGACGACACCGGGTGGCGCTGGGCGCGGAAGGGCCCGCGCTCGATGAACACGCCGTCGAGGGTGGCGGCCTTGAGGTGCGAGCGCATGAGGCGGCTGCGGGGCTGGGCCGGGATGCGGATGCGCACCTGATGCAGCACCTCGGCGTCACGGCTGCCGCCCTCGCGCCAGGCGTTGCACAGCACGACGTCGGCGGGGAACGACACCGGCATCGTCGCAAACGGGGTGCCGGCGAGGGAGTCGTCATCGACGGGGGCCGGCACCTCCGGACAGACCTTCACGCCCTCGTCGGGAAGCGGCTCGCCTTCGCCCTCACCTTCTCCTTCTCCTTCACCTTCTCCTTCGCCCTCGCCTTCGCCTTCGCCCTCGCCTTCCCCCTCACCTTCGCCGGTGCCGGGGGGCCGACCGGGGCAGGCCGGCAGGAACGCGAAGGCAACGATCACGGACAGCAGGGCGGGGACGACGGCACGCATGCCGCCAGTGAAGCACGGGTCGTGCCGCGATGCAGCAGGGCTTCCGGTGGCCGTGTGACGTCGTCACGGCTGCGACCCGTCGGCGGCGGGTGCGATCTCGAGGTCGCACCCCTCACCGGGCGCGACAGCGGTGCGCCGTCGCGGTGACCGTCCCGCCCTCGATGAGCACGAGGGCGTCGCCGGCGACGATGACCGTGGCGTCGACGCCGCGGTGGACTTCGGCCGATTCGACCGTGCCCCGGCGGATCGCGTCGGCGGTGGCGAGGGCCTCCTCGACGCAGGCGGCCAGCGCCCGGGCCTTCGCCCGGTGCTCGAGCACGAGCGGCACACCGACGTCGAGCGCGACACCACCGACGAGGCCGAGGCCCAACACCAGCGCGGCGGTGGTCGCCCGCAGCAGGCGGCGCGAGGCGACCACCTCTTCGGCCGTGATCGGGGGACACTCCAACGACACCCTCATTGGCACACGCTCTTCAGGTTCTCGAGATCGTTCTCATCGGTGATGCGCCAGACGTCGCCCTCGACGTCGTCGGCGATGCCAAAGGCCCAGGCCGTGAAGCCACCGTCCGTCACATCGGTGAGGGCGTAGCGGTAGCGCTGCTTCGCGCCGACCCTGGGCGCGAAGCCGACGTCTTCGGCGCGCTCGCCGTAGCGGTCGTGATCGGCGTGAAAGACCTCCTGCGCGACGAAGAAGGCCTTGAGGTTGCCCTTCGCCTCGCTCTGCATGCTGCGGCACTTGAACATCAGCGTGCAGGAGGGCGCGAGTATCGCGAAACCCAGCAGGCCGAAGAAGCCGACGCCCACGAGGACGATGAGCGCCAGCCGCAAGCGCTCCAGGTTGCGCCGCACCTGCCGCGCCCGGAGCACCAGCGCGATGTCTTCGGCGTCGCTCACGAAACTGCCAGGGATGCCCGCGCCCGATCGAGGTCTCATGGCCGTGCTGGAAAGCAGGCGCCGGGCCATCGTCGACAGACACCAGGCCGCATCCGGAAGCGATGGTGGAGCGTGGGCCTGTTCAAAATGAACAGTGTGAAGTGTTCAGTCGAAGCGGAGGGACGCGACGCCGCGGCGCAGGCGCACGGCGTCGAGGAACGCGCGCACGGCGGGGCGGCGGGCGACGGCGCGCTCGAGGCGGCGCTTGCCGGGGAACTCGACGAGCACGAGGCCGACGAGGATCGTGAGCAGGCCCTGCCCGGGCAGCACGAGCATGAGGAGGCCCGCGACGACGAGGAACGCCCCGAAGGTGTTCTTCAGGGCCCGCAGGGCGATGTGCGGCAGGGTGCGCGGGGCGGCGGCGGCGACGCGATCGTCGGCGAAGTAGTCGACGGGCAGACGGGCGATGAACGTCGGCAGCAACAGCACGGTGACGACGAGGGACACGAGGCCGAGGGCGAGCATGCCGCCGGCCGCGGCGGCGAGGCGGCCCTGCAGCTGCCCCCACAGCTCGGCCCACGACGTCGTGTCGAGGTTCATCGGGCCCCCACGGTGGCGGTGCGTCCGAGGCGGGCCCAGCCGAAGAACAGCAGCCACATCGCGATGCCGACGACGGCGTTGCCCACCGTCGGGAAGTGGGCGCCCGGCGAGACGAAGCCCTCGACGGTGCCGATCACGATGAAGCCGATCGTGGCAAAGGCCACCAGCAGGAAGCCGCGGCGTCCCTCTTCGCGCAGGGCCTGCACGCGGGTGCGCGCGCCGGGGGAGAGCACGGCGCGGCCGAGGCAGAAGCCGGCGGCGCCGGCGACGCAGATCATGCTCAGCTCCACCGGACCGTGCGCGATGATGAAGCGCGTCAGCGTCTCATGCGTATCGAGGCGCACGGCGGTGCCGAAGGTCGCCCCGAGGCTCAGGCCGTTGCTCACGAGCCCCAGCACCGTTGCCACCCCGCCCAGCACGCCGAGCGCGAAGACGCGCAGCCCCACGAGGCTGTTGTTGAACACGATCGACAGCGTCGCCTGCAGGTAGCGGCCATCGCGTTCGATCTGGTCCGTCCAGCGGGCCCCCTGCTCGACGAGCTCGGTGAGCGCATCACCGATCAGGGCCCGGCCCAGCGACGGATCGAGGAAGGCCAGCGCGAAGCCCAGCGCCCCCGAGCCGAACAACACCACCGCCGCACGCGCGATGCCCGCCCGCTCACCCCACACCGCCGCCGGGATCTCGTGCCCGACGAGCTGCTGCAGCGCCGGCCACAGCGGCGGCGACGGCGGCCGACGCCGACGCTCGACGTCGAGCAGCGCCAGCGACAGCGCCTCGAGGTGGCGCGCAGGCACGCCCCGACGGGTCGCCGCCAGCAGCTCCGACGAGGCCACCCGCGCCGCAGCGTCGAGGGTGAAGGCGTCGCTCCGCCGGCCAAGGGCCGCGATGAGCGCCACCTCGGCGTCATGCAGGCGCCGCAGCCGCGCGGCCAGCCCGGACTCGCTGCGGGCCTGCGCCAGCACCGCCGCCGCCAGCCGGGCCCGCGCCGCCAGCGTCGTCGTCGTCACCGTCGTCGTCGTCGTCGTCGCCGTCGCCGTGGCCGCTGCAGGCGGGGCGAGGCTGCCGAGATGTGGGCCGAGGCCCGTGAGCACGCGGGCGCACAGGCGCTCGGCGGCGGCGGCCTCGAGGCCCTCGCTGCGGCGCACGGCGTCGATGGCCTTCTGCACGTCGTCGTCGTCGAGGGTGACGCCGGAGACGCCGGCGACGTCGACGCCGCGGGCGGCGGTCCCGAGCTGCTCGAGCAGGCGGGGCCCGCGGGCCCGCTCGGAGATGACGACGGTGCCGGCGACGAAGTCACCGATGCGCCGCGTGCCCGAGAAGAACAGCACGATGAGGCCGACGCCGTAGCCGACGGGGATCATGTCGACGAGGCGCAGCAGGTTCCGCAGCAGCGACGTCGCGAGGTCCGGCGGGCGGCCCTGCCGATCCACCACGCGCAGCCGCACGAGGCGCTTGCCCGGCGTGCGGCCGTCAAAGACCAGGTCGCCGACGACGTCGTACAGCACGATGCCCGACAGCACCGTGATGACGGCGAGCACCGCCATCGTCGTCGTCGCCCCGCTCACGTCCTGCTGCAGGTCGCCGCGGCCAAAGAACGTGTAGACGAACAGCACGGCGATGCCGAGCAGCAGCACGACGAGGAAGTCGACGAAGGCGGCGATGGCGCGCTCACCGAGGCCGGCCAGCGGCACGCTCAGCGGCACGCGCTCGCTCGTGACGACGAGGGCCTGCACCGTCGACGACACCCCGGTCGGCGTGCCTGTGCTGCCATCGTCGACGCTGCTGGTGCTGGCCATCGTGGACTCCTCAGGCCTGAAGGTGGATGAAGCCGGTGCGGATCGAGCCGACGCGCAGCGTCACCGGCGCGCTGCCGACGACGACGACGTTGGCCTTGCGGCGGGCCGGCAGGCCCTCGGTGTTCTGGTAGGGCCAGGTGGTGCCGGCGCCGTAGCGGCCGGGCTGGGTGCCGCCGAGGTGCCCGAGCACGACGCGATCGGCGCCGCGCGCGCGGGCAGCATCGTCGACGACGACGGCCACCGGCTCGTTGTGGGGCAGGGCGGCGGCCGCCGCCGGGCCGATGGTGGGCAGGCCGCCGTGGTTCTCGACGGTCACCTCGACGAGGAAGGCGTCGCCGCCGAGGGGCTCGCGCCGCGTCGTCACCTGCAGGGCGGGCAGCAGTGACAGGAGTCGCAGGAAGACCGCGCTGTGCCCGCGGCAGATCTCGTCGACGAGAGGACCCGCCGGCGGGTTCCACACCGAGAAGCGGGGGTCGAAGCCGCCCACCTCGACAGCGCCGAGCTGCGGGTGCTGCACCGGCTTCCACGGCTCGATGGCGGGGGCCCCGATCGCGGCGAGGGCCCGCGCGAGGTGCTCGAGGTCGCCGCTGCCCTGGTCGACGTAGCGGTCGACGAAGCGGCCCTTCTTCGGCAGCCCGGCGCGCGCGAAGAGGTCCCACAGCTCGACGCTCCACGCGTAGGCGCCGCGCTGGTGCCAGGCGTAGTCGACGAGGTCGCCGTAGAGGGGCTTCTCCGGCGTGTAGGTGAACTCCGAGTAGCCCGACACCGTCGGCACGCCGGCATGAGCGCTCGCCCAGTCCTCGACGAGGCCGAGGATGGCGCGGTCGGCGAACTGCAGCTTCGTGTCGGGGGCGTCGCCGAGGGGCCGGATCCACACGCCGCCGAAGGTGTGGAGGTTCACCCAGGCGTAGAGGTGCGGCAGCGTCGTCACGAGCTGCATGAGGGCCCGCGCCTCCGGCGACGAGCCGGCGTAGTCACCGGCGCCCTGCTGCTCGGGCTCGGGCTTCCACGACTGCGTGAAGTTGCGGTTCAGGTCGAGGGGCGCGTCGTGGAAGATGTCCCACGCCGGCACGTGGCTGCCGTCGAAGTTGTCGATGACGCCCTCGGGGTAGAGGGCATAGAACGGCCCCTCGTCGTCGATGGTGCGGGGCAGCATGAGGCCCGGGATCGCCTTCGACTCGACGAAGCTGCCGCACGGGTCCTTGATGCGCAGGCGTCGCACCTGGCCGTCGCCGTCGAGGTCGACCTGTCGCCAGCGCGGCTGCTGCGAGGGCCGCGGCGGCACCGGGGAGCTGCGCACGAAGCGGCCGTCCTCGCTCACGGCTTCGAGACCATCGGGGGACAGCGTCGGCACGACGTAGACGAGGGCCTCCTTCGCCTTCGCTGCCGCCATCGCCGACAGGCCGAGGCGGTTGTCGCCCCGATGCAGGGCGAGCAGGTCATCGACGAAGCAGACGGCGACGTTGACGCCGATGAGCTCGCTGGCGTGCATGTTGGCGTCGACCCACAGGGCCGGGCGCGCGCGATCGGGCTCGCGGCCCACCTTCACGAGGTAGAGGGGCCGCCCCTCGGCGGAGCTGCCGAAGCGCTCGACGCGGATGAGCTCGCGCTCGGTGTCGCCGAGGTGCGCGAGCCAGCGCTGCAGATCGGCGTAGCGCCAGTAGGCGCGGCGGGGGTCGGGCACCGTCGACGGAAACGAAGTGGCAGCCATGGCGTGACACTCCCAGCCCGCCTCTGTCAGAGTCAACGGCGTCCATGTCGCCCCCGCCGTCGTCGTCCCCGTCGTCGCCCCCGCCATCATCGTCCCCGTCGTCGCCCGCGTCGTCGCCGGCGCCGCCGGTCCTGCGCTACGCGCCATCACCCACGGGCTATCTGCACGTCGGCAACGCCTTCGCCGCCGCGCTCACCGTTGCCCGGGCCAGGGCCGGGGGCGGCCGTTGCCTGCTGCGCATCGAGGACCTCGACGTGCCCCGCTGTCCGCCCTGGGCCAGCGCCGCCATCCGCGACGACCTCGCCGCCTTCGGCCTCGTCTTCGATCCCTGCACGGCCACGGCGGCCGACGTCGTCGCCGCCCGCGATGACGACGGCGTCCTCGTGCAGTCGCGCCGGGCGGCGGCGTACCAGCGGGCCCTGCAGCGCCTCATCGACGACGACCTCGTCTATGCCTGCCGCTGCTCGCGCCGGGACCTGCAGCGGGTGGCCTCGGCGCCCCACGTCGGCGACGACGGCCCGCCCTATCCGGGCACCTGCCGCGACCTCGGGCTGCCCCTCGACGGCGCCGACGTCGCGCTGCGGGTGCGGATGGACCGGCTGGTGGCCCGCTTTGGGTCCCCCGTCGTCATCGACCGGCTGTGCGGGCCCGTCGTCCAGGACGTCGTCGCCGACGTCGGCGACATCGTCGTGCGCCGCAGGGACGGCCTGTTCTCCTACCAGCTCGCCGTGGTCGTCGATGACGCTGCCCAGGGCGTCACCGAGGTCACCCGCGGGCGCGACCTGCTGTCGTCGGCGCCGCGGCAGGTGCTGCTGCACCGCGCCCTCGGGGCCACGCCGCCGGCCTTCGCCCACCTGCCGCTGCTCGTCGACGACGACGGCCACCGCCTGAGCAAGCGCAGCCCGCAGGCGCCGGGGTTGTTGCGCCACGTGCTGGCGGCGATCGGCGCCGACCGCCTGCGGGGCCACTTCCTGCACCTGCTCGGTCGCGCCCCGGCCGGCGCCGCCGTCTCCTTCGCCGACTTCTGCGCCGCCGTCGACGACGACGCCATGCGGGTCGAGACGCTGCGCTGGGTGCCGCCATCCTGAGCGCGGCCGGCCCGAGGTGGGCGTGTGTGCACAGTGCAACGCCGCCCCTGGCACGGCATCCCATCACCATGCATCGCCTGATCGTCGCCGTCGCACTCGTCGGGATCGGCCTCACGGCGGTGTGGGGGAGGCCAGCCATGGCGGAGCGTGTTGAAGAGCCGGACTACACCCTCGTGCGCAAGGATCGGGGCGTCGAGCTCCGCCGCTACGCGCCCGTCGTCCGCGCCGTCACCGTCGTCGAGAACGTCTCGTGGGATCGGGCCCTCAACGAGGGCTTCCGCCGCCTCGCCGGCTACATCTTCGGCGGCAACACGAAGAAGCAGTCCATCGCGATGACGGCGCCGGTGACCGCGCAGCCGACGTCGATGAAGATCGCGATGACGGCGCCGGTGACCGCGCAGCCGTCGTCGACCGGCGTGCGGGTGACCTTCACGATGCCGGCCGGCCACACCCTGCAGAGCCTGCCCACGCCCCACGACCGCGCCGTCGTCCTCGAAGCCGTCTCCGAGCGCCTCGTCGCCGTCCGCGCCTTCAGCGGCTTCGCCGGCACCGACGCCTTCGAGCGTGAGCGCGCATCCCTCGTCGCCGGGCTCGGCGCGCTGGGCGTTCGCGCCGTCTCCGAGCCCGAGCTCGCCCGCTACGACCCGCCGTGGACGCTGCCGTTCCTGCGCCGCAACGAGGTCGCCGTCGAGGTCGAGCCGACCCTCGCGCATTGACCGCGACGGCCAGAAACGACGACGGGCGCCTCCAGGCGCCCGCCGTGTCGTTCGGACGACGCCTTCAGGTCACTTGAGCGCCTCGGGGCTGATCTTGCGGATGACGTCGAAGGCCTCCGTGAGGTGCGCGCCGATGAGCTTGTCGTTGCACTTCTTCTGGTTGGCGGCGAAGCACTCGGCGGCCTGGTCGTGCCACTGCGATTTCAGGCAGAGGGCGGCGAGACCCTCGGCGATCTCGCTCTGCTGCACGCCATCCATCTGCCCCTTCGCGCCCTTCTGCAGCTGCAGCGACCAGTTGAGGCCCGCCTTGTCACAGGTCGCCTTCGTCACCGGCTTCGGGCAGGCGAAGGCCTTCAGCGCCGTCGCGTTGTCCGTCGCCACCTTCGGCATCCACGACGTGTTGAAGTCGCTGCGGGGCTGGTACCAGTCCTTGTCACCGAAGGTCTGCTGCCACTTCGCGTCCTTGAAGACATAGCCGTAGCGGGCGAAGATGCCGTTGCGCAGCTCGTCGAAGAAGCCGCACTCCGGCATGTCACTGGACGGCCAGTCGAGCTGACACCGGTCGTCGTCGGTGCCGAGCGCGCCCTTCACACAACAGTTCTTGTTGAAGGCGCCGTTGAAGCGCAGGTCGTCCCACGTGTACTTCGTCAGCAACAACACGTCGTCGTTGCAGATGTCCTTCATGCTCTTGCCCGCCGTCGGGTCCGGCTTTGGCCCGCCGCTCGTCGGCGCCTTGCCGCCCGCCGTCGACGACGCGCCGCCCTTCAGGTGGGGCTCGAGCTTCTCCCAGTGCTCCTCGAAGTCGCCGCTGCAGGCGATGCTTGCCAGCGTCTTTCCACCCTGCATGACGTTGACGCCCCCGCCGGCGTCGCGGCTGCCGTCCTGCGTGTAGACCTCATAGGTCACGTCGCCGTTCTTGAAGGTCAGGGTCGCCGACGACCCGAAGGCGAGGTCACGCCGCTCGAAGGTGAAGCGCGAAAAGCCCTCCTTCGTGTCCGCCGGTACGGCGAGCTCGGGCGCCGTCGTGATCGTGTCGAGGGGCCCGAAGCGGTACTGCGCGAACGTCGGCGTCGCGGCGGCATCGACGCACACCGCGATGTGCTTCTTCTTCGCCGGACACGACATGACGATGGCGGTGCCGGGCGGGCACGGCGAGGGGGCGGCGGCGAGGGCGAGAGGGAGGGCGAGGCTCAACATCATGGGGGCGCTTCTAGCAGAACGTCCGTCGCGACCTCGTCGGCGGACGCCGGGTGTCCCCCTCAGCGCGACCTCAGCGCGACGCATGTCAGATCAGCGTCAGGCTTCAGCCGCTGCCCTTGATGACCTTCTTCGCACCGGCGCCCTGCAGGTGTGCAATGACGCGATCGACCACGTCACCCTGCACGACGATGTCGTCGTCGTCGGCCCGGGCGCCGGTGCCGAGCTTCTTCTTCAGCTCGCCCATGACCTCGTCACGAGCCGACGGCAGCACGCCACTGACGACGGTGACGGTCTTGCCGCCATGGCCCTTGCGCTCGAGCCGCACGACGACCTTGTCGCCAAAGCGCGCCGGGGCCTTCTTCGCCGTCTCCGCCACCGCGGTCGCCGTCATCGCCGTCGTCGTCGCGGCCGGCAGCTGCTCGCGCAGTCCGGCGAGGGCGGCAAAGGGCGACGACGTGGGCGCCGGCGCAGCATTGCCGAGGGGCACGCGGCCCTTGTCCTTGTCGCGCGCCATCAACGCCTCCACCGGCTGCCGCCGTCTTCTTCGTCTTCTTCGTGTTCGTCTTCGTCGACGACGTCGCTGGCGCCAAAGAGGTCGTCGGCGGTGGCGACGCCGGCACGGACGTCGAGTTCGACGCCGACGGGGCAGTGGTCCGACCCGAAGATCTGGGGCGAGATCCACGCGTCGAGCAGCTGCTCCTCGAGGGCGCGGGGGATGACGACGTAGTCGATGCGCCAGCCCATGTTCTCGCTGCGCGCGTCGACCCGGGTCTCCCAGAAGGTGAACTGCCGCGGCAGGTCACCCTTCTCGGCGCGGAAGCTGTCGATGAAGCCGGCTGCAAGCAGCCGATCGAACCACGCCCGCTCGACGGGCAGACAGCCCGACACGCCGGCCCACTCCTTCGGCTTCGCGAGGTCGAGGTCGGTGTGGGCGACGTTGAAGTCGCCGGCGACGACGACCTGGCGACCGGTCTTCTGCAGCGCGATGACGGCGTCGAGGAAGGCGTCGTGCCAGGCGTGCTTGAACGCGAGGCGCTCGTCGGAGCTGCCGCCGTTGGGAAAGTACACACCGAAGAGCACGAGGGCGCCGAGGTCGACGCCGGTGATGCGGCCCTCGGCGTCATACTCGGGGTGCGCGTCGCCGCCGATCTTCAGCGTGAAGGGCTCGGCGAACAGGCCGTCCTTCACGAAGATGGCCGTGCCCGAATAGCCCTTCTTCGTCTCGTGGAACGACCAGAACGAGCGCGAGAAGCCCGGCGGCGCCTTCATCGCGGCGGTGACGTGGTCCGGCTGGATCTTGGTCTCCTGCAGGCACAGCACGTCGACGTCGCCGGCGAAGGCCCAGTCGAGGTCGCCGCGCGAGAGCACCGCCCGCAGGCCGTTCACGTTCCAGGACACGATGCGCATGTCCGCCGGCTACCGACGTCACCCCGGCGAGGCAACGGGCCACGCGACCGGGTAGGCTGACGGCGGGAGACACCTCATGCACCGACCCGTGATGACCACGCTGGGGATGCTCCTGCCCCTTGCCTGCGCCAGCCCACCGCCATCGCCCCGCTGCGTCGACGCCACCGTCGTCGACGACTTCGTCGAGGTCTCCACCCGGGCGGAGCTGGAGTCCCTCGCCGGCTGCGAGGAGTTGCAGGGCCTCGTCGTGCGGCCGCCGAGCGGCCTGTTCGAGGAGCCGGTCACCGATCTCTCGCCGCTGTCGTCGCTGCGGGTGGTGCGCACGACGCTGAGCCTGCGGGTCCCCGAGGTGACGAGCCTTGCCCCCCTCGCCGGCCTGCGCGCCGTCGGCACCGTCGACGAGGAGGGCGCCGGCACGTTCTCCCTGCAGGAGAGCGGGGTCGAGACCCTCGCCGGCCTCGAGGGCCTCGGCAGCGAGGGAAACCTGCAGGGTGTGCAGCTGATCGACAATCCGCGGTTGCGTTCCCTCGTCGGCCTCCCGGCGCTCGCCCGCCTCGAGGCGTTGACGGTGAACGGGGCGTCGGCGCTCACGGACCTGCGCGGACTCGAGGGCGTGGCGTCGATCGGCACCCTGCGGATCGGGGCGACCGGCCTGACGACCTTTGCGGGCCTCGCCGACAACGTCGTCGTCGACGCCCTCATCGTGCGGCAGCCGACGTTTGCGAGCGTTGTCGGGCTGCCGGCGGCATCACCATCGACCTCGGCGAGCGCCTTGTCGACATCGAGCCTCGGCAGCGTCGACGTCGGCGGCGTCGACCTCGCCGACCTGCCCGCGCTCCAGCGCGTCACGTTGCCGACGGACCCGAGCGCGTCTTCGTCGCTGCGGCTCAAGGGCCTGCCGGTTCTTGAGCGCGTCTTTGGCCTCGCGACGATCGATGTCGCCACCGATGTGGCTGTCGTCGACTGCACGCGCCTCACGGCGCTCCCCTTCGACGCCCTCACCCACGTCAACGGCGATCTCCGCGTCATCGGCAACACCGCGTCGTCGCAGGCCGATGTCGAAGCCGCCCTCGCCGACGTCGTCGTCGAGGGCGTCCGCAAGGTGGCCGGCAACGCCGGCTGGGTGGTGCTCGACGTCTGTCCCTTCGGCGACGACGGCAGCTGCGACGAGCCGGGGGTCTGCGCGCCGGGCACCGACGCCCGGGACTGCGAGCCGAGCGGCGGCTGAGCGCCTGATCAAGCGCTCCGCGATTGATGTGTGGATGGTCAACCGCTGGCGCGGTTGATCATGCGGGGACTGTTCAAGGACCTGGCGCAGCGCCAGGCCCTTGAAAGACAACGGGCGCCTTCGTCATCGACGAGGCGCCCGGGTCGTCATCGTGGCCTGCGCTCACTTCCGCAGCGGGCCGGTCACGACGATCTTCGACGAGGTCTCCTCGGTGATGCGCGTCCGCTTCACGGTGCGCTTCACCTCGACCTTCACGGCCCGCGACGTCGTCGCTGCCGACACCTGCAGCGCCGCACCGTCCTCGTCGCCGGAGGCCACGGCCTCCTTCGCGAGGCGCTCGAGGATCGCGAGGCGCTCGGCGTCGAAGAAGGCGCCGGCCTGGAAACGCAGGTCGATGGGCAGCACCTCACCGTCGTCGACGGCCGCGATGGCCTCGTCGCCGAGGGTGGTGTGGTGCTCGAAGGCGCCGTCGACGGTGAGCGTGAAGGGCACGCGGATCTCGGGGCGGCCGGCGAGCTGGCCCTGGGCCGTCGCCCGCTGCCGCTTCTTCTTCGCCGCCGTCACCGACTCACGCCAGCGGACCGCGCCACCGATGGCGGGGGTGCCGTCGGGGTCGACCTCGCCCACGACGTCGCCGATCTCATCGGCGGGCGTGCCATCGGGATCGACGTCGCCAGCCTGATCAGCCGGCGTGCCATCGGGATCGACATCGGCGGGGGTGCCGTCGGGGTCGACGTCGCCAGCCTGATCAGCCGGCGTGCCGTCGGGATCGACATCGGCGGGGGTGCCGTCGGGGTCGACGTCGCCAGCCTGATCAGCGGGCGTGCCGTCGGGGTCGACGTCGCCAGCCTGATCAGCGGGCGTGCCGTCGGGGTCGACCTCGCCGATCTCGTCGGCGGGGGTGCCGTCGGGGTCGACCTCGCCGACGTCGTCGGCGCGCAGACCGCCGACACCGTCGGCCGGCGTGATGGCGATGGTGCCCGTGATGACGACGGTGTGGCCCGTGAGGCCGGCGGCGTCGAAGGGCGCGTGGGCGATGTCGTCGACGCTGGCGGGGCCGAAGCCGACGCGCAGGTCGCCGCCGTCGACGGGCAGGCTCCAGAGGCGCTCGGCGGCCACCTGGTCCTCGGGACGCGTCGGCGAGAAGCTGAAGAAGAGGGGGTCGCTGTCGTCGACGACGACGCCACCGTCGGCGACGGCGACGCGGGCCTCATGGGCGTGGGCGGCGATGCCGCTGAGCTGGACGCGGCCGGCGGTGCGATCCGACAGCTCGACGGTGCCGTCGACGACGACGCGGGGCCGGACGACGACGTCACGGGTGCGCAGCGGGGCCTCGTCGACGCACGCCGACATCGTCGCCAGCGCGGCGATCGACAGCAGCAGCTTCCCGAGTTGACGCCTCACCACAGCCCACACTCCAGCCGGCATACCGGCATCCAGAACACGCGACGGACAAAGTCTATGCCCATCGCAGGGCGCGGTGGCAAGCCACGGCGCCGCACTTGTCCGACCTCTGTCCGACCCCCCGACCCCGCAGGGGCCGAAGTGCCGCACCGACCACCGACCCGAAAGTCGATCGCCGGACGCACACCGAAGCACGCGTCCGCAGAAACCTGTTCAGGTTTCGTGCCATGCGCATCGTGCGAGCGCTGGACGATCCAGGCGCCGGTGCGATCAGCGGCCGGCGAGCTGTCGGACGAGCCGGTCGGCCCGGTCGAGGCAGAGGTCGAGGACGCGCTCGAAGTCGGCGGCTCCACCGGACCAGGGGTCGGGCACCTCCCACGGGGCCGCGTCGAGGAAGAGCTCGACCCTTGCCCGCTGCGTCGGCGTCCGGAGGCGCTCGATGGCGCTGAGGTTGTCCCGATCCATGGCGTAGCAGGCTGCTGAAAAACGGCTTTGCGTTTTTCAGCACCTGCCAGGTGTTGATCCGGCCTCGTCGGAGACGAGGCCCAGAAGTACCTAGCAGGGTTGCTGAAAAAGGCCCAAAGCGGCCTTT
>Ga0172372_10000545_pt1 | contig 57640 bp, 45 predicted proteins | sample LakKiv5m_2_FD_114544 | JGI IMG/M metagenome (GOLD analysis project Ga0172372, IMG submission 114544) | Freshwater microbial communities from Kabuno Bay, South-Kivu, Congo - kab_092012_9.5m | ecosystem: Environmental > Aquatic > Freshwater > Lake | place: Democratic Republic of the Congo...
AGCTGTTCTTCGAGCTGGTGAATGCGGTCGCGGATGCGACGGCGATCGGCTTCAAGCTTGGTCTCGCCGGGGCCGCGGGTCCCGATGCCGCCGCCGAGGCGCGACAGCTGGCCTCCCATCCCGACGAGGCGTGGCAGCAGGTACTTGAGCTGCGCCAATTCGACCTGCAGCTTGCCTTCGCGCGTGCGTGCACGCCTCGCAAAAATATCGAGGATGAGCTGTGTGCGATCGATGACCTTGCGCTCGAGCCGCGCCCCCAGTTCGCGCAGCTGCGCGGGCGAGAGTTCGTTGTCGAAGATGATCAGGTCGACGTCGGCTTCCGCTGCTGCGGTCTTGAGCAGGTCGACTTTGCCGCTCCCCAGAAAGGTGGCCGGATCCGGTCGTGGGCGCTCTTGCAGCACACGCACCACCACCGCGGCACCGGCCGCGTCGGCCAGCCCTTCCAGCTCTTCGAGCGAGCGCTCGGCATCGACCCGACGGGTGGTTCCCGTCATCATGCCGACCAGCGCGGCACGTTCCATCGAGGCAGTGCCCATGGCCTCTGAGTTTACCGGATGGCGCGCCCCCGCCGGTCGCAGCGTAGAATGGCCGCATGGCCAAGGCGCCGCCTCGCCCCCGCAAACCTGCGCTGCCCCGGGCCCCGCTACCACGCCAGACCGGGGGGGCCCACGAAGATCGGCGCAAGCGCCCGATCAGGAAGCAGAAGCATCGGAAGCGGCCCGCAACTGACGAGTAGGGCCCGGGCGCATCCAGCGCCAGGCGGCGGCCGCCAGTATCAGCAGCAACACAATGTCGGCGTCAAACACCAGCGCCAGCGCAGGATCGCTGATGAACCCGGCGGCAATCGGACTCACCGCCAGCCCGCCGAGCCACGCGGTCGTCATCACCCCGAAACCGGTGGCGTGCGCATCTGGCGGCAGCAGGCGGCCCCCCAGGCTGTAGGCTGCCGTCATCCCCACTCCGATCGCCACGCCAGACACCGCCAGCGCCAGCCCGAACACCCAGACCGACGGCATGGCCACCAGCAGACCAAGACCCGCCGCCGTCACCAGCGCAGTACCGGCCACGAGCGCATGCATCGGATGGCGCTCGACGAGCGGCGTGGCCATGTGATGGCCATACGCCGCGCTGAACGCCGCCAACGCGAAGAGCACACCCGATACCCACGGCACATCGCTCGCAGGCAGCCCGAGTTTTTCCACGTACAGGGGAAGAATCGGCGTGAAGCTGCGATCGACGAGCTGCAGGCCGAGAATGACCGCAAACACCATGGGAAATCCCGGCGTGCGAATCAGTTCGCCGAGCACCGAGCGCAGACTGCGGCTCGATGTCTGTATGCGCTGCTTTTCGGGCTCGACATACAGCGTGGTGATCAGCACCACGGCCACGGCATAAAACCCCGAGGCCACGAAGAAGGCCGATCGGAGGCCCACCATCGGCGCCAGCAGCCCGCCAATGAGTGGGCCGATCGCCGGCCCGAGGCGCTGGGCAATCTGCACGGTGCCGATGGCTTCGGCCATGCGCTCACGCGGCACCGACTCGGCCGCCATCGACACGGTCAGTGACCCGTATCCCGCAAACACCCCCAGCAACGCCCGTAACGCCAGCAGCTGCCAGGGCGCCGACACGAGGCCCATCGCCGCCTTCACCAGCACGAATGCCGAGAGCGACCGCAGCACCAGCACCTTGCTGCCGAAGCGATCGCCGACACGCCCCCACAGCGGCGCACTGAACGCCGTGATGGCCGGCGTGGCGCCGAGGGTCAGGCCTGTCCAGAGCGCGATGTCCGACATATCCTGCACGCCCAGTTCCCTGATGTACAGGGGAAGGAACGGCATGGCGATGGTGAAGCCGGCAAAGCCGATGCCGTTGGCGGCAGCGGCGGTGTAGACGTTGCGTCGGGATGAGGCCGGAAGGTCTTTCACGAGAGGCAGGGTGGGCCGGCCAGCGCCGGCCCCGTGTTCAGCAGCAGTCTCTCGTCAGAACCGGATCTTCACATCAGGCCCCGAGTGCACCTGGATGCTGTCGACAAAGCGAATGCGGTGGGGATGTGTCTGCATCACCAGTGAGTGGGTGCGCACGCCGTCGCCGAAGAAGCGGACGCCCTTGAGCAGTGTCCCGTCGGTCACGCCCGTCGCGGCGAAGATGATCTGCTGTCCACTGGCGAGTTCGGCCGACGTGTAGATGCGCCCGGGCACGGCCCCCATCGCCGCACACCGCGCCTCATCATCGGATGTCCGCACCACGAGCCGCGCGAAAATCTCACCATTGAGGCACCGCATCGCCGCCGCTGTCAGCACGCCTTCCGGAGCACCACCCGTCCCCATCACCGCGTGCACGCCACTGCCGACGACCGCCGCAGCGATGCCCGCAGACAAATCGCCATCCCCGATGAGGCGGATGCGCGCACCCGCCGCGCGGATGTGCCGAATCAGGTCTTCGTGCCGTGGCCGATCGAGCACCACGACCGTGAGGTCTTCGACGGTGCGGTCGAGACAGCGGGCGATCGCACGCAGATTGTCGGCGACTGGCGCATCGAGATGCACGGCATGCCGCGAGTTCGGACCGACCACGAGCTTCTCCATGTAGAGATCGGGGGCATGCAGCAGGCCGCCATGCTCAGACGCCGCCAGCACCGCGATCGCATTCGGCGCCCCGGTCGCGCACAAGTTGGTGCCTTCCAGCGGATCGACGGCAATGTCGACGCCGGGGAACCGCTGCTCAGGCTGTCGCTGCGCCAGGCCCACCTTCTCGCCAATGAAGAGCATCGGGGCTTCATCCCGCTCGCCCTCGCCGATGACGATGGTGCCGTCAATCGGCACGGTGTCCATCTCCTTGCGCATCGCCTCGACGGCCACATGATCCGAGAGCGTGCGCTCGCCCTGGCCCATCGTGTGCGCGCAGGCGATGGCCGCCTGCTCGACGACGCGGAGGAATTCGAGGGAAAGATCAGAGTCGAGCAATGTGGAAGACGCCGGTGTGGTCGCCATGTCAGTCATCCGTTCCTTCAGCAGGCGCCACGCCGCCGACTCGTCGACTGTGAGATGCGGCACCCTGCGCTGGCCAAAACGGTTCATGGTAACAGAAGTGCTACGATCGGAATATCCGGGTTGCGGCATGCGTATTTATCTCGATCACAACGCCACCACCCCTCCCCGACCAGAGGTCGTCGACCTGATGACCCGCGTGCTGCGGGACGCCTGGGGCAATGCCTCGAGTGTGCACGCCTTCGGGCAGCAGGCCAAGGCAGCGCTCGACGAGGCACGCAGCCGCGTCGCCGCACTCATCGGTGCCGACACCACCGAAGTGGTGCTGTGCGGCAGTGGCACCGAAAGCGATAATCTCGCCATCCGAGGCGCCGCCGAGGCCCAGGCCGACACCGGTCGACGGCATCTCATCACGACAGCCATCGAGCATGAGGCGGTGCGGGCCACCATGGCCGCCCTGGGCCGACGGGGCTTCCGGATCACCACCGTGCCTGTCGATGACTCGGGCATCGTATCGGTCGATGCCGTGCGCGACGCCCTGTCGCCCGATACGGCGCTCGTCAGTGTCATGCACGCCAACAACGAACTCGGCACACTGCAGCCCATCGCCGAGATTGCGGCGCTGGCGCGCGACGCGGGTGCGCTGATGCACACCGATGCGGTGCAGACCGCGGGCCGGGTGCCACTCGATGTCCGCGCGCTCGGCGTCGATCTGCTGACGCTGTCGGCGCACAAGTTCTACGGTCCGAAGGGGGCTGGCGCACTCTTTACCCGGAGGGGCGTGCGTCTGGCACCGACGCTGACGGGCGGTCGCCAGGAACGCGGCCGCCGCTCGGGCACTGAACCGGTAGCCAACTACGCGGGCATGGGGCTCGCCGCCGAACTCGCCTCCGCCACGCTCACCGACGAGCCTGCCCGGCTCGCGGCGTTGCGTGATCGGCTCGAACAGTCCCTGCTGCACGCGCTCCCTGATACCCTCCGCAACGGAGCCGAATCGCCGCGGGTGCCGAACACGACCAACCTGAGCTTTGCGGGGGTGGAGTCGGAAAGCCTGCTGATCGGACTTGATCTGGAGGGCGTGGCCGTGTCGTCCGGTTCGGCCTGTTCATCAGGCACCCTTGAGCCCTCGCATGTGCTGCGCGCCATGGGCTGCTCGCATGCCCGGGCACTGGGCTCGGTGCGCTTCAGCCTCGGCGCCTCGACGACCGACGCGGCCATCGATCACGCGATCGCGGCCGTGACACGCGTCGTCTCGCGCCTGCAGGGTGTCGCATCCGGAGGAGGCCGCTAACCATGCGCATCGTGGTCGCCATGTCGGGCGGGGTCGATTCGTCAGTGGCCGCCGCATTGCTCGCCGAGCAGGGGCACGATGTCGTCGGCCTGTCGATGCAGCTCTATCCCCAGGGCGACGGTGCCGATGCGCAGAAGTACGGGGCCTGCTGCACGCTCGATGATCTGCACGATGCGCGGCGCGTCGCCGCACATATCGGCTTTCCGCACTACATCATCAACTTCGAATCGCGCTTCTCGGACACGGTCATCCGCAATTTCATCGACGAGTATGTGGCGGGCCGCACGCCGATTCCGTGTGCGCACTGCAACAGCGACGTCAAGTTTGCCGAGCTGCTCGAGCGATCACGCGGACTCGGCGCCTCGGCCCTGGCCACCGGACACTATGCCCGCATCCGGACGGATGCCGAGGGCCGCTTCCATCTGCATCGCGGTTCCGACCACGCCAAGGACCAGTCGTACTTTCTCTTCTCCCTCGGACAGGCCCAGCTCGCTGAGGCCCTGTTTCCGATCGGCGAACTCGACAAGGCCACGGTGCGCGATCACGCGCGACGGCTGGGCCTGCAGGTGGCCGAGAAGCCCGACAGCCAGGAAATCTGTTTTGTGCCCGACGGCGACTATGCCGCCTTTGTCGAACGCGAAGCGCCATCGCGCATGCGCCCGGGGGCGATTGTGTCGCGAGCGGGACGCGTGATGGGGATGCACGAGGGCGTGCACCGCTTCACGGTCGGGCAGCGAAAGGGGCTGAAGCTGTCCGCATCGGAACCGCTGTATGTGCTGAAGATTGATGCCGCCGCAGCCACCGTTACCGTTGGTCCGCGCGAGGCGCTGGCCGAGACGCACCTGACCGCCACCGGCGTGCAGTGGGTGTCGGGCACGGGCCCCGACGCATGGCGACCTGCAGCCGCGCAGATCCGCCACCGGCACGCGGCCGCCGAGGGGCGCGTGCGCGTGTCAGACGAGGGCACTGCCGAATTTGAGTTCGCGGCGCCGCAGTCGGCCGTCACGCCCGGACAGGCTGTCGTGTTTTATGACGGTGACGAGGTGCTCGGCGGGGGCTGGATTCAGTGACGGTCGGGTGCACCGCTCCGGTGCACCCGCGTCGAGTGTCAGTGCCCGGTACCGGACAGAAACCGCTCGGCGTCGATCGCCGCCATGCATCCCGACCCGGCCGCGGTCACGGCCTGCCGATAGACATGATCCTGCACATCACCTGCTGCGAACACGCCGGGCACGCTGGTGCGTGAGCCGTGGTGGGTGCGGATGTAGCCGTTGTCGAGCAGGGCGACCTGTCCCTGTATTAGCCGCGTGTTCGGCGTGTGGCCAATGGCGATAAAAATGCCATCAATGGGCTCTTCCGTCGTCGCCCCCGAGAGGGTGTCGCGCAGCACCATCGAGGTCACCTCACCTTTCGCCACGTCGTTGATGCCGACCACCTCGGCATTCCAGATGAACCGGATGTTGGGCAGGGCTTTCGCTTTGTCCTGCATCACCTTCGAGCCGCGCAGTTCGGCGCGCCGGTGCACCAGCACCACGTCGCTGGCGAGCTTCGACAGGTAGATGGCCTCTTCGAGCGCCGTGTCTCCCCCGCCGACCACCGCCACGCGGCGTCCGCGGAAGAAGAACCCGTCGCAGGTCGCGCACGTCGACACGCCGCGGCCCGACAGCTGACGGTCGACGCCCAGTTCGAGCCACCGGGCCGAGGCCCCCGTCGCCAGAATCAACGCATCGGCCGTGTAGGTGTCATCGCCGACGCGCAGACGGAACGGACGTTCCGACAGGTCAATCGACGCGACATCGCCCTGCACAATCTCGGCCCCGAAGCGCAGGGCCTGCGCGCGCAGCTCGGCCATCAGGTCGGGCCCCATGATGCCGTCCCGGAACCCCGGCCAGTTTTCCACCATGGTGGTCAGCATCAGCTGCCCGCCGGCCTCGATGCCCTCGATGACCAGCGGCGAGAGGTTCGCGCGCGAGGCGTAGAGCGCCGCCGTGAGGCCCGCGGGCCCCGAACCGATGATGATGACCTGTCGTGCGTGCGTCATGCCGTCCTCAGAGGTGCTTGTCGATGGTGCGCGACAGGTCGGCCTTGTCGACCAGCCCGACGATGGTGTCGACGACCTTGCCGTCCTTGAAGAGCAGCAGCGTGGGAATGCCGCGAATCATGAACTGTGCCGGCGTCTGCGAGTGCTTGTCGATGTCCATCTTGGCCACCGTCACGCGACCGGCGTACTGGTCGGCAATCTGGTCGACGACCGGGGCGAGGCGGCGGCAGGGGGCGCACCACTCGGCCCAGAAATCCACCAGAACCAGCCCCTTGCTGGTATCGGTGGCAAACGTCGCATCCGTAAAGGTCTTCACCTTGTCTGAAGCCATAACCGTCTCTGAAATCCTGCCCCTGTGCGGGGGAAAATGCGGGACGACCGGCGAGGGATTTCACCGATCTGCCAACACTCCTTTATACACCCTTACATACACCCGGGCCGAACGCTCCCACGACAGGTCGAGCGCCATCCCCCGCTGCTGCAGCAGCCGCCATTCGGCCGGCCGTTCGCGGAAGACCTGCAGGGCCTCGCGCAGCGATGCCAGCAGTGCCTCGGCCGAGAAGGGATGGAAGGCGAAGCCGGTGCCGCCGGGCTCTCCGTCGCGATACGGCGTCACGCTGTCGGCGAGGCCACCGACGTGCCGCACGACGGGCACGGTGCCGTAGCGCAGGCTGTACATCTGGTTGAGCCCGCAGGGCTCGAACCGTGACGGCATCAGGAACAGGTCACTGCCGGCTTCGATGAGATGTGCGAGCGGTTCGTCGTAGCCGAGGGTCACGCTGACCCGATCGGGCGCCTCGGCCGCCAGGCTCTGCCAGAACTGCTCGTATCGGGCCTCGCCGCTGCCGAGCACCGCAAACTGGGCACCGAGTGACAGCAGTTCGCCACGCAGCTGCGCCAGCAGGTCGAACCCCTTCTGCTCAACCATGCGCGAGACGATGCCGATGAGCGGCACCGCACCGGGCGCGGTCGGCTGCGGCAACTGCAGCCGCTGCCGCAGCGTGGCTGCACAGAGGGCCTTGCCCGCCAGATCGCGCGCCGAGTAGTGGGCCGGCAGGTGCGCATCGGTCTCGGGGTTCCACTCGTCGTCGTCGACGCCATTGAGAATGCCGGTCAGCCGGTCGCGGCGTGCACGCATGACCCCGTCGAAGCCTTCGCCCTCCTCCGGGGTCTGGATTTCCTCGGCGTAAGTAGGGCTCACCGTTGTCAACGCCGCTGAGTAGAACAGCCCCGCCTTCAGGAAACTGAGGTGGTCGTGAAACTCAAAACCTTCGGGGTGGAAGTCATGCCACGACAGCCCGAGGTCGTTGACCCAGTGCTTCGGAACGGTGCCCTGATAGGCGAGGTTATGCACAGTGAACACGGTGGCGACACCGGGCAACCGGCGCGCGAAAATGGGCAGCAGCCCCGCTTGCCAGTCGTGCCCGTGCAGCACATTGACGCCGGGAGACTGCGTCGCCGCCCAGTCAACCGCCACGGCCGACAGCACCGCAAACCGCAGCGGGTTATCGGCATAATCGACCCCGTGTTCATGGTAGAGCGCGGGCCGGTCGTAGAGGGCCGGGCAATCGACGAGCAGCACCCGGGCATGGTCACCGAGGGGCACGTCGTGCAGCGCGTAGTCGCGCCGGTAGCCCCCGAGGGTCACCGTCCCACGATGGATGACACGGCCCTCGCGAACCCCGCGGTATCTCGGCGTGAAGATGACGACATCGTGGCCGAGCCGGGCGAGGGCGCGCGGAAGGGCGGCCGCCACGTCGGCAAGCCCACCGGTCTTGGAGAAGGGGAAGACCTCCGAGGCCACCATGGCCACACGAAGGCGGAGGGATGAACCTGGGGCGAGCGACACGGAGTGCGGTGGCAGGGAGTCTGGCAACAGACACCCCGTCGGGAAGCCCGGCCGTTACGGCTCGGGCTGGGGCTGCGGCTGGGTGGCCCCCGCGTTCAGCAGGGCCGAGGTCTTGGTCGACAGCCAGTTGAACAGGTGGCGGGTTTCCCAGAAGCGTCCGGCATTCGACTTGGCACCGAGCACGACCACCGCGACCTGCTGCCCGGTCTGGGGCAGGCGCAGCAGCGATACCAGACAGTAGCCCGACCGTGAAATGAACCCGGTCTTGCCGCCCAGCACGTCAATGTCGCCGGTCTTGACCAGCTGGTTCGTGCTGCGGGCGGTGATGGTGCGTTTGCCCGACTGAGTGGTGTACGACGTCTTGCGCATCACGCCGCCGATGCGTTCGTCGGCCGAGGCGTACGAGATGAGCTGCGCCATGTCGAGGGCATTCGACACATTCGCCGCCAGCAGGCCTGACGGGTCGGCGTAGTGCGTAGCCGCCAGGCCCAGTTCCTGGGCCTTGGCGTTCATGCGATCGACAAATCCCTGTGCGCCGTACGGAGAGACACGCGCGAGTGCGCGGGCGGCGGCATTGTCAGACCCCACCAGCAGCAGGTTCAGGAGGTCGTCGACCGTCACGGTGTATCCGCGGCGCAGATAGGTGGTCGAGGCCCGTGCCACATCGCTGGCCGCGACGGTGACCTTGGTCTGGGGGTCGATGCCGCTGTCAAGGACGACGAGGGCGGTCATCACCTTGGTGATGCTCGCAATCGACCGCTCGGAGTCGGCGTTCGAGGACCACAGCACCTCGCGCGTCTCGGGGTTGTAGATGACGGCAGCCTCGGCGCGCACATCGGGCACCTGCTGACCGGACGCATCCGTCACAAACCGCGGCGTCTGCACCTCGCGCGCCTCGCGGGCCCGGGCGGCCGCGCGGGCCCGTGCCAGACGGGCACGCCTGGCGCTGGCCGACGAGGCCGCGGTGCTTTTCGGGGTGGCCGACGGGGACTTGCCCGACCTCGCAGATGGGGTCGACTTCGCGGCGGTTGACGCCTTCCGGCCGGCGGGGGTCCGGTTCGATGCCGCAGCCTTGGCCGTGCGCGTGGATGCCTTCGACGCCGCCGCCGGAACAGCAGGACGCCTGGACTGCCCCTGCCGGGTGGCACCTTCCATCGACACCGGCACGGCGGCGATAGCCAGCGCCAGCACGATGGCCATGCGGCCCCGCAATGTCACGCGATTCATTCCGGCCATGCGTGCGATTCCTCCCGTCACCCAGGCGCTGCCGTGGTCGTCACCGCACCCCGCTGCGGCTCCGCCCACGATTGCACACTGGAACCCGGGGATTGTAAGCGGCGCCGGGGGGCCATGACAAGCACGAAGTCATGGCAGGGTGCTATGCTCGGCGGCCATGCCGTCAGACACCGCCGCGCACGAGTATGCCGCCCTGCGGCAGGCCATCGCCCAACGGGGTCAGCTGAAGGCCACGGTCGCGCTCGTCGGGCTTCTGGGCTGGGCCGCGCTCTGGATGGCGGGGTTCGTCCTGCTCAGCGACGCCAGGGGCACGGCTGTCACCCTCGCTGTCTTGTGGGCCGCGTTTGAAATCATCCGACCGCTGCACATCGGTGCCGAGCGTCTCGGTCGTTATCTGCAGGTCTTCCACGAAACACCCGGTCAGGTGCCGGCCTGGGAGCACACGGCGATGGCCCTTGGGGCCGCCGTGCCCGGGGCCGCCGGGCACCCGCTCTACATGCCCGTCTTCGTCGGCGCCACACTGCTGAACGCCACGGCCCTCTGGGTCGACGGTCCGCTCACCTTCGAGGGCGCACTGATGCTCGGCCCGCACCTGGCGCTGCTCTGGTGGCTGTGGCGCGCCGACCGCGCCATGCGCGTGCAGCGCACCAACGACCTCGCCCGCCTCAAGGCCCTGCGCCACCCGCCCGCTGCCATGGGCGATCAGCGCTGAGCCCGCCGCGGAGGACAGGGTCCGCCGCCGAGCCGGCGTCGCCCCTGACGATCAGGGCTGCGCGAGCGCCAGCGCGATCAGCAGCGCGCGCTGTGTCCCCTTCCACGAATCGGTCGAGTCGAACGCCTCGCCCAGGGCATGCCCCTCCGTTCCCCTGCCGCCCCCGTCGATGGTGATGGCCGGAATGCCGAGGCTCATCGGATAGTTGGCGTCGGTGGAGCCCTCGTCGAGGGACACCGCCAGCCCGAGCGCGCGCGTCGCCGACACGGCCGCACGGACGATGGGCGCGTCGCCGCGCGTCTGACCAGCCGGCCGGTTGCCCACAAGGGCTTTCTGCACCGTGATCATCCGCACGTTCCATCGCGCATCCTCATCGCGCGCCGCGTCGTCGATGGCGCGGTTGAACCGCGCATCCACCGACTGCAGCGCCGCCGGATCGGACGACCGCATGTCGACCTCCATCCAGGCCTCGAAGGGAATGGAGTTGACCGACGTTCCCCCGCCGATGCGGCCCACGTTGAACGTGGTCTTCGGTTCGCGGGGCACGTCGAAGTTGGAAATGGCCTGCACCGCGCGCCCGAGGGCATGGATGGGATTGGCGATGCCGAAGGCCCCGAAGCTGTGCCCGCCGGGTCCCTTGAACGTGATCCGGTAACGCAGGCTGCCCACCGCCACATGGGTGATGCCCAGCCCGGTGCCGTCAACGGACACGAACCGATCGATCTGGCCCTTCATCTCTTCATTGAACAGGTGCTTCACGCCCCGGAGGTCGCCGAGCCCTTCCTCCCCCACATTGCCGACGAAGGTAATCGTGCCGGGCGTCTTCATTCCCTGCCGCACCATGGTGCGGGCCACCGCCAGCACCACGGCCAGGCCACGGCAGTCGTCGCCAATGCCTGGCCCACGCATCATGGCCCCCTCGCGCTTCACCCGGACATCGGTGCCCTCGGGGAACACCGTGTCGAGATGGGCCGCGAATACCAGGTGCGGGCGCGGCTGGGCGCCACGGAACTCGCCGAGGACGTTGCCCACCGTGTCGGTGCGGACATGGGTCAGACCGGCCTCCCTGAGCAGTTGCGCGTACAGCACACCGCGTTTGGTTTCCTTGAAAGGTGGGGCCTCGACCTCGCAGATACGGGCCTGGTCGGCCAGCGTCTGGGGTTCGTCGGCCCTGATGGCCTCAAGGGCCCGGGCGATGGCCGCGTCCTGGGCGAGGCGGGGTCCGAGGGCCGCCGCATCGTTCTGGGCACGAGCCACGACCGGCAGACAGGCGAGGAGCCCGGCCCACAGCACCGCATTGGGGAAACGAGTCATCCGGACAGTATAAACAGCGCCCGCCCCCCCTGTCTCCGCCCCCGTCGGGCTGTGCTAGCATCCTAAGGTGCGTTGTCGAGTCGTGCGGGCGGGGGTTCTCGGATCCCAGGCTCATCTTGGTTTGTGAGTTGAGGAGTACAAGACGAATGAGGCTGAACAAGGCGTTGCTGTTCTGCCTGTGCCTGACGTTTGCGTGGCTGAGCCCCGCCAGTGCACAGGAGTTCCGTGGCCGCATCAACGGCACGGTGACCGACAATACCGGAGCCGTGCTTCCGGGTGTGACTGTGACCGCTTCAGGGCCCGCCCTGATGCAGCCGCAGGTGCAGGTGACCGGCGCTGACGGCACCTACCGCTTCCTGGCGCTGCCGCCTGGGCTGTATGCCATCGACTTCGAGCTGGTGGGCTTCCAGACCATCAAGCGCGAAGGCGTGCGCGTCGTCATCAACCAGACGCTCAGCGTCGACCAGGCGATGAATGTGGCCACGCTGCAGGAAACCGTCACGGTGACCGGCGCCTCGCCCATCGTCGATACGTCGACGACCCAGGTGGGCACCAACTTCACGAAGGAACTGCTGACGGAAATTCCGAATGCCCGCGACATCTGGGCCGCCATGGCCCAGGCCCCCGGCATCCAGATGACCAACTATGACGTGGGCGGCTCGAACACGGGCAACCAGTCGGGCTACCGCAGCTACGGCTTCGATACGCAGAACCAAACGCGCCTCGAGGGCATCGACACGACCGAAGGCACGGCGGCCAACGCCGGCTACTTCGACTTCGGCAGCTTCGAAGAGTTCCAGGTGGGCGGCGCCGGTGCCGACGCGTCGGCGTTTGCCGGCGGCGCGGTGCTGAGCATCAGCGTCAAGTCGGGTGGCGACCGCTTTCAGGGCAACTGGTACAGCGACTTCCTCAACGAGAACACCATCGCCGAAACGAACGTGCCCAGCTACCTGCGCACGGCGAACACGCCGAATGAACAGGGGTACTTCACGCGCGTCCCCCTGCGCCGCGGCAACCCGGTGAAGACGCAGTACGACCTGAACCTGAACGTGGGCGGCCCGATCTGGCGGAAGAAGGCGTGGTTCTTCTACAGCTATCGCCTCAACGACCAGTATCAGTACATCCTCGGCCTCGGTGACCAGACGCAGCGCTCGAAGCTGTCGAACCTCTACACCGGCAAGGTGACCCTGCAGGCCAGCCAGAACAATCAGGTCATTCTGTTCATCAACAAGCGCCAGAAGCTGCAGGACAAGCGCGGCGTGAGCGTCACGACGCCGCTGTCGGCCGCCTACTATCAGGCCTCGGAAAACTATCCGATGAAGGCGCAGTGGACGAGCGTCATCGGCAGCCGCGCGTTCCTCGACGTGATGGCGGCCCAGTGGCTCAACTTCTTCCCGCTCGAACCCGTGAGGGACTATGGCCTCTACGACGGCCCGTGGGGCCCCGGCCGCATCGATACAGGCAACAACCAGCTGTTCGACGGCGGCGCCAACAGCGGCTACCAGGACCAGAAGCGCTACAAGCCGCAGTTCTATGCGACCCTGTCGTATTTCAAGGACGGCTGGGCCGGCAGCCACGACATGCGGTTTGGTATCGATGCGAAGCAGGACAAGCGTGTGCTGACGCGCCCCCAGCCCTTCGACATCTTCTATCGCGATCTGAACGGCGCGGTGAATCAGGTCGACATCTACAACTCGACCGTGACCGGCGACAACCGCGTCACCTACCAGTCAGCCTGGATGAACGACACGTGGACGGTCAATGACCGCCTGACGGTGAACCTGGGCCTGCGCCTCGAGCGTTATCGCGACGGCTGGCCCGACCAGGAGCTTGCTCCGAATGGCATTCCGGCGCTGGCCAACTGGCCGGCCGACGTGAATCCGACTGAGCGCGCCCGGTATCAGAACTTCATTGCTCCACGGTCCGTGTCGGAAACCACGGTGGCGCAGCACCTGACGCTCGCCCCGCGCGTGGGCTTCGCCTACGACATCACGGGCGACAACCGCACGGTGGCCAAGGTCTACTTCGGCCAGTCGCGGTGGAACTCGGCCGACACCCTCTCCGACCCCGAGAATCCGGTGGGCCTCGCGCAGCTCCGCTACGCGTTTCTCCCCTGCACGGCGACCCGCACGACGGGCTGCGACCTGAACGGCAACCGTATGCTCGACAGCCCGCTGGAACTGGGAGCATTCAACGCCACGCAGGGCGGTGCCGGCTTCGTGCGCATCGATCGGAACCTCATCCGTCCGACCAGCAACGAAGTGTCAGTCAACCTCGAGCGCGAAGTGGTCGAGGCCCTGTCGGCCCGCGCCACCTATGTATATAAGAACATGCGCAACGTGTGGGGCGAAACCGACACGATTCGCGCCCCGCTCTACAATGTGCCCTTCACGTTCACCGATCCGGGGCCGGACAACAACACGGCCACCACGGCCGACAACAAGTCGATCACGACATTCGATCGCCCGGCCGGTGTCGGCCAGGACCGTGTGTTTTCGAATCCTGATGGACTCGACGCCAACTTCCACACCGTGGAATTTGCGCTGAACCGTCGCTTCGCCGGCCGCTGGATGCTGCTGAGCTCGGTGGGCCACACCTGGTCGACCATGCTGCACGCCGGCAGCGGCTACGGTCGCCTTTCCAACAACCAGAACATCCTGCCGGCCTGGCGCATCTTCGGCGACAACGGCATCGAGACCTCGACGACCTGGAACTACAAGTTCATCGGTCGCTATGTGATGCCCTACCAGATCGGCCTGTCGGGGTCCTGGAAGGTGCAGAGCGGCGAGAACTATGGCCGCCAGCTGGCCGTCAACTTCCCCGGCGATGGCGCACGCACGTTCCGTGTCGAACCGGTCAACACCCGTCGCTACCCCACGGTGTCGATCCTTGACTTCCGCGCCGACAAGTCGTTCTCGTTCGGCATGATCGGCAAGCTGACGGCACAGGTCGACGTGTTCAACGCCGTGAACTCAGGCGTGCCGGTCAGCCTGCGCACGACCACCGTCAACTTCCACGAAGTCATCGGCATTCTGGCCCCGCGCGTCGTGCGCTTCGGCCTGCGCTACGACTTCTAGTCACCGTCCGTCACGCGCGGGTCTGCCGCGCTGATGGTCACCTCCACGGGGCCGGTCCTTCGGGGCCGGCCCCGTTTTTTCTGCTGATGTCACGGAATGTCCGCGCCCGTGCGGTATCATGTCGCCCTTAACAAATGACACGCATCGACTGGGCGCATCGTGCTGGGGTGTTCGCGGGCTTCCTTTTCGTGGCCATCGCGTTCTCCTGGCCGCTTCCCCTGCACCTGACCACACACCTGACGGGCGACCCCGGGGGGGACACGGGCGTCTACGTCTGGAACCAGTGGACGTTTCTGCAGGAGGTGATGGAGGGCGGGAATCCCCTTCGGACCCGACGCATCTTCTCGCTGTCGCAGCCGGCCGACCTTTCGCAGCACAACTACACGGCATTTCTGAACGTGCTGGCCCTGCCGCTCATCCCCCTGCTGGGGGCGGTGGGTGGGTTCAATGTCGTGATGCTGCTCATGAGCGTGATCAACGCCTTGTGCGGCTACGTCCTCGCACGGTTGGCGTTCACGGCCACCCGTCTCGAAGCGTTCATCGGCGGCGTCGCCTTTGCCTGGGCACCTGCACTGGTGGCCCGTCGCACGGGACACTTCAGTCTGGCGGCGGCAGCGCCGCTGGCCATCTTCGTGTGGTGTCTCATCAAGGCCGATCGCACACGACAGCACCGATATGCTGCCGGAGCAGGCCTGTCGATGGCCTGGGCGGCCTTCTGCGACCCCTACTTTGCGGTGTTCTGTCTGCTGATCACGGTCATCTACGTCGCAGGGCAAGCCGTCCGGTTGCAGCGCCGTGCTGAGCCCTCGGCGTGGCGCTGGTTCGTCAACGTCGGCCTGCTGGCCGTGACAGGTCTGGTCGCCGGCATCGCCCTCGGCGGCGGCGGCCGCATCGCGCTGTTCGGCACCGCCATCAGCCTGCGCACGCTTTACACACCGGTTCTGCTGCTGACCATCCTGCTGCTGATCCGGCTGGCACTCTCCCTGAACATCCAGCTTCATCTCCGCGCAAAGGCCCAGTGGCTGGTGCGGTTTGCTGCAGTGGCCGGCGCGGCGAGTGTCGGGCCTCTGGCCCCTGTGCTGTACGGCCTTGGACAGCGGGTCGCCGATGGTCGATTTGTCTCACCCGCCACCCTGTGGCGCAGCAGTCCGAGAGGCATTGACCTCCTGGCACTGTTCCATCCCAATCCCAACCACCCGCTCTCACGGTATCTGCTGGGCGACCTGCAGGCGCAGTCGGCCACATCGTTTGTCGAGTACACAGCCGCGATGAGTCTGGTGGCACTCGGTGTGGTCCTGTGGGCCGTCTGGAAGGTGGGCTTCCGACCGAGAGCCTCGTGGTGGTGGGTGACGGTGGGATTCGCCGCGCTGGCCCTGGGCCCCTTCGTAATCGTCGGGGGCCTCAATACCTACATTCCCGGACCATGGGCACTGCTCCGTTACGTGCCCGTCGTCAGCATTGTCCGCACACCCACGCGGTTCGCGATTGTGGCAGCACTCGGCCTGGCGATGCTGCTGGCCGGCGCGCTTGTCGCACTCGGTGAACGCTGGCCGCAGCGCCGCCGACGCATCGGAGGGGTTGTGCTGGCCCTGCTGCTGTTCGAACTACTGCCTGCCCCGCGCCCGCTCTACTCTGCGCAGTATCCCGACCTGCTCACCGTGATTGCTGACGACCCGCGCCCGGTGCGGGTGCTGAATCTGCCCTTCGGTGTGCGCGACGGGGCGCAGTCCGTCGGCAACTTCAGCGCCCGGTCGCAATTCAATCAGACACGGCACGGCAAGCCCCTGATTGGCGGCTATCTGTCGCGCGTGTCTCAGCGGCGCATCACGCAGCTGCGCGAGCGCTTTCCCGTGCTCAGCGTCCTGATGCGACTGTCGGAGGGGCAACCGCTCTCCGAGGATGACCGCACCGTCGTGATGACACAGGGGAGCCGCTTCGTCGCCGACGCCAGCGTCGGCTATGTTCTCATCGATCGGTCGTCCGTTCCAGACGCTCTGTCGACACTGGCCGTCAGCGCTTTCGATCTGGAACACGTCGCGACGGAGGGCCAGTACTCGCTCTATCGGCCGGGCCACGCGCTGCCATCGCCCGACAATCCCCGGTAAGATGGGCACCACTCTGGTGCCCCGCATGGCTCTTCGCACATCACTCGCCCGTTCCCCCTGGCCTGTCTGGTTCGCCTTCGCCCTCTCCGGGGCGGCCGCGTTGCTCTACGAAGTCGTGTGGACACGGCTGCTGGCTCTCGACATGGGCCACGGGCTGGCCGCCGCCAGCACCGTCCTCGCCGCGTTCATGGGAGGCCTGGCCGTGGGCGCGGCGGCGGGTGGACGCGTCGGCCAGCAGATGACGCGCACCGCAGCCCTGCGCGCCTATGCCCTGCTCGAGGCGGGCATCGGGCTCTTCGCGCTGGCGGTGCCCCTGCTGCTCGCGGGCGCACGCCCGGTGCTCGGGGCCCTCTACGACGATGGCAACGGCGGCCTCACATATGGCAGCGTCCGGATGCTCGCCAGTCTCGCGCTGCTGGGCCTCCCGGCCGTGGCCATGGGGGCGACATTCCCCCTGGCCTCGCGATGGGCCGGCCATACATCCGAGACCATGGCCCGGGACGCGGCCCGGCTCTACACCGCCAACACCCTGGGAGCCACACTCGGCGCCGTGGCGACTGGTTTTCTGCTGCTGCCGGCCCTCGGGCTCTTCGGCACCACCGCCGTCGGTGTGGTGCTCAATCTGCTCGCGGCCCTGACCGCCTGGGCCGTGGCCAGGGGACCTGCCAACGAACCCGGGGGGGCGGCACCGGCACCTCTCCGCAAGGGTGCACGCCTGTCTGATGGGTCAGAGCCGCCAATGGCCGGCCACATCATCACCGCCGCCGCCGTTCTGGGTCTCACGGGCTGGGCCTCGCTGACGCTGCAGGTGGTCTGGACGCGTCTGCTGGCCTCGATGCTCGGGCCCACCACGTATGCCTTCAGCGCCGTGGTCGCCCTCTTTGTCGCCGGTATCGCCCTCGGCAGTGCGGCGACCACACGCCTGGTGATCACGCCCGCACGGGCACGCAGTGGACTGGGCCTTGTGATCGGTCTGGCCGCCCTCGCCACACTCGGGTCGGCGGCTGCCGTCGACTGGGCCATCCTCAGAGTGGCCACCATCGTCGCCACGCCCGACATCACGTTTGCGCAGGTCGTGTGGCAGCAGTGGCTGCTGACGGCCACCCTGCTGCTGCCGCTCGCCGTCATGTTCGGCGCCGCGTTTCCCCTCGCATTGGCGCTCGCCCCTCGCCATCGCGATTCGATGGTGGAGGACATCGGTTGGGTCTATGCCATCAACACCATCGGCGCGATCATCGGCTCGCTGCTGGCGGGCTTTGTGCTCATCCCCGCCATCGGCCTGTTCAACAGTGTCCGCCTCATCGCCCTCGTTCTCGCGCTGACGGCTGCGGCGCTGACCCTGACCCACCGCACCCGTGCCGCCAGCCGATGGGCCGCTGCCGTGGTGTCGGTCATCGGACTGGTCGGCGCACTCGGACTGCCGTCATGGGACACGTCGCTGCTGTCGAGCGGGGCCTACAAGTACGCCCCTGTCGCCCAGGGCCCTGACGTGCGGACGGCCCTGACCGCCGGACGGCTGACCTACTACCGTGAAGGCGCCTCAGGCACCGTGTCGGTGCGGTCGCTGACCGGCACCCGATCGATGGCCATCGACGGCAAGGTCGACGCCTCAAGCGCCGCCGACATGCTGACGCAGCGCCTGCTGGCGCACGTGCCGCTGCTGCTGCATCCGAATCCGAAGGCGGTCGCGGTGCTCGGCCTCGGCAGCGGGGTCACGCTGGGCTCGGCCCTCACCCACGGCATCGATCGCGCCGTCGTCCTCGAGATTTCACCGGAAGTGGTCGACGCCTCGCGCCAGTTCGATCCCGAGAATCACCGCGCCCTCGACAACCCTCGCACCCGTCTCATCGTCGGCGATGGTCGCACCCATCTCGCGCTGTCGCGCGAGCAATACGACGTGATTGTGTCCGAGCCATCGAACCCCTGGATGGCGGGCATCGCCTCGCTGTTCACACGCGAATTCTTTGCGACGGCACGCGGACGACTCACACCGGGCGGCGTGTTCTGTCAGTGGGCCCACACCTATGACATGAGCGACAGTGACCTCCGCTCGATTGTCGCCACCTTCCTGAGCGAGTTTCCCGAGGGCACCGCCTGGCTCGTCGGCGACGGCGATGTGCTGCTCATCGGCAGCACGACACCGCTGGTGCCGCAACTGGACCAGATGGCGGCACGCTGGCAGCGTCCCGGTGTGGCTGACGACCTCGCCAGCGTCGGCGTCCGTTCGCCGCTCGGCGTGCTGTCGCTGTTTGTGGCAGAGCGCACAGCCTTGTCGGCCTGGACGGCCGGTGCGCCCCTCCAGACCGACCAGCGGGCAAGGCTCGAGTTTTCAGGGCCCCAGAGCATCTTCGGTGCCGCTCGATCCGACAACGCCGCCGCCCTGCGGGCGCTGGCCGGCACGACGCCCCGACCGCCGGCCTTGAAGGCCCTCGAGGCGACGGCCACCGGCGCCGAGTGGCGCGACGTGGCACAGATGCTGCTCGCCGCGGATGCCTTCCGTCCCGCCTTTGATGTGTTCGTCCGCGCACTCACGCTGGCCCCGAGTGATGCCCCCGCCCTCGAAGGTCTCATTCGCAGCGCCGTCGGCAGCAGTCGGATCGATGAGGCCGGACGCCGTCTGAGTCAGCTGGCGAGCGTGCCCGGGAACGTGCCCGCGCGTCTGGCGCTCTCGCGACTGGCCGCGTCACAGGGCCGGTGGAATGACGCCGGCGGACTGGCCTTCAGCGCCGTGCAGGAACAGCCCGGCAACGTCGAGGCGCTTGTGCAGTTCGCCTCGATTCTCGCCGACATGGGCGATGCCGAGCGCCTGGCCCCCGTCGTCGCGCGGTTGCGCGGTGAGGTGCCATCCCTGGCCGATACGCGCTACTACGCCGCGATGCTGGCCTATCTCCAGCAGCGTCCAGACATCGCCGCACGCGAGGCCTCGGCCGCCCTGACCGCCGACCCACGCCACGCACGCGCCGCCAACATCCTCGGTGCCTCGTTCGCCTCGCTGCGCCAGCGCGAACAGGCGCGTGCGGCCTTCACCAGAGCTCTGGCGCTCGACCCTCGCGCCCCGGCCACGTATGCCAACCTGGCCACCCTGGAACAGGACGCCGGCAACCGGGACGAAGCCCGTCGGCTCTTTGTCGAAGCCCTGACCATCGATCCGACGAACGACGGTGCCCGACAGGGTCTGGCAGCCTTGACGACCGCGCAGCCGTGACGCGACGTCCGCGCGTCTCTTCACCCCGAACGCCAGGACGAACTTACACACCGCCTCGACGCATCGTGTAATCTCTGGCACTCAAGGTATTGCGGCGCACGCCGATTCTCCTCTGGGGGAAGCCCACCGGTGCAGGCTGTTCCTGCGGCACGGTTTTTGCTTCGCCGAAAGTCGAGGGATCACCATGAGCGTCGTCCGGTTGCTGGGATTCGGCTCGCTGCCATGCGGATGTGTCGTCGGTCGCTATCGCGAAGTCACGACGACGCGTGAAGTGATTTACGTGGAAGAGAAGGGCCATGCCTGCGGCAGTGCCGCCCATCGGCGGAACCAGCCGGTCAAGTCCGACCGCGAGCGGTTTGCCCGCGTCGGGCTCGAGCGCCACGCCTCCTGACCGTCCCAACGCTTCGTCCTACAATGGCAGGCGCCACATGTCGCGTCTGCCCCGCCCTTTCGCCACCCTCACGCCGGGGCCACGGTCGCTGACCTTTCACCTCGGCGATGCGATCGACGTGCTGGCCTCACTGGAGGCCGGCAGCGTCTCGGTGGTCGTCACCTCTCCTCCCTACAATCTGGGTATCCGCTATCGCAGCTTTGCGGATGATCAACCGCGAGCCGACTACCTCGCATGGACCCACCGGTGGATTGCCGAGGTGGCGCGGGTGCTCGCGCCCGACGGCTCGCTGTTCCTGAACGTGGGAGGCAAACCCTCTGACCCGTGGATTCCCTTCGAAGTGGCCCAGGCCGCCCGTGCGCACCTGCAGTTACAGAACGTCATCCACTGGGTCAAGTCGATTGCCATCGACCACGAGACCGCCGGACGCGCAACGGGCCTGACCGCCGACCTGGCGGTTGGCCACTATAAACCGATCAACAGCGGGCGTTTCATCAACGACTGTCACGAATACGTGTTTCATTTCACACCGGCCGGCCAGACACCGCTCGACCGCCTGGCGATTGGCGTGCCCTATCAGGACAAGTCGAACGTCGCGCGGTGGGCGGGCACCGGCCGCGACGTGCGGTGCCGGGGCAACACCTGGTTCATTCCCTACGACACCATCCAGAGCCGTGACCGCGAGCGCCCGCATCCGGCGACGTTTCCGGTGCGGTTGCCGGAACAGTGCCTGCGCCTGCACGGCCTTGATCGGGTCGGGCTGGTGGTCGACCCGTTCCTGGGCCTGGGCAGTTCGGCCGTGGCGGCCGCGCGGCTCGGTGTGGCCTTCGTCGGGTGCGACCTCGACGCCACCTATCTCGAGGACGCCGTCGCACGAACGCGTCAGGCGTCAGATGTGGCAGACGTTTCCATCTCATTTCCCTGACGCATCTATTGCATCCATCTCTGCGACGGATATATGCTCCGAGGCCACAGGGAGGATGCCGTGGATCTGCGCCAGCTGGAAATCATCAAGGACATTGCCGAGACCGGGTCATTCACGGCCGCCGGGCACAAGCTGCAGGTCTCGCAGTCGGCGATCAGCCGCCAAATCATCCTGCTGGAAGAAGAACTGAAGGAGCCGGTCTTTCTGCGCATCGGCCGTCGCATCCGCATCACCCCCGCCGGCGAAGCGCTGTTGCAACTGAGTCACCGGGTCTTCCAGGATCTGAACGACACGATTGCCTCGATTACCGACAGCCAGGAATCGCTGCGCGGCACGATTCGGGTGCTCGGCGGCATGACCGTGTGCCTCTACGTGTTTCCGGCCCTGCTCACCGAGCTCAAGCGGCAGCATCCCAACGTCGACCTCAAGGTCGTCTCGGCCAGCACCGAGACCTGCATCCAGCGCCTGCGCGCAGGCACCGGTGACCTGGCGCTGCTGACGCTGCCCATCGACCAGCCCGATATGGTGACGGTGCCGGTGCTGCAGGAAGAGCTGTTGCTCGTCACGCCGGCCAAACATCCGCTGGCCCGCAAGCGCAAGGTACTCTCCTCCGACCTGGTGCGTCAGCCGTTCGTGCTCTTCGAGGCCGGGTCGAATACGCGCCGGGCCATCGAAGAGTTCTTCGTTTCGGCCCGCATCGAGCCCGACATCGTGATGGAAACCGAGAACGTGGAAATCATCAAGGCGATGGTGCGCAACGGGGTCGGCATCAGCATCATTCCCTATCAGGCCGTGGCACGCGAAGTCTCCAGCGGACAACTGCACTGCGTCCGCATCGAGGGCCGCACACTGATGCGTGAAACAGGATGGGTCTATCCGCGCATGAGCCGCACTCCGCGTGCGGTGCAGGAGACGATTCGCGCATTCGAGCGCGTCAAGCCGAAGCTGCGCCTGACCCCATAGCATGGGGCAGGCGCGCCTGATGTCGTGACGCCGGCGTCGGTTTCTAGCGCTTGGTGGGACCGCTGGTGCCCTGCCGCAGCGAATACGAGGTGCGCGAGATGACCGACGTCGACGGTCGGGTAACCTTGACCTCGACACGTCGCGTGCGCTTGAGCGGGTCTGGGTTCGTCGAGTAATACCCGAGCACGTAGTAGTCGCTGGTTTCCGCATCGATGCGCTTGAGGGCCTTGGTGAAATCGTTCTGGTTCACCACGGCGATGCCGCCGGTCTCGTCGGCCAGCACGCGCAGGCTGTCCTGCGTCTTCCGCACATACGTATTGAACTCGACGGCACTCATCTGCTCGTCCATCTCCTGCCCTGCCACGAGGCCGCGGGGGTCGATGGTGTAGAGCGTCGCGTTCGCACGGTTGGCGGTGCGCGTGACTTCGGCCAGTTCGCGGGCCAGGTCGGCATCGGCGAACTGCTGACCGTTGTTCATGGTGCGGTTCAGCTCCTGGCCTTCCTCGCGCGTCTGCCCCATCCGGCCGCCGAAAACCGGGTCTTCCCCGAGCCGAGAATCAGCAAACGGGTTGAAGTCGTAGCCATTGCTCACCCACACCACGGCCTTCCGTCGATTCGTGATCTTTTCAAGCTGCCGCAGCATGTCGAAGGCGGTCGAAAACGCCACATGGGCGCGGTAGCGCACTTCGCTGGGGCCCTGCGCGCTCTCGGCGCCCTGGATGATGTCGGCTGAACGCAGGCCATTGCCGGTGATCTTCTTGATGGATTCCTCGAGCACCTTGCGGTCGTACGTCGGGTCGATGGCGAGTGACGAAGGCCCGGTCGACACAATCGAGAACATGTCGCCCTCATGCACCAGGTCACGCAGCATGCGCTTGAACAGGTCGCGAATGCGGCCCGTGTTCCTGAAGTCGAGATGCAGGTCGTCGACGATGATGAGGAAGATGCGGCCGGTGGTGTCGTTGCGCGGACGCGCCGGCGGAAGAATGACGCCTTCCTCGGTCGGCGGCGGGGGCGGCTCGAGCAGATTATGCACGCGACCGCCGTGCACCATCGTGAACGACGTGATGGTCTGCGGCACGCCGTCCTCGAGGACCTGGAACTCGTCCTTGGTCAGGTCGGCCACGAACTGATCCTGCGAATTGCGCACGATCGCATCCATGGTGACCAGATCGATATTGACGCGGAAGGTGGGCTGTCCTTCCTGCGTGGATGCCTGCGTCGCAGGAGGCTGCGGCGCGGGGGTCTGGGGGGCAGGGGCCTGAGCGGCCAGCACCGCGCCTGACAGCAGCACGGCGGCCATCACTCCCAACCGGCGTCCTCTGATGCTCATCCCGCGATTATACGACCGGTTGTGATGTGGGAAAATGCTCGGCTGCTGATGTCTCTGCCTCCCCTGATCGTCCGCTGGCTCAAGCCGCTCGTCGTGGTCGGCGCCGCCCTGGTGCTGGGAGCGACGGCACGGCTGGCACCTGACCTGTTGCCGCGGTTCACGGCGTGGGTCGCCTCGCTGGGCGTCTGGGGCCCTGTGGTCTTCGTCGCGGGGTACAGCATTGCGCCGGTGCTGCTGGCCCCGGCCTTCCTGCTGACCATCGCTGCCGGTGCCCTGTTCGGCTTCTGGGCCGGCGTCTTGTATGTGATGGTCGGTGGCACCATCGGCGCCACGCTCGCATTTCTCATCGCCCGCTATGCGGCGCGGCACCTGGTCGAATCGCTGCTGGCGTCCAGCCCGCGGCTGGTCGCCATCGATCGGGCGGTCGAGTTGCAGGGGTTCCGCCTGGTCGCCCTGCTGCGGATGTCGCCCGCCGTGCCCTATGTGCTGCTCAACTATGCCCTCGGGCTCAGCCGGGTGCGGCTGGCCGACTACGTGGCCGGCAGCATCGGCATGCTGCCTGTGGTTGCAATGTATGTCTACACCGGGAAGGTCGCCGGTGACCTGGCCGCGTTGGCCTCCGGTGCCGCCGCGCCCAGGGGCACCGCCTACTATGCCCTGCTCGCGCTGGGCCTCGGGTCAACGGTGGCCGTGACCCTGCTGGTGACGCGGATGGCGCGGCGCGCTGTGGACGCGGCCGTCAGCGAGGTGTCGCCGCCCGAGGCAGACACAGGTGACTCTCGGAACGAACCGCGCCAGCCCTAGCGGCTGGCCAGTCGCCGCCTGAGCTCGTCGAACCGCTGATCGGCGTGCTGGACGCCGTCGAGAACGTCCTGCGGCGTCAGCCAGCTATCAGGGTCGAGGGCATCGGCTCTCGCCATCCAGTCGGCCTGGGTCTGCCCGTCAAACGCCTGCTCGGCAATGCGTGCCAGCAGTTCGGCGTGACGCGCGCGCAGGCGCGTGGCGATTTCGCGCCCGACCAGTTCCTCGAGCAGGCCACGCACCGAGGCCGGGCGTGCGTCGGTCAGCTCGACTGCGTCAGCATCCGCCTCGAACACACCCGCGTCGAGCGGCGACTCGGGCTCGAGGCCCCCCACCTCATCAGAGCCGGGTGCGGGTGCGGACGCCCCGGTGTCGGCTGCCGCAGCCTGGGCACGGGGCCCCTCGGGCCTGCGGGACATCGAGGTCCCCGTGCTCGCGCGCGTGTCGGAGCGTGCCCGAGTGCGATCGCGCCACTCCTCGCGCCACTCCTCGCGCCGCTCGCTGCGGCGGTCGCGTCTGGCGTCACGCCCCTCGGGCACCACTTCCTCTTCGGGCGGCATGGCGTCGCGCAAGGCCAGAATGGCCGGCCAGTCGAAATCAATCAGCGGATGCTGATCTTCAATCTGACGGATCGCTTCCTCGTCCAGCGCCGGGCGGCCAATCGCCACCTCGGGCGCGGTGCGATACCAATAGAGAATGCGCGGGCGCTCGCCGGGACCATCGGCGTGCAGCAGATAGGTGTGTTCGAACCCGCGACGGTCGCGGGTCAGTTTCAGGAAGGGCACGGTGTCGGTATGGTGCCAGAGAAGGCCGTATGGCGCCTATCGGCGACGCGCAGCCTTTCCGGATGTCGCTGGTTTCTTCGAGGCGGTGCTTCGGCCCTGGGCCACTTTCGCCGATGCTGACCTGTTCACGACTGCCGGCTTCTTCGCCGCAGCTGAGGCTTTCTTCGCGGCCGGCGCCGAGGCGCGACCCGTCGCCTTGGAGCCACTCCTGGCCGACGCCACGGCCTTGTTCGGAGGGGCTGTCCTCGGAGCGGGCTTGGTCGCCGTCTTCAGGGCTGGCTTCAGGGCTGGCTTCGGGGCCGCCTTCGAAGCGGCCTGTCGTGCGGCGTCCCTCGGGGCAGGCTTCGCTGCGGGCTTCGCGGATGCGGTGGGCTTGGACGGAGCCGCCGACGCCGACGCCCTCGGGACAGATTTCGCTGCCGGCTTCGCAGGTGCCTTCGCGGGGGGCTTTGCCGCCGCTTTCGCGGACACCGTTGCAACGGGCTTCCCAGGCACCTTGGGGGCGACCTTCGAGGCTTTCTCGGATGCCACAGGAGACTTGGCGGCGGGTCCGCTGGCAGGGGTGGGCGTAGCCTTCGCCGGCGGGGCCGCCGGCGTGACCTTGACCCTGGGGCGGGCCGACATCTTCGGGGCCACCACCACGGGAGGATTCGGGTGCTTGAACACCTGGACGAACCTCAACTGGTCCATCCCGGGCAGATAGGTCCAGATTTCCGAGACCAGCCACTGCTGTTCGTCAATGATGCGCCGGGCCGTCTCGAGCATGGTAGCCGGCACGTAGAGGATGAACGGCACCGGCACCTGACTGAACACGCCCCACTCGGCTCGGGCCTCGAGCAGGTGGACCGATTCGCCGGTCTCGACCTCGACGGTGGCCTCGAGATGCTGCGTCGGCTCCTGACTGTAGAGCAGCAGGTCGGGATACACGGGCAACTCGCCCACCGTCACTGCCCCGTGCTGGTCGGGTCCGGGGTTGATGACCACCTCGTGCTTGCGCCGATAGCGGGCCTGCAGCAGACGGATGATGCGGTCGTGTTCGTGCTGTTCGCGATAGGGTCGGGTGAAAATGGGGCTCAAGGGGCCTCCAGAGGCTCCGTTAAACCGCGATACTATAACACGTGGTGTCAAGCAGATCTGTCCACATCATCGGGGCCCCGCTCGACCTCGGGGGCAACCGGCGCGGCACCGACATGGGCCCCTCGGCCTTCCGTATCGCCGGGCTGGCCGACCAGCTGGCCGCCCTCGGGCACCTTGTCACTGACCTCGGCAACGTCGACGCCCCCCTGCCGGAAAGCCACGGTCCCGGCGACCCCCGCCGCAGGTATGTCCACGACATCGCCCGCGTCTGCCAGAGCGTCTTCCACCGGTCGCTGGCCTCGTTGAACACCGAGGCCCTGCCGCTGGTGCTGGGTGGCGACCATAGCCTCGGCGCAGGGTCCGTCGCCGCATCCGCCGCATACCTGAGGCAGCAGGGACAGGCCCTCGGACTGCTGTGGGTCGACACGCACGCCGACATGAATACGCCCGACTCGAGCGAATCGGGCAATGTGCACGGCATGCCGCTCGCAGCCCTGCTCGGAGGCGAACCGCAGGAACTCAGGAACGTCAGCGGCCTCGACGCGCCCGCCGTGCGCCCCGAACACACCGTGCTCGTGGGCATCCGCAACCTTGATGCCCGCGAAAAGGAACGGGTGCGCGAGTCGCACGTGCATGTCTTCACCATGAAGGACATCGATCGCCTCGGCATCGCCCAGGTCATGGAACAGGCGCTGGCCCTCGCCGGTCACGGCACCGGAGGCATCCACGTCTCGTTCGACATGGACGTCTGCGATCCGTCCATCGCCCCAGGCGTCGGCACCCCCGTCAAGGGAGGCCTCGACTATCGGGAAGCCCACGTCGTTATGGAGATGGTGGCCGAGTCGGGTCGCCTGCTGGCGCTCGACCTCGTCGAGGTCAATCCGACGCTCGACTTGCGGAACACTACCGCCGAACTTGGCGTCGAGCTGGCCCTGTCGGCGTTAGGCAAGCAGATTCTGTAACCGATGGGCCTCGGCGGCGGAGGCTCCCACATCCGTGAGCCCTCCCGCCATTCGAGTGCCCGCGCGCCACGTGTGACCGGGAGGACTGGTGGGCCGCGCTGGGATCGAACCAGCGACCCTCTGGTTAAAAGCCAGGTGCTCTACCACTGAGCTAGCGGCCCTCCGCTTCTATTCTACCCGCTCCTGACGCAGCAGCCGGCGCGTCGCGTCGTGCGTCGGTGCCGTCAGCACCGTGTCCGGGTCGCCCGACTCCACCACCACGCCGTCAGCGAGCACCAGCAGCCTCGTCGCAACCGCCCGCACAAAGTCATCGTCATGGGACGTGAGAATGAGCGTGCGCCCCGACTGCGCCAGACGTCGGAGCGCGCTGGCGAGGTCGGCCCGCCGTGCCGGGTCGAGCGACGCCGTCGGTTCGTCGAGCAGCAGCACCGGCGGGTCGACCGCCAGAGCCCGGGCGATGGCGACCCGCTGCGCTTCGCCGCCGGACAGGTGACGCGGCAGCGCATCGGCCCGGTGGCCGACCCCGAGTTCCTCAAGCAGACGACGCGCACGGGCCTCGGCCTCGGCGCGCGGCACGCCGTGCACGTGCACGAGCGCCAGGCACACGTTCTCGAGGGCACTCAGGTGTTCGAAGAGAAAGTGGAACTGGAAGACCAGTCCTGTGGGTGGCGCCATCACCTCGCCGGCATCCGGTGTCTCGAGCCGTGCCAGCAGCCGAAGCAGCGTCGTCTTGCCCGAGCCCGACAGGCCCATAAGGGCCACGATCTCGCCTGCCTGAGCCGCGAGATGCACATCGCGGAGCACAGGCCGTCCCCCGCGGCTCAGCTGCACGCCGGCCAGCGACACCACCGGCCTCATGCGCCCTCCAGCTTCCACTGCGACTCGAGACGACGCGCCAGATGCGACAGCGGCAGCGACATCAGCAGGTAGAGCGCCCCGCAGGCCAGGCCCGGGACCAGCCAGCCGCCGATGTTGGCGGCCATGATCTGCGTCTGCTTCGTCAGCTCGACGACGGTGAGCACCGACACGAGTGACGAATCTTTGAGCAGCGCGACAAAGTCGTTCGTCATGGGGGCCAGCGCGAGGCGCAGGGCCTGGGGCCCGCGAATCAGCCGCAGCGTCTGCCACCGGCTGAAGCCAAGCATGCGCGCGGCTTCCATCTGTCCCTGCGGAATCGCTTCCAGCGCGCTGCGGTAGATCTCGCTCTCGTAGGCGGCGTAGTTGAGGGCAAGTCCCAGCAGGGCCGCGACAAAGGCCGGCAGCCTGACGAGACCCGCGAGGCCGTAGTAAATCAGGAACAGCTGCAGCAGCACCGGGGTACCGCGCACGACTTCGACGTACACCAGGAGAGCGCCGCGCATCAGGCGGCCGCCGTAGACACGGCCCGTGGCGATCAGCACCCCGAGCAGCACGGCCAGCCCCATCGCCGCACACGAGAGGACCAGCGTCACGACCGCGGCGCGGAGCAACTGCGGCGCGAACCGCACGAGAGCCTCACGTCCCCGCACTGGCGTTGCGGCTGCCGTCGCCAGCAGGCTGCCCCCCATCGCCGACGTCCCCTCGGCGCGCACCCGCGCGTGCAGGGCCGTCTGATCGTCATTCCAGACCTTCCACCTCCGGAATATCTGTTCGAGCCGACCGTCAGCCATCGCCGCCAGCAGTACCCGGTTGACATCGGCCAGCAGGGCCGCCTGCCCGGGTGCCGTCACCACCACGTAATGCCCCACCGCGAGCGCCTCCGGCTGGATGACGAGTCCCGTCGTCCGGCTCACCGCCCGCTCGGCCAGGATGTGATCAAGCAGCACGGCATCGACGCGGCCCAGCGCCAGGTCTTCATACGGATGCACGTCATCGTCGTACGACACGGCCGTGAGCCCCTCGGTCTGTTCGGCACGACGCAGCAGGTCGTACGCGAGTGTGCCGCCGAGCGTGGCGACCCGGGTGCCCCGCAGCGACGCCAGCGAGTGATAGCGCGTGCGATCGGCATCACGCACCGTCAGCACTTCACGAAACTCGAAGTAGGGCACGCTGACGCCGAGGGTCTGTCGTCGCGCGGGGCTGTCTTCAATGCCGCCGAGACCGATGTCAAAGTCGCGCCGCAGCGCCGACTGGTCCAGCGATGTGAAGGCCACCTGCACAAACTGCGGCGGCCGTCCGAACTCACGAGCAATCAGCTCGGCGATTTCCACATCGAAACCGATCATCCGCGAGGGATCGCGCGGGTCGGCCTCCACGAGCGGCGCGCCTCCTTCGGCATCGGCGCCCCAGCGCAGCGGAGCCTGAGCGGCTGCCGCACTGGCCGCGAGCAGCAGCGCCACGAACGGAGCCAGCCAGCGGGTCGTCATCAGTCGAGAGCGTCGCGGTCGCGCACGCCCAGCAGGTAGAGAATACCGTCGAGCCCCAAAGTCGACAACGACTGGCGCGCACTCGCCCGCACGACCGGCTTGGCGCGGAAGGCGATGCCGAGCCCTGCCAGCCGCAGCATCGGCAAATCGTTCGCCCCGTCGCCCACCGCAATGACCTGTTCCATGCTGAGGTGCTCGGCCCGGGCAATGGCCTGCAGGTGTTCAGCCTTCTTCGCGCCGTCGACGATGGCGCCACGAACCTGCCCGGTCACGAGACCGTCAGCCACGTCGAGTTCGTTGGCGTGCAGATAGTCGATGCCGAGGCGACGCTGCAGGGCCTCGCCCATGAATGTGAAGCCTCCCGACAGAATCGCCGTCTTGTAGCCGAGCCGACGCAACGTGGCCACGAGACGCTCGGCCCCATCCATCAGCGGCACCTCGTCGACAACCTGCTGCAGTTGCGAGACGGGCAGCCCCTTGAGCAGTCCGACCCGTTGCCTGAAGCTCTGCTGGAAGTCGAGCTCGCCGCGCATGGCCGCCTCGGTGATCGCCGCGACCTGATCACCCACGCCGGCGAGTCTGGCGAGTTCGTCGATGACCTCGGTACGAATCAGCGTCGAGTCCATGTCGAAGGCGACCAGCCGTCGGTTGCGGCGGTAGACATTGTCGTGCTGGAACGCGACATCAATGTCCCACTCGCGCGTCAGCGCCATCAGGTCGGCGCGCAGCGCATCTTCACTGGCCAGATCGCCACTCACCGCCAGCTCGACGCATGTGCGCGCCTGTCGATCGCCCTCGAGAGACACACGGCTCGACAGCCGATCGATCCGGTCAATGTTGAGGCCGGCCTGCGAGAGCAGGCCGCTGGCGGCCGCCAGCGGGGCTGCATCGAGCGTGAGGCCGAGCAGGCTGACCAGAAACCGCTGCTTGGTCTGCGCGCGCACCCATGCGTCATACCCGTCGGCCGTGATCGCGCGGAAGTGGATGCGCACGCCAAGCGCATGCGCCTTCAGCAGCAGTTCGGTCATCAGCGACGAACTCTTCATCGCATCGGTCAGCTCGACCAGCAGCCCCAGAGCCAGCGCCTCGTGGATGACCGCCTGGCCGATGTCCAGGATGCGGGCGTCGAAACGCCCGAGGATCGTCGTGAGTGCGTGGGTGACGCCGGGCGCATCGTACCCGGTGATGTCGATATGCAGGACTCTGGTATGGGCGAGCGAGGGCATCGGAACGGGAAATTATCGCTCAGAATCGGCGACGCGTCAGCGCTCGTCGCCGATGACCCGTGCGCCCGTCATGAACCGCCGATAGTTGGTGTAATCGATCGACGTGCGAAGACGGGGCTGCCCCGAGCCTCGTGTAATCCGCAGCGCGGTCGAACTCACCGGCAACAGCAGCGTTTCGTCGGGCTCGCTGAAGCGCACCGGCTTGAATCTGATCGAGATGTCGTGGCGCTCGAGCGTCCACCGGATGTTGCCGCCCGAGCGCATGGCGGCGCGCTTCGGCAGGGGAATGTCGACGAGGCCCACCAGGGCCTGGTCGAGCCTCAGCACCTGAAAGGTCTCGACATCAATCCAGATGCGCCCGCGCGTACCGCCCTCGACATTGAAGCTGATGCAGTCGTCCTTGCCCGGGATCTCCTCGACCGACACGGACATCGGCGTCGTCACGCGATACTGCACGACATGCGCCCAGCGACCATCGACGCGTTCGGGCTTCCCCGGCGTGAACACATAGTCGCGCTGCTGATCGGGCAGCAGCATCGACAGCGGCTGCGTCTCTGATTCGTTCTGCTCGGGGTCGGTGCAGTCGTTCCGATCGTTGCGGCGGGGCGGATGGCCGTTCACCTTGAGCACCGACCGCAGCGTGCGCGCCTCGACGGGGCGCCGCTCGAGATCGTCGGGATCCCACGACAGGCGCAGTTCCGATTCCACCGTGCGACCGAAGCTTCCCGAGGCGAGCCCCATGTCGAGCGGCTGCAACCGCACCGTTTCCAGGCAGACCAGACTCTGCGCACGCGCAAAGAACTGCCGGACCTGCTCGCCCACCCGGGCCAGCACATCACCCAGCACGTCGCGAGTGAGGGCCGCAGGTTTCGCCGGCTGGGCACCGACCAGCGTCGGCCCGACCAGCAGCAGACCGGTCACCGCAATGAGCGCCGGCAGACGACGGACGACAGACCCCGGCATCGGGCGGATTATACGCAGCTCTCCGCGGGCATGCTACACTCTAGCGTTTTCCACCCCTTGCGTCCCCGTCGTCCAGAGGCCCAGGACGTGGCCCTTTCAAGGCTAAAACACGGGTTCGAATCCCGTCGGGGACGCCACTCTTTTCCACGGGTCGCTGCTGCACCGGCCGCTGCCCGGCGCCGACGCGCTGGCTTCTGCGGAGCGGTGGTCGGTTCCGGAGGCCAGCCGTCCTCCTGCGGGCATTCACCGACGGGTATCCCTACCTGGAGCCGCAGAGATAGACTCTGCCGACAATCTCCTCGCCACCGTCGCACGGTTCCCTGGAGAGTGTCACGGCCTCCTCGCGATGCTCATCCACGAGCGTGTTGTAATACGGAATCCGCATGAAGGAGTTAGACGCCACGATGATGCGCTCGTGTGTCAGGAAGGTGATGGCGTAGGCATACCAATAGTCGGCGTAGGCGTAGCGGACACCGCGAGCGTCCAGTGCCCGGATGACCCGCTGCTTGCCGCCCTCCGGTGGATCGGTGACGTACTGCCACCACAATCGTGTGTGGACGGCCGCCCCCAACAACGCCCAGCACACCATCAGGATCACGATCGCGCGTCGAGCCGCCCACAGTCGCCCTCCCTGCGACGCCGGCGTGTGCGGGACGTCAGGCGTCTGCGCCGCGGCCAGTGCCCAGGCCACACAGCCGGATGCCCCCAGCAGTGACAGCAGGTCGTAGCGCATCCAATAGAAGCTCACCTCACCACAGCGTCCCACCAGGTATCCCGTCAGCGACAGCACTCCGACCAGCGTCAGGTAGAGACCTGCGTCGTACTCGCGCCTCCAGCCCGCACGCCAAACGCGGCGACTCACGAGTACGACCACCACGCCGGCCAGCAGAATGGCCAGCAGCAGCCAACTCCAGTCCATGCCCTGCTGCAGCGGGCTTTCGATGCCGAAATCGGTGAGCGCTAATCGCTGGGCCCCGAAGAGCACTGGGATGTGTTCGGTCGCCAGTTTAGGAATGCCTGAGGCCGTCGCCGAGACGTCGAGGCAGACCCGGCTGGCCAGCTCAGCAATGTTGTTCCGCGGCTGGTACACGTCGGCCACGGTCGTCCCCGGGCCCGCCGCGGACGCATACGGAACCGCCATCTGAATCGCTCCCCACACAACACCCGCCGTCAACGCGACCGTGCTCCAGTGCCGCAGCCACGCGCGCGGTGTCCGGGCCGAGTGCACAGTGTCCACGACGAGGAGCGCGAGCACTCCGTAGAGGGTAAACTCCCGATGCAGGAACCCCACGCCGGCCACGCACCCCACCCACGCTGGCCTGTGACGAAGCGCCCAGAGCAGCATGACATAGAGGAACGGTCCGGGGTTGCCCCCATTGGCTTCGATGATTCGGGCGGCGGTACCCGGAGCAGGCACCACGAAGAACAGCGCCGGCACGACAGCGAGCCAGGGCGACAGCCCCATATCCCGGACGAATGCTCGATGCAGCAGACATGCCACCACGAGGTTGACGACCAGCAGCGGCACCTTCAATGCCGTCACTGACGGGCCCAGCACCGCAAACAGTGGCGCCGCCAGATACGCATCCACACCGAGCAGGTAATTCTGGCCGTAGTAGAACAGCGGAAACGCCCGTCCATCGGCCAGATGCGTGGCCATCAGACCCGTGATCGCCGAGTCAGCGTCGAAGTGGGACTGCGGCCAGAAGACAAACACGCCGGAGCGAAAGACGACGAGTGCCAGGACCGTCAGCGAGGCAAGGCGCGCGTTGCGTGTGAGGGTGTGGCCCAGTGGCATGTTCGAGGATCGTAGCAGGGTGCCGTGTGATTCACGAACGACCAGGCCTACGGCCGGTCCCTGAGTCGTGTGCCCCAGAGGGCGGGCACGGTCCGCTGTATGCTTTGAAGCTCTGCGCCGTGTCGTCGAACCAGCTCATGACCGCTCACGCACACGCCCCGCTGCTCGGCGCCTACGCCCTGGCCCCTGACGACCGCCGGGCCGAGGACGCCTTCTACGCCGGGCTTCGTGACCTGCCCCAGCTTGGCGGTCTCGAACTGCCCTTCACGGGCACCCTGCACCGCGACGACGAGCCCTGGCTGCTGCGCCAGCTGGCGCCGCACTGGCACTACGTCGTCACCCTCCTGCCGGGGACGATGCAGCAGGTCGCGGCCCGGCCCGGATGGGGCCTGGCCTCAACGGACGAGCCGGGACGACAGGCGGCGCTCGCGTGTGTCAGGCGTGCCGCCGACGCTGTTGCCCGCCTCAACGACTACCTCGGCCGGCAGGCCGTGCTGGCCGTCGAGGTGCATTCGGCCCCCTCTGCCCAGCCCTCCACACCCACGGCCGTGCAGGCCTTCACCGACTCGTTGCGGCAGGTGCAGGCATTCCCCTGGGGTGGCGCCGAGCTGCTGGTGGAACACTGCGATGCCTTCCAGCCGGGGCATCCCCATCACAAGGGGTTCCTTCCCCTCCGGGACGAACTGGCCGCGGTCGCTGCGGTCGAGGCCAGCGGCGGCGCGCCCGTGGGACTGGTCATCAACTGGGCGCGCTCGGTGCTTGAGACCCATCGGGTCGAGACAGCCACAGCGCACCTGCTCGAGGCGCGGCAGCATGGTCGCCTTCGGGGCATCTGCTTTTCCGGCTGCTCAGGAGAGGCCACGCCCTACGGGCCGTGGCACGACTCTCACATGCCGCATGCCTGGACGCCCGGGACGCCGCATGGTGCGCCCGGTTCACTGCTGACGCCTGCGCACATCGAGGCCGCTGGCATGGCGTATCACGACGCACCGCTGCTGTTCACGGCCGCCAAGATCGGCATTCGCCCGGCCGATGCCGGCGTCGAGATGCGACTGGCGACCGCGTCTGAATTGCTGCAACTGATTGTCGGGGCGTGGGGCGCGCCCGCTACTGACGGGCGTCCATCCCGTCAAACTGCCTGAGGGGATTTCGGAGCCAGCCGATCGAACGATCGGGCAACTCGACGCGCACCCACCAGGTGTAGTCGAGCGGTGCCTGCTCGAGCGGGAGCACATACGACACGGCCAGGTCGAGCGACGCTCGGCGCACCTCGCCCTTGTGCACCACGACCAGGGCCCCTTCCCCCCGAGGGTAGAGCACCAGCACCTGCTCGCCCGGATTCATGCCGACGGCGCGCTCGTCCGGGCCGAGCGCGGTAATTGTCGCCGCGCGCGGAAGGGCGCGCACCTCGGTGGCCAGCGCCAGCACTGTCTGTCCGGCCGCGAGGGGCGTGCGTGTCACCGTGCTGTCGGGATGGTCGTAAACCGGCACGGTCTCACGGGCGGTCCAGCGGCCGAGCTGGCAGCCCTCGAAGGGGCAGGCGTCTGAGTGCAGCACCTGCTCCGGCGGTGCCGAGGGGCGGGGCATGGTCTCGCTGCCATACGGCCCCTCTGCCGACGGCGTCGGCGCGGGCGACGAGCATGCCAGGGCTGCCCCCAGCACGCCAGTCACAATCATCAGGCGTGCGAGGTAACGCACGCGGGCGGACCTCGTCACGATGCGTCCTCCGCGAGACGCGTCATCGCGGCGCGTCGTTCTTCATTTCGACGACGATGACTTCCATGGGCTCCTTGCCGTAGTTCATGTCGCCGTGCTGGGTGCCGGGGGCATCGGGGCCGAGCCAGTACGCCTTGCCCGTCTCCCACGTCATCTTCTCCATCGTCTTGCCTTGGGCGTCCACGACATCGAGCGTCCCGCCCTTGAGAGCGACGATGGTGCGACCGTGATCATGGCGGTGCAGGGCCAGCGGCTGGTTGGGATAGATGATCGACTTCCAGACCTTGACGTTGGCGTTATCGAACTGCGGCTCGCGACGCGTGCCCGAGGCCTGCTGCTGATAGACGGCGTCAACGGCAGCAGTTGCGAGGCACACGGTGGCGAACACGGCGAGGGCGAATCGGGAACGGGACATGGGCAGCATCTCCGCAGAAACACGAACCGGGTCGCCCTCCGTGGATGGAGAGCGACCCGGTCGTCATGTGGAACAGACCGTCGTTACGCCGCCGACTTCGCCGGCTGCGCAAGGACCTTGCCGAACACTTCCACGGCCTTCTTCATCTCGTCCATGGTGCCGACCGAGATGCGGGCGTGGGTCTTCTCGTAGGGCGGGAAGTCGCGACCAACCAGGACGCCTTCCTTGAGGCAGGCATCGCGGAACTCGCGGGCCGGCCGCTTGATGTTGACGAACATGAAGTTGGTCTGCGAATCGGTCGGCGTGTAGCCACGGTCGGCGAACCACGTCTGCGTGAAGTCACGGGCCGCCTTGTTGCGGGCCTGCTCGTCCTTCACCCACTGATCGGGCACCTGGAGGGCGGCCTTGACACCCATCAGACCCATGATCGACACGTTGTTGGTGCCGTCCCAGGCCTTGAGCTTGGCGATGGTGTCGGCGTGCGCGATGGCGAAGCCCATGCGCAGCCCGGCCATGCCGAGGCACTTCGAGAAGGTGCGGGCCACAATGACGCGGGGGTTCTGCACGGCCAGGGGAATCATGGTCGCGTAGCCGGGCATGGTGGCGTACTCGAAGTACGCCTCGTCGACCAGCACCGTGGTGGTGGGCGACTGCTTCATCAGCGTCTCGAGATAGGTGCGCGTGTCGCTGGCCGTGACGGCCGTGCCGACCGGGTTGTTGGGGTTGCAGAAGAACACCAGGCCTGCGCCCTTCGACGCCTGCTGCATGGCATCGAGGTCCATGCGGAGGTCGGCGGTGAGTTTGACGCCCGTGATCGGGTTGCCCATGAGGCGCGCGTAGTCGGCGCATTCCTCGTAGGCCGGGATCGTGGCGGTGAGGCCCGCGGTCTTCGAGGTGAAGACGTGCGTCGAGGTGCGGAGCAGTTGCGTCGAGCCTGAGCCGATCAGCACATTCTCCGGCTTGACGCCGTGCTTCTTCGCCAGCAGGGCGGTGATTTCATCGACCGCTGCGTAGTTGTAACGGCCGCCCTCGGCGAACGCGCCGCGGACGCCCGCGAGCACATCGGGGTGGCAACCAAGCGGGTTCTCGTTGCTGGAGAGAATGATGGGGGACGGCGCGCCCTGGGCAAACACCGTCTCGGATCCGAACAGCGAGCCTTCACGGCCACGCGCTCCGACCCACATTCCCGCCGCACCGACGCCCAGCGTCTGCACAAACGAACGTCGCGAGAGCGACATAGGGAACTCCTCCTTGACTCTGGACATCGGATTACTGCTGCTTGTCCTTGCTGGACGTGGTCGTGGTCGACCCCAGCACCTTCTTGAACACCTCGACGGCCTTCTTCATTTCGTCCATGGTACCGAGCGAAACGCGGACGTGGGTCTTCTCGTAGGGCGGGAAGTCGCGACCGACCAGCACGCCCTGGGCCCGGCACGCATCGCGGAAGCCCGCGGCGGGACGCTTGATGTCCAGGAACAGGAAGTTGGTCTGCGAATCGGTGGCGGTCACGCCCATGTCGGCAAACGCCTTCACGGTGAAATTGCGGACCTCGGTGTTGCGCTTGCGCTCGGACGCGACGTGGGCGTCGTTGGCGAAGCCGACGATGGCACCGCCCAGCGTGAGCGTGCCCAGCCCGTACGGCATCTTGTAAGCGGCAATCGCCTTGACCGTCGGTGCATGACCGATGGCGTAGCCTGCGCGCAGGCCGGCCATGCCGTAGGCCTTCGAGAACGTGCGGGTCACAAACACGTTCGGCGTGGCCAGCGCCACGTCGATCATCGAGCCGTACGACGGGTCGGTGACGTAGTCGTGGTAGGCCTCGTCGATGAGAATGACCGTCTCGGGTGATGCGGTACGGATGGCCTTGACCATGTCGACCACAGCCGACTTGCCGTGCACAGTCGCCGTCGGGTTGTTGGGGTTGCAGAAGAAGACCAGGCCAGCACCCTTCGATGCCTCGACCATCGTCGCGATGTCGATGCGCAGCTTGCCGTCGAGAGCCGCTTCGCGGACCGGAATGCCCATCTTCTTCGCGGTGTCACGGGGCGTCTCGTACGAGGGCCACGCGGTGACCAGCGGCTTGCTGACAGAGGTGAAGGCCCGGACGGAGTGCACAAGCAGCTCGCCGGAACCGGGCCCCAGCAGCACGTTCTCGTTCTTCGCCGCATTCTTCTGGGCGATGGCAGTGATGAGGGCGCCTTCGGTCTGCTTGGCGTTGAAGGGGTAGCGGTGGGCTTCCGGGAACTTGCCCACGATGGCGTCGAGCACGTGCTGACCGGGCCCGAGGGGATTTTCATTGCTGGCGATGCGAATCGGGCGGGCCCCAGCGGCCATGCCCTGCTCGCCAAACTCTGTCAGGCCGGCTTCACGACCGCGCGCGGCAATCCACTCGGCTGGAGAGGATACCTCGACGGGCGAAAGACGCTGAAAGAGCCTCCGACGGCTCAGCGACATACACTTGCCTCCTTGGTGTCCTGCGGCGGAGAGTGCCGACAGGCATCTCTTACAGACGGGATTTTACACGCAATGGCTAGCCGGTGTCAGCAGACTCTGCGGGGGTCCCCGGCCCGGTCGTCAGGAGCCCGCCGGCCTGCCGCAGCGCCGGTGGTGCCCCGACAAAATAGAGCACATCGCCCGCCAGGAACCGCCACTCAACCGGGGGCGGTGTCACCATCTCGTCGCCCCGCTTGACCGCCACCACCGTGATCCCGATCGCCGCCCGCATGTCGAGCGCGGCCAGCGACTGCCCGACCGCCCAGTCTCCTGACTGCAGCACGTGCGTCCGCACCGGGGTGTCGACAAAGGCGTCGATGACCGAGCGCGCCACCGGCCCGACCGGCAGCGCCGTTCTGGCACTGGGCGCGTCGGTCGCCTCGCGGGCGGCATCCACGAGGGCGTCGACCTGCTGGCCGGGCACATCCAGCTGCACCAGCATCTGCGCCATGACCTCGATCGAGGCCTCCAGCTCCTCCGCCACGGCCAGCGTGGCACCGCTGCGGCGCATGCGCTCGGCTTCGGTGCGGAAGCGGGTGCGGACGAAGATGGGGACATCGTGCCGAACCGCGCGCACGCTGCGGATGGCGCGCTCGGTCGCCCCGGGGTCAGACAGCACGGCCACCACCGCCGACGCCTGCTCGAGTCCGGCCGCGCGCAGCGGTTCCTCGGCCGTGGCATCGCCGTAGAGGATGGCGTGGCCCGCCGTCAGGGCCGAGCGGACCGACACCCCGTTGAGGTCGATGGCCACATGCGGTCGACGGATGGCCGACAGCGCCTGCGACACCAGCCGCCCCCCTTCGCCGAACCCCAGAATGATGACGTGATCGCGCCACCGGTGTTCGTCATCCGGTGTGCCCTCGACCGTGCCGGCACTCGCCCGGGTCAGACGCGCCGCCAGACGCGGTGCCGCCGCAATGATCGCAGGCGACAGAGCCATGGTGACCACGCTTGCGCCGAGCAGGATGGACCACTGCTGCCCCCCTATGGCCCCGTGCGTCACGGCTTCCGCCCCGAGCACGAACGAAAACTCGCCGACCTGGGCCAGAACCAGCGCGGTCGTCAGCCCGACCCGTGGTGACAGCCCTGCTGCACGGAAGGCCAGCGCGGCCCCGGCGGCTTTGAGCATGATCATGCCCAGCGCCACCAGCAGCACGATCGGCAGTACCGGCACGAGGTCGGCCGGGTACACCAGCAGCCCCACCGAGACAAAGAACAGGCTGGTCAGCAGGTCGCGCAGGGGCCGCACTTCCGCGTGAATCTGGTGGCTGTATTCACTCTCGTCGAGGACCAGCCCTGCGAGGAATGCCCCGACGGTCATCGACAGCCCCAGCACGGACGCGATCCAGGCCGCGCCGAGACTCGCGACGAGCACTGTCAGGGTGAACGCTTCGCGCCCGGCCATGGTGGCCCAGCGGAAGAGCACGGGCAGCGCCAGCCTCGACACAAGGGCGAGCCCCACGCCGATCACGGCGATCTGCGTCACGGCACGGCCCAGACTGGCGCCGTTCGATCCGAACAGCACCGGGGCCAGCACCAATGCCACCAGGGCCAGGACGTCCTGCAGGAGCAGCACGCCGAGCGCCAGACTCCCGTGGGGGGCATGCAACTCGTTACGACGCGTCAGTTCGCGCACCACGATGGAGGTGCTGGAGATGGCGACAAAAAATGTGGCAAACAGCAGCGTCTCGGTGCGATCACCGAGCGCCCACCACGCCCACGGTGCCACCACCAGCATGGTGCCGGCCATCTGCGCCCCGCCCCCCACCAGAGCGTTTCTCCAGAGACGCCGGATTTCGTGCACCGACAGGTCGAGGCCCACCATGAACAGCAGCAGGGCGATGCCGACCTCGGACAAGGTCCGCACCGACTCGTCGGATGACACCAGCCCGAAGCCGCCGGGCCCGGCGATCACCCCGGTCAGAATCAGGCTGACGATGCCGGGCAGACGCAGGCGGCTGCCCAGCAGCAGGAACACCAGCGCCAGCCCGTAGAGGACGACGACGTCCTGAATAATCGACTGACCGTGCATCGTGCCCTTCACTGTAGCCGACACCGGGTCTGCGGTACCATACCCTGTGCCATCTCCGGCTGAACTGGCCACGGTCGTCGCGGCGTCAACGGTCTCGGGCGCCGTCAATGTCGTCGCCGGGGGCGGATCGTTCCTGACCCTCTCGCTACTGCTGCTCATCGGCGTGCCGGCCCCGGTGGCCAACGCCACCAATCGCGTCGGGGTCCTCACGCAGAGCCTCGCAGGGCTGTGGGGGTTTCACCGCCACGGCGTCATCGACTGGGCCTGGGCCCTCAAGGTCAGCGTGCCGGTCATGGCCGGCGCCGGCCTCGGCGCGTGGCTGGCGCTCGCCATTCCTCCGCAGGCCTTCTCGCGCATGCTGGCGACGATCATGCTGATGATGACGGGCTGGTCGCTGTGGCGCCAGCGTGCCTCGTCAGGATCGGCCAGCACCACCGGCTCGCCCTGGGGGCCTGTGGCGACCAACCTCGGGTTTTTCCTGATGGGGATCTACGGCGGATTCATCCAGGCCGGCATCGGGTTCCTGCTGCTGGCCTTTACCTCGGCGGCCGGCTTCGATCTCGTCAAGGGCAATGCGATCAAGCTGCTGCACGTGCTGCTGATGACCATCGTGGCGCTGGCCGTCTTCGGCAGCGCCGGCACCATCGACTGGAGCATGGGTCTGGCGCTCGGCGTCGGCAACTTCGTCGGCGGCTCGCTCGGGGTGCGAGTGGCGATGGCCCTCGGCCACGTGTGGATTCAGCGTGTGGTCACGGTCGCGATGGTGGTGTTCGCGGTCGTGCTCTGGCTCAACTGACACCTGTCGGGTCGCGTTACAGCAGTCTGGTAGTCTACGGACGTGGCGACACGCGCGAAATCCGGCTCTGCCCGGCGTCCCCGCTCGAAGGGCGACCTCAAGCACCCGTCGCTCTACATCAACCGCGAGCTGAGCTGGCTGGCGTTCAACCGCCGCGTGCTCGCGCAGGCCAGTGACGTGAGCCACCCGCTGCTCGAGCGCGTCAAGTTCCTGGCCATCGCCGGCACGAACCTCGACGAATTTTTTATGGTGCGCGTGGCCACCATCCTCAAGAAGTCGCGGGCCGGCATCGAAGACTCCTCGATCGACGGGCTGACCAATACCGAAGAGCTGGCCCTGATCCGGAAGCACGCCCTGGCGCACGCCAATGACCAGGCCGCCTGCTGGGACGACCACCTGCGGCCGTTGCTGGCCCGGGCGGGCATTCACCTGCTCGATCCCGAGCAGTACACGCCGGCAATTGAGGCGTGGCTGCAACGCTACTTCAAGGCGCAGATCTTTCCGGTGCTGACGCCGCTGGCGTTCGATCCCGGGCACCCGTTCCCCTACATTTCGAACCTGAGCATGAACCTGGCGGTGCGCGTGCGCCATGGGGGGCGAACCAAGTTCGCGCGTGTCAAGGTGCCGGGGATGCTGCCACGCTTCATCGCCCTGCCCGATGATCTCGCACCGACGCCCGGCACCTCATTCGTCTTTCTCGAGGATGTCATCCGCCGGAACCTCGATGCGCTGTTTCCGGGGACACAGATTGAAGGGGCCTATCTCTTCCGCATCATCCGTGACACTGACATGGTGATTCAGGAAGACGAAGCCGACGATTTGCTCGAAACCGTCGACCGCGGGCTCAAGCAGCTGCGCTACGGGGCCCTGTCGCTGCTGCAGGTCGAATCAGACATGCCCCGGCGCATTCTGAACATCCTGATCGACAACTTCGAGATTCACGACGATGTGGTTGTGCGGACATCGAGCCGCCTCGGCTTCGGCGACTGGCATCAGCTGACGCGGCTGCCGCGTCCGACGCTGAAGTATCCAGGCTTGACGCCGGCCACGCGATGGGCCCCGGATGAAGCCGATCAGGTCTTCGCCCAAATCGCCGACGAGGACGTACTGGTACACCATCCCTTCGACTCATTCACCTCGGTCGAAACATTCCTTCGTGCCGCCGTCGCCGATCCGTCTGTCGTCGCCATCAAGATGACGCTGTACCGCATCGGGCCGAATTCGCCGCTCATCGAAATGCTCATCGAGGCTGCCGAGCAGGGCAAGCAGGTGGCGGTGCTCGTCGAGCTCAAGGCCCGATTTGACGAGCGCAACAACATCGCCTGGGCGCACCGGCTGGAATCGGCCGGCATCCACGTCGTTTACGGGCTGGTCAACCTGAAGGTGCACTGCAAGCTGTGCCTGGTGGTGCGGCAGGAAGGCGACGGCATCAGGCGCTATGCACACATCGCCACCGGCAACTACAACCGCAGCACCTCGCAGTTCTACACCGACATCGGTGTATTCACGGCGGACACCGCCCTGCTCGATGATGTCAGCGAGGTGTTCAACGCGCTCACCGGCTATTCGAGCCAGCACCGCTTTGCGTCACTGCTCGTTGCACCGGAGGGACTGCGCCGGGGGTTCCACGATCTGATCACGCGCGAAATCGCCCACGCGCAGGCTGGACGCCCCTCGGGAATCGCGATCAAGAACAACGCGGTTGCCGACCCCGGCATGATTCGACTGCTGTATCAGGCCTCGCAGGCGGGCGTACCCATCCGGATGATGGTGCGGGGCGTGTGCTGCCTGCGACCGGGCATGCCCGGCGTCAGTGACCGGATCGACGTGCGATCGATTGTGGGCCGCTTCCTCGAGCACTCGCGACTGTATGCGTTCGAGAACGGCGGGCACCCTGAGGTATATCTCGGCAGCGCCGACCTTATGGAACGCAACCTCGACCGCCGCGTCGAGGTGCTGTGTCCGGTCATCGACCCCGAGTGGAACACCCACCTGCGGACTGTGGTGTTCGACACGCTGTGGAGCGACACGCTGCGGGCGTGGCAGCTGCATGCCGACGGCAGCTACACACGCGTCGTGCGACCCGCCGGTGTCGCAGCCGTCGACGCGCAGGCGACGCTGCTCGAGCACTATACGGGGCGCCCCAGCGCGGCGCGGGACGTCAGCATCGACCTTCCGTCGCGTCAGCCGAGCTGACGCCGGCGTCGGCTCTCAGCTGAACCAGCGACCGGCCACCGTATCGCGCCGGACAATCGTCTCTGCGCGATCAGAGCCCGTCGAGATGATGGCCATCGGCACGCCGGTCACCTCTTCGAGCCTCGCCACGTACCGGCGCGCCTCGACGGGCAGGTCGTCAAAGCGCGTCACGCCGCGCGTGGGCTGCGACCATCCGGGCCACGATTCATACACGGGCGTACAGGCGGCCAGCGTGCGGGCATCGGCAGGCAACGCGTCGAGCGTGCGGTCGCCGACGGTGTAGCCGGTGCAGATGTCCACCGTGGGCAGTCCATCGAGCACGTCCATCTTGGTCAGTGCCAGGGCATTGATGCCGTTGACGCGCACCGCATAGCGCACCGCCACGGCATCGAACCAACCGCAGCGCCGTGGGCGTCCGGTGGACGCGCCGTATTCCTGGCCCGTCTCTCGCAGGCGCTCGCCGATGGCGCCGTGCAGTTCGGTGGGCAGCGGCCCCTCGCCGACGCGCGTCAGGTAGGCCTTTGCCACGCCGAGCACGCCGTGAATGGCCTGCGGGGGAAGCCCGAGGCCCGTGCACGCCCCGCCAATCGAAGCGTTCGACGAAGTGACGTAGGGATACGTGCCGTGATCGATATCGAGCATCGTCCCCTGCGCGCCCTCAATCAGCACCCGCTCACCGCGCCGGACCGCAGCGTCCAGCAGCAGCGACACGTCGGCCGTCCATCGGCGCATACGGTCACCGTAGGCCAGCAACTGGTCGTAGACGGCCTGCCATTCCATGCGCGTGTCGCGGATGATCTGGTTGCGCGCATGCACGTTCTCGCGCACTGCCTCGGCGAGCTCCGGGGTATCGACGAGATCGCAGACGCGGATGCCTCGGCGGCCAATCTTGTCTTCGTACGCCGGTCCGATGCCGCGCGACGTCGTGCCGATCTTTCGCTCGCCACGACGGGCCTCGCTCAGCACATCGAGTTCCCGGTGATACGGCAGAATCAGGTGAGCCTTGTCACTGATGCCCAGCCGGTCACCGACATCGATGCCCAGCGTGGCCAGTTCGTCGACTTCGCGGAAGAGCGCCTCGGGATCAATGACCACGCCGTTGCCGATGAGGCACCGCACGCCGGCATGCAGGATGCCTGACGGAATCAGATGCAGCACGAACTTGCGACCCTCGACGTAGACCGTGTGGCCGGCATTGTGGCCGCCCTGATACCTGGCGACCAGACTGAAATGCGGCGTCAGCAGATCGACAATCTTGCCCTTGCCCTCGTCGCCCCACTGTGCGCCTAGCACTGCGATGTTCATCGGACTACTGTATCCTACGCCGCATGATTCTCCTCGACGGCTCGTCACTGCGGCTGCACGATCTGGTCGCGCTCGCCGACGGCCGCGCGACGGTGTCGCTCGCGCCAGACGCCCGCGAACGCGTGGCACAGTCGCGGGCGGTCGTCGATCGACTGGCCGAGGGCGAAGCCGCCGTGTACGGCGTCAACACCGGCTTTGGAAATTTCGCCGAGACCCGCATCTCGCGTGACGATCTGGCCCGCCTGCAGACCAACCTCGTCCGCAGTCATGCCACCGGCGTCGACGCGCCGTTATCGCCCCGTGCGGTGCGCGCCATGATCGTGCTGCGGGCCAATGTCCTGGCGAAGGGATTCTCGGGCATCCGCACCGAGACACTCGAGGCCCTGCTGGCGCTGCTGCAGCACAGCATCCATCCGCATGTGCCGAGTCGCGGGTCGGTCGGGGCCAGCGGTGATCTGGCGCCACTGGCACACCTGGCCCTGGTGCTCATTGGAGAAGGAGAGACCTGGGACGGGCACACACGAGGCCACGGTGCCGCCGCCCTTCGCGCGGCGAATGTTTCCCCCGTGTCTCTCGGCCCGAAGGAAGGCCTGGCACTCATCAACGGTACGCAGGCCTCGACGGCGGTGCTGGCCCTGGCACTCGACGGCGCCCTGCAACTCGCGCGGGCCGCCGACATCATTGCGGCACTCACGATCGATGCGCTCCTCGGGTCGGTGCGTCCGTTCGACGCGCGTATCCATGCGGCCCGTCCCTTTGCCGGCCAGCAGCAGTCCGCCGACAACGTCCGGCGGCTGCTCGCGGACAGTCCCCTTCTCGCCTCACATGCCAACTGCGGTCGTGTGCAGGATGCCTATTCAAAGCGCTGCGTCCCGCAGGTGCACGGTGCCGCCCGTGAAGCCATGCAGTGGGTGCACCACATCGTCACCACCGAGATGAACGCGGCGACCGACAACCCGATGGTCTTCGCGGACGATGACGAGATGCTGTCGGGAGGCAACTTCCACGGCGCACCGGTGGCGCTGGCTGCAGACACACTGGCCCTCGCGATCACACAGCTGGCCACCATCAGCGAGCGCCGCACCGAGCGCCTGCTCAATCCGACGCTGTCGGGACTTCCCGCCTTCCTGACGCGGGACGGCGGATTGCACTCGGGCTACATGATGGTGCAAGTGACGGCCGCAGCCCTGACCTCGGAACTCAAGTCCCTCTGCCATGCGGCGTCGGCCGACACCATTCCCACTTCGGCCAGCAAGGAAGATCACGTCAGCATGAGTATGGGCGCAGCGCTCAAGGCCGAACGTGCACTCGAACTGGCGCGCATGGTGCTGGCCATCGAGCTGCTGTGCGCGTGCCAGGCCATCGATCTCAGGGCACCGCTCGTGAGTACTCCGGCGCTGATGTCCGCGCATGCCACGGTGCGCGCCTGCGTTCCCATGCTCACCGATGATCGGCCGGCGGCCCCAGATATTGTGGTCGTCGCCCGCGTGATCACATCGGGCGCACTGGAGCGCAGTGTGGGTGTGGCTGTCAACTGATCGCGCCAACATTTTCAGTTTGACAACGCACGGTCCGCTGCATAGTTTCGTAGGCGGCTTCATCATGGATGTCATCACCCGAACGATTCGTGCGCCACGCGGGGCTTCGATCAGATGCAAGGGCTGGCCGCAGGAAGCGGCTCTTCGCATGCTGATGAACAACCTCGACCCCGAGGTTGCCGAACGTCCGGAATCGCTGGTGGTGTACGGAGGCACGGGTCGCGCCGCCCGGTCGTGGGAGGCCTTCGATGCCATCGTGGCATCGCTGCAGTCACTCGACCACGACGAAACGCTCGTGGTGCAGTCGGGCAAGCCGGTGGCCGTGTTCCGCACATCGACGCATGCACCGCGCGTGATCATTGCCAATGCCAACCTCGTCCCGAAGTGGGCCACGTGGGACACGTTCCGCGATCTCGAGGCGCGGGGGCTCACGATGTACGGGCAGATGACGGCGGGCAGCTGGATCTACATCGGCACCCAGGGCATCCTTCAGGGCACCTACGAAACACTGGCCGAGCTGGCCCGTCGCCACTTCGGCGGTTCGCTGGCAGGCCGCCTCACCGTCACCGCAGGTCTCGGGGGCATGGGCGGCGCCCAGCCACTGGCCATCACCATGAACGACGGTGTGGCCCTGGTCATCGAGGTCGACCCAACCCGCATCGAACGCCGCCTGCAGAGCCGATATCTCGACGAGGCCTGCTCGTCGCTCGATGATGCACTGGCGCGTGTCGCGGTGTATCAGGCCACCCGCACAGCGCGATCGGTGGGCCTGCTGGCCAATGCCGCCGACGTGCTGCCGGCCCTGGTGGCACGCGGCATCGTGCCCGACGTCGTCACCGACCAGACCTCGGCTCACGACCCGCTCGTCGGCTACGTGCCCAACGGGCTCTCGCTCGAGCAGGCGGCCGCGCTCCGCCAGCACGACCCGGCCGGGTATGAACGCCGCAGCATCGCGGCCATGGGCGCGCATGTGACGGCGATGCGCGCGCTGCAGGATCGTGGCAGCGTGGTCTTCGATTACGGCAACAACATTCGCGCCCAGGCGGTGAAGGCGGGTGTCACCGATGCGTTCCGCATTCCTGGCTTTGTGCCCGAATACATCCGGCCGCTGTTCTGTGAAGGGAAGGGCCCGTTCCGCTGGGCCGCGCTGTCGGGTGATCCGAATGACATCCGCGTCACGGACGAGGCCGCGCTCGAGATGTTCGCGGACAACGAGGCGCTCTGCCGCTGGATTCGCCTCGCCGGTGAACGCGTGGCGTTTCAGGGTTTGCCCTCGCGAATTTTCTGGCTGGGCTACGGTGAACGCGCGCGCTTCGGCCTCAAGATCAACGAACTGGTCCGCACTGGCCAGGTGTCGGCTCCCATTGTGATCGGGCGCGACCATCTTGATACCGGTTCCGTGGCCTCGCCGAATCGCGAGACCGAGGGCATGCGTGACGGCAGCGATGCCATCGCCGACTGGCCCATCCTGAATGCGCTGCTCAATGCCTCAGCCGGAGCGACGTGGGTCTCTGTGCACCACGGGGGCGGCGTGGGCATCGGTTACTCGATGCATGCCGGCATGGTGATCGTCGCCGACGGTTCCGCCGAGGCCGACGAAAAACTGCAGCGCGTGCTCACGTGCGACCCGGGCATGGGCGTCGCCCGCCACGCCGATGCCGGATATCCCGAAGCCATCGCCACCGCGCACGCCAGTGGCATGCATCTTCCGATGGTCACGCGCTGATGACCATGATGACGCCGTACGCGGGTCTCGAGCGACGCGTGATTGACACGCTCGAGCAGTCTCCTGCCCGCATCGTGTGCGTCGTGGGTGGCTGCGGCACCGGCCGCAGCACGCTTCTGCATGCCGTCGCCGATCGCCTGGGGCGTGATACGTGCCAGTTCATCGACGTCGAGCGGGCGGCGAGTACTCCCGAGCGTTTCCTGCGCGCGGTGCTGCAGGCCTCGCCGTTTCTCTCGCCCACGGCATCGCATCCGCCGACCTCGGCACGCGAAGCCTTCGATCGCCTGCTGCGGTTCTTCTCGACCGCATCCGGTGATCGCCCTCGCACCTTCCTCCTTGACGAGGTGCTGGCCATCCGCACCTTCGCAAGCTTTCCCGGGCTTCGCCATGCCCAGCGGGAACTGCTGGCAGCCCTCGTGGCCTCGCCGCATCGCTTCGTGCTGACCAGTCGCTTCGTCCGTCGCACGCAGCACCTGCTCCGCGACGTGGCGGCGCGGGTCGACCTCATTACACTGCCGCCGCTCTCGGCCGAAGAAGTGACCGCCATGCTGCCGCCCGGCCCCGAACGCGACGACGAGCGGCAGTATCTCGGCCAGACGGTGCATGCGCTCACCGATGGGCGTGCGGCGTATGTGCATGCACTGGTCACCGCATCGGCCCGCATGGGCACGCGCGGCGGCGACCCCATCAGCGCGCTGACGGCACTGCTCACCAGCGACGGCGAACTGGCGGCCTGGTGCGCCCAGCGCTATGAGTGGCGCCTGCAACAGGCACGCGGCTATGGGGCACTCAAGGCCATTCTCGAAATTCTCGCTGACGCCGAGCCGCTCAACCTGACGGACATCGCCCAGCAGATGCAACGCACGCCCGGCTCGACCAAAGACTACCTGTCGTGGCTCGAGGACGTCGACCTGGTGGTCTCGCACCAGAAGCGCTATCGCTTTGCCGATCCGCTGCTGCGCCTGTGGGTGCGGCTATGCTGCCGCCCTGAGCCTCCGTCGGTCGACGTGGTGGCGAGCGAGGTGCACGCGTTCGCGGCCACCCGATTGCCCGGGGCTTCTCAGTCGACCGGCGTGCGGACGCCGGGCGACCGTCGTGCTGTCGGCATCATCGAAATCGACTAGACACGTTCCGTCTCGCCGGCCAAACCGGCCAGGGCCTGTGCCGCGGCCTGCTGCTCGGCGTCCTTCTTCGTCAGCCCCTCGGCCGTCGCCAGTGCCTGCGCGGCGACGCGGACCTCCACAGTGAAGACCTTCCGATGGTCGGGGCCGGAGGTGGCCACGACGTCATACGTCGGCAGCGGCTGCCCGCTGCGCTGCAGCACCTCCTGCAGGCGCGACTTGAAATCGGTGCCGCGGAACCCCCGCTTTGCTGCCGCGTCAATCTCCGAGGCCAGCGCACCCAGTACGAAGCGACGCGCCGCCTCGAGCCCCCCGTCGAGATAGAGGGCGGCGATGAGCGCCTCACACCCATCGGCGAGCAGCGCAGGCTTGAGGCGACCGCCCGTCTTCTCTTCGCCCCGCCCGAGGCGAAGATGGTGCCCGAGGCCTACCGCTTCGGCCATGGCGGTCAGCGTCGTCGTCGACACCAGCGTAGCTTTCAGTTGTGACTTCTGCCCCTCGGTGGTGTCGGGCAACCGCTCGCAGAGCGCCTCGGCCACCAGCAGACCGAGCACGGCATCGCCGAGGAATTCGAGCGACTCGTTGTGCCGCTGCCCGCCGGTGACATCCTCGTGAGCCCGCGACTTGTGGGTCAGTGCCTGTTCGAGCAGTGCCCGCTGCCGGAACGGATAGTCGATGCACGTCTCCAGCTCGGCGAGCTCGGGCAGCACGTGTGCCGGTGCCGGCACGGATATGTCGGGCGTGTCCTGCGGCTCGTGCGCCTCTGACGGGTCGAGAATACGCAGGGCTGCCTCGGCATCGGCGTCGCGCACCGAGAGGCAGGTCTCGCCGAGCGGCGACGAGGTGAACGGGAACACTCCCGGAGGCGGGCCCGCCGTGCGCCAGCTGTCGATGCCGTGGCTCTGCAGCAGCCCCTGCACCACTTCGGCTTCCAGTTCGGACGGGGTGCGGAACACCACCGACAGTCCTGTCGTCACGTCAGCCTCAGCAGAATCATGGTCATATCGTCGTGCGGATCGGCATGGCCGGTAAAGGCATCAAGGTCACGCTCGACGGCCGCGCGCAATTCACCAAGCGGTGCGCCCGCGTGCGAGCGGATCAGCGCCGCGAGGCGTGCCTCGCCGTAGCATTCGTAGGCAGTCGTCATGGCTTCGGTGATGCCGTCGGTGAACCAGATCAGCAAGTCGCCGGGGGCCAGCGCCACCGTCCGCTGCTCGAGCACCGTATCGAACATCTCGCCCTCATCGATCGTGAGCCCGACCACCATACCGTCGGGCGCGAGAATCTCGACATCGCCGGCACCGCGCGCCAGTCGCATCAGCGGCGCATGGCCCGCCCTGGCGAATGTCAGCTCGCGGCGATCGAGATCGATCACGCCGTAGATCATCGTGATGAACGAGCGCGGGTCGATATTGCGCGAGACCACGCGATTGACGGCCCGAAGAAACTCGCGGGGCTCGTGGTGCAGGTGCGACAGCGACTGCACAATCACCTTGAGCTGCGCCATGTAGAGGCCGGCGGCCAGGCCCTTGCCCGCCACGTCGGCAATGATCACCCCGATCATCGTGTCGGTGATGGGCAGGAAGTCGAAATAATCGCCGGCCACTTCGCGTGCCGGGGTGCAGTAGGCCAGCACTTCAAGACCGGGCAGGTGGGTCGGTGCCTCTGGCAGCAGCTGCTGCTGGATGGCGCGCGCCGCACGCATCTCCTGATCGAGCCGCTCCTTCTGCGCCACTTCGCCCAGCAGGGCCCGCACTTCACCGGTCATCGCATTGAATGACGCCGACAGTTCCCCCAGCTGATCACGTGCACGCACGGGAATGACATGGGTGAAATCGCGCGCACGGACCCGCGCGGTGCCGTCGGCGAGATCATCGACCGCATCGGTGATCTGCCGCGCCAGCGAGAAGCCTGAATAGAGCGCGAAGACCTGCACGATGAGCAGGCTGCCGCCGACCAGCACCACCGCTGCCAGCAGCGCACCGCCCACGGTCAGGCCGCGAAATCCTGTCGGCGCATCTGTCACCTGCCGATAGACGGGCAGCAGTCCCGTCGTGATGTTCATCGACATGGCGGCCGTGTCACCCGTCGTCCAGTCGACCGCATCGAGAAACGCCAGCCACGACGCGCTGAACAGGCCCTGCGCCGTTGCGCGGCTCTCATCACCGGGTGTCGCCGAGTTCACCCGGCGACCGATGAGGTCGGGACGCCACTGCGGATCGCTGCTGCCCACCTCGCCGATGGCCAGGCCCGTCACCGCCTCCATGGCCGCCCTGACTTCCTGAGACACCGGCAGATCGACCACCACGGCCCATTGCGGCTGTCCGGCGGGCTCGAGCACCACGGCACGCATGACCGCCGTGATGCCCAACCGGCCATCGGCCTGCGGGGCGCGGTAGCCCACGAGACCTGCAAACCCGGCGCAGCCGATCCACGACGGCAGTGCCCGCGGCGGATCGAGGTGAGCCCAAGCCCCGGCCCGTCGCCGTCCCACGCGGACTGACGTGCGGCCGTCTTCGGCCGGACAGGTCAGGCCCGCCGTTGGCACCACCACCATCGACGCCCACCGGTAGCGTGTATCGATGGACGTAGTGGTGCTGGAGTCAAGCACCACGCCGCGCGACGGTGCACGCGTCAGCGCCGCCACCTCCGCACGCGCCAGCGTCTGCGTTTCGACCTGCAGCGTCATCATGTGCTGCCGCACCAGAAACGAGCTGAGGCTGAGCAGCAGCAGCTGCGCGACCAGCAGTGCGAATGCACCCGCGAGCAGCACGGGAACCACGCCGGCGAAAATGTAGGAGAGCACCAGCTTGTGGCGCACGCGCCACTCGAACCGTCGCCGGGCGTGACGGAACAGCAGCCACAGGGCCCAGGCCGCTGCCGCGATCCACACAATGCTGCCCAGCGTGCCCAGCGCCTGCTGCCATGCGCTCGGCGTCCGCCCTGCCGCGAGTGCACCCCACTCCGCTATCCTGGCCAGCAACCCGCCCAGACCCAGCCTGAGCAGCCAGGCACGCTTCGTCCGCGCATCACCCGATGTGGCCGGGCGGACGCGGTGACGGTCAGGTTCTGCGGTGGAAGAAGCAGCCATGCGGCGTGCGGGCGCGGCAATTGCGCCCGCGAATCATATCAGAGTATCGTGGCCTCCTCGGAGCACTTCCCCCCTATGAAACTCGACGCGCACGCCCGCTTCAGCACACGCTGCATCCATGCCGGTCAGGAACCTGACCCGGCCACCGGCGCCATCATGACGCCCATCTACCAGACCTCGACGTATGTGCAGGAAGGTCTCGGGCAGCACAAGGGCTACGAGTACGGGCGCACGCAGAACCCGACCCGCATGGCCCTCGAGCGCAACGTCGCCGCCATCGAAAGCGGTGTGGACGGGTTTGCCTTCGCCTCGGGGCTCGCCGCCATCGACGCGGTGCTGACGCGCCTCGAATCGGGCGACCACGTGGTTGTCAGCGACAACACCTACGGCGGCACCTTCCGTCTCTTCGAGCGCGTGCGCCGGAAGTTCGGCCTCGATTTCACCTACGTCGACACCGCGCACCTCGACCGCATCACGCCGGCCCTGACGCCGAAGACGCGGTACCTGTTTCTCGAGACGCCCACCAACCCGATGCTGCAGATCACCGACATCGCGGCCGCGTGCGACATCGCCCACAGGCACGGGGTCCGCGTGGTGGTCGACAACACATTCGCCAGCCCCTACATCCAGCGCCCCCTCGAACTCGGCGCCGACATCGTCCTGCACAGCACCACCAAGTTTCTCAACGGCCACAGCGACAGTGTCGGCGGCATTGTCGTTGTCCGGCATGACGATGATGTGGAGTGGATGCGGTTTGTGCAGAATGCGGCGGGCGCGATTCTCGGTCCGATGGATGCCTTCCTGGTCATGCGGGGCACCAAGACCCTCGACGTGCGCATGGAACGCACCAACGCCAATACCCTGGCGATTGCGCAGTCTCTCGACGCGCATCCGAAGGTGGTGCGCACGATCTATCCAGGGCTGCCCTCGCACCCGCACCATGCCCTGGCCACGCGGCAGATGCGCGGCTACGGCGGCCTGATCTCGTTCGACCTGGGATCGATGGATGCCGCGCGGGACTTCCTGGGCCGCGTCCGACTGATGGCCCTCGCCGAAAGCCTCGGGGGCGTCGAGACGCTGATTTCCCACCCGGCGGTGATGACGCACGCCTCGGTGCCCGTCGAGCGGCGTCAGGCGCTGGGCATCACCGACGGCCTGGTGCGCGTGTCGGTGGGCATCGAGGACGTTGCCGACCTGCGGGACGACCTGGCGCAGGCGCTGGCCTGACGTCAGGCCCCCGGGTTTCAGCGCGGAGCCAGTCGAGATAGGCGGTACTGCCGCCTGACACCGGGCTCACGAGAAACTCGGGCACGTCATAGGGGTGCGCGGCCCGCCAGCGCGCCTCGAGGGCGGCGAGCCGGTCAGTCATGGTTTTCATGAGTACCCCGCACTCGCGGGCCCGCTCGACCGTCCCCTTCCACCGATAGTGCGAGGTGGCCAGCGGTCCGACGGACACGCAGGCCGCAAGCCCCTCGCCCAGCACCCCCTCCACCACCTCGTCGGGCGGCGGCCCCTCGGGCCACGTCGACCACACCAGCACCGGCTCTTCGGCAGACATCATGGCGGCATTGTGCCTGAGCCTCGGGGCTGCGGCCACCCGATTCCCGTGGACCCGTAAAACCGTAGACACAGTGACCAATAAACCTGTTTACACGGTGTGACGGTTCTGTGTATAACCTTTGTGCTTTACTGCTGTCTTTATTCCTTGCCGTATGCGCGCGTCGACATCTAGACTCGTAGCCGTCGTGGCGGCAAAGCGGACCCACAGCGAAACGGTCAAGACCACCGTCGAACTTCCCGGTGATCTCTGGCGCGCTGCAAAAATCCGCGCAATGGACGAACGCAGCGACCTCAGAAGCGTGCTGGTGCGCGCCCTCGAGCAGTATCTTGACGAGTCGTCCGCTCCCGCGACGGCGACCGCCCCGCGGGAGGGTCGGTGATCCCGCACCGCACCGACACGCGGCCTCCCCTCCCCACACGCGTCTCGGGCGAACGCGTCAGCCGGGTCCTCCGAGCCGCAGCCGTCGTGTTCGCCGCGCTGGTGACCATCGATGCGGTGGTGGGCGACGAAGGCCTGCTCGCCCTGCGGGAAGCGCGCCGCATGGATACCGCCCTCCGGCGTGCCCTCGACCACGCCCGTGTCGACAACGCCCGGCTCCGCGCGCGCGTCACCAAGCTCCGCGAGCAGCGGTCGACCATCGAGGCCGTGGCCCGTCACGATCTCGGGCTGGTCAAGCCCGGCGAAACCCTGTTCATCATCAGGAGCACACCCGCGGGCCGATAGCCGCGGCGGCGTCCCCCTGCTACGATGGGACGTTTCCAGTCACATCCGTTCAGGAGGTCAGATGGCTCGTACAGCAACAGCGGAATGGAAGGGCGATCTCAAGTCGGGGTCGGGACACACGGCCTTCGGCAGCGGCGCCTATGCCGGTGCCTTCACGTTTGCGACCCGCTTCGAAGACCAGCCGGGCGCGAATCCGGAAGAAATGATCGGGGCGGCACAGGCCGCCTGCTTCTCGATGGCCCTCGCGAATGCGCTGGCCGGTGCCGGCTTCGTGGCGAACAGCGTGCACACGACGGCGACGGTGCACAACGGGCAGGACGACAAGGGGTTCCTGATCACACGCATCGACCTCGTGTGCGAGGCCGACGTTCCCGGGGCCGACGATGCCACGTTCCAGTCACTGGCGCAGAAGATGTTCGAAGGCTGCATCATTTCGCGCGCCCTCGCGGCGACGTCGCGCACGCTGAAGGCGACGCTCAAGGCCTAGCGCCTGCTCCGGGACCACGGGGCCCGGGCCGCGTGAGGGTCAGGGGTGCCTGATGAACGTCCCCTGGCGAATCTCCGAAAACGCCTGGCGCAGTTCCTCGTCGGTATTCATGACGATGGGGCCGTGCCAGGCGACGGGTTCCTGAATAGGTCGGCCTGACACGAGCAGGAAGCGCAGCCCGTCCTCACCGGCTTCCACCGTCACCTCATCGCCACGATCGAACACGACCAGCGAGCGGTTGCCGACATCGGTGTAGACCGGGTCATCACCCTGGCCGACCAGTTCGGTGGCAACCATTCGCGGAGCAGAAGCCCCGCGAAACACCCCGCTTCCCGCGAAGATGTACGCGAACGCATTGGCCTCGACAGGCACCGGCAGCGTGCGGCGCCGACGAGGCGGCACCGAGACATCGAGATAGCGCGGGTCAGCCGCGATGCCGTCCACCGGGCCCCGCCGGCCCCAGAACTCGCCGCAGATCACCCGCACCACCGTCCCGTCATCGTCGGCGATCGCGGGGATGTCGCCGGCCGACACATCCTGATAGCGCGGGGTCGTCATCTTGAGCGCGCGGGGCAGATTGGCCCACAGCTGAAAGCCGTGCATGCGGCCCTGCGCGTCGCCGTAGGGCATTTCCTGATGAATGATGCCGCTGCCGGCGGTCATCCACTGCACATCGCCTGCGCCGAGGGCCCCGCGGTTTCCCAGGCTGTCGGCGTGGTCGACCGTGCCCGCCAGCACGTAGGTAATGGTTTCGATGCCGCGATGCGGATGCCAGGGGAACCCGGCCGCAAAGTCGGCCGGGCGATCATTGCGGAAATCATCGAACAGCAGAAAGGGATCGAAGTCGCTCGTGGTGCCGAACCCGAAGGCACGGTGCAGGTGCACACCGGCCCCTTCGAGGGTGGGCTGGGCCTGGCGGGTGTAGCGGACAGGGCGCATCGACATGGTGTCTCAAGCATACGACGGGCCAGCGCGGGGCACTTCCTCCCCTTGCACGGGGCGTGCTCCCCGACGAGTGTGTTGAACGTCGTCCGGTAGGCGCTTCCCGCCGCGCGCGGGGCGCGCGGCAGCCCGCTCGAAAGTGCGCCCCTCCTGGACATCGCTTCCCCCTTGCGCGGGGGATGCGGTCGTCGTACGCTCGGCCCATGGTGAAGCTGACCCGGCTGGTGCTGATGGTGATGGTGGCGGGCCTCGTGAGCGCCGTGTCTCTGCACGCGGACGTGCGCACGCAGGAGCGCACGCAGGTGAAGTTTGAAGGTGCGCTGGGTCGCATCGCCGGCATGTTCGGCGGAAAGGCCGCACGCGAGGGCATCGTCACGACCGTTGCGCTGCAGGGCGACCGGCTGATGACCTCGAATGACATGACCGGGGAGATTGTCGACCTGGCCGAGGAAAAGATTTACCAGTTGGACATGCGCCGCAAGAGTTATTCGGTGCTGACCTTCGCCGAGTATCGCCGGCAGATGGAAGAGGCGATGGCCAAGGCTAGGGACGAGACCAAGGATGAGGCCCCCGCGGAGCAGGGCTCGGGCAAAGAGTACGAGGTCGACTTTACCGTGAAGCAGACGGGCCAGTCGAAGACCATTGCGGGGCTCGGCACGCAAGAATCAGTCGCCACGGTGACGGTCCGCGAGAAGGGCAAGCGTGTCGAGGATGGCGGCTTTGTCCTCGACGTCGCGCTCTGGATGACCACCGAGGCCGACGCCCTGAACGAGCTGACGGCGTTCCGTCAGCGTTATGCGCAGCAGCTGCTGGGCATCGACCCGGCACAGGCGCAGGCCGACATGCGGCAGGCGATGGCGATGTATCCGCAGATGCAGAAGGCGCTCGAGCGGTTTCGGGCCGAAGCTGGCAAGCTGAAGGGCACACCGCTCAGCACCGTGATGACGTTCCAGGTGGTCGGCAGCCCGCAGGGTGATACCACCGCCGAGAAAAACGACGCGCCTCCGACGAGCGTCGGGGGCCTGCTCGGGGGCCTCGGCCGCCGGATGGGTCGCGGCAAGGCCGCCGAACCGACCACGACTGGCACGCCGGGACGATCGACGGTGCTGACGTCGACGACTGAAATCCTGCAACTGGGCACCAGCGTGGCCGCTGGCGACGTGGCCCTGCCCGCCGGGTTCAAGGAGAAGAAGTAAGGGCCTGGCATGCGCGGCGGCGCGGTCACACGTCCACCGACGTAGAGACCGCGTCCACTCGTCGGGTCGAAAACGGCCGCCACCCTGATACAGAAACGGCCGCCCGAAGGGGCGGCCGGATGTTCAGAAGGAGTTGGTTGCGGGGGCAGGATTTGAACCTGCGACCTTTGGGTTATGAGCCCAACGAGCTACCGGACTGCTCCACCCCGCGTCACCTGAGACTCTAAGAATAGCACACGCCTTCGAGGGCGGCCCCATCATTTCTGCGACGCGCGGGCGATGCGGTGCCAGAGGCGCGCGCCCAGCAGCACGGCGACGATGGCGATGTAGATGAACGGATTGGTGGTGTCGAGCTTCACCTTCCAGAGGTAATGCAACACCGCGCCAATCGCCGCCACGTACACCAGCTGGTGCAGCCGGTTCCAGCGATGTCCGCCGAGACGGCGAATCCAGCCGTGCGTCGAGGTCAGCGCCAGCGGCACCATCAGCATGAATCCCGTGAAGCCCGCCGTAATGTACGGCCGCTTGACCACATCGTCCCAGACGCCGGCCAGCTCGAGCGAGTGGTCGAGGATGAAGTACGTCAGAAAGTGCAGCGTGCCGTAGAAGAACGCAAACAGGCCCAGCATGCGCCGGAACAGCGCCACGGGATTCCAGCCCGTCAGCCACCGCGTGGGCGTGACTGCGAGGGTCAGGACGATGAAGCGGAGCGTCCAGATACCGGTGTCGTTGGTGACCGTTTCCACCGGATTGACGCCCAGCTCACCCTGGAAGCCCCGGACCACCAGCCAGATCGCCGGGCCGAGACCGGCGAGAAACACGGCGGGTTTGAGGGCCCGCCGCACCCAGACGGTCGAGGACACGGTCAGTAGAGCTTGCGCGGGTCCATGCCGGTGTAGAGCGACGCCACCTGGTC
>Ga0172372_10000548_pt1 | contig 57556 bp, 37 predicted proteins | sample LakKiv5m_2_FD_114544 | JGI IMG/M metagenome (GOLD analysis project Ga0172372, IMG submission 114544) | Freshwater microbial communities from Kabuno Bay, South-Kivu, Congo - kab_092012_9.5m | ecosystem: Environmental > Aquatic > Freshwater > Lake | place: Democratic Republic of the Congo...
ATCAATTGGTCAACAGGTAGAACAGATTTGTGGGTACAAACCGCTGATTTGACTGCTTCAGACTTGAGTACGGGTCAAACTTTTTCACGATTATTTACTGGTAATGCTGCACCTGGTACAACAATTGAAAATGCTTGGACAACATTCAGAAGTCAATTAACAGGAACATATACAACTATGACATTGTCAAATTCACTTGGGACATCATTGACAGTGAATGATTCAAAAGTACAAGATATTGCAGATGCGTTAAGAACAGCAACAACTAATACTAATTTTTCAGTTGTTATTGGTTCAAATACTTGGAGAGTACTTCATGGATGCGTTTCGGGTACGCCAGATGTTAATTCTATTTACTTGACAAATGATACTGCTTGTAATTGCGGAGGTGGTGGTAAATACACAATAAGACCGATGATTAAAAATTTTATTTGGGGTGGACTTAATGGTTCGTCTTGTGCTCAACCAACTCAAACAATAAATGTAACATTTAACTGATGGAAGAATTATATTACATATTAGATATTGAAACAAATTTACCTATAATCGAAAATTTGACATACCAAGAGGGGATAAATTGGTTGATAGAAAATGGTGTCGCAAACATTCATATTCTAACTCAACACACTTCTTGATTTTTTTTTTGACAGATTTTTTCACTATATTTAATTATAAAGACTAACTGCAGATACGTCTGCAAGCTAATGTGTCAACCAAAAATTATTGTACATGAAAGAATTAATTTCGCAAGAAGTTATTGAGAACTTTTTGTTCGGTTCTGACCCAGAAAAATACATAGTTGGTGTCGAATACGATTATCAAAAAAATTTAATATATAAAATAATTCAGGACCCAGAAAAGGGTAAAATTATAAAACCTGATACGTTTACCCCATTCTTGTGGTGTGGGGATTTATCTCAGTTAAATTTTTACGGGGGTTCTAAATCAGAACAAAAAAAATATATACAACATTATGGTATCGTAATTGAAAAATTAAATACTGAGAACCACCCAAGATTAATTAACGGTCATAACTTTTTAATCAAAAGTATAAAAAGTTATTCATCACTAATAAGTTTTTTCAAAACAGGTGGTATCGATATATGGAATGATAAATATAAACAATATTTTACTATTTTATCCCCCGTAGAACAATATTTAGTACAAAAGAAAAAAAGATTATTTAAAGGAATTGATGATTATAATGGTGTTCATAGATTAGTATTCGACATTGAAACTACTGGTTTAAATCCAAAAGAGGATAATATAATCCTAATTGGCATAAAAGATAATCGAGGTTTTAAGAAAACGATACCAACATTTGGTGATGATGGTGAAAAAAATGCAATAATATCATTTTTTAATTATATAAAAGATATTAAACCAACAATTATTGGTGGTTATAATTCTGCTTCATTTGATTTTCCATTTATATTAAAAAGAGCAAAATATTTAGGATTAGATATTACTGAACTAACATCGGTATATGGTAATAGAGGTTTGAAAGAAAAAGAGGGGTTATTAAAGTTAGCAAATGAAATTGAACCTTATACTCAACATACTTTGTTTGGTTTTAATATAATTGATATTTCTCATTCTGTTAGAAGAGCACAAGCAATTAATTCGGAAATCAAATCTTGGAGTCTTAAATATATCACCAAATATCTTGAAAAAGAAAAACCTAATCGTGTATATGTTGATGGTAAAGAAATATCAAATGTATATCTATCGAATGACAAATATTATGTAAATCCAAAAACAGGTAAGTATAGAAAGATTGGGGAAAAAGGGACTGAAAATTTATTATCAAGATTTCCTAATGTTTATGAAATATGGGATGGTGAAAAAATAATAGAACAATATCTTGACGATGACCTTTATGAAACTATGATTGTGGACGAATCATTTAGTCAGTCTACATTTTTACTTTCAAAGTGGATTCCCACAACATATGAACGTATATCTACGATGGGAACTGCAACATTATGGAAAATCATAATGTTATCTTGGTCATATGAAAATAATTTGGCAATACCGTGTAAAGTAGAAAAAAGGAAATTTACTGGTGGATTATCTCGTTTATTGAATGTTGGTTATTCTAAGAATGTTGTCAAGTTTGACTTTGCATCTCTGTATCCATCCATTCAACTTGTCTATGATATTTTTCCTGAATGTGATGTAATGGGTGTTCAGAAGTCCTTACTGAAATATTTTAGGAACATTCGTATTCAATATAAGAGACTTACAGGTGAATTAAAAGATAGTAATCCTGTTTTGTCTGAAATGTATGATAGAAAGCAGTTACCTATTAAAATATTCATTAACGGTTACTTTGGTTCATTATCAGCACCACAAGTATTTCCATGGGCAGAAATGGATAAAGCAGAATCAATCACTTGTATCGGAAGACAGTGTCTTCGAATGATGATTATGTTTTATATGAAGAAAGGTTATAAACCATTAGTTATGGATACTGATGGTGTAAACTTTGAAACACCAGTAGATGTTGAATCTCATACATATGTTGGTATTGGAAATAATGAATTGGTCGAAAAAGGAAAGATATATAGTGGTGTTGAAGCAGATACAGCAGAATTCAATGATTTGTTTATGAGGAATGAAATGGGTCTTGATTTGGATTATTTCTCTCCTTCGACAATCAATATTTCAAGAAAAAATTATATTATCAAATTAATTAAGAAAGGTAAAGAAAAGATTAAATTAACTGGTAATACTATCAAGTCAAAGAAACTTCAACAATATATTTCAGACTTTTTAGACGAAGGACTAAAACATTTATTAAATGGTGATGGTGTTTCCTTTATAGAATTATATTATAGTTATATTGATAAAATTTTTAGTAAACAAATACCTTTATCTAAGATTGCAAATAAAAGTAGGATGAAACAATCCGTTGAATACTACAAAGACCACATTACCAAGAGAACTAAATCAGGGGTATTGATGTCAAGACAAGCACATATGGAACTTGTTATACAAAGTCAATATCCCGCTAATTTGGGTGAAACTATATACTATGTAAATAATGGTAAAAAGAAAACATCGGGGGATGTTCAAAAAATAACAAAAGCAACAAAGAAACAACAAGAAGAATATTATATTAATAATGGTAAACCAATTCCGTTTGACTATGTTGAAATCAATTGTTATATGATACCAGAAAAAGACATTACAAGTAATCCTCAAATGACCGGTGATTATAATGTTCCGAGATACATTAGTATTTTTAATAAAAGAATTGAACCACTTCTTGTAGTATTTAAACCTGAGATTCGTGATGATATATTGATTGAAGACCCAAAAGACAGGCAATATTTTACTAAAATACAATGTGACTTAGTAAATGGATATCCATTGAAAGAGGTCGGTCAAGATAAATTTGATGAAGTTATGACTTTATCTGAAAGTGAAGTTAGATTTTGGAATGAAATGAAACAAGACCCATATTTTATGTACGTTGATAACAGTGTGAATATTATTGACCAATATTGGGTCAACCATAACAGAAAAGTTGTGAACTATGAAGAAAAAAGTTCTATTGATAGTTATGAAGATATACAAGAAGATGATTCAAATATATATTTTGCAATAGATTAAATCACTTGGATTGGATATATCATCGCTCTATATTTTAATGCAGCGTTCAAATATTCCGCTTCTGATTTTTTTCGCTCCAATAACTTTTCGGGTCTTAATCTTGTTAATATTCCTTCAGTACCTATCAGTTCTTCAATTAATTTAGACCTTTCATCTTTATATTCAGTTTGTAAAGATGTATAATCTAATTTTACGGTACTATCGGGTACTTGTAACTCTCCAGAAAATTTACCCCATATTCTTGATAAACCTTCTTTAGCATAAGTCATCAAATAACGTCTTATCCAATTCTGAGCAGGTTTATTCAACTTAGACCAAGTTAAAATTTCAGTTGCAACATCTGATGGTAATTTAACAATATCTTTATTTGCTTCCAAACATTCATCACGATTATCTGTAGTTTCATAATACCAATACCATAATTGGTAGTTATGTTGTTGTATTGAACCAAAATCAAATTTACCACCTGGTGTATTATATAAGTGTACAAGTTTTGTTCCATTTGGTCCTGCGGTAATTCTATATGTCAATTCTCCACCAATTAATCTGTTTTTAATGTTTCTATCTTGCATCCTTAACAATAAATCAAATGCTGGTAACATGAAATAAGAACCTGATGTACCTACTTGTGCAAAACCACCAACACCACCGAAACCAACACCCCCAAGACCACCAAAACCACCCAAAAATGGGTCAACAATTGAATCAGTTAATTCTGCCCTTGTGAACCATAATAACTCATTTATTTCTCTTCCTGCGGGAATTATATAGGTTTGTGTATTTGCGGTTAATGTGATATAATCTTTTTTTAATTCCCATGGTCCACCAGCTTGTAAACCAACAATTTTAGAATATGCATATGAATATTGTGTTTCATAATCTAAACTTCTTGTTGTAAATGCTCTAGTCAATGAAACAGCGTCAACATCAACATTAACCAACGAAGACCATTGTGATTCAATCAACCAATTGTAAATGTATTGTTCGTAATCATTAATGCTTAATTCTAAGAATGAATCCATTTGTTCTTCTGTAAGTTCAATACCTCTTACAGGCATTCCTAATAAATGAAATATTTGAGTATATAATTTTTCTTTATCTATTTGTGATATTACTGTTGACATAGTTTGACATATTACAATAAATATTTTATATTTAGATATGGATACAAGTGATGAAAAAATGAAAGAAATTTTATTATTTTGTTATCAAAACAAAATAATATTCGAATTTAATAAGGAAGGTACAAAAAATAAATTTATTATTGATAAAGTAGATGAAAAAAACAGATTTGTGTTATCGATACCCAATCCAAAAGACAAAAAATTAGAAAAACTCATTGTTGGTGGATTTAAAGAACTAAAAAATTTGATTAATCAAATCTCTACTAAATGATTCTGAATATTCACCATCGCCCATAACTTGGTCAATAATATTTTTCTTTTTTTGTAATATATTATAAATTATTCTTTCGATTGTATTATCAAATATAGGATAGTAAACTAATACTGAATTTTTTTGTCCATACCTATATGCCCTATCTTCTGCTTGAGAATGGTGTGCTGGAACAAAAGATAAATCATTCATTATTACAGTTTCTGCTGCTGTTAATGTGATACCAACACCTGCAGCAATTATATTACCTATGAATAATTTTGTTTTATCATTATTTTGAAATTTATCGATACTTTCTTGTCTTTTATCTTTAGACATTCTACCATCAAGGGTTACAGAAATCTTTTTATATTTATCGTGTAATATTTCTAATGTATTTGTAAAATTTGTAAATACAATTATTTTTTTATCTTGTTCTAAAAACTTATCAATTAATTCACAGGTATATGGAATTTTTTCCATTGCAATTAATTGTCTAATTTTCATTAGTCTATTTAAGGTGACAGTAATACTTTCTTTATTTTTGTTTTCATTGGTAATTCTCATAAAATCTTCTAACTCTTCATCATAAAAAGTACTTTTTAATTCTAAAAATAACGGTGAAATAATTTTTTCTGGTAAATCTAATACATCTGTTTTTAATCTTCTAAGCACAATATTTTTAGTCAATTCTCTCAATTCATCCAAGTTAGAGGCACCACTTGTATTCCATATTTTTCTATTTCCAACCTTGAATTGATATCCTTTACAATATCTTTTTACATATGTTTGCCAATTTATTGCTAAAGGTGAGTTTACAATTTTAAGCAAGTTAAAATAGTTTATTGGTCTTGATGTCATAGGTGTACCCGATAACAACCATACTTTTGGTATTTCAGATAAAACATCATTTAATAATTTTGTGCGGTTAGCTTGGGGATTACTGAGAAAATGACACTCATCCACTATAGCTAAATCAAAATTAGCATTTACTAATAATTTATAATCATCACTATCTTCTGATTTTTCTGTTGTATGATAATTTTTTATGATATCATAATTGATAATGTAAAAATCAAAAGTTGAACCCCATTTTCTTCCTTCGACAATTAATATTCTTCTATCAGTATAATTTTCAATTTCACGTTTCCAATTTATTTTAAGTGAAGCGGGGCAAACAATAAGTATTTTTTTTGCTTTTGATTCTAAAGATGATATCACCGCAATTGTGGTTTTTCCTAACCCTTGTTCATCTGCTAAAATATAACGGTCATTTGCTAAAAGTTTCTCTATTGCAATTTTTTGATGTTCAAGCGGTGGTCGATTAGAATATTTTGTGTAATCAATTTCTCTATCCAATTTTTTTTCTTCAACAACTATAGCTGTTTTTGGAACATAAAAACAATAGTTATTCTCTGATTCAATAATTTTTCCATATATGTGATATGCTTTATCAGTATCACACAATAATTTTTCACACCAAATACTTTCAGGAGGATTTACTAATTTTTTCTCATCCATGAGTTTATCTGCAAATGAAGAAGATAATTTTAAGAATTTTCTTGCAACTTTAGGGTTTATATTATGATATTTTAAAATATAGTCTGATTGTGGTCTAGTGAGATTAATAATCTTTTTATTTAATAATCTTTTTTTCCATTCTAATATTTGATTATTAGAACCTTCATAATTTTCTAAAATATTTCTTGCTTTAATTTCAGGTGTTTCAATGTCCATATTCATACAATATATATAAATTATCTCATAATATCTATAAATAAATATTAAATTGAGAACTATTTATGAAATAATGATTATATATGATTCTATCTAGAATTAAATACGATGAATTTATTCTTTCATTATTAGATGAAAGTAGTAGTGAATATAAAAAATTATTTAAACAACAATTATCGAAAACTAATACTGAATCGATTCATGACATGCTTGTAAAACATAATTTTCAAGATGTTTATATATCATTTAGAGATGATTATCGAGTATCAAATATTAATATCTATACGCCATATGATACACCAATAGGTTTATATGCGTATCCTTTATCTGATTTACTACAATCAAAAAAAATTTATATAAATAACAATTTTAATACGGAGTGGAATGATGTTAAATCTATTCCCGATGAAAAATTTTTTACAAATAGGGTATTTCCTTTTGCACAGGACAAACCTGTAATATATCTTTTTCATATATCAGATAATTCTAATATAATTTTTACATCAAAAGATGATTTTGATAAAATATCATATTATTTAAAGAGAATTTATTCAATATTGAAAAATAAAATGGAAATTTCAAAACCACAGATTTCATTGATTGAAGATATATGTTATAATTATTTAAACTATAAATTCTATAATTCAACTTGGTTCAAAAAAAGTGTTGTTGGAGCTCAAGCATTATGGAGTATAATATATGATATTTCAAATATACTAAAAATAAAACCTAATAAATTTTTTACATCGATTGTATATCAAATTGGTTTAAAGGGTGTAGTTGATGATGCTGGTCTTGGTGCAATACATCCTAATGAACCAATTCAAGCAGTATTTTTTTATGGTTATGAAAAATTGATTGATGATAAATTATTGTTATCAAGAAGATTTGGTAAAAATTTTATGTTACCCGTGAGTAAACCATATTCTGAATATAATGAATTTGAAAAAAAGAAAATTTTGTTCAGAAATCAAGATAAAATGTCTAAATTTTTTAGTGAGAAATTTAGAATGAATTACAGCCGTGTAAATGAATTTATTAAATATAAATATTTAATTAATAATAAAATACCTGTTCCATTATACAATTTAAGTAAAAACCAATGGGATTTTATTTATATAAATCCATATAAAAAAATTTACAAATTATTGGATATAAAAGATGTTCATTCATCTTGGTATAGTGAAAATAATGTAAGTCTTTTATTCAATGAAATTCAAAAAAATATAGTAAAACAAAAAAACCTTACAATGTGATGTCAAATTCTAAATTACCAATAACAAGATTATCTAAATTTTTTTCTGAGGATGATTTTTTTTTACAAATAAAATTAGGTCAAGAATATCTACATGGAGATATAAACATGAAATTTGTTTTATATCGAGTTGATAGAGAAAAAACTGATACTAATAATATATATGGTGAAGCGGGAAAAGACGACATAAAATTTTTTCCACCTGTTGAATTTAATGGTATAGTCAAGATTGATGACCCAAAAAATGTATCATATAAGGGTGGAATTATGAGGTATCAAGAAGCAGGGAATGTTATAATATCAGTTTACATATCACATTTAGAAGAATTAGGTATAGATATCAGATATGGTGATTATATTGGTTATGCGGATAAAGAAGATAAATTAAGATATTATCAAGTTACCAACGATGGAAGAATCACGTCAGACGGAAAACATAAAATGTTTGGTTATAAACCACATTATAGAACAATAACTTGTGCTATTGTACAAGAAAATGAATTTAGAGGTATTTAAAAAATGGCAAGACCTAAAAGAAAAAACAATATTGATGTCTATGAAAATAGAAATCCTTTATTAGGAAAGGACGTACAGGATAATAGACAAAAATTATTAGATAATATTACAAAATCAGATACATACTTACCTGATTCTATTTTGCATGATGATTTAGATAGAGGTATGTTGGAATATGTAAAAAAACATTTTGTTATAGTATCAGATGGAGAAAAAATTCCTGTCATTGACAAAATTTTAACTGTACAAAGATGGGCAGAATTTTCATCTAATTGGTCTTTTTCCGATAATGATGGTAACATAAAATTACCATTTATTGTTGTAATAAGGAAACCAGATGTACAACCTGGTTCCAATCCATCAATTCAAAGAACTATACCTGATAGGAAAGTTTTCTATTACCAAACTATTCCGACTTGGGATGGTAACAAAAAAGGCGCAGATGTATATAAAATACCACAACCTGTTGCTGTTGATATTACATATGAAATATCATTAGTTTGTAACAAATTTACTGATACAAATCATTTGAATAAAATTGTAATGCAAAAATTCGCGTCAAGACAATCTTATACAATAATAAAGGGACATTACATACCAATAATTTTACAAAGTAATGACGATACAACACCATTAGATACAATAGATGGAAGAAGATTTTATATTCAAAACTATAAATTTATAATGTTAGGTTTGTTAGTGGACCGTGATGAATTTGAAGTAAAACCAGCTTTAAGTAGATTTTTATTGATGAATGAATTGATAGAAGATATCGAAACCAAGAAAAAATATGAAAATAAAGATATTAATGTTAAAAGTATATCATTTGTAGCAAACGGTGTTGACACGACTTTTAGTGTCGGAGAGTCGATAACATTTCTTTTAAATGTTGGAATCAATGGATTAGTACAAATAAAAAATGTAGATTATTATCATATTTCAAATACATCAAAAATTACATTTGATGAACCACCTCAAGAAGGAAGTATAGTAACTATAGTATATTATAAAGGAAAAAGCTCTGAAGTATATATTGATAATTATGGTAAAATTGTTCAATTAAGAAACGAAACATTCATTTATGATGGTTCATCATTATCATTTAACACTACTTCAAATATATCTTATGTCATAACTGTTGATATAAATGGTTTAGTTGAAGAAATAGATAATGGTTATTTTGTATCTGGTGACGATGAATTTACATTTAATTATACACCAGTCATAGGTTCAAAGATAAGTATAGTATATTTTAGTTAAAAAAATGAAGTTTGTCAATATAAATTAATCTTTGAATAAAATAAAGATATTTATATGATAAGTAATAAATATTAATAAATTTTTTAAACTAATGGCAACTTCAAACAGAGTTTTTGTATCCCCCGGTGTATATACATCAGAAAAAGATTTAACGTTTGTTGCACAAAGTATTGGTGTAACAACATTAGGAGTGGTAGGTGAAGCATTGAAAGGTCCTGCTTTTGAACCTATTTTGATTCGTGATTTCGACGAATTTAGGACATTTTTTGGTGGGACATCCATATTGAAAGATGGTGATGGTAATCCAAGATATGAATTATCATATGTTGCAAAATCATATCTTCAAGAGTCAAATCAATTATTTGTAACAAGGATTTTAGGTCTCACAGGACATAAACCATATAGAACATATGGTATAACAACACTTGGTGGTTTAGAACCTTCTCAAACAGGAACAACATCTATTGCTGCTTGGGAAAATAGTTTGTCGTCAAGTTCTACAGGTACAACCACTCCAACTGAATCAGGTATTACTGGTTCAACATTCTACTCATCATTGACGGGTAAAACATCGATTGATGGTACTTCAATGACAGAATACATTGTTCAGAATTTCAGTGGATTTACAACTGCCGACCATAACAAATGGTTTGTAATTGGTTTAGTACCAACATCAGGAACTACAAGTTTAACTTCAACATTAGAGGAATTATCACCACTGACAGGATTGTACAATGATGATAATACCAACGGTAAAGAATGGTATAATCAAATGTTTACCGATGCATTAACTGCAGTACATTCATATTTGTTTGTATATAATAGTGGAACGACATCATTTACAACTACAAGATATGTATATGATGCTTCTGTAAATACAGATTACGATGATATTGTGGTTGCTGCTTTAAGAAGTAGAGGTAGATATGTAAATGATGCATTAATAAGAGAAGTAAGTGGTGCAACAAGTGTCACAGTATCTGACATTGATGACATTGGCTCAAATCCTCTTGGTGAATTTACATTAAGTGTCACAGGAGCTACTGGCGGAGAAAAAACGTTTACAACATCATTTGATAGTACATCTTCAAAATTCATTACTAAAGTTTTAGGTACTGATGTATTTGACAGGAATTATAGTGATTTTCCATTATATGTTCATGAAGTATATAACAATGAAATCGATAACTTATATGGTCTTGGACTCATTAGAGGTCTAAGTACGACCGTTACAACCAATTTAGATGGTAATGACTTCTTAACTACTTGGAAGACATCATCGTCTCCTTATGTCGTTTCAGAAGTAAGGGGTAATAAAGTAAACAACTTATTCCAAGTTATTACAATTTCAGATGGTGAATCTTCAAATTTCGATGTGAAGATTACAATACAAAACGTTGATTTAGAAAATAGTCAATTTGATGTATTAGTCAGAGACTACAATGATACTGATGATAATATGGTTGTATTGGAGAGATATACAAGATGTTCATTAAACCCAACATTACCTGGTTATATTGCCAAAAAAATCGGTACATCTAATGGTGAATATGAATTGAAGTCAAAATACATCATGTTAAATATGGCTGATAATCATCCAACAGATGCAATTCCTGCTGGTTTCAAAGGTTATACAACAAATGTTGATTTCGATACAAAAACTCTTGGTTCAATATCATATAAAACATCTTATTTATCTGCGGGTGATGTTGTTAAATATTTATCAAATGGTATACCCGTAATATCAAATGGTGACAAAGTAAGAAAAGTATCTCTAGGTTTTTCAACACAAGATGGATACAAATTTGATAGAGATTTACTGAAATATAAAGGTGTAAGTGCAACTGGAGTTACTCATGGATTCCATTTATCAACCAACGCATCTACAATCACTGGTAGTACATATGATGGTTATGAATTTAAAACAACTGAATATGATTTAGAAGGGACTAACAAAGGACTTTTAACAAGTATTGCTTACAGGAAATTCACATTTGTTACCGCTGGTGGTTTTGATGGATGGGACATTTATAGAGATGTAAGAACTTATTCGGATAGTTACATTTTTGGTAAATCACAATATGTATTAAATCATACAAATACTAATACTACAAATGGTGTGTTTGATAACACAACAGGTAATTCTGATTATTATTCATATCTACTAGGTATTCAAACATTTTCAAATCCAGAAGCGATTGACATCAATGTATTTGCGACTCCTGGTATCAATTTATCTGACCATTCCTCTTTGACCCAACAATCAATCGACATGATTGAGACGGACAGAGCGGATTCACTCTATATCATCAATAGTAAAAATAGAAGTACTTCGGATGATGTTATTGAAGACTTAGAAACAATTGATTTGGATTCTAATTATTCTGCAACATATTGGCCATGGATTCAAGTAAGAGATGAAGATAATGGAAGTCTTATCTATGTACCACCCACTTGTGAAGTAGTACGTAATATCGCACTTACTGATAACATTACTTATCCATGGTTTGCAGTAGCTGGTTATCAAAGAGGGTTGGTTAATTCAGTCAAAGCATTTAAGAAGTTAACACTTGATGAAAGAGATGATTTGTATAATGCTAGAATCAATCCAATTGCAACCTTTGCAGATACTGGTACAATCATTTGGGGTAACAAAACTCTACAGGTAAAAGAATCTGCGCTTGATAGAATTAACGTTAGAAGACTTCTTTTAAGAGCAAGAAAACTTATTTCGGCAGTTGCAATAAGATTGTTATTCGAACAAAATGATGAGCAAGTGAGAAATGAATTCCTAAGACTAGTCAATCCAATACTAGAATCAATCAAGAGAGAAAGAGGTTTATCTGAATTTAGAGTTACAGTATCGAATGATGTAGAAGACCTTGATGCAAATACATTGAGAGGTAAAATATACATTAAACCAATAAAATCGTTAGAATTTATTGATGTTGAATTTATTATTACTCCAACAGGAGCATCTTTTGAAAATATTTGATTCCTAATTTTTCATCAAAAAACCCTCTTAATTAATTTTAAGGGGGTTTTTTATTTATTTTTATTATATTTACATGTATAGAACTTTTAATAACTATCAAATATATTTTACCATGGACATAAAATTAAATTGTGAACATTGTAATAAACAATTCATTGTCGTTCAATGAAATTTGAAATGTTACTTTAAGGTTGAACAAATAATTTTGTTCCGACATTTATTGTTGAAAGTAAATCCAATATACCATTATTTGATATTCTAATACAACCTCCAGATGCTTTTCTACCTAATTGTTTTTCTCAATTTGTTCCGTGTATATATATACCTCTTGAAAATACATTCTTATTGCATTCTTCATATCCCTGTAATACCAATATTCCTGTCAAAACTTCAGCTTTATGTAAATGTCCTTCTTCGTCTTTTCTAGTACTATCAATATTTGGTCCTAATACACTATTAATGGGTCTTTTACCAACCAATACTTGGTATTTTTTTGGTGATTTTATTTTATCTGACACTTTCATTAATCCAGGATTTGTGAGAAATGAATTACTTGAACTTCCAAATCCATTGGCTCCAGTAGAAATTTTATATTGTCTTGTTAAACTTACACCATTATTGGTATAAAATAATGTTTGTGTTGGACCCCAAACTATTAATAATGGTTCATTCTTTTTAATTTTATTATTCTTTAATAGAATACTATATACATCTTTCCAACTTTTTGCGTTCTTAGTGAATTTAGTACTACACTCTTCATTAGAAAAAAAACTTTTTATTTTACCGGTAACACGGTCTATAAAACCTTGTTCAGATAATAAGGTTACTAATTTATCTATTTGTTTTTCAGTAAGAATAATTTTCATACTAATAAATATCAAAAAAAAAATTACCCAGTATACTAGAACTAGTTTTTTAGTTATTTTCTATTATTATTTTTTTAAATTTTATATATTAATTATTAGATATTACTTCTAGTTCTAAGTACTAGTATAGAAAAAATACGAATTTTTTCCGAGAAAATCAATAGGTTGAGACAAATTTTTTTCATAAACATAAATTTTTTAATACTTTCAATATTTTTTTTATTGTCTAAGTGTTTTTTTTTATAAGGTGATATTTATTTGTAAATATAATACTAACATGGCGGACTTACTAATGAAAATGCCCCTCCCTTACGAACCCAAAAGAAAAAATAGGTTTATATTAAGGTTTCCATCATCATTGGGGATAAATGAATGGTATGTTTTTTCAACAAGCAGACCAACAGCAAAAATTAAATCAGTTGAAATACCTTTTCTTAATACATCAACATACGTTGCAGGTAGATTCGATTGGGAAGAAATTAAAGTTCAATTTAAAGACCCCATAGGACCTTCTGCATCACAAGCATTAATGGAATGGTTTCGTTTACATGCGGAATCCGTGACAGGTAGAATGGGTTACGCAGCAGGATACAAGAAAGATGTTGAACTTGAAATGCTCGACCCAACAGGTGTTGTAGTTGAAAAATGGATTCTTCAAGGATGTTTCTTAACTGGCTTGAATTTTGGTGACTTGAACTATAGCCAAGATGAATTAGCTACAATTGATGCATCTCTTAGAATGGACCGTTGTATACAAGTATACTAGTATTTATTACATATCTTTTGTAACCAAAAGAAAATTCTATTTACAATTTAATAAAATTCCCATATATTTTTTATGGGAATTTTTTTTATTTAAAACTAAATATTATGTCTACAATTATGTATCATGCAATAGAACCATTAATGGAAAATAGATTTTTAATTGAATTAAATGGTAGTGACGTACCTTCATATACTTTCAGAGAATATGAGTTATATAATGAAGGTAATGATTTTATATTTAAAACAAAATTTTATGAAAATGTCAATTATACTTTTAATCCAAAAAGTATATTTGATATTACAAGTGTAAATATTAAATATTTGGACCCCGTTGGTGACATTGTTAATGGTTTGACTTTTAAAGTTAAGGGTATAAATTTCAATAGAAAACAATCTTATTCAAACAGTGAATTACAAATTAATGAAATAAAAATTCTTGTTGATGTAGAGTCTATGACACCGTATTATCATGCTAATAAAGAAGAAAATACTGAAAAAAAATAAAATATGGAAGAATTAAGAGTTGACCCAACAATACAATATGATGTTGTTGAATTACCGAGTAAAGGAATTTATTATCAAAACAATAAAAAATCAGTTAGGGTTGCCTATTTGACCGCATCAGATGAAAATGTATTATCATCACCCAATATAATTAATACAAGTAATGTAATAGATGAATTATTGAAAAGAAAAATTTTAGATAAAGATATTAATTATGATGAAATTGTTGATAGAGATAAAGAAGCAATATTAATTTTTTTAAGAAATACTGCATTCGGTTCTGAATATAAAGTAAAATTAACTGACCCAGAAACTAATGAGTTTTTTTATGATAATATTGATTTAAGCACATTAAATTACAAGGATTTTAAATTGGAGGCAGATATAAATGGAGAATATAAATTTTTCATGCCAAAATCAAAAATTGATATTACATTTAAATTTTTGACCAAAAAACAAGAAAAAGAACTTGAGAATATAAAAAATAATTGGAATGGTAATGATGTTGCACCCTTGGTAACAAAAAGATTGGAAATGATGATAAAATCTGTTGCGGGTGTTAGGGACCAAATGAATATTAGAAATTTTGTATTGAATTTACCTATAGTAGATTCTCAAGAGTTTAGGAAATTTGTTAATGAACATGAACCTGGACTTGATTTAAAAAGAAAAGCAAAAGCCCCATCAGGAGAAGAGGTCGATTATGTAATCGGCTTTGGGGTTGAATTTTTTCGAGTTTTCTACGGATTATAAAAAAACACAATTATCAGAAATTTTCTTTCTGATAAGAAAGGGGTTCTCATATGGTGATATCATATCTATGCCGATATTTGAAAGAAGGTGGTTTATCGAATACATCATGGAAATAGAAAATAAATAATTGTCTATTTATTTGTATGGCAAGGTCAAAAACACTACAGCAACATGCAATTAATTCTTCAAATTTTTCTGACTATCTTCGTAGAGTATCAAATGATGGTTATGATGTAAATGATAGAGGAGAAGCTGACCAAATTTTTTCAGTTTGGGCACAAAGAGAAGGTCCATCTAGAGGTAATCAACCTAATAATAATGATACAAAATCATTTAGTAATATATTGAGTGCATTCCGAAGTAATGCACAATTCACATCTATTGAACAAGAAAATATCAAGGTTGATAAATTTGTGGAGTCATTCATGGGTATTATTAAACAACCAAAAAAAGTAAATATTTTTACTCAGCCATCAGAAATTATAAAACAATTGATTCAATCTTCTTTTATAGAACTTGTAAATCAATTAGAAATATATTATAGAGAACAATCAGCATTAAGAACCGCAATAAATAAAGATGCTGGTCTAAATTTTCAATTTGCAGAATCTTATAGAAAAACACTAACTGACGCAAGTCCAAAACTATTACAATATGGTATTAGTTTTAAAGATTTGGCAGAAACATCAGTTGCATTAGTAAAAAATACTGGTCGTTTTTATACACTTAATGAAACTTCAATTATTAGAGCTGCACAAGTTTCAGGTGCATATATGGATTCTATGTATGATATGACGACATTACTACCTGCATTTGAAAAAATTGGTATTGGAGCAACAGAAGCAATGGAAAGTATTGCAAGAGCGGGTAAGGATTCTATTTCTTTAGGTTTAAGGGCACAAAATGTCACCAAACAAGTCGGGGCAAACATTGACAAATTAAATCAATATGGATTTAAAAATGGTGTCGATGGTCTTACAAAAATGGTTCAAAAATCCATAGAATTTAGAATGTCGATGGAAGAAGTTTATAAAATTGCGGATAAGGTAATGTCTCCTGAAGGTGCAATAGAATTATCTGCGAATTTACAAGTTTTAGGTGGTGCCATCGGTGCGTTTAATGACCCTATGCAGTTGATGTATATGGCAACTAACAATGTTGAAGGATTACAAGATGCATTAATTCAAGCATCTTCTAATTTGGCTACATACAATCAAGAACAACAACGTTTTGAGATTACAGGTGTCAACTTACGTTATGCTAAACAAATGGCAGCAGACTTAGGTGTGACGTATAATGATTTAGCACAAGGTGCAATTGCAGCTGCAGAAAAAAGTTCAGCTGCATCTGATTTATTGAGAGCAGGATTAATATTGGATGATGAAGATAAAGAGTTTATTACCAATATTTCTAAGATGAAAGATGGAAAAATGGTAATTGACGTAAGTAATTCAACTAAATTACAAGAATTTTTTGGTGGAACTTCGGTTGCACTTGAAAATTTGGACCAAGCACAAGTTGAAATGATAAAACAATATAGAAGTCAATTAACTAAGAAAACAGAAGAAGAAATTATATTTAATCAATATACAAGTATAACAAATATTGAAAACTCAGTGAATTCAATTGCAGCTCGATTGAGAACTACTGCTGGTAGGGGTTTGGAAAATATTGTGATGGATAAGGGTATGCGAAAATTGATGGAAACGTTTGGAATGGAAATCGACGAAAATAGACCAGTAACCGAAGAAATTACCTCTAAATTGACTAGTCTTGTAAATAGTTTAAATGATAAACAACTTAGATATTATGAATTAGATAAAGAAGTTATAAATCGTTTTAAAAAAGAAATAGAATCTTATGAAGATGCACTTGGATTAAAAAAAGAAAGCAGTACAGAAACCAAACCAGTAACTCCCCAAAAACAAAGTACACCCACTAAAATTGAACCTAAGAAAGAAGGCGAAAATGCATATGATAAATTTAAAGATAATATCTCAAATAACATTAGCATTATGACAGGTTTAATAAATAGTGCGTTTGGTAAAATATCAGATGCATATAATAGTATGTCCGATAGACTTTTTTCGGTAAATAAGGATTCGAAGAATCACTTATCAAGTATAGACGGAAATATCAAAACGTTAGTTGATAAATCAAATACAAATGTAACAGCTAAAGTTAATAGTAAAAATTCATCATCACCTATAGTTACAACAGAAAATGATGATTTGGCAAAATTAGTATCTTATTTATCATATGAAGATTATACAATATATACATATTTAAAAGAAATAAGTAATTCATTTAAATCATATGCTGAAAATACATCATATAAAACATCAGAAATAAAAGAAACAAAACCCAAAAAAGAAAAAGCAGAATTATTTTTTGATAAAGGATATAAAGCACCTGTACAAAAACGAAAAGTAAATGACGAAAATGTTGATAAAAAAAATAATGAAGAAACAATAACAGGACCTTTTAAAAATGTTTCTAATATAGAATCTAATAGTGATAAAACTATTCAACCACCAAAAATTGAACAAAACCTATTAACTAAAAATATTACTGAAATTCTAAATAATATTAGTAGTTTGAATACTGAAGGAAATAGTAGTTTGAAATCATTATATGATTTATCTAAAGAATCAAATAATATTTTATCCAATATACAAAAAAATACATTACCCAAAATTGATACCGATAAAACACTTTTAAGACAAGACACACTTGTAACTGAAAAAATAGTCAGTCAACCAAACACACCACAAACAGATTTAATATCTAATTTATTTCCAATTATACAAAATATAAGAGATGATATTTCAGATATTTTAAATTCTAATATACTTTCTGAAGGAAAACTATACGACATTAACAATCAGATGGATTTATCTATAAAAAATAATGAAAAAAATAATATAGTTATAAGTCAACCAAATGTAATTGAATATAACAAAATAGGTAACCAAATTTTTACACAACTTGTAGATGTAATGTCAAAACCTAATCCGACTGAAAAAACAGATAAAACAATTACAGTAAGACATATACACGAACACCAACATATTGTAAAATCTCCGGCAATGGAAGATGCACTAGCAAGATATATTACTAGATTTCCGAATTTTTTTAGAGAGTCACAATCTATGGATGAGAGAAGTTATACAAATACTGAGATAATAACATAAGCATAATTAATTTTTTTTGTTGCTCTATTTATTATTAAAACATTTGAATGCCATTAGATTTTGATTCAACAAAACAATTTAGAGATTTTGTATTATCGAGAACTTTACAAGTTCCGAATGGTCCACAATCATTTACATCACAAAATTATATAGTACAAAATTTGAATCAATTTCCAAATTTAGACCCTGGCGCAGTTGATACAAATCGACAGATAGATTTATTAATACCATCAACTAATAACATATTTAAACCCACACAATATTTTATAAAAGATGTGTTAGAAACAATACCTAGACGAGCTAATCTATCACTATATTATAACGGTACACCTTATTTCTTGAGTGGTGAATATAATTTAGTCGGCATTATGAGTAATGATAATTATGATAATGAGTCTGAATTATTCAAATTTGCAGCATCATATATCCGAGACAGGACACAAAAAGGACCAGTTTATTCAAGATTAGAACAAAACTTACTTAAATCGACTTTAGGAAAAATAAGATTATTAGATGCTCTTCAAGGTAATTTAGCAACTGCAACAAATATTGTTACTGGTAGGGAGCCATTAGTGGAATCAAATAATAATATTACAGTTGCGAAAACTCCAATTGGTAAAGGAATTGATTTTATTCAAACTGTTGCTGGTGTTGAGTTTCCTTGGACAGAAATACCTGGTGATTATTTAACTAATCCAAATAGACAAACAGAAAGAAGAAATACAGCAAATACTGAAATTGGTAGAACGTTACAAGATGCATCTGGCGCATTATTATCAATTTTCGGTGTACAAAGAAAACCATTGGAAACACGAAAACCTTCAGATATATTTATTGAATATACTGGTACAGGACCAAAACAACAATTATTTGATTTATTATCAAAATCAAAATACGCTCCAAATTATACAACAACTGCAAGGTCACAAAACACATCAAAACTATTTAACTTTATTGATAAAGCTGCCCAAGGTATTAAGAATTTAATTGGTACTGAAGCACCTGAAGGAGTTGCATATATTGGAGATGATAGGGGTAATAATGTTATCAATACTATGTCAGATATGAATGGTAACATAGTAAAAAGTAATTATTATCTAAGTTTACTTTTTGATGAATCACAATCAAGATTATTTGAACGTACAAAAAACGTAAGTGAATCAGGAGAAATTTCAGGTAAACTAACTTGGATAAGTCGAAATTCCAATAATAAATTAGGTGTAAATAATGATGAATACAATACACAATCATCAAATTTAGAAAAATCGCTATCAACAAATTACGAATTCAGAGAAGATTCAATTTTTGGATATACTCAACAATTATTAGACAGTATGCCAAAAGGTGGAGAATCTAGAAATCATATCGGTAATGTAATAGACCAAACATCAAGAGTTTTTAAAGAAGGTGATAAGTTTTTATCTAGAGGTTCATCTATCAAATATGTGGACAAATTTACAGGTATAGAATCGGGTGTTGAATACTGTAGAACATGGACAAAAGATAGACCATATTTATCCTATTCAGATACAATGAAAATAGGTGGAAATAATAGAAAATTTGAAGGTACAGTAGTATCTAATCCATGGAATTTGAATATTGGTCCAATGTCAAATGGAAAGAAAGGTTTCGAAAATTCTTCAAATATATTCGATGGATATAATTTTGGTACTGATAAAGATGGTAATTCTTTTTATGCTAAAAAATATATGTTTTCCATAGAAAACTTAGCATGGAAAACATCAACATCACCTGGTTTCACTGTTTTGGATTTACCAGTATGTGAAAGAGGACCAAATGGTGGTCGTATTATGTGGTTTCCACCTTATGATTTAAAAGTAAGTGAACAAAATAGTGTTAAATGGGATGAAAATAATTTCATAGGAAGACCCGAACCAATATATACGTATAATAATACAACAAGAAGTGGGACACTAGGTTTCAAAATAGTGGTGGACCACCCAAGTATATTAAATTTATTGACTAGAGAATTTTTTGAAAACATGTCAGATGAAGAATCTGACAATTATATTAATGCATTTTTTGCTGGTTGTGAAACATTAGATTTTTATGAATTGATACGAAGGTTTAGTACATTGGACCCAACGGATATTGAGTATATAAAACAGTATTTGAATGATTCAAAAAACACAGACCAAGAGGTAGTAAGAAAATATAAAACCGTATTAAATCCAACTGTAAATGAAAACACACCTGTAACAAATAAATCCAATAAAGAAGAATCATCATTAATCGAAGCATCACCTTTAAACGTTACGTTATATTTTGATGATGGTGTACCACTTACAGAAACTGGATTAATAACGCAAACGGATTATGAAAAATTATATTCTAGCTACGTTGTTAAACAAAATATTTATTCGAGTGAATTGAATAATTTATTAATAAATCTTACTGGAACAACATTTACAAATGATGTTTTACCCAATGTAAAAAATGATAGAAAACTTATATACAATACAGAAAACGATGTTAGTAGTGAAAAAATAACATCAAAAGTAAATTTTTATAATAATAATTTTAGTGTTTTTACAATTCGACATAGTTTTTATGTAGTTTATCTAACAGATTTAAAACAACTTTTGACTGAAGGTAAATCTGAGGATATTAAGATTATAATTAATTCGAGTGCGTCATCAAGAGATACCACCGAAAAAAATTTATTGCTTACATTTAGACGTTCATATAGTGTCTTGTTAGATATTTTTAAAAAAATTACTAAAACAGATTCTACTCCACCACAACCAAAATGGGTAGATACAAAAGATAAAAAAGAATTTGTAAGTGTATATTCATCAAAAAATGATTTTGGTTATGATTATGACACAAAAATTACAGTTACTATTACAAACTCAGGTGAAACTTATCCAGGTTGTGAAAATAAAGATTTTAAATATAAAACAAGATTGGGTATAGTATCTCCAATTGCATTTGAGTGTAGAAAAACAGAAGTAAATATAACATATAAAAAAAGTTCAACTGAGGATACAAAAAAACAAAATGACAATACAACAGTAATACAAAGTCAATCCCCGACTAGAATTATTATAGATGGTGAAACACAAGTCCCGACTAAAGTTAAAAAACCACCTATTGATATAATGAAAAGAATTATAATGAAAACATTATCTGAATGTTTTTATTTCAAAAAATTAGATGAAACATCACCAACAGTTTTTAATTCATTAAGAGAAAAATTAAGATATTTTCATCCTGCCTTCCATTCAACAACACCAGAAGGGCTAAATTCACGATTGACGTTTATTCAACAATGTTTACGACCTGGTGAGACATTACCAATAAAAGGGTTATCAGATTCAACTGATTTGAATGCCCGTAATACCACATTCGGTCCCCCACCAATATGTATTCTACGAATAGGTGACTTTTATCATTCAAAAGTTGTTATAAGAGATGCACAAATAAGCTATGATGACTCTACATGGGATTATAACCCTGAAGGTATTGGATTACAACCTATGATTGCAAGTGTCACACTTTCCATATCATTCATCGGGGGTCAAGGATTAGAGAGACCAGTAGAAAGATTACAGAACGCACTATCATCTAATTTTTATGCTAATACTGAGATTTATGACGAAAGGTCAATTCAAACAAACACATTAATATCAGGTAAAGATGCAGAAAAATTCACTAAGGAATTTTTAGAAGATTTACTGAAAAGAGATAATAGAACACCTGAACCTGAAAGTGAAAACAACGGTAGTACATTAAGAAACGGTAAATATATCGGTGAATTTTCTGAAGGGGTCTTATCATATGCAAAATTGGTTATCGATGTACATAATAAAATAAAAAATTATTTTAAAGTATTTACAGAATCATATAATATTTTAATTCCTTTTTATGGGAAAAAATTGAGTAACTTGATTTTATCGAATACCTATCGTACTATAAAAACATATGATATTTGGACACCCTCAGATAGTTTATCATCACCTTCAGAATCAATTGATTTGTTAGGATTATATCCAAAAGGAAAAGAATTATCAATATATATTCAAGTTGTAAAAAGACAATTTATAACAACACTAAAAAATAGTAATCCATCGGTAATATTTGGGTTTGATAAATTTATGGATAGTTCTTTAATAACAAAAACAAATGATGAATATCTATATAAATTTTTAGAAAAAGAGGTATCAACTATTTTTGATGATATGACAAATAATTCTCAAATATATGCAATTGAAAATTCAAGAGATGAATTAATTAAATCAATTGACAATGTAAATTTTATTGTCAAACATGGGAAAGATTTTATGATGATGCCAGATAAAAGTACAAATACCAATGTTGGCACTCAAGTTACTTTAAGTGGTTTTACCAAAAATTTATTATATGATGAGTATTCTTATGGTATTGATTATATAAATAATAATACATCAAAATTATATGAAGATTTAGATACGACAATAAATTTTAATAATCCGACATTTACAACAAGTGATGTATCTGAAATAATGAAATCAATATTAAAAAATAAAAAAAATAATTTATTAAATATTTTTACTGATAGAAGTTTATATAATGATAATGTTCTCAAAAAAATGTCAAATTCTTTAGATAAATTTTTTAATGATTCACCAACCGAAAAAAAATTTAAATTAGGTAAGTATAAAGATTATGTTGAAAAAATATTATCATATACAATCAATACAACAACTGACGCAAATCCGTCCGATACTATCTATGTTGATGGTGATAAAATAAATAAATCACCAATATTGGTAAAAGATAAATTAAACTACTATAAAACTAAGTTATAAAAATGAGTAGAAATTATTTTGATAGATATCAATTTTTTGAAACAGATGGTAATTTCAGAATTGTACCTGGTATAGAATTACCGATAAAATCAAGTGATAAGTACATAACATATAATAAAGGACGTACAAGATTAGATAAAGTTTCACAAGATAATTATGGTTCACCTACGTTTGGTTGGTTAATTATGCAGGCAAATCCTGAAGTTGGAGGTATTGAATTTGAAATTCCTGACAATTATGTTCTGAGATTGCCATTTCCTTTAATTCCATCTTTACAAGATTACAAAAGAGCAGTAGATTTATATAATTTATATTATGGGGAACAATAATTTGTCTGATAGTGAAAAAATTTTAGTCAAGGTAGACCACAATAATTTAATTTATATTGACCCTAATAGTGTTATTGATAATGATGGTAGTCCTCAACCAAGAAATGTCAAACAAGAGAATTTGATTATGTTTGTAAACTTGGAAGCAGATATAATTCCGAGGTCAATTTTAAAATCTGAAAACGATAGAAATACATTAGTGTCCATTGCAAGAGGAACTTTGAATTTTTTGAGAAATCAGAAAGGTGGTGATTATGATACTAATTGGACAGAATCATTTTATTCGCAACAAAAAAATGTGAATATACCTTTCGGTAACACAGGATTATCAACACAAATTAAAATTAATGACGATTACTATGATGAAACAGGACAATCATTTGGTATTGATAGTATCAACATATCAATCAAAGGAGCTAATTCAATCCCACAGGTAAACATATCATTTATTGATGTTAGAGGTAAAACATTATTTGAATCACCTGAAAATTCAGCATATAAAGCATTTTTTCATCTTCCATGGCCAATTTTTTACCTAACATTGAAAGGTTATTATGGTAAAGCAATAAAATACAGATTACATTTATCCAAATTCAGTAGTAAATTCAATGATTCAACAGGTAATTTTGATATTACAACAACTTTTGTTGGTTCAACATTTGCATATTTGAATGACATATCATTAAATTTGATAATGAATGCTCCCTATATGTACTATGTTGAAAATACAACAACAAAAAATACAGACACTAATGAAACTATTGTTGAAATATCTCGTACATCGAAAGGTTACCAAATACTTAAATCAATATATGCAGAATATGAAAGGAAAGGTTTAGTTGAAAAAGGTTTTCCAATAAAAACTTTAAGAGAATTAATCAGAAACGCTGAAAATTTAGATAAAACATTAGAAAAAACAATTTTAAATGATAAATTAAATCCTATTGTTTTTGTAGGAATGAATGAATTTGAAAAATCAATCGAAAATTTTGAGAAAGCGTGTATAGAGTGGGCTAAAAAATATTTGTTACAAACAGGTGAACTTGATAATGATAATTTTAGATGGTATGAATTAAATTCACAAAACAAAAAAAGTAGTGAAAACATTATTGGATTAACTGGAATTACATTAGAAAAAATAGTTATTAATAATGTTGATAATATAAATAAAAATAAGTTATTTGCAGAAGAAGTAAAAAATTTAATTAAATCACAAAAAACAGGAAATTCAAATTTTTCTGTAGAAAATATATTATCTAAACCAATCAAATGGAGTGATAAATATTACAGACAAAATTCAAAAAATCAACAATATGAAGTAAAATTTGATTTATTAATTTCAGAAATAAGAGAAATTAAAAAAACATTCGACACTGAAAAAGATAAATTAATAAATTATGTTGAAGATGAAATGAATAAAATTATAATAAATAAAGATTTTGAAGGAGGGTTTGGGTTCAAACCAACCATAAAAAATATTTTTGCGGTAATTTTAGCAAATGCTGATGTGTATATTAGATTGATGAAAGATGTACATCAAAAATCGTTTAATAATGGAAGTGAAAGACAAAAAAACATTGGTAATTTATCTAAAGAAACTTTGTATGATAAATCAATATATCCATGGCCAGAAATTAAAAAACCATCCGAAAAAGACAAACAAAATGTCATTGCATATCCTGGTGATAATGATTTGATTGAGAAGTTGAAATCGGATGATGCTGAATTATGGCCTGAAGTTGATTTCGTCGAAAATTACATAAGGGTTGCAACAAACAAATCAGACCCAAACTCAGAAAAAGAAACAGGTATTGATAATATTAATTTCAAATTACCTGATGATAAAAATGCAAATAATTTTCAACCATTAAATGCGTTTTCCATTGTAAGTGAAAATATACCATATATTGATAAATCTCCATCATCTTTTTTGTATGAAATTTGGGAAAGAGCAACTTACATAAATTTAGTTGATTCTTTTGATTATTCAACATTGAAAGAATTATCAGATGTTGAGTTTATAAATATAAAAAATTCGATTGTTGAAGATACTGAAATTATTAATATTTTAAGTAAAGATATTACCAGTGTAAATATATTGACACAAAAATTGAGTGAATATTCACCATTTGAACGATATCCATTTTATCAAGATGAATTATCAACTATACCATATATAAAAGATTCTATTAATGTACCATATAAAATTGTTGAAAATAGTTCAATTAATAAAAATATAATAACTCAAAAATATGATAATTTAAAAAAGCAATTATCAACGTATAAAGCAGAATCTTATAGAAAAAATATATATCCTTTCAATTCTGATTTATATCTATCTTATTTGAAACAAAATTCATATACTGATGATGAATTGAAATTTACAAATCAATTTGTTGTTGATATTACTGATTCATTAATACAAACATCTGATAGTGTAAATTATGTGAAATCAAAATACACAATCAATATGTTTGATAATAAATTAAAAATCAATAACACGAATGTAAATTTATTGAATACATCATTTTTTCATAGACAAATATATTATGATTTTATAAAACAATCTAGCATCGGAAAATATGTTGCATCATCATATTTGTTATTAAATTCGTTACCATTTATTGATTTAGATGAGATTGTGTCTATAGGTGGAGATACAGTTTCTAAAGTGAAATATTCTGCATTATTCAGAGAAATTGGAGCAACACATGATATACCATATCATTTAATTTGTAAATGGGGTTCAATATATCATAGGTATAAGAAATATATAATAGATGGTGTTGATATATTAGGAAATATTTTAAATCCAAATAAAAAAACAAGACCAATTGACGGTGAATTATTTTTCAATAACAAAGAAACATCTTCAGAATTCACAGCATTTACAATTAATGGTGAGACTGTCACATATAATCAACAGAGAGATATTGGTATCCATCCTTTTTATGACGCGATATTTCATCAAGTAGTTAATGATTACAATCATTATGACGTATTATCGGGAAATACATCCTTTTCACAGAATGTTATTGACAAAAAAATATTATCACGTGTGTCGAATGAAGCTAATTTATTGAAATTTTGGACATCTTTTGTAGACAATAACAAATATAAATCCAATGAAAATTTTTATACTTTATTACCTTGTGATGGAAATAATAGTAATAATAATATTATCGAAAACTTAACTACAGGTGAACTAACAACTAATTCTGAAACTTTTTCAACCGCATTACAGAAAAATTTCAGAATTATATGGCAAGATGAGTTTATTAATGACAATTTCGATAATCAAAATTTTCCTTCTTATAATCAATATCATAGAACATATGTAAGTAATTCAACTTCATTGGATAATTTATATTCAATAAATGATGATTATCGCAAGATTTTGGATTTAATAGGAACATTTAGTCCACAAATATTAGATGAATTCGAAGAAATATTTTTACAATTTTCATCTGAAAAACTCAATGATAAAAAAGATTATAGGTTTCCTAATGTAAGATACACTAAATTTCAAGATTTATTAAAAGAAATTGTAACGATAGATAAAACGACAATTACAAATACACAAATTGATGCATTAATTTTGGATTTGAAAAAATTACAAGTCGAAAAACTTAAAGAAGTTACAACTAAAATTACATCAGATAATAATAAATTAAAAATTACTATTGGGAACCCTAAAGAATTTGATTTACATGTATTATATGGATTTACAAAATTGAATCCAATTAATACATTTTCATATAATTTATTTAATACATCACAATTAACAACGAACAATTTAAAACTTATAGAATTATATTTAAGTGAAGATACTAATAATTATTATAGGGATTTTTTTCAAGTTCTTGATGTCGAATTAAATGAAACAAACATTATACAATTTAGACCTTTAATTTACATATATGCGGGATATCGCAAGAATAATGGAATAAATAATCTGACAAGTTTTAGACAATATTTAATTGACAATATATTACAAAAATCAGATGTAAATAATGTAGGAAGTTTCGAAAGTCGTAGGTTAGTATATCTAAATTTTTTGATTGCAAATTTTAGAAATTTAGAACAAAAAATACCTAAAGAAACATTTAAAAAAATTGTACCAGGATATAATATCAAAGACCCTAAAATAGAGTTATATAATTATTTTAAATCTTTCAATGATAAATGGATTGCTGGTAATTCTATAGGTCAGAGATTATTACTTGAAGAATTTTTATTCTTGGATAAAGCCAATAAAGATATTGGTGATAAATTATATATAAATATTGATAGATTACTTAATTTAGGTGACCCAAAAAATTCAAAAATAACATTGTATGGAATAATTTCAGTGTTATTACAGAATTCAGGGTTAGATATGAGACCTATACCCGCGTATGTCAATTTTTATGGAAACAATACAAAAAACCTTAATAAGATTACACCATCTAAAAATGTTGCGTCAAATTTATTTGGTACTTTTTTAGAGGTGGATTATCAAGATTCATCACCCAAGATTATAATACAGTATATTGGTCAAACATCTAAACATTTAGATGTACAAAATAAAAAATATAAATTTGCTGATGACTCATTTGTGATGTCAGATACAAATAATAATCCTTTATTGATAACCTCTTTGGAATCATTCGAGAATGTTGATTTATCAAAATCAAATAGAGTAGTTGCGTTTGAAGTAAGTTTTGGCGACCAAAATCAATCTATTTTCAAAAGCATACAACTTGACCAATCATCATTAAAAAACACTTCAGAGTCGTTTGTAGTTATGGAAAACATTGCTAGAACAGAATCTGGTGCCGGAGCATATAATATAGATGTAGGTTTATTTGACTATTACAGACAAGCATCATATACATGTGATGTTACTTGTTTTGGAAATGTTATGATACAACCAACTATGTTTTTTTATTTGAAAAATGTTCCAATGTTCAAAGGTTCATATTGGATAACTGAAGTGACTCACAACATCAAAGCGAACAATTTCACAACAACATTTAAAGGTACAAGGATTCCTTTCAAATCATTACCAGACCCTCAAGATTCGTTTACATCATCATATAGAGTTTTATTTGATAAAATAAGAAATAAAGCAATCTTGAAAATTAAAAATGAACAACAAATATTTGATAACGGGTACACATTTACATATAATAATATAACATATACAACAAAACCAGTATTTTTACTTGACAATGAAGATTTTTATAAAAATGTTGTAAAAAAAGCAGGATTTACTGATATATATTCTGTACCATATAATGGAAGTATTGGAGGTGAATTTATACAATTAATAAACTACACACACCCAACTAAATCAAATAAGGAATGGTTGAGAGCAAGAGTAGTAATTATGGGTGGAGAAAAAAACATAATAGATGATAATACATCCATGGAAATAGTAACAAAGAAAAACGGTACAAAATTATTATGGAGTGCAGTTAAAAACAAAAGTGATAGTTCTACATTTTATAGCTTAAATTTTGTTGAACAATTTTTGAATCAAGATAATAACTTTAATCAATTATTAAATGATAAAACATTTTTCGTTAATCCTAAAAACAGTAAAGAATTATCGGTAGAATATAAATTTGATAATAACACAATATCAGGACCCATAACATTTGGTCCAAACGTGCAAAATTTTGGAATCGGAATGTCAAAATATTTGATGAATAAATTAGGATTGTTTGAAGGAGATATTGTATATTTTATTATGGAAAAATAATTTTTATTTTTTTACTATATTTATATAAAAAACTATGAGACAAAATAATATTGAAAATATTTTAGATAAATATTTGAATGTTGAAAATAAAAAAAATTCAAATACTAAAGAAAAAGAAGTTTGTGATATGGTTACTGGTGAATGTTATGTTGTGAGAGAAAAGGATGGTATTGTTGAAAGAATAAATAAAAAATATCTTACCGAAGACGGTAGACAATTATTACAAGATTGAAACTATGTTAGAGAAAAAATTATTAGAGGAAATCGCACGATATAAAGAAATTAATCGATATGCGAGAAAATTAATGAATGAGCAAGATTTACCACCTACACCTGGTGGAGATTTACCGCCACCTGCACCAGGTGGTGACGTACCTCCACCAGCACCTGGTGGAGATTTACCGCCAGCACCTGGTGGTGATGTTCCTCCTCCTCCCCTTCCTGACGATTCGGGTGTAGGTGGAACGGATACTGAGGAAATTGATATCACTGATTTAGTTAATATGACTAAAAGTATCAAAAAAGATATGGAAAATAAAAAATCCGAATCAGTTGGTGTTGAAACAAAAATGAATGATATTTTTACAAAATTGGATGATTTGGAACAAAAATTATCTAATATGGATAATATCATTTCAAAGATAGAAGAATTGGGCAGTAAAGTTGAAAGAATGAAACCTAAAACTCCTGAAGAAAAATTAAATCTTCGTTCATTAGATTCATATCCATTCAATCAGAACCCCCAAGAATTTTTTGCACATAAAAAAAATGAAATGGAAATGAGTGGTAAAAACGAATATGTTTTGACAAAAGATGACATAATGAACTATTCTAATGATAATATAAGGGATACGTTTAATTCAGATTTAGAAGATGAAGAATTTTAATACTAATGTAAACTTTTTTATTGGTTTGCAGTCACAAATGAAAATTTTGCATTGGCAAACAATTGGCTCAGGAAGTTATGCTCAACATAATGCGTTCGCAGGTTTTTATGATACAATGGATGAATTGATTGATAATTTTGTTGAACAATCGATGGGTAGATATGGTAGGTTTCAATTGGATGACAATTCTAATACAATAGAATTAATGAACTATCGAGACGTAGATTTGAAAAAATTTATTGAAGTACTTAGAAATTCATTAATATCAATGTCAAGTGAAATTGATGATACTGATACAAATTTATTAAATTTAAGAGATGAAATGTTAGGTGAAGTAAATAAATTAAATTATTTGTTGACGTTGGAGTAAAAAAATATTTTCAAAAATAAAAAGGTCAGAGTTTTTTTTCTGACCTTTTTTTATTATATTATATACATAACCAAATTTATAATTATGTCAACATTAGATTCAGTACTTGCACAGTACGAAAAAAACAAACAAGCCACAAGTGGCAACAAAGTTTCTCAGGACGAGAGAATGAAAAAGTATTTCACCACAATTTTACCTAAAGGTTCTAAAGGTGAAGAAAGAAGAATTAGGATTTTACCGACAAAAGACGGTTCATCACCTTTTGTTGAGGTAAAATTCCACGAAATTCAAGTAGGGGGTCAATGGTTAAAACTGTATGACCCAGCACAAGAAGGTAAACGTTCACCCCTAAATGAAGTTTACGAAGGTCTAATGATGGAGGGAGATGCACAAAGTAAAGAAGATGCAAAAACATATCGCTCACGTAAATTTTACATTGTAAAAGTTATTGATAGAGATAATGAACAGGATGGTGTAAAATTTTGGAGATTTAAGCATAATGCAAAAGGTGATGGTGTTTTTGATAAAATCTTTCCTATATTCAAAAACAAGGGAAATATTACCGATATTAAAAATGGTAGAGATTTGATTCTTTCATTAACCTTAGCAAAATCTGGTAATGGTAAAGAGTATACTGTAATCAATTCAGTCATTCCCGAAGACCCTGGACCTTTACATACTGATAAAGAAACATCTAAAATTTGGGAGAATGACGAACTTGTATGGTCTGATGTTTATTCCAAGAAAGGAGAAGATTACCTTGAGATGGTTGCAAGGGGGGAAGAACCGAGATGGGATTCTGTCACCAATAAATGGGTAAGTAATGCTATGGAAGAATCTGAAATTACAAGCAACAAATCGAAAAAGGTTGTTGTCGACCCTCAAATTGATGATAGTGTTGATGATGATTTACCTTTCTAATTGAATCAAAAATAGTGAACCCCTTGGGTTGGTCAGATTGGTCAAAGACCAATCCTTGGGGTTCCTTTACCAAAAATTTGTAGTATGGCAATCAAGAAAAAAAGTTTTGATTATATTTCTAAGTTTTCGAGTAGTACAAAATATAAGAATGAAGATTTTTATTATTGTGGGGAAGCATTTAATCAAGCGTGTGGTCTTCCCGGTCCAGTAATGGGAAACATTAATATGTTTCTTGGTCATACCAACTCTTCAAAGACAACAGCAATGATTTTGTCTGCAGTAGATGCACAAAAAAAAGGAGATTTACCTATTCTTATTATTACTGAACGTAAATGGAAATGGGAACATGCACTTGAACTTGGATTTCAGGCAGAAAAAAATGAAGATGGAGAATGGGTTGGAGATTTTATTTTCAATGACTCATTTGATTATATTGAACAAGCAACAGATTTTGTGAATGAAATATTGAATTTACACGAAAAAGGTGAAATCCCAAGAAATATTTTGATTTGTTGGGATTCAATCGGTTCTATTCCATGTAAATTGACATATGACGGTAAAGGTGGTAAACAACATAACGCATCAGTACTTTCTGATAAAATCGGTATGGGTATTCATGCAAGGATTACAAAATCAAAAAAAGAAGATTACCCAACAAAAGAATCTCCTTTCTATGTGACGATGGTTGTAGTAAACCAACCATGGGTAGAACTACCCGATAATCCTTTTGGACAACCTGAGATTAAAGCAAAAGGTGGAGAAGCATTATGGTTAGCATCCGCACTTGTATTTTTATTTGGAAATCAAAAGAAATCAGGTATTAATCACATAGATGCAGTTAAAGGAGGTAGAAAAGTTTCATATGCGGTGAGAACTAAAGTATCAATATTAAAGAATCACGTAAATGGATTGGGTTATAAAGATGGTAAGCTTATTGTTGTACATAATGGTTATATTCCTGATACGAAAGAGGCGTTAGAAGAATACAAAAAACAATATTCAGAATTTTGGTCTCAAAAACTTGGTGGCGTTTTTACATTATCTGAATCAGTAACAACTGAGGATGATGAAGATGAATCCGATTATTAATCTGTAATAAACTTTAATGTCTGTATTATTAGTTGATGGTGACAATTTACTTACAATCGGTTTCTATGGTGTTAAAAATTATTTCTACAAGGGAAATCATATTGGAGGAATATATCATTTTCTCAATACTCTTAGGAGAGCGTTTGAAACATATTATTTAGATAAAATAGTTGTATTTTGGGATGGTGAAGATTCGTCGCATTCAAGAAAAAAAATATATGCAAATTATAAAGCAAATAGGAAAGAAAGATTAAAATCTGAAGAGGAAAAAAATTCATACCAATATCAACGATATAGAATAAAACAATACTTAGAAGAAATATATGTTAGACAAGGTGAGTATCAATATTGTGAAACAGATGATTGTGTTGCATATTACACACAACAATCAAATGAAAACAATATCATAATATATTCATCTGACGGTGATTTAACTCAATTAATATCTGATAAAATTAAACTATATAATCCTCAAAAAGGAAAGATTATAAATATTGGTGACATTTCAAATTTTAAAAACGAAGATATTTTAGTAGAAAATATCGTTGTTGCTAAAATGATATGTGGGGATTCTTCAGATAATTTTCATGGAATAAGAAATTTTGGTATTAAAACATTAGTTGAACTTTTTCCTGAAATTAAAAAAGAAAAACTTACGATTGAAGATATAATTAATAAAGTACAAGTCTTACATGAAAATGATAAAGACAATAGAAAACTTATCAATTTATTGACAGGGGTAACGAAGGAAGGAGTTATGGGGGATGAATATTTTGAAATTGCAAAAAAAATTATAGAATTAAAAGAACCAATATTGACAGAGGAAGCTAAGAATGATATTTATAGTCTTATAAATGAGAGTTTGGACCCAGAAGGAAGGTCGTACAAAAATACATTGAAAATGATGTCACAGGATGGTATTTTCAATATATTACCTAAATCAGATGATGGATGGATAAACTTTATAAATCCATTTTTAAGATTGACAAGAAAAGAAAAAAACAAAAGAATGATAAAAATTAAACAAAATGAAAAGTAAAATTGAATTACTGAACTCAGAAGGACCAATTTTAGAATTGTATAAAAAATCAACTTTTATGCTAAGATTTAAAGAGTCTGGTGAGTTGATGGAAATTAATGAAAAAACATTAAGACAATTTTTAGATGGTAAATTGACACTAATCACAGAAGATTCAAAAGGATGGAACATGAATGATTTCTCCGATGGAATGAAACAATCAAAAGAAAAAATTAATCAATTTATAAACAGTTAAATATGCAACAAGAATTAACAAAGTTTGAGTTTTTATTATCTCTTGATGACAATATTATTTGTCAAAGATTTTTTAATGTAAAAAATCATAACCCAAAATCAAGGCGTTCAATGAATTTACACGAATGTGTAAAAAAAATTTGTGAGACAATTTCAGAAGATTTGAAAATAAAAAGTTCTGATTATCTATGTGAAAATCAAAACTTTTTTTTGTCTCCCGATGTTGTGGAAGAAGTGAATAATGATAAAGAAGAATATTTTGATTTAGTAATTAAGTTAGATGAGAATGTATTTATTCAAAGAATATTTCCAGCATATTATTATCACCCTAAGGTAAGATATACGGTTGATATTCGTAATAGGTTGAAACAATTCTTATCGGATTTAACTGAAACGTTATCCATGACAGAATTGGAGACGACCTATTTAGGTTATGAACTTTAAAAAAAAAAGATGTCAGAAAAAAACTTTGGATATTTAGGGTTTGATTTTCAACAAAAATTGATTAAAGCAATTATTGAAGATAAAAAATATGCTGAAAGGATTATAGATATAATTGAAAGTAAATTTTTTGAGAATTCTTCATTTAAATTCATAATGGAGAATATAAAGGAGTTTTATAATAGATTTGAAAGGATACCCGATTATGTTACTTTATCACAAAAAATAGTAAATGAGAACGGTAACAATACTACATGTAACATACATTTGGATACGTTAGAAATACTAAAAAATTCTGACCATAATACAGACTATGTTCAAGAAACTGCGTTGAATTTTTGTAGACAACAAAATTTAAAAAAAGTATTAAAAAGAGTTGATAAAATTATTGAAGGTGGAGAATTTGAAAAGTATAGTGAAATCGAAAATCTGATTGTAGATGCATTACAGGTTGGTGTTCAAGAAGATGAACCAACTGATGTTTTTGATGATATTGATAGTGCATTAGAGAAGAATTACAGACATCCAATACCCACAGGTATAGTAGGTATAGATAACCTCTTAAAGGGTGGTTTAGGTCGTGGAGAATTAGGAATTATACTTGCACCAACAGGTGTTGGTAAAACTACCATTCTATCAAAATTTTCTAACACGGCATATAATATGGATTTTAATGTTCTTCAAATCTTTTTTGAAGATAATATGGGAGATATCAAAAGAAAACATTATACTATATGGTCTGGAATTCCATCTGATTACCAACCTGACAATAAGAGCGAAGTAATTGATAAAGTACAAGAAATAAAAAGTAAATCTAAAGGAAGACTTAAACTTCTTAAACTTCCAAGTAGTGAAGTTACAATATCACAAATAAAATCAATAGTACGAAAAAAAGTTGCAGATGGTTTCAAAATTGATTTGTTAATCATAGACTATGTTGATTGTATACATCCAGAAAAATCTGCGAATGGTGAAGAGTGGAAAGGTGAGGGTGCAATAATGAGAAGATTAGAATCTATATCTAGTGAATTTAATTTAGCGATATGGACTGCAACACAAGGTGGTAGAGATTCAATATCATCTGATATTGTTAATACTGACCAAATGGGTGGTTCCATAAAAAAAGCACAAATTGCACATGTAATTGTATCTGTGGCTAAAACTTTGGAACAGAAAGAACATAATCTTGCAACAATTGCATTATTAAAATCTAGAATAGGAAAAGATGGTATTGTTTTTGAAAATTGTAAATTTAACAATGAATATATATTAATTGATACTGAATCACAAAGTACATTATTGGGTGTAGAGGAACAAAAAGTACAAGACAGACAAGAAAGAGCAAAACAGGCTTTTCTGAAAAGACAAGAATTAAGTAATAAAAATTAATATAAAAAAAGTAAAATGCAAAAAGGTAAAAAGTTTTTGAGTGATTTAAAATTGTATTCTGATTATTTCAAATGGAGAGAAGACCTAAATAGGTATGAAAATTGGCAAGAATCCTGCGAAGACATTATTAATGGGCATAGAAAAAAGTATGCAGGTACTTACATTGATGATTATTTACTTTCAGCATTAGAAAGTATGATTGACCAAGCAGTACTAGCATCACAAAGAAATCTTCAATATCGTTACAATGAAATTATGAGGCATAATACAAGAATGTTTAATTGCACTAGCACACATATTATGCGTAATCGTGTTTTCCAAGAAATTTTTTATCTTGGTTTATCTGGTTGCGGTGTTGGTGGTGGATTACTTTTACCATTTGTAGATAATTTAAGCCGCATTCAAAAAAGAACATTGGGAACCAAAACCTATATTGTACCTGATAGTATAGAAGGATGGGCAGACGCTTTGGGCGTTCTTATGTCGTCTTATTTTGCTGACAAACAACCATTCCCTGAATATGCTGGATATGAAGTAAAGTTTGATTATTCTAAAGTGAGAGAAAAAGGGACTTATATTAGTGGTGGTTTTAAGGCACCTGGGCCTGATGGTCTTAAACAATCTTTGGAAAAAATTGAACAATTAATAGAAAAATGGATTGAGAAAGAAGGAAATAAAATCAGACCAATTTTAGCATTTGATATTATTTGTCACGCTTCTGATGCTGTATTATCTGGTGGTGTTAGAAGGTCAGCACTTAACATGATTGTGGACCCGAATGACCAAGAAATGATTCATGCAAAAGTTGGAAATTGGAGAAGTGAAAACCCTCAAAGAGCAAGAAGTAATAATTCTGTTCTTCTTTTGAGAGGGAAAGTTACAAAAGAAGATTTTGAATATCTTGTAAAATTAAATGAAGGAGATAGTGATATTGGTTTCTTATTTGCAAATTCATGGTTCGACATGTTTAATCCATGTTTTGAAATTTTAAAATTACCTATTCTTGACACAATTGATTTCTCCAAAATTGACTATGAAGATATTTGTCATTATGTCAAATCAAATGAACACAAATTTGGAATCCAAGGTTGTAATCTTACTGAGATTAACGCAGAAAAAGCAACAACTAAAGAAAAGTTTTTCAAAGCATGTAGAGATGCTTCAATTCTTGGTACACTCCAAGCTGGGTATAATTCATTCCCATATCTTGGTGAAGTAAGTGAAAAGATATTTGCTAGAGAAGCACTTCTTGGGGTTAGTATTACTGGATGGATGAACAATCCTATGTTATTCAACGCTGAACTTTTAAAAGAAGGTGCACAAGTTGTTAAACAAACTAATAAAGAACTTGCTCAAATTATAGGTATAAATCAAGCAGCAAGAACCACATGCGTAAAACCTTCTGGTAATGCTTCTGTAGTATTAGGAACATCATCTGGTATACATCCAGAACATTCTGAAAGATACTTCCGTATCATGCAACTTAATAAAGAGAGCAACACCGCAAAATGGTTAGATAACAACATGCAGTTTCTTTTAGAGGATAGTGTGTGGTCACAAACTAAAAGTGATTATGTTGTATTTGTACCGGTTGAAAATCCGAAAAAAGGTTTATTCAAAAAGGATATGAAAGGTGTTAAACATCTTGAGTTAATTAAACTTGTTCAACAAAATTGGGTAAATGCTGGTACAAATCCTGAAAAGTGTGTATATAATCCTGTGAACCACAATACATCTTGCACAGTTATTATAGATGATAAAGAAACTATTATAAACTATATCTGGGACAACAGACAAGATTTCACAGCCGTATCATTTATTTCAGACTATGGTGACAAGGATTTTAATCAGGCACCATTCACGTCTGTGCTTACATTAGAGGAATTGGTTACCGAATATGGTAAAGGTGCTGTATTGGCTTCTGGATTGGTTGTAGACGGTCTTCATTATTTTGAAAACAATCTATGGAATGCGTGTGACACATTAATCAACATGGGAACCGAATATGCTTTGCCTATTACTGGAACAAGAGAACAAGTTTTACTAAAGAAGTATTGGTTAGATAGGGCCAAAAAGTTTGCTAAGAATTACTTTAAAGGTGATTTAAAGAAAATGGTCTATTGTTTGAAAGATGTACATTTATTCCACAAATGGGAAACAGTTACAAGACAATTCAAAGAAGTAAATTTTGGAGAAATTCTTGATAAACCACAGTTCAAGGACATTAGTGATTATGGTGCTCTCAGTTGTGCAGGGGGGAGTTGCGAGATAGTTCGTATTTAATTTAATTAGAAATTAATTTCTTATAAAAAGTAAATGAATATTTATGAATGATGAAAAGATTGACGATTGTTATACCAAGCAAAAACGAAGGAAAAACATTAATAAAATGTTTAAGTCTTTTAGAATTGCAAACCGAAAATTTTGATATAATAATTGCAGATTCATCAGACATTCAGGATATTGAATTACATGAATACGTAAAAGAAAAGTTTCATATAAGAATTATTGATGGAGGTTTGCCAAGTGTGGCACGTAATAAGGGGTTTGACTTAGTTCAAACCCCTTATGTTCTTTTTTTGGATGCAGATATTATGTTGTACGATACAAAAATCTTGGAAACATGTATACAAAGAATGAATGAATATGAATTAATAAGTTGTGTTTATAAATGTGATGATAACAAATATAATTATGTTTGGAAATTTTATCACATTATTCAAAAAATTATGTCAGAAACTTTTGTTGTTGGTGGTTTCCAATTATGGAATGTACAAAAATTTAAAGAATATGGGAAATTTGACATCAATATAAAAGTTGCTGAGGATTGGATGTTAAGTAGAAAAGTAAAAAAACATAAACACAAACTAATAGATAGATATATATATACTTCAGGTAGAAGATTTAAAAATAAGGGTGTTATGTGGATGTTATATCTAATGTTAAATTCTTGGATAAATAGAAATAATATAAAATGGTTTTATAAAAGTCACAATTATTGGTCATGAAAAAGAAAATTAATTTAGAATTAATTATTATTACAACCGTATCGTTATTTATACTTAGTTTAAAAATTTCTCAATGGTTGATACGATAATCATATCTGATTTACATTTAGGTACAAGGGATTGTAAATCAGAAGAATTATTAGAATTTTTATCAAATAACGAATGTAGAAATTTGATTTTAAATGGTGATATTATTGATGGTTGGGCAATAAATAGAGGGTCTAAATGGAGAAAAAAACATACAAAAGTAATTAATAAATTATTTGAAATATCAAAAAAAACAAACGTCATTTGGGTTAGAGGTAATCATGACGAATTTTTAGATGAATTTATCGATTTTAATATAGGTAATATTAAAATCGTAAGAAATTTTGTATTGAATATACAACATTGGGTCAAAGAAGATGTTTTTGAAAATAGAAGATACTATGTTTTTCATGGTGATGATATTGATGTTTTCATGTTGAAATATAAATGGTTATCAAAAATAGGTAGTATTGGATATGATATTGCTCTTTGGTTAAACACATATTATAATAAATGGAGAAAATATCGTGGATTAAAATATAAATCAATATCAAAACCACTAAAGCAAAATGTAAAATCTGCAATTAATTATGTAAATGATTTTGAAGTCACAGCAACAAAAATCGCAAAATATAATGAATGTGTTGGAGTCATATGTGGTCATATACACCAAGATAAAAACATATTTATAGATAATATACATTATTTGAATTCAGGAGATTGGGTAGAGTCAATGACTGCAATAATCATTCATCAAGATGGAAAAATTGAATTATTAACATATAAATTAAAAATTGAACATGAGTAGAACTTTTGAAAAAGGAATACATTATTATTTGGTTGATACAAGAGTTGTATTTACTGAAATATATCATTTAGAAAGAGGGTATTGTTGTGGTTCCGTAAAAGATGGTTGCAGACATTGTCCATACGAACCAAAAGGACAAAGGGGTAATACCAAAGTAAAAGAAAAAGATAAAAACTCGGACGAATAGTCCGAGTTTTTATTTATAACCATTTTATCAATCATTATATTTATTTCATATGGCTACGTATGGTATAGATTTTCCATTCAGGGATAGTAACAAAGGAACTTTTTTGAGGATGACTAGTACACCAGAGAAAGAGGTTAGAGCAAATCTAATTCATTTATTATTGACAAGAAAAGGTACTAGATATTTTTTACCAGAATTCGGTACAAGAATATATGAATATATATTTGACCAAAATGATATAGTATCATGGAATTTGATTGAAGAAGAAATAAGAGAAGCTATAAAAAAGTTTATTCCAAACTTAGACATTAATTCAATTACTGTAATCAATGCAGAAAATGATGATTCAGAATCTACAAGTGTTTCAGAACAGGAGGATGATAGATTATTTAGAGTTTCGGATTTATCAACTAAACCATATACAGCAAAAGTAAAAATTGATTACACCGTAAATAACGGTGCATTTTCATCATCTGATTTTATAATTATAAACATTTAAAATGGCAAAAAAAATATCCTACTCAGTTAGAGATTTCGCGAGTTTAAGACAGGAACTTGTAAACTTAACAAAATTATATTATCCAGATTTAGTTAAAAACACTAATGATGCGTCAATATTTTCAGTATTATTAGATTTAAATGCTGCGGTTGCAGATAATTTACATTTTCATATAGATAGAGTTTGGCAAGAGACAATGTTAGATTTTGCACAACAACGTCAATCTTTATATCATATAGCAAAAACTTATGGATTAAGAATACCAGGGAATCGTCCGTCTGTTGCATTATGTGATTTTTCAATCAATGTACCTGTACGTGGTGATAAAGAAGATGAAAGGTATTTGGGATTATTAAAAAGTGGTGCACAAGTGTCAGGTGGAGGTCAAATATTTGAAACAACTGAAGATATTGATTTTTCAAATCCATTCAATAATAGGGGGGAACCTAACAGACTCAAAATACCAAATTTTGATGGTAATAATAAATTGATATCATATACGATTACGAAAAGAGAAGCTGTAGTTAATGGTGTGACAAGAATTTATAGAAAAGTAATCACTGAAATTGACCAAAAACCATTTTTAAAAATTTATTTACCTGAACAAAATGTGTTGGGTATTGTCTCTGTTATTCATAAAGAAGGCACATCATTTGGTGCAAATCCAACATCATCAGAATTTGATTCTAATGTAAATAAATGGTATGAAGTTAAATCATTAATTGAAGATAAAGTATTCATACCAGACCCCACATCTGTTTCTGATAGAAATAATTTTGTTGCAGGTAATTATGTGAATGTAACAGACAAATTCATAACTGAATATACTCCTGAGGGTTATTTTTTAATGACATTCGGTTCAGGTAATGTTGACCCGATGGACAATTTAGATGATTATATAACAAACAATTTAAAAGTAAATTTGGGTTCATTTTTGAATAATATGTCTTTAGGTATGATACCAAAACCAAACACAACTTTATTTATAAAATATCGAATCGGTGGAGGTAGAGATTCAAATTTAGGAGTAAACGTAATTCAAAGTATTGATAATCTTGAATTCAATGTATTAGGCCCAAATACCGCAATTAACTCTCAAGTTATACAATCATTAAGAACAACTAATGTGACACCAGCAATAGGAGGTGCAGACCAACCGACAATAGAGGAATTAAGAAACATGGTCGCATATAATTTTGCTGCACAGAATAGAGCAGTTACATTAAATGATTATAAATCATTGATTGAAAATATGCCGTCCACATATGGCGCGCCAGCAAAAGTAAATGTTATGGAAATTGATAACAAAATAGTAATCAAAGTATTATCATATGATGAAAGAGGAAATTTGACAGACATTGTTTCAAGTACATTAAAAAATAATATCATAAATTATCTATCTGAATATCGTATGATTAACGATTACATAGATTTGGATAATGGAGAGGTGATTGATTTAAAATTAGAATTAGATTTAGTCATAGATAAAAATGTTTCTCAAACAGATATTTTAAAAACAGTGATAACTGACACAACAGATTATTTTAGTATTGATAAAAGAAAAATGGGAGACCCATTATTTGTTGGAGATTTAATAAGGTTAATTGGTAATATATCAGGAGTAATCAATGTTGTTGAAGTTAGAGTATATAATTTGACAGGTGGGGAATATTCAACTTCTGAAGTTGCACAATCATATAAAGATGTACTTACAAAAGAAATACAACAATCTGATTTAACCATATATATGAAGTCTAATCAAATTTATCAGATAAGATTTCCAAATAAGGATATTAAAATAAGGGTAAAAACATTAGGTACGACTACATTTTGATTTAATTTTTATTTATAATAATAGAAAATAACATTTTTTCTATTTATTATTATAATGGTACAAAAGCATAGAATATTCACTGATATTGGAATTGACCAAAAAATTGTAGTTGAACTAAAACAGGACTATGATTTGTTGGAAGTTCTCTCATTAAAATTCACTCAAAAAGATGTATATACATCCTTGTGTTCTGATTACGGTGTCGTTGTAGGAAGAATCTCCGCAAATAATGGTTTAGGAATACCAAACGCGAAAGTTTCAATATTCGTTGAATTATCTGATGATGACGTTAATGACCCAGTAATTTCCAAATTATATCCATATATAGAAGTTAGAGATAGAAATGAAGATGGTTACAGATACAATTTATTACCAAACAAAAAACAACATGGTGGACATGTACCTACAGGTACTTTTCCGAGTCAATCCGACATATTAAACAGGGAAGAAGTATTAGAAGTATATGAAAAATATTACAACTATACTGTAAAAACAAATGATGCTGGTGATTTTATGATTTGGGGAGTACCCGTAGGAAGTCAAAGATTACACGTCGATATTGATTTATCTGATATTGGTTGTTTTTCTTTGAGACCTTATGATTTTATAAAAAAAGGAATAGGTGAATCAAATTTTGAAAGATTTTATAATTTTAAATCAAGTATAGACATTGATGGATTACCACAAATTGTAAGTTTTGATAAAACTATAGAGGTATATCCATTTTGGGGGAATCAAGAATTGTGTGAAATTGGCATAACAAGAAGTGATTTTGATTTATCTGATAGGGGTATATCAATAGACCCAATTACATTAATACTTTTCTCTTCATTTACAGACGATAATAGTGACGCAATAAAACGAAATGGTAGAATAAGAGCAAAATCAGGTTATAAATGTAATCTACAAACGAATTCAGGAACAATAGAATGTGTAAGATATAGTGGTAATAAAGTTATTGGTTCTGATAATGTATCACTATATCCTGAATTAGAATATTTTAATATTACTGAAGTCATAGATGAAGATGGTGTTGCTATGGCGTTGTTACCCATGAATATGGATTATGTTTATACTAATGAATTTGGTGAACAAGTTGTAACAAATGACAAAAATAGGGGTGTACCGACAACATCTATTGCAAGATTTCGTGTTGGGTTAGATTTCAATGATAGAAAAAAAACCACAGCAAAATATCTTGTACCAAACATACGAGAATTCACACCTGATATTAATAGAGGGACACATAATCGAGCAGAATATAGTATGGGTATGTTAGCTACATATCAATTTTCAGATGTATTTGAAGATTATTTAACAGTTTTTCACCCAATAACTGGCTCAACCTTAGACACAACTAATTATTCTCCTTTCGTCAAAAATCATAAAAAAGATTTGATGTTAGGTACTAACAACAATGGAATACCAGAGGATTATTTTTACAAATTTACATATGGTAAAGTATATACAATATCTTCTTTTCAAGGTACGCATTATGAAACATCAAGAAGAGATGCATTTTTAGGAGTAAAACAAATAAGACCAAAAATTGAAGAAGATTGTGCTTCTAAAGTAAACTATTTCCCAACCAATTTCGCATTCAAAAACAGAACTAATTTTAATCTTCTTATATCACAGATTGTATTATTTTTTTTACTTATAATAAACACTGTATTTGTAAAATTTGGAGAATTATTGGGTGGGTTTGTATATACGATTGCAGATTTCTTTTCCAATTTAGTTATTCCAATAATTAGAGTAAGGTTATTTGAAAAATTAGGTGAACAATTAAAGGATTTAGCATATAAAATACAAGATAGATTCACAGTTTTACTATCATTGACAATATATCCCGATTGTGAAGAATGTTTGTCTGATGATGAATATGTTACACAAGACACATCATTCCAAAATAATTATTGTAGAATCGGAGAAGTTAAATTAAAATTAAATAATTACGAATCAGGTGCAAATAAATATGTTTTATTATATATAAAAAACACTGAGTCATCAACTAATTTTAGTAGTAGTGAAAATGACGCTACCACACTATTACCGGATTTATTCCCTAATCAATCGTCAAAATCAAATGAAGGATTATGTGCAGATGCAGATACGATTAATTATTCAGACTTAGATAATCTACATACCTTGACTGTATCAATACCAAATGACACAAATACATCAAGATATTTTGCAAACATATATCCAATTAGTTCATCTAATAGTGTAAGTTTTACTGAGTTCCTAATTTTTTTCAATGATGGTGTTAATTCATTTGATACAAAATTTATTGTGGATAATGGTGGTGGATTAATGAATACTTTTGGTTTAGGTAATGGAAAATACTTGGTATTTACTTATGATGAATGGAATGAATTGACTGGTATTGACTATGAGAATACTACTGTTGACGATACAAATACATACGCTGTTCTAAGAATTGGTGATAGGTCAAAATTAATAGACGAACAAACAAAAGGAAATAATGTCGTCATAGAACAAGGTTGTCAGAAATATGATAAAGTATTTGATGAATCCATTGTTAGAACCTATTTGTGGGGGCAAACAACAAATTATGGTTCTGTTACAGACCCACTTAATCCACCAACATATTCAAGTGGTTATCAAGAATCTCAGACAAGACCTTTGAATTATAATTTATTATCAACTATCATTGGTACACAATCAACACAAAGACTACCATATAAAGTTACTTGGAATAAAATCGGTAATTCAACATATGACCGAAGAACAAAATCAGGATTGTCTGAATTTAGAGATGGAGTATTTACAATAATACCATCAATAAATGGAGGTAGTAGAAATCTTATTGCAATAAGAGAATGGTATAATAGAAAAAGAATGAGTACAACCTTTTGTGGTGGTATTGTAAATTATTCATTTATTGATAATTGGTTACACGGAATACTTTATTTTTTCAAATTTGATAGAAGACTAAGATGGGATGATGAATCCAATTTTGATTTGAACCAAGGTGGTTCAAAATATCCAAGAGAATTAATATTCTATAATGTATTTGATGATAATTTTTATTACAGAAGCACACCATATAAATTTACAAATAATGTTGGCGAATTTATCGGGCAACAATATTTCAAAGTTACAAATTCTTCACTTTATCAAAAACAAATATTACATCCAACAACATTTTATGATTTAGGAGTTCGAGATGAATTTTTTTACGAAATATGTTCAGATTCAAATATAGACCCAAATTGTTCAGTAATTAGAGATATATCTAAAACTTCATACCAAGACCCAGCATTAATATTAGAACATGCTTTGAATTACCGATTAGACGCATCAAATGCAAAGTTTAAAATTGATGAATTCTTTAGTGGAACTGAATATGGTTCAAATATTAAAGTATTGGATGGAGACATTTTACAGTTAATATCAATCAATTGCGAATCAGGTATTGAAGATTTTGACTTAGATAGTCCCCAATATTTTATATATAACAATGAATTTATGGACCCAGAAAGTCCACAGTTCGCCTCTTATTTTAAGAGAAATAATTTATTTGGACCATTACCTATAGATTTTAAATTCGATGTAAATGGTGCATTTGTAAGAGGATGCCTTAATAATAGATTAGGAGATTTTTCACAAAAAGTTCCATTTTATTTATGGGATAAAAAAGATGATGGTTTTGGTGGGTATGGTCTAATATCTGATACGCAAAAATGGGATAGACAAAATATTGCGACCATGAAATTACAAAGAATATTTTCAATATCATCACATAATTCAACAACCACAAATTATTTAATGAGTGATGGAGAAGAAGAATATTTGTTGAAACCAATGACAATAACACACCCGACAATATCAATACAAGGTTCATATGAAAATATGTTAGAACGTATTGATGTAATTAGTTTATCACCACCTAACACATCAACAAATGGTGCGTTAGAATATATTGAAGGAAATATATGGTTACATGTCTTATCATATGCCGGTTCAGATTTTAAAAAGACACCAATTACAGGTGATTTATATGTTGTTGTTAATAAAACATGGGTCAAACAGTCCCAAGGATATGTAAATGGATTATTTGAAACATTTTTATTTCAAACTCAAAAAAATTATAGTGGAAATAAACAAGTTTTATCAACACCATTTTTATTCTATTTTGGTTTAAAACCAGAAAAAACATCTTTTGATATTTTTACAAAATACTTTGGACCTAAAAATGCATTTATAACTGTAGACTAATGAATAAAAGAAAAGTCATATTACCAACAAAAAGATACTTCAATGCACCCGAAGAAGAATTAAATACGTTATTAGAGTTAAATAATTCTCAAAATTTACTTAGAGAAAATGACAAGAATATTATATTAAGTGTATCTGAATTATACAACAAGGAAAGAAATCAAAGTATTAAATATAAAATATATGGTAAAATAAAATTAATTTTTAGTAATGAATATGTTGGAACAACACAATATGATTACTTGAGAAATAATTTATATCTTCTTGGTGTTGGAGAAGCTGGCAATGATACTGGATACATACCTTATAATGAATTTGCGTTGTTTAGAAACGATACGTTGAGAGAAATAAATAATCCATCATCAGGAAACACAGTGATAAATTTTACACCTGATATTGAATTATTTACACAATACACGGGGCATACCACAATTACAAATATTGATGCACCGTATTATAATTGGAATGTTTATTTATCATATGTATATACATCAGATACACAATATCAATTATCATATACATTATCTAATAATGTTACTTATACATTCAAAGCAGAGGATGGAATACCATTTGTAATATCATCAGATTCAAGATATTATATTTTAACTACTACTGTTGAACATGGAATGAGTGTTGGAGAATATATTATTCTTAACAATTCAATTATAAATTCTTTACCTATTATTGATAAAATATTTTATATTGATATAGTTGGAGATGAAACTTATAATTCAGAAAAATTTATAATTAAAATATTAAAATCTGAAGTTTCAAATACTATAACATTAACTAACAATACTGTAATTTTTGGTAAAAGATGTTTGAATAAAAAAGATATTAATAATACAACCTCACAATATTATGTTCATAAACATAAGACATTAACAAATATCGATGATTATATAATGGATAATATTGGTTTTGAATCATCTATATGGGAAGACGAAAAAAAATTATTATTTGAAAATTCTGCTGGAATTAACAATTATTTAGTTGAAAAAAATAGAATGGAAAGTGTATTGTTTGATTTTAAAAGACCATTTTATTTATCAGGCATTACTAACAATTTAGGGTATACTCCAACAGAAGTTTATGTAACAATTTTATTTAGAAATAAAAACGGTTATTTTGACTACCCACCAAAAGTTGGTTATAAATTTCACTTTCACGATACATGGATAGACCAACATTTTGATGGAGATACATCAAAAGAAAACAATTTATCATTTACTCAATTTTCTAAAACAGAAAATTCAACAACATATAACTTTAAATCTGGAAATCAAATTTATGTTGGTACACCTTTGATTGGAGGTTTTATTGAATATAATAATTCAGAATTTAAAGAAAGAGTTATAAGTGAATGTTACCATAAAATTACAATACCGACTGATATTTTTGATTACAATCAAAATGATAATGCATCTTATCAAGGAGCATCAAATACTAACATGTTTGGTTTATATTTTCAACCACATCACAAAGTAAAACTTAGACAACTATCACCTTATATTGAAACTTCAAAAGTTGATAATGTCATCAATTTGCCTGAAAATGTAAAATATTTTGATGACGAAAAATTATGGAAATGGAGAGATTTATATGAACATGGATTTATTGATGATGAAGGAAATGGAACTGATTTCCCATTTGTCAATGACATTCATTATGTGATAAAGAATATAAATGTTTATTTAAGAAACGAAAAATTATATACAAATAAAGAAGAAGGTTTAACCTCATTTTTATTAAAAAGAATTAAATGTTAATATGAAAATATTAAAACCATTAGTTGATTTAAATATTGTACCATCTAATACATCTGATTATAGAATAGATTTAGGTTGGGTGGAATCAATGAATAGTTATGAATCTGAATTATTAGATATTGTTATAAATGATATTGAAAATTATGAGACAGTTAGATATATTCACAAAAATTATACTTCAACCATAGATAGTGTTTCGTATAGTCAAAATGATATTTGGTATTATTTTTATTTTTTAGATGGTAATAATTATGTTCAAAATTATGAAAGTGTTGGAATCACTAATTCTCAAAATTCTAAATTAACTAAACAATCTACAAATAGTTTTTTTAGATTAGAATTTTATAAAACACCAAATGATGAAATCCCTAATCGAGACAATAGAAAACTAATATTTGGAAAAAATTTAGATTTACCCACAGGTGAAAGATTTTATTTGACAGCAGATAACTTTAATGATTTTGTTTTTGTACCCGTATTCATGGGTTCAAACTATAAAAATAAAGAAAATATGTATTTTTTTTGGTTTCAAGATGAAACACCATATGATGAAACCGAATTTACAGGAAATACATTATATATGACCGCAAAATTTTTTAATGGTGGTGATGGTTCAATTGTTGACTTTACTAATAAATGTTTAAGTAGTATAGATGAAGTTGATGAATCTGAAGATATGTATTATAAAATTATAATCAATATGACTAATTATACATATGAAGTGTACGAATTTGATGGAATTATTGGTAATAGAATCGGAATTAGAAGTAACCCAATAAAATTTTATGAAAAAGGTGGAGGAAATTGTTAATGGAAAAAAATAAATATCAATTATTAAGAAAAAAAATTCCTGAAGTTGTTTTAGTATCATTGAATAGTCAAAATTGGTATGATTATCAAGATAAAATTATTCCTTGGTCGGGTAGTTTATATATCGGACCAAACATAAATGATATATATTATAATGTAACAGGTAGTGTTGCAGTTGGTTATTACAAATGGAATGGTGATAAATGGAAAACAATCAACGATACAAATTCTTATTATTCTTATAACATACCGATATTTTTAGAATCAAAAGTTGATGAATATGGAGTAATGGTTGGATTTGATGGTAATATTGAACAGGTAGAACAATTGGTAAACTTTTCATATACACAAATTGATAAAACAATAACATTGTATAATACAGTAAATCCTGATAAATTAAGAACGATAGTTGAACAAACATATGATGTAAATTGGGGTGATGGAACAACATCAAACATAGATATCAATAGTGGTATCGTAGGAACTAATCTACCTGCAATAACACATACATACGTTAATAACAACACATACACAATTAGAATTTCTCTAAACTCACCATGGAGCACTCAAATATTAGAAAAAAAAGTTACAATACCTCAAAATATATTTAAATACAATCCTTTAGGGACATTTTCTAATGTGTCTGTACCATCGTACACAAACGCAACAGGACAAACACAAAATTATCTATATGATTTAGATAATACCAATATTACAGGATATACAATATCTGGATTCACATATTTAGCGATTGGAAAAAGTAGAGTACAAGAACTAAAATTATATGGACAGAATGAATATAGTGGAACAACAATTGGTATAGATAATATTGGTAATTATACAGCATATACAATTGATGGTTTATATTATAAAGATTACAATGATGGATACACAATGATTACCGGAAGTACAACAGGTTATACAAGAGAAGAAGTATTCAATAAATTAATTACACGTAATGAACATTTTTTAGGTTTTGTAGATGAACCTCAAATATATTCTGACATATTTGTTGATAGAAAAAAACAAAGTGTATTAGAAAATAATTTTAGATTATCTGAAATCGATAGTATTGGTGAATTAGAGGTCTATCAAAATGAATATTTTCAAATAAAAAAACAATAAAATTATATTTATAAATAAAACTTTATGTCGATAGGAGCATATGGTACGATAAGACCGGCAGACGTATCACCAGAAGATGTTGATTTATATTTTCATTATTCGTCAAATAGGGTTTCTTCAACTGAAGTTACTTTGAAGAAATTAAGTGCTGTTGATTTGTTGACTCCAATTTATCATAACTCACAAACAACAGATGATATAAATGCACCAAATGTTGAATTATTGGGTGGATTATACAATTTAAAATTATCATCAAATGATTTTACGGAATTGGGAATATATACGTTACACCTTAGACCAAAACAAATCAGGACAACAATTACTGATTGTGGAGTTTTATCTTCATTACCTTCTGTAAGAGGTGTGATAATTGATTTAAGTAATGTACCAAATGCCGATAGAAATAAATTTACACCACAAGGATTAGTTGGTTACAGAATTGAATATATAAATCAAACTGACAATAAAAAAGTTCCTAATTTTTATAGATTAATAACATCAAATTTTTATTGTACACCTGTAACTACTAATGTGACTAGTACAACACAAAAAGCGATACGTTATCAATATAGTGACCAACCAACTAATTTAATGTTTTTGACTGTCACACCTTCATCTACACCATCAAATAAACCGAATACAATACCGTACATAGGACAACCATCACAAAAAATTATTTTAACGAATACTTTTTTTAACCCAACAACAATTGAAATTGAAATGGTTGAACATGATGTCTCAACATTAGCACATGCATTATTTGGCAATCAAAGTAAGGCAATTTCTTCAGGAATATATACAATATATGACAATAATAACAACATTTATAAACAATATAATCTATATGAAATTAAAGATGAATTTAATGAAACATTATACGAAATAAGAGAACAAAGAACAGATGTTGATGAGACATTAAATTTTGATAATATTACTACATTATAATGGTTAAAAGAAAAGTTCCAAGTCAAGCTGCAAGTGGCTCTGATACATTCAGTGACAATTTAGTTGGTGTGCAAATTACTGATGGTACTAGTCAATTAACAAATACGAATTTTTTATTAGATAAAGTTATTCCACAGAAAGATGATAAAAATTTTTCATCTCAACCTTTTTCTGATTTTCTAACGTTAGATGATTTAGAAAAAAAAATTGTAAACTCAGTAAATAATACATCAACGTCCATTCAATCAGACACAACAATCAGGTTTAATTCAGATAAAAAAAATGCGAATAAATCATTATTTGGTTCTCTTAAAAAAAGAATATTAGCATCCCTTACAAATATCATACAAAATTATCCAGCAGCTTTTTATGTAAATACAAAAAGTCCTATAAGTTTAGAACAATATGGTGCAAAAAATATTGTCTATGACAATAGTTTTAATACAACGAATTTTGATGTTGAAGTATCTATGATATTCAACCCTTTTGGGATAGAATTGATTGAGCCCAATTATAGTTTAGGAACATTAGATGATAATACACTAAGAAGATTTTATTCATCTTATACTAACTATACTTTAGATATCAGTGGGAATACATACAACATCATCAATTCAGTTGTGTCTACAGATAGAACAACTATTAATTTAAAAGTTAATGGTAAACCATTTACGGTTACTGCGTATACTGAAAATATACTTATTAGACCAAATGATGGTATTGTCGAAGAATTTTACAAGAATTTAGATGAATTAGAATCTATTTTAATTAATCGAGATACTAATCCAAAGTTTACCGCAACATTCAAAGTCCCAAGAGATAATTACAATAACACAAGAATACAAATAAATGAAGAAAGTATTACTTGGTCAATATCCGAGGATAATTGGAACCCCAAAATTATTGGATTAGAATATGAAAATTATGTAAGAAATCTAAGTGATATTGCTGATGAAGTTGATAATTACAAATCTAATTTATTTGTAAGATTCATGTCATCACCACAACTATATGAATTTGATACCGAGGAGCAAAAGGGTGAAAGTGTATTTCAATTGTATGGTCAGAGTTTTGATAGAGTAAAGAAATTCATTGATAACATTGCATATATGCGTAATGTTACGTATGATGGTATAAATAATGTACCCGATATATTACTAAAAAATTTATCCAATAATTTAGGGTTTGAAGCCCTTGATTTAACAGATGAAAAAAGTATTGAAAAACTTTTATATTCAAGGATAGACAATACATATGACGGGATATCATTGGGTGTGAATATAATTGAATCCGAGTATGAATTTTATAGAAGATTACTTGTGAATCTTGCTAATTTATTCAAATCTAAAGGTACAAGAAAGGGGATTATATTTTTTTTAAGGTTCTTGGGTATACCTGAACCTATGATAATATTCGATGAATATGTGTATAGAGTAACATCTATGCCAAAATCATTAGACATACAAAGTGATATTTATGATGCATTATTTTCAGGTTCAACAACATTCAGTAGAGAAAATTATCCTGTTGATGAAGTCACCGGATTACCGAGAAGAGCATTTGATTTAACATCAGACATATTTTTTCAAAAAGGTGCGGGGTGGTATGAGAGAACTAACCAACACAGGTCAATAGATATAATAGATAATGATAATTCAATATTAACAGGTAGAACGAAAGTAATTAAAACAAAAAACAAAGATTTTACATACGGAGAAGATTACTTTGATATTTTTAGGACTTTACCGGGTTTAGATACTGGTTATGAATTAGAGTCACAGATTGATAATATAAAATCACATACAGATGATATATTCTCACCTTTGATTTTAAACAGAAAAAATATCAATATTTATGTTTCATCTGCACGTGCTTTAGATTATGATATCTATAGAAAATCAAGAGAATTATTATTGTCTTTTGGGACTGCGACATTAGAACCACAGACAGGAGTAACATTTTCACAGTTCCTTAATAATGTAATAAGTGGTCAAATTGAAAATTCACATTTGATTAAATACAAAAAAAATTACATCAAACTTGAGGATATATACAGGTCATATTTAAATAGTACAGGATTTACTGCTTATAATCTTCCAACAATAAATGAATTTGTTAACACCATAAGTCCATATTGGACAAAATTATTAGAACAATTCATACCAGCGTCTACAATATGGACAGGTGGTAATATTATACAAAATAGTGTATTCGGTAGAAACAAGTATCAATATAAAAAAGGTTGTGTAAGTAAAAAGTTCAGTCAAACATTATATCCTGATTTCGAAATATCAATAGAAGAGGATTTAGAAACAATGTTGAGTGAAGAAATAAATTTAAGAGGTTTATCTAGTATAAGTAGTATAACATTAGTACCTATAATAAATATTGATGGAAAAATCTACAGTGGTTCATCAGAAGATGAGGTTGTTGTAATTAGTGGTACAACATCAGTATCTGATGTTTCGGCAAGATTATACACAGGGTTTTCTCAAGATATATCAACGTATATTGATGACGGGGGTTGTACTTCATTACTCACAGGTGCAACAAGTTTACCACTTATTTGTGATTATAAAACTTATGTAACTCCTGATATTTCCGAAGTACAAAATTTATGGAGTGGAGCAGTAATAAATCTCATTGAAAACGTTGTTAACAGTCCAACACAAAAAATTAAATATGAATTTTCGGGGTCATCGATTGTATTTACCTCATTATATTTCGGAACAAACGATTGTTCAGTAAGAGATTTTATTGATTTAAGTTTTGCGTCAGAATATAACAAGACAGGTCCGACATGCGGTGTTCAAGTAAATTTTGATTTCGAAAATGATACGATTTATGAAGATGGTAGTGAAGATTGTAGATTAATTGGCGATATATTAATCACATTTACTGGTGATACTATTGGTGTACTTGATACTGGAGGAGGACCTTATAGTCCTGTCCATTCATACATAAATTGTTCTGATGATATTACACGACTATCCGTTGAAGATATTTGTACATTGAGATTAAGTGCACTGACAGAAAATGAAGAAGTTGATTTATTGTTTATTGATGCTGCAAACTGTGATGTAAAAATAAAGTTACAAGGATTACAACTTAAATCAGTTTGTAATCCATATGATTCATCTCTTACAACGGGTTATACAATAGAACCAATCGTACAATATAGACAAAGTTTTGATTATGGTATAAAAAGTGGAACAACAGTATTAGTAATAAGTGGTGTAACTATCGATGTAAACACCACATCTGTTGATATTGAAGATTATATTACATCAAATAATATTATTCCAACATTAATTGAGGATATTGTTTCAGGACAAACAATATTATCTGCAATATATCTTTCTAATGCAGACTATACATATCAACAAGTAGTAGAAGGTAAGTCCTTGAACGATTTTTCATTTACATTTTTATATACAGGTTTGACAGTATCAAATATAGATTGTCTTGGTTCGATTAAAAAGAACATAATTACAACAAGTGGTTCATCTGGAACTGAAATATTTGAAGTTTTACCTACAAGCAGACTTAGGGTTTATACCAACAAAAACATAAATGAAATTGATGGGTCAATAACAGATAAGAAAAAATATGAATTTGATAACAGATTACCTGAATATTTACAAGTAATAACAGAGGAATCAATACAAACACAAGACTACATTGATGGATGTTGTCCTGAGTTGGAACAAACTGGTCAAACGATTAATTACATAAGGCGGGGTGATTACCTAATTGCACATAATGGTGAATTATTAGAAATAAGTGGAGTAACATTAGATTATTGTGAACCAAACATATATTTCCATTTAAATGTAAATAATGATACAGATTTATCAAATATTATAATTTTCAACGGTAATAATAATTATCAAATATTAATGCAGCATTCGTATACCAAGTTTAATAACATGGATATGAAACTACAACAATATTACTATGTGCCAAATTCAGATAATTGTGACACAATCCCAACTATTGAACAATTAGAAAGAGAAGAATATGAAATAAATTGTCCGACATTACCACCAATTCCAAACTTAACACCAACACCAACAGTTACTCGAACACCAACACGTACCCCAACACATACACCAACAAGAACATTAACACCAACAGTCACCAAAACACCAACATATACACCAACAAGAACATTAACACCATCACCAACATCAACAAAACCATTAGTAACAAGAAATTGCGACACAACAATTTTTGGTGTTTATTCAAATACACCAGTCAATTATTACATTGATATAAACAACACATCCAATTTGAATGGAACCATAACGTTCACCTTTGATGGTTACGTTGAAGAGGATGTATTCGAAGTTTATGTTCCATATAGCGCGACTACAACTCCCTATGTATTTGGTGGAGGTTCTGGTTCTGCAACTATAGCAATACCGTCGAATACTGAGATTGTAAGAGTAAAAGTAATAACAAGTATTAATGTTGAAACACAATATCAATTCAATGTTTCATGTATACAACCCGCTACGGTATATCCATGTAATTTCAATATATCAGGAACATATTCAGAGATTAAACAAACATTTTATGTTAATACACAATCTAATAATCAAACAGGATATATAATATTTAATTATTCAGGTTATAGTACAAATGATATTTTTGAAGTATATGCACCCTCATCATTGTCTGTACCATATACGTTTGATGGGTTTTCGGGTAGTGAAACAATTTTTATTGATGGAACATACAATATAATAAGAGTTGATGTTACTACACCAGACCCCGAATCTAAATTTGATTTTGAAGTAGATTGTTTGTCTCCATATGTACTTCCAACACCAACAATAACACCAACAAATTCAATAACACCAACAAATTCAATAACACCAACAATTACACCATCAACAACAAAATTATCATTAATTGGGTGTAATGAACAAGTTGAGGCGGGATATTCAGCGACACCAAAGGATTATTATTTTGATATAGATAATGATAATAACACGAATGGAGTAATAACATTTAATTATTCTGGTTATACCCTTGAAGAAGAATTTGAAGTATATGTGCCATTTAATGCTTCAACAACGCAATACAAATATACTGGAGGAACAGATAGTGTTGAAATTTTTATTCCTCAAAATGTTGATAAAATCAGAGTCAAAGTGATATCCAACGATGATTTTGATTCAACGTATAGAATATCAGTTTCATGTTTTGAAGAAAGAGAGTTATATCAATGCAATGAAATAATAACAGGACAATATTCAGATACACCGATAACATATTACGTTGAGATAGACCAAACAAATATTTTTGGAGATGTATTATTTGAATACACAGGAGGTACAACCCAAGATATATTTGATGTATATGCTCCAATACCAACAACATCACCAAATTCATACACTGGTGGTACTGGTTCGGACACTATATCTATCAATGATTTCATGTACTATGTCAAAGTTATAGTCACAACTAACGTTAATATAGAAACAAATTTTCAGTTTATTTTAAGTTGTTTTAATAATTTGACTACACCAACACCTACACCAACAGTTACAAATACACCAACGAATACGAAAACTCCAACTCTTACCCCTACAAATACTATAACAAGTACTCCAACAAATACAATTACTCCCACTGAAACACCAACTAATACTGTAACTGTAACTCCAACAAATACTAGAACTCCAACTAGAACTCCAACTATAACTCCAACAAATACAATAACTAGTACGAATACACCTACTGAAACACCAACAAATACACCAACTCAAACTCCTACTAATTCAATAACTCCAACCAATACCATAACTCCAACAAATACTATTACTCCAACTCAAACTCCTACAAATACCATTACGCCTACTAACACCATTACACCAACAAATACTATTACGCCAACTCAAACTCCTACAAATACCATTACACCTACCAATACCATTACACCTACAAATACAATAACACCAACACAGACTATTACTCCTACAAATACAATGACACCTACCAATACCATTACACCAACTCAAACACCAACAAATACCATTACGCCTACCCAAACTCCTACAAATACTATTACACCAACAAATACTATTACACCTACTAACACCATTACACCAACTCAAACACCTACAAATACAATTACTCCTACTAATACAATTACACCAACCAATACCATTACACCTACTAATACCATTACACCAACA